>Ga0172379_10000370_pt1 | contig 115764 bp, 127 predicted proteins | sample GrowelOW334metaG_FD_119756 | JGI IMG/M metagenome (GOLD analysis project Ga0172379, IMG submission 119756) | Groundwater microbial communities from an aquifer near a municipal landfill in Southern Ontario, Canada - Groundwater well OW334 metaG | ecosystem: Environmental > Aquatic > Deep... | reverse complement strand
TGTGGAGACGGAGGGAATTGAACCCTCGTCTGAACTAGTTTGAATACAGAGTCTACAAGCGTAGTTTGCCGATTTGCCATAAAGCTTCAGGCAAACAAGAACACTTTATGGTTGAGTTAGAGTAAGTTAGTCCTCAAGCCTAAATCAAACTTGAAGCATTCAATCCGGTGTTTTTTCGCCTTAAAAGTAGCCCGGGATCCACTGGCTCTTAAGACGTCTTTGAGCGACTGTTTAGGCAAAAGCGTAAGCAGGAGCGAAAGATTTGGCTTCATCTGTGGAGGTGAAACCAAGTAACGTGTCTTCTTTATTGACAGTTAAGTTTTGGTCTTTTTGACTCCTAATTACCAAAGGAGGCTTGCAACTGTAAACGTACCAATCCATCGAATCCGGTCGTCCCCATGTCTTAAAGTATAACTTAGGCTCGGAGACCTCTGAGAAAACCGACTTTTTCGGTCAAGTTGACACCCATCATTTGATCTCGACTGGCCTGCATAACCACCGCAGCGAGGAAGAGGTCAAACTCGTTTTCGTCCATGGCTTTGATCTTGGACTTGAGGCCCTCCTGATACTTTTTGAGGCTCATTTTGCCAGTAAACTCTCCGCCCCAAGGGTATTTGGAGACACATTCGGGAATAATTTTGGTCCAAAATAGGTCCATTTTTTGTCCTTTCAGCTATTGGTTTTTTAAACGTCTCGCCAGTGACAGATCGGAAACCCTTTTTTTTATTTGCTCTCGCTTTTCAAACTTCTTCTTGCCTCTAACCAGAGCAATCTGCACCTTTATGAGACTGGCTTTATTATACAGCTTCAGAGGCACTAAAGTCAACCCGGCTGATCTCATTTTTGTTTGAATGGAGACCATTTCCTGCCTGTGTAGGAGAAGCCTTTTGAGCCTGGCTGGCTCATAATCGTCGGCGCTAGCAAAGGCGTACTGGGAGATATTTAGACCCAGGAGATAGGCGCCATCTTCTTTAAGAAGAACCCTGGCTCCAGCAAAATTGGCACCACCGGCTCGAATGCTTTTGACTTCAGCTCCAGTAAGCTCAATCCCAGACTCAAAGGACTCGATGACCTGGTAGTCGAAGAAAGCTTTTTTATTTTGGACGTTCACAAGGATATTATACTGACTAGATCTCAGATATGATTAATTATGATTTGGGAGAGTTTAGTTGATTTTGTTTTCCCTAAAGTGTGTGTGGGGTGCGGGAATTGGGGAAGTTTTTTGTGCGAGAGTTGTCGAGATAGACTGGATTTTGTAGATCAGATCTGTCCGATGTGCGGAGAAGGGTCGCCGATGGGCTGGACACATCCGAGGTGTCGAAGTAAGTGGTCGATGGAGGGGTTGATTGCCATATATGAGTACCAGGAGCCGGTGGCTAGAGCGGTGGTGGATGGTGTTAAGTATGGCTTTAATAGAGAGCTTATAAAAATAGTTTTGAAGGACTTTAGTTTCCAGACGGGAGAAAAGTTTGATTTCCTGGTCCCGGTCCCGTTGCATTTTTATCGAGAGAATTGGCGGGGGTTTAACCAAGCGGAGCTGCTGGCGAGAGTGATTGGTGCGAAGTTGTTGGTGCCTTGTGCGAGGATCTTGAAGAGGGTGAGAAATACGAAGCAGCAGGTGACGATGAAAACCAAGGAGGAGAGAGAGGCCAATATTAAAGGGGCTTTTAAAATAAACGAAAAATTCAAAAACTTCCTCCAAAGGCGGACAGGTAAAACTCAAAAACTCAAAATATTGTTGGTGGATGATGTTTTTACTAGTGGGGCGGACATGAGAGAGTGTACCCAGGTCTTGAAAAAAGCGGGAGTAAAGATGGTCTGGGGACTGGCTTTGGCGCATTAATCTATTACAATAAGGAGTGTGAATAGGAAATACATCTTAAAGCTGATTTTGTTTTTGGTTTTGATGATGATGCTGATGGGAGTATGGAAGCTGTGGCCCAGAACAAAGACAAAAAAAGTTAACCGAGAAGTATCGGTAGTGACATCTTTTTATCCTTTGTACTTCTTTGCCAGCGAAATTGGGGGAGACAAAATTAGAGTGAAGAATGTGACGCCAGCCGGATCCGAACCTCATGACTACGAGCCAACAGCCAGAGACATGGCGGAAATTCAGGAGAGCCAGTTACTGATCCTGAACGGAAATGGGCTGGAGGCTTGGGCACAGAAGATCAGAGGAGAAGTGGAAGAGTCTGGAGTAAAAGTAATCGAGGCGGGAGAAGGATGGTTTGAGAAAAATGATCCTCACATCTGGCTGTCCCCAGAGCTGGCCAAAAAACAGGCGGAGACGATCTTGGCTGGGCTGGTGCAGATAGATCCGGAGAACGCTACCTACTACCAGGAAAGAGGAAAAAGGTTGAGTGAAGAAATTGAGAGAGTCCAGACAGAGTTTCGACAGGGCTTGGCCCACTGCAACAAGAGAGAGATAGTGACCTCTCACGAAGCCTTTGCTTACCTAGCCAGAGAGTTTGGTTTGACACAGGTGTCGATAGCCGGCTTGTCCCCAGATGAAGAGCCCTCGACAAAACAGATGGCTGAGGCGGCCAGATTTGCCCAAGAAAAGAAGATAAAGTTTATATTTTTTGAGAGTATTACTAGTCCAAAACTTTCGGAAACGATAGCCGAAGAAATTGGTGCAAAAACGCTGGTACTGGATCCGATTGAAGGTATAAGTGAGAGTGATCGGGAACAGGGAAAGAACTACCTAACGGTGATGAGAGAGAATCTAGCCAATTTACAAATAGCCCTCGAATGTCAGTAGATCACAGCTTAAATATTATCGAGGTTAACAAGGTCAGTTTTGCTTACAAAGAAAGTTTGGTATTGAAAGAGGTAAGTTTGAATATTCACAAAGGTGACTACTTGGGGATGATAGGGCCAAACGGTGGAGGAAAAACTACTTTGATAAAGATGATGCTGGGGCTTTTGACGCCGACCAGTGGGACAGTAAAGTTGTTTGGTCAAGATATTCGTACCTTTAAGGAGTGGTCTAGAGTCGGCTATGTACCCCAAAAAGTAATCAACTTTGATGTCAATTTTCCGGCGACGGTTTTTGAGGTAGTGGCCATGGGGCGATACGGAAAAAGAGGCCTATTTCGCTCGCTAACGAAAGAAGACCGGAGGGTGGTCCAAGAGTCTTTGAGACAGGTGGAAATGTGGGAGTTTAGGGATCGAATCATTGGGGATCTTTCGGGGGGACAACAGCAAAGAGCCTTTATTGCCAGAGCTCTAGCCGGACAACCAGAGGTAATTTTTCTAGACGAGCCCATGGCAGGGGTGGACGCTCAAGCTCAAGATCAGTTTTATCAGCTATTAAAAAAGTTAAATCGCGACTTGGAGCTGACGCTGGTCTTTATTTCTCACGACATCGAAGCCGTGGTGAATGAGGTGACCGAGATAGCTTTTGTAAATCGAACTCTAAGTTACGACGACGACCCCAAGAAGTTTGTAAAAGAAGAGATGAAAAAGCTTTATGGCGACTCCAAATTTATTCATCACCACCACAAACATGTTTGAGTTATTTCAATATAGTTTTGCGGTTCGGGGCTTTGAAGCCGGAATTATTATTGGGCTAATTGCCCCGCTCATAGGGATGTTCTTGGTATTGAGACGATACTCGCTGATAGCGGACACGCTGGCCCACGTATCTCTGGCCGGCATTGCCATTGGTTTTTTGCTGCAAATTAATCCGATTGTGACGGCGATAGCCTCGACGGTGTTGTCATCAGTGGTTATAGAAAGATTACGGATTTCTAGAAGAGTTTATGGTGAGTCGGCCTTAGCAATATTTTTATCGGGAAGTCTGGCTCTGGCGGTAGTGCTTATTAGTCTGGCTCACGGCTTTAATGTGGGGCTCTTAAACTACTTGTTTGGTTCGATAGTGACAGTAAAACAAACAGATCTTTATATTATTGGCGGCTTGGGAGCGGTGGTGGCGGCGCTGCTGTTTCTTTTTTACAAAGAGCTTGTCTATATTACCTTTGATGAGGAGTCGGCTCAGGTAAGTGGGATTCCTACCAGAGCGATAAACACACTACTAATTGTTTTGGCGGCGCTGACGGTGTCACTGTCTATCCCAATTGTGGGAGTGCTGTTAATTTCGGCACTCATGGTCATACCAGTGGTGACAGCTTTGCAGTTTCGGCAGAGTTTTGGCAAGACGATAGTGGTCGCGGAACTAGTGTCCTTGTTTTCGGTGATAGTCGGTATTGCGGCTTCGTTCTACTTTAATCTATCAACCGGAGGCACCATAGTCCTGGTCTCTCTTGTGCTTTTTGCACTGTCACTCGGGTTTAGAAAAAGATAGGGCGGAGGAGGTGGAAAAAGATTCGCCTTCGGTCCCCGCCTTGGCGGTGCCTCAGGACCTGTCTCAGCAGGTTCGTTACCTGCCCGCAATCGCTGTAGCGATAGCTACTGCAGGCGGGCGAAACTGCTTCCGACTGTTCGAATCCCACATGGCAACAAAAAATTCTCACATAAAGCGAGAATTTTCTATTGCGGAGGAGGTGGGATTCGAACCCACGTAGGCTTGCACCTGCACGCTTTCCAAGCGTGTGGAATAGACCACTATCCGACTCCTCCAGGTGAGTAACAAGGTTATATTTTACTCTAACCGCCCTAGGGCTGTGAGTAGCTCGGTGATCTCATTAATAATGACTGTATTTTCCGGTACCTCTCCCTGTCTGTATACCGACCAAGGACTAGGCATCCAGACAGTCCTGGCTCCCAGATCATGACCGGGCCGAATATCTCCACCCAGACTATCTCCGACGATGAGGCTATTTTGAGGCTTGGTGGCGACACTATCCAGACCTCTTTGCCAGTCCTCAGATTTTTTGTGTCCATTTTCGTCTGCGATAACGACGACGTCAAAGAAGTCCCAGAACCCTAATTTGTCTAGCTTAAAATAGGTCCAGTCTACATTAGCGTGGGTTACCAAGACCATTTTGACTCCAGACTCCTTAAAAACCTTGAGCATACCAAGGACTCCTTGTCTAATTCTGGGAATGGTTGAGTATATGGCCATCAAGGCATCCAAACTTTCGATGATTTCTCTTTCTCCGTGACTAAGCTGAGTAGCTAGCTTCTCTACAACCTTCTCCCATCTCTTAGGATTTACACCCATTCTTTTGTACTCTTCGTCGTTGATCGCTCGCATGACCTCCATGACTTGGCTGGTTTCCATGCCTATCTTTTTGGCCACCTGAGAAGCGTAGTTTTCCATACAGCGAGTGAATATTTCGCTGGTATAGATTAGAGTGTCGTCTAGGTCAAATAGAACCGCTTCAATGCCCAATCTGTTTAGGATTTCTTGAGTCTCTTCAAATATGGGATCTCGGCAGATTTCCGTCATGCCGTATTCTACATTAAGGTGTACCCGATGAGATTCGAACTCATAACCTTTCCCTTCGGAGGGGAATGCTCTATCCAGTTGAGCTACGGATACTGATTGGACAGCTGCCGTGCGGAGGATACAGGAGTCGGTCACCAGTTCCCGCTTCGCGTGCCTGTCGACCCCAGCTCGCGCAGTTCGTTACGAAAGGCGCTCCGCTTTTCGACTCTGTATTAAGTTTATTACCTCTTCATCCTAAAGGATAAAGAACTAATAAAGCGGAGGATACAGGAGTCGAACCTGTTAGCCCAAAAGGGCATTGGTTTTCGAAACCAACGCATTACCGTCCTGCCCATCCTCCAGTGGGTGCGCCCGGCAGGACTTGAACCTGCGACCCCTAAGTTCGCAACCTAGTGCTCTATCCAACTGAGCTACGAGCGCAACAGGTATATTTTACTCTACAAAGGCGATTCAGGCTGGTTTGAGTTATTCTAGAGGCATTTTTTCCCCGACCCACTTGATGACTCGGTCTATCCAGGTAGTCTCAGGCTCCAGATAGACAACATCTTTTCCGATTAGAGCCTTGATCTCCTCCTCTTTTTGAGGATCAATAACGACGACTAGGTGCCAGGGGATACCACTTAGGTTGATTCTCATTAGGCGACTGCCCCACTTGGTTTCAAACCAAAAATTGACCATTTCCTCATAGCGGTAAATCTTTTCAGTGGCTCTTAGTCCCCATGAGGTAAAGCTAACCTTGACCATTTTGGGTTCTGTCTTGGCCATGGCCCAGAGCATAAAGACCAGAGCCCAGATTACCAATACAGGCATCATTCCCTCTATAAAGTAGAGAATAATTGAGACTAGAAAAGCGATGACGATGACTGAGCTATAAAATTCTTTTGTCCAGACTTTATGGGGACGATCGTAGGCTTCGAACTCTAGTAGTACTTTTTCGTTTAAATCTTTGATATCTGTTTGATCGATAGCCACATTTTATCTTAGCATAGGCGGAGGAGGCGGGAATCGAACCCACAAGCGCTTTCGCACGTCAGTTTAGTAAACTGATGCTGTACCATTGAGCCACTCCTCCAGGGCGGAGAGTACAGGGGTCGAACCTGTTAGTCCTTACGGACATTGGTTTTCAAGACCAACGCATTACCGTCCTGCCCACTCTCCAGCGGAGTAATTTTACCATTCCGAGAGCTTCAGCTGATAAAATAGCTGAGGACTATCACGGAGGCGTCCGATAGTGGTTATTCGAGCGGATTGCTAATCCGCGGCCCAAAAGGCCCCGTGGGTTCGAATCCCACCGCCTCCGCAATAGAAAATTCTCGCTTTATGTGAGAATTTTTTGTTGCCATGTGGGATTCGAACAGTCGGAGCTGAACCTGTAACAGTTTCAGCGAGACAGGTCCAGAGGCCCCGCCAAGGCGGGGACCGAAGGCGAATCTTTTCACCGCCTCCGCATGTGTTTGTTGAAAGTTGACCAAAAGGACAAAGTTACCAATATTAATAAAAATTGTATTAAGATAGAGATATGAACAATTTAACCTTTTTCTCAATGTTTGGAGGTATGGGCCCATTAGTTTATCTTCTGGCGTTATTGGACTTAATTTTAAAAGGAATTACTCTTTTTAAGAGTGCGCAGAGGAGCCAGAAGGTTTGGTTTGTAGCTCTTTTGTTGATAAACAGCTTAGGTTTGTTACCGATTGTGTATTTGCTGGTTAATAACGATGTTCAGTTGAAACAGATGTACTCCGTTTTTCCAAAAACAGCTAAGAAGTCGGGACGAAAGGCGAGAAAATAAAAAAAGAGGTTGGTGGGTGAAGCGAGAAATGTTTTAGGGTACAATTGAGCCAGATTGATACTAATATAACCCAAACATGGAGGATCAAGTTGAGGAGATAAAGAGAAAAACAGATATCGTAAGAACGATTGGCCAGTATGTAAGCCTGAAGAAAATAGGCAGGCATCACAAGGGCTTGTGTCCGTTTCATACCGAAAAAACGGCCTCTTTCACAGTGAATGAAGAAATGGGTATGTATAAGTGTTTCGGATGCAACAACGGGGGGGATGTAATCAAATTTTTGATGGAGATAGAGGGAATTGATTTTCTGGATGCTTTGGAAAGGCTGGCTGAGAAAGTCGGCGTAAAGCTCCAGAAAAAAAAGTATGACGGCGGAGATCAGAGACAGAAACTACTAGAGATAATGGAACTAACGTCTAGATACTATCACTGGCAGCTGACAGAGGGGAAGGCAGGCAGAGAAGCCTTGAAGTACTTAACTGAGAGAGGTATAAACAAGAAACTGATCGAGACTTTTAAGGTGGGATTTGCCCTACCAGGGTGGGACAACTTGGCAAACTACTTGATTAAGAAAAAGGGTTATCAGCCAGAACTGGTACAGAAGGCCGGACTGATAAACGTAAAGAGCGGGGAGGCAGGTTTCTTTGATAAGTTTCGAGGAAGAGTAATGTTTCCACTTTTGGATGCCGGAGGAAAGGTGGTGGGATTTTCGGGGAGAATACTACCAAAAGACGCCGCACCGGCAGATAAGCCGAGTTTTGAAGAGCCCAAGTATCTCAATTCGCCGGAGACGGAAATTTATCACAAAGGCAGAATGTTGTTTGGCTTTTTTCAAGCGAAGCAAGCGATTCGGGAAAAGAAGCGGGCGGTACTGGTCGAAGGTCAGATGGATCTCATCAGCTCTTATGGTGCTGGAGTAAGCGAGTCGGTGGCGGTGGGCGGAACGGCTTTGACCGAAGATCAGATAGAGATGATTTCCAGACTGGCAAAAACAATATATCTGTCCTTTGATGCCGATGAGGCGGGTTTACTGGCCATAAAGCGGGCGGTGGAGATGGCCGAAAAAAGAGGAGTTGAGGTAAGAGTGGTGCAGATTGAGGGCGGCAAGGACCCCGACGAAGTAGCCAGGAAATATCCGAATAAATGGAAAGAGATGGTGGAAGCGGCGGTGGATGTTTACGAGTTTGTTATGATGAGTGCTTTACAAAAGTACGACAAGACCGAGGTGCAAGGAGTGAGGAAAATTACCGAAGAAGTAGTGCCTTTTTTGGCCAAGATCGAGAATAGTGTGGTCAAAGAGCTTTGGATGAGGAAGTTTGCTCAGAAGCTAGGAGTGGAGGTTGGCTTGGTTCAGTCCGAGGTGGAGCGAGTAAAGGGTGGAAAAACTACGTATGACAAAAAAGAGCCGGTTAGCAAAGGGGAAGAGGCTACCGAAAACAAGATGGAGAAATTGACCAGGAAGCTCATTGGAGGTCTGCTGATTCGGCCGGGAGTGCGGGCAAGAGTTAAGTCTTGTTTTGGCAAGATAGAGCTGAAAGGGTCGGGGGGGAAGGCTTTGAAAATAATATTGGGACAAGATGAAGAAGATCCGGTGGTGATCATTGAAAAGACCCCGGCTGAGCTAAAAGAAGTTTTTCAGGAAGCTTTTATGGCTGAGGGAGATGATGAAAATGTGACGGACAAGGATATCCTAGAGATGGCGGTCCAGCTAATCCGAGAGATTATCAGGGAAGAAAAAAAGAGATTGATGAGTGAGATGAAGCTGGCTCGGGAAAAGGGTTTGGAGGCAGAGGAGGATAGGCTACTGGGTGAGGTAAATGAGCTTAACAGAGAAGAAAGCCGTTTGGTCTCGTTTTTGAGGTGATGTTGGGCACTACTGTGTTAAAATGGGAGAGATTATTATGCCCGATAAAAAAGAGAGTCGTCCAATTCAGCTTAAAATTCAGGAAATATTGGCTTTGGGTAAGGAGCAGGGATTTGTAACCCAGGATGACATCTTGGAATATTTTCCCAAGGCAGAGACCGAAGTAAATGACCTAGATTATCTTTATGAACTGCTTTTTAAGGCGGATGTCGATGTGTTTGAGAGCGTTTTGTCTGGACAAGATGCTGAGATAGCGGCGGCGTCGAGCGACCTGGAAAAGGAGCTGGAGTCTCTTTCCAAGCTGGAAGACACAGAAGTAAACGACCCTGTCCGAATGTACCTTAAGGAGATTGGACGAATTCCTTTGTTAAAGCGTGAAGAGGAGATTTCTTTGGCTCAAAAAGTGGAAAGAGGAGACAAGAGGGCCAAAGACATGCTAACCAAGTCCAATTTGAGACTAGTAGTGTCCATAGCGAAGAAGTACATGGGCCGGGGAATGAGCTTTTTGGATCTGATTCAAGAAGGAAATAAGGGCTTGATTCGGGCGGTAGAAAAGTATGATTGGACCAAAGGCTTTAAGTTTTCGACTTACGCCACCTGGTGGATTCGTCAAGCAATTACCAGAGCCATTGCCGATCAGGCCAGGACAATTAGAATTCCGGTTCACATGGTGGAGACAATAAACAAGCTAATTAGAACCCAGAGAAAGCTGATGCAAGACCTGGGCCGAGAGCCGACGGATGATGAAGTAGCAGTAGAACTAGAAACGACACCGGAGAAAGTCCGAGAAATCCTCAAGATAGCCCAAAAAACAACTTCTTTGGAAACGCCGATTGGTGACGATGAAGATTCACTGCTAGGGGACTTTATTCCGGACGAGCGACAAGCAACTCCTTACGAAGCCACCTCCAGACAGCTGATGCATGAAAATCTGGAAGAGGCTTTGGGATCTTTAACGGAGCGAGAAAGTAAGGTGCTTAGAATGAGATTTGGACTAGCAGGGGATAAGCCGCTTACCCTAGAGGAGGTCGGTAAGGTTTTTGGAGTGACCCGCGAAAGAATTCGACAAATAGAGAGTAAAGCTCTCCGTAAATTGCGACATCCATCACGTCGTAGAAAACTTCAGGATTACCTCGAGTAAAAACTCAAAAAATCAAAAACTCAAAATAAGGTTTAATGATTTAATCTTTGGTTTGGGTTTCCCTGGAACGAGGTGGTGACTGGGACAGCGGGCTTTATACTGAACGTCGCCGATAACAATGACAGGATCGTCGTAATTGGCTGGTTGGCCGTCAACTTCTCTTTGAGTCCGAGTAGCTTCGGCACCACAGCAGTCACCATCTTCGTCTTCGTAGTTGCAAATAGCGGTCAGGCGATGAATTTCATCTGATATGGCCAAGAGAGTGGGCATGGAGCCAAAGGGTTCACCACGGAAGTCAGTGGTTAATCCGCCCAAAATTACTTTGATATCCGCTTCAATAAGATATTTGACGACTTCAATGATCGTTTCGTCAAAAAGCTGAGCTTCGTCGATGACGACGTAATCCAGTTTCCCTCCCCTTTTGATTTTGTCGAGGACAATATCAACGATTTCAAGAGGACTGGAGACGGAATGAGCGGGATAAACTTTATTGATGTCGCCGCATTTTTCTCTGGAGACCAAAAAATCTGGCATATCCCAGCGAGTATCAATACTGGGTTTAAAAGCGATGACCCTTTTTTGAGCATATTCCGCGCGTATAGCCAGCTCAATAAGCTTGCCGGTTTTACCGGCGGCCATGGAGCCGGCGATGCACTTGAGGTTTTCGGTCATACGGTAAGATTATGACGGAAGACGGAAATTTGACAAGAGGGGGTGGTTGTGAATAAGATAGAGAATGTTAATTAACCTTGTTGTCAACGCACTGGCTTTTTATGTGACTGCCTATATCGTTCCCGGGGTAAAGATCGAGAACTTCCAATCTTTGGCAGTGGTGGCAATTATCTGGGGAGTTCTGTCCATTATTTTGCGACCGATATTGATACTTCTCACCTTGCCGGTGAACATCATGACCTTGGGACTTTTTACTTTTGCGATCAACGCGTTTTTGATTATGTTAACCAGTAGTATTGTGCCCGGTTTTAAAGTAGATGGATTTGGGACCGCGTTACTGGCCGCCATAGTTCTGGCTTTACTAAATGTAGTTTTGGGAGGACTGAGATAAATCTTTTACTCTACGGTGATAAGGCCGTAATGACCGGCGTTGAGATGGTTGTGGTATTTGTAAGTTCCGAGTTTGGGAAAGGAAAGAGACTTGGATTCGTTGGTATTGGCAAGACCCAGATTAAGAGCCGGGTAATCCGTGTGGGCAGGGTGGGGACTGCTGGCAACGTCCATTTTGGCCTCGCCTTGATTGGTCCAGATAACGGTATCGCCGGCTTTGATGGTTAAGTTTTGGGGTTCAAAACCATTTGGGCCGTAGGTCACAGTAAAATTATCTGTTGTCAGAGCAGAAGGAGCAGTTTCGGGAGCATAAACGCTTTTGTTTTTAGAAAAGGCATAATAAACAGCTATATACGCAAGGCCACCGATAAGAAGGTAGGCGATTATCTTCCGCCACGTTGGGCGTTTTTCGTAACCATCTTTAGCGTATTCCATATATTAGATTAATCTTTTTTGATCTTGGCTGTCAAGTTTAGCTGTGATACTCATGTCTGTTACGGTTTGTAAGTTCGGGTATTTTATGGTATATTTTTGTTATGGAGAAGAGAAAATATGCTGATGTAAGGGAAAGTAACATAAGGTCTGTTAAAAAGCGCAGAAAGAAGTTAAGGCAAATGGCTGTGGATTTATTAGGTGGAAAATGTATGATTTGTGGATATTGTAGAGAGATAAAAGCGTTAGATTTCCACCACATAGACGAATCGATCAAGAGTTTTGGCTTATCAGATAGAGGATTAACTAGATCTTGGGAAAAAACCAAAGAAGAAGTCTTAAAATGTGTTTTGCTGTGTGCAAATTGCCACCGAGAGGTTCATTCTGGCCTCATTAGCCTTGCAGGAAGAGCTTAAAGTTGGTAAAATTAGGCGTTCGTTTATATTCCCCTGTAGCTCAGTTGGTAGAGCGCCTCCCTGTAATACAAAACTTGCAGCGCTTCGATGAAAATCGGGGTGGAAAACCGGGTTAATTGTCGGGAAGCCTAAAATCTTTGTGATGATGGTAATCCGCAGCCAAGCCACATACCGAAGCTTGCGCATGGTATATGGAAGGTTCAGAGACTATACGCCTGGCCCCGTTTAGGGGATGAGATAGTCCAAGCCTCGGTGAAAGCCGGGGGCACTTGTAAGGAGGATGTCACTGGTTCGAGTCCAGTCGGGGGAGCTTTGTCCTATAACTTGACTTTCAAGGTTATTCGTGGTATATTCCGCTTAGAGATTTCAAATTTGAGGCTAATAGCCTTACGAAATTCCTGTACTTTAAACAAAGGAGAGAACTGTGATTGTTTTATATATTTTGGCGGCGGTAGGTGTTCTGTTTGTGGTGTTGTTCTTTTACGCAAATGTAGTGGAACCAATATTTTGGTATGTTATAGTGCCTATTTTTCAATTTATTGTTACTGTAATTGGTATGATTGTGCAACTGATTTTTGGAGGTGGTGGTGACGATCATGATCACCATGACCATTACAGTCCTGGATATGGCGGATAGTATTAGTTATGACTGACCGTCACAAGTAAGGAGGTAGGTATGGGATGCGGAATTTTGATTGGTATCATCTGGGCAGTATGTGCTTTTGTAACAGCGCTTTATCAGGGCTGGACAATACTAAGTGCTATTGGACTTTCTGCTATCTGCTTTGTGTTAGGGATAGTCGTTGGATTGTTTTTTCAATTTCCGTTTAAAAGTGAATAGTCGTTACTTTTGCCCTCGTTTTTTCGAGGGCATTTTATTATGGTTCGAGTAAGGAGATGGAGGGGGGCTTTGGTCGAAAATCGGCATTTTTTCGAACTCTGTTAAAATTTGCCTATGTCTGTAAAACTCAGTGATTATAAGAAAGTTGATAATATTCTTAGAGAAAAAAGCATTGACTCCATTTTGTATGGTTCGTTGGGTGTGTCTGTCTATTTAGGGAATTTTAGAGATTTTGATGACATCGATTTATTGGTCGATGATGAGTATATAGAAGGCAAATGGTCTTTTTTGAAAGAATTGATGTTAAGTAATGGTTTTGAAGTTTCCGACGAAAAAGAACATGAATTTATTAATACAGATGGCGTTAAAGTAGCTTTTGCAAAAAAGAGAGTTTTGATTGACGATAATATTTGTGACCCAAAAAGTGATGTTGTCAAAACTATTGTTGATGGAGTCGAGATTAATACTCTTAAGCCGAATTGTTTTATAAAGGCTTATACTTTTAGTTCAACTGACGGATATAGAATTGAAAAAAGAGGGGATAGTGATTTGAATATAGTTCGGGACCTCAAAAAACTGAAATAGTTCGAAAATCGACCTAAACGGCTAAGTTGTTATAATGTCGTTGTAATGATAGATTTGATAAAAAATAAAACGGTGTTGGTTGGTGGAGGAGTGTTGTTATCTATTATTTTGGGATGGGTAACGGCTTCAACTGTTTTGTTCAGTTCTCCAGATCCGAAATCTCAAAAGCAGGAAGTGTTTACAGTTTCTTTGAAGTCAGAAGAGTCTGCTGTCGTAGATAAACTAAAAAGTCAGGGGTTCATTCGTAATGCTTGGGGATTTAACTTGGCGTTAACCATCAAGGGTAAACATAACAAAATTGAATCTGGAGGATATTATTTGATAAAAAATCAGAGTGCTTGGCAGGTGGCGGACAAATTAACTACTACTCCTGATATGAAGTGGGTAGTAATCCCTGAGGGGTTAAGAAAAGAAGAAATTGGAGAGATACTAGCCAAGACTTTTAGCTGGAGTGATGAGGAGCTTAACAAATGGGACATTACCTATACTGCCATGAAGTTTGACTATATCGAAGGTGTCTACTTTCCAGATACCTATTTGATCCCCACAAATGAAAATGGATTGGATGTGGCTAAACGTATGATTAGACATTTTGACGAAAAATTTGCTCTATATCTTCCACAGTTTGCAAAACAAAATATTATCTGGACCACTGGACTAAGACTGGCCTCTATTGTTCAGAGGGAGGCGGCAGGGAAGAGTGATATGCCACTTATTGCCGGAATATTGTGGAACAGACTATTCAAAGAAATGAAACTAGAGATTGATGCCACTGTGCAATATGCCAGAGGAAAAACAGATACGGGCTGGTGGACACCCATTAAGGCGAGTGATATTACGGAGATTGATTCCCCCTACAATACTTATAAATATAAGGGGTTGCCTCCGCACCCGATTAGTAATCCAGGAATCAACGCTATTGAGGCGGTGTTAAATCCTGCGGAAACTGACTGCTTGTACTATCTACATGATAGTAATCGCCAGATACATTGTGCTATGACTTACAAGGAACACGTAGAGAATATTGAGAAGTATTTGATGAATTGATTAATAATTCGAGCAATACTAGGGACAGGGAGCCAGTTGGCGCTTAATATAACCAAAATTTGATATACTTTGTTTAATGAAAAAGTTCTTACAGTATTTTGCTCTTGAATTTGTAATTATTTTCGTCATTGGTTTGATTGGGTATTGGGTTTTAAGCGTTCCGTATAATGTGTCGCAGATTCTTTTCTCGTCTGTTGTGTCAGGAGCAATTATCGCATTCACTTTGTGGAAGCAAAAAAAGTACTAAATAATTATTGATTTTAAGAAAAATCATGAAGATTCCAAAATATACAAATCTGACGATATTTATTATCTTTTTTGGAGTTTCTCTTCTAGATGCATTTCGGTCACAAAATTGGTTGTTAGTAATAATCTTTGTACTGTTAGGGGTAATCTTTCTTAGGGCCGATAACTTAAAGAAAAAGTAAAAACGGTGATTAGCTGATAGCTTAAATTGTTGAAGCACGAGTTAGTATCCTGATTTGGGCGAATCTATTCCGGGCTTGTTCAGACCACATTAGATTCTGAAAAACCTTGATAACCCGCGACAAAGCTTTGGTCAGAACAAAACTAGGAGCAGAGAGCTTTGACTCAATTGGCATAATATTAGTTGATTAAAAAAATTGATTTTGTAAGTATTTGTTGAGATGATTGATATATGAAAATATTTAAATCTTTTAAGTTAACTTGGTGGCAAGCAAGTTTGTTCAAATTATCTACAATTTCTTTCGGAGTAATAATTGGTTTGTTTTTTGGCGATTTTTTCGTTAGCTTGATCCCATTATTATTGGTATTGGTCATTGTTCCGGGAATTTATATCGTATATATATTTTTAAAGCAAAAGTAGGTTCGAAAATCGCCCTCCCCCTCAGACAGATAGACATCTGAAGTGAAGTAATATACTAATAGTTAGTATGAAAATTTATAATACTCTCACGAGAAAGATGGAAGTTTTTACGTCTTTCAGACCTAAAAAAGTATCGATTTATGTTTGTGGTATTACTCCGTATGACACAACCCATCTGGGTCATGCATTCACCTATATTAGTTTTGATGCACTAATTAGGTATCTAACATTTAGGGGATATGAGGTGACATATACACAAAATGTGACGGATATAAATGACAGGGATAAAGACATTTTAGAACGAGCCCGTCAACAAGGCATCTCCTGGACGGAGCTGTCTGAGTTTTGGACGGATAAGTTTTTGGGTGATATGAAGGTGCTGAATTGGATTAAACCAACCCATTACTTAAAAGCCTCTGAGCAAATTCACATGATGGTTCCCCTGATCCAAAAACTTTTAAACAAGGGTCTGGCTTACACCAACAACAAAAGCGTTTACCTGGACGTCACAAAGAAGAATGATTATGGCAAACTTTCCAGACTGACCAACGACCAGATGCTGAAAGGGGCAAAAGAATTTGAAGAAGATGTAGATAATCCTGACAAGAGAAACCCGCTAGATATTACCCTATGGAAAGCGACCGATTCACACCAACAGGCACATATACCGTCATTTGAAAGTTCTTTTGGAAAGGGCAGACCAGGGTGGCACATTGAGTGTTCTGCTATGAGTATTTATACTTTGGGGGAACAGATCGATATTCACGGGGGAGGATCGGACTTAATTTTTCCCCACCATGAAGCTGAAATAATCCAAAGTGAAGGTTCTACCGGAAAGGTTCCGTTTGCAAAGTATTGGATACACACAGGACAAGTATTCTACGAAGGAGAAAAGATGAGTAAATCAAAAGGGAATTTGGTGATGGTTTCAAGTTTGTTGGAGAAGTATTCTGCCAATGCAATCCGCTTTTTGCTATTGTCTCATCATTACAGGGATAGATGGGAATTTAAAGAGGAGGATTTGGCGAACGCACAAAAAAGAGTCGAAACTTTGAGTGGCAAACTTTGTGGCGGTGGAAGCAACGAGTTTATCAATATTATGGATAATGATCTTAATACTCCAGAAGCACTAGAGCTATTACTTTCCTGCGGAAGTAAACTTGTCTATGATGCTTTGGGTTTTGAGTAATACTTATTCTTGAGTATGATGGATTCTGACTTGGTCTACGATGAGGAGCGCTAAAGATATTTGAAGACAAAAACTATTCCTAGAATTCCTCCGACAGCGCTAAATAATACAGAAGAATAGGTGAGAAATCCTGCACCCCAAAACGTAGGAATAAAGCCCCCAATAGTTGATTCAATAAAAGCGGCAAGCTTTATATTGTTTGAATAAGTTTTTGTTTATCTTTTCATACGGAAAATTATTTAGCGTATACTTACGATATTAAATAGTTCAAAAAACATTATGCTAGTTTTAATCTTACTTTTGGTGATTGGTTCTGGCTTAGTGTATATTTCAAAATACAATTTCACGCCCGTTTCGGTTAATTTGGGAGTGTATACACTTTCAGATATTCCGCTTTTTTATGTAATTGTCGGGTCGATTGTAATTGGTCTAGCGCTGTCATATATTGCCTATTTGATTCATTCGATCTCGACATCTTTTACGATTAGAGGTAAGGATAAAGAAATAAAAAGAAATAAAGGTGAGGTGCTGGAGCTCACAAAAAGCGTTCACCAACTGGAGCTAGAAAACGAAAGACAGAGAAATGGTGTGGACATCGAGCCGCACGATCTAAACGCGCTGTGAAAAACCTATTGGCGAAAATCTATAAAGCCATACATCTCCCCAAAAATATACAGCTTTGGGTGATGCGCTTGTTTCAAGATCAGTTTCTGGTTGGGGCCACAGGAATTATTTTTAATGATAAAAATGAAGTGCTTCTTTTTAAACACACCTATCGATCACACTCGTGGAGTCTTCCTGGCGGCTACTTAAAATCAGGGGAACATCCACGAGAGAGCCTGGAAAGAGAAATAAAGGAAGAGTCGGGCTTGGTAGTAAGTGTCGACGAGTCTCTCAAAACCCGTACCGATCGTGACTCTGCACGCCTAGATATGTGTTACACCGGCGTTTTGATTGGTGGTGATTTTGTGCCTACCCATGAAGTGTCTGAGTATGGATTTTTTGCCTTCGATAAACTACCACTTTTGAGGTCTAATCAGCTGTTTTTGATTGATGTGGCATTGAAATCGGGATACTTTAATGGATCTTAAAAGGTCGGGACGAGGCCTGTCATTAAGATGATCACTTTTTACCCGCAATATTGATAGTTTGAGGGAATTGGTAATGCTTCCCTTTCTTTAAGTGACGTTCGGTTTGAGAGTAACTCCAATCACATTAAGAAGTCCCGGTTGCTTTCCCAAATATTCAGCCTCGGGATCCACCCACCATTCAAAGTAATTTTTAAGAAGTACTTCCCTTTGAACCGTTTCGGAATATGAATCTACAATTGTGGCTATACCATCCATCTTTACATCTGTCGCAAGCAGGGTATGGCCAGTACCATATTTTAGACAATGGATTATTACAAATCCTCCATCCTCACAAACTGCTTGTGCTTTTGATAAAGCATCCTGCCAATGTGTTTGAGGAACAATTCTTGTATGTCTGGTGCCATAGTTGGGTATCAAAAATTCAGTTTTTGAAATAAATTGTGGAACGAAAAGTTTTAATGCGTCAGGAATTCCAACAAAATACATCGCATCGTTCCAAACAATGTATTCAGCTTCATGTCCTGTTACATCAGTAAAATTTTTCCCATCAAGTGCAACGTAAACGTCGGCGATAGTAATTGATGGAACTTTTCCCGTATTAAAATACTCGCACATCTTTGCGATAGTGGTTAAAGTTGACTGAGTACAAGTGTTGTTGCGAAAGACTTTCCTTTCCGATAGCCTTGCGTATTCTGTATCATCAAACTGTTTCGTAATAATTCTGTTGGTATTTTTCCCTTGCAGTTTCGTAAAAAATTCTGGGATTGCCAATAGAGACTTACGTTCTTTTATGGTTGGAATTTTCCAACCTTCCACGGTGGGGGAGGCGAGAGGAGGTGTTTCGATACGTGTGGGTGGGGTATCGATATTTTTCGGCGTAACCGTTTCCGTCAAAGACGCCAGGGTTTTTGAGCCTACACAGCTATATAGCATGCCAGTACCCACCCCACCGGCAAGCAATTTTAAAAAATCTCTTCGAGACAACCCTTCTGCCATGTGAGCCGATTATACCCCATAGGTGAATTCTAATGATATCGACGATGTTGTGCTACTTGACAAGTACTTTAACTAGTTGTAGTATATGAAGTATGGCAACTAATAATAAACAACGAGTGACTCTTTTTCTAAATTCAAAACTTCTTAAACACGCCAGAGCACAGGCAATACTTGCAGACACGACCTTGACAGGCCTAGTTGAAACGTCTTTGATTGAGTATTTACCGGAAGAAATAGTAATAATTAAGCCAAAAATTAAAACTGAGTTTTAATATTAATAAACAAAAAGAATAAAATGACAGATTCAAAACGAAAGAAACAAAGTAGGGGAGGCAGGGGTGTTAGTACAGTAGCGGCTGCAGTCGCAGGAGTGGTGGTAGGAGCCGGTGTCGCGGTAGCCGGAGCGATAGCTTTAAGTAACGAAAAAAATCAGGAGAAATTGAAAGGAGCTTATACTAAGGTGAAGAGTAAGTTCGTGGGTCTTGAGGACGAAGCCGAAGTAAAGCTTGTAGAAGGCAAAGAAAAAGCAACCAAGACAGCAAAGATAGTTGCAGAGGCAAAAAAGAAAGTGAAAAACATATGGCAGAAATAATTGAGGAAACAGTGGTGACCGCTCCGGTAGAAAGCGAAGCAACCAAGTCTCAGATGCGTGAGTATCTTGTCTATTACATATTTGGAACGGTGGAAGTACTCTTGGGTTTTCGTTTAGTTTTTAAATTGATGGGAGCCAGCCTGTCGAGTAGTTTCGTGAAGATTATCTATGGTGTTACCGGCGTCTTTACCCTTCCTTTTGAGGGGATATTCCGTAGAGGATTCACTCAAGGACTGGAAACGACTTCGGTGCTTGAGCCGGCAACAGCAGTGTCGATTATCGTCTATGTGATACTGGCTTGGGGAATCGTTAAGCTGATACGAATATCTTCAGGCAAGCAACAGTCGACTGATTAGTTTGGAAATACATTATTAACATAGCTGGGAAAGGAAGTGAAAAAATATGGGTATTTTGGATATCATCGTTATCTTGTTGATTATTTCGTGGTTGGGTGGATTTTCTCTCCATGTAGGTGGAGGACTTATTCATTTACTGCTCGTTATTGCAGTAATTATCTTAGTCGTTCGATTGTTGGGTTTGGGATAAGTTATTAATATAGTTATAAAAAATATGAGCCTTTCTTTGTCAAATTTGAGCCCTTTGACCTCACTGGTCTTTGGCGTGTTGATTCTGATGTACCCGAAGTTTCTGAATTATCTGATTGCCGGTTACCTGATCGTCATTGGACTTTTGGGTCTAGGGGCTATTAGGTAATTTTTGAGAAATAAAACATGGATATCAAAAATAATGATCAGACGGAAAGAGTAACTGTTTTTCCCGATAAGCCACGTCCTGGCCAGTTGGAGGCCGCTTTGGTGAAAAAGGAAAAAATAATTGACAAAAATATAGTGGCTGAACTAGTCAAAAAATCAAACAGGATACTGACAACCATCTCGACTCACAGATTTCCTTTTGATTTCTTCCCAGATACTTTAAATGTAGAGGAAGGTAGACTAACGATCATTAATCGAAGCTTTTTCTTTTCTTCTCAAATACATAGTGTAGATATAAAAGACATATCGAATATTTTCGTGAATACTGCGCCTTTCTTTGCTCAACTGGTGATCATATCGAAAACTTTTACTAAAAATGAAATTAGGATAAAGTACCTGTGGAAAGATGAAGCGGTGATGGTGAGGCGAATTATTGAAGGTTTAAGGACTTTTCAAAGCAAACAAATAGACACCTCTACCTATTCGGTGAGGGAGCTGATCGCCAAACTTAAGGAACTAAGCACGACAGAAATAGTAATGTAAAAACACAAAAAGGAGGTGAATGAATAAATGACAACTATAGTAAATACTCCACCAGCCGCCGATAACTCTAGTGGTGGACCGATGAGTTGGATTATTGGTCTAGTCATACTTTTGGTGCTGTTGTATTTTGGTTATGTATACGGACTGCCTGCAATTCGGAATATCCAATTGGGGACTCCACAGATTAATATTCCAAGCCAAATTGACGTAAACGTTAATCAAGCCCAATAATCTATTTTATTCGAAAGTAGTTCGGCCTCGCTCACTATAGATTGACCTCACCACAAGCGGGCAGGCAGCCGGCGAGAAACCCATAATGTTGACTTTGATGGTATTTGTGGTATATTAGGCACAGTAAGAATGTCATTTGAGGCGTGAAGCCTTAAAATCATCCCCGTTCTTTAAATAAAGGAGAGTTGTCATGCCGTTTCCGTTTGTGTACAGGGTTCCTCGATCTATTCCCGATGAAACACTTGTAGCTTTGCGTATGAAGATGGTGCAAATCACGACTGATCTAATGAAGTGCAAAAAAGAGTGGGTAGGACCTGACTTTTTCCGGTCTGCGTTGAATGATCCCACTAATCCTGACGAAGGTTGTGGCACTGTCTTGATCAAACTTGAAACTGGTCTTTTTGACGGTCGACCAGACGATGATCCGCAAGTCCAAGAAGTTCTCAAGGCTTTGACAGATGCAGTATGGAAAGCTTTTGGTGGTAAGTACGAAGTTGAAGCTTCAGTGGCCAGCTGGCATCCTGGTTGGAAGTTCTTACGAGCACCGGGACAATTTGATTGTCGCATGCCTGGGTGTGGTGGAATTCTCTCTGGAGAGACCTTTCCGATGCAAACAGGATGTCATTCCTATTCGCCTTGTCGAGCTTGCACTGCTTGTGGTAGAGTGCATTCGTATGATGGTGATCTGATGTTTGGCAGAGCTGGACACTCACCTTTCTTGAGAGATGGGGAGATTGAATTGGTGCTTGAACCGGTGGATTTAGCTTCCGGTAAACAGTACCGAACGACCAGCCAGCTATTCATTGAAACCGGCGAGGACTGTAAATATGATAACCTGCCGAAAGGTAAGCTCCTTATTTTTGAGCATATGGATGAGGAAACGTTCTGTTTTACCAGCTCAGAGGAAGTTGGGGTTGGATATCGTCTGCATCGTGGTGACGTCAACTTCATAGAGCCCATCTAGTTGTATAGTTTTTTATTTAGGAGCCTTGGCACTTTTGCCCTGGCTCTTTTTTGTTGGTAAAATTGGTAGGTATGACTAGAGTGCTTTGTGCAACTGATGGGGAAACTTTTTAGTCACGATTTAATCTTAATCACAGAGGGAGTCTAGCCAGTTTCCAAACTTTTGGCTTGAGCCTAACCTTTAGTTGCTATACTTTGGTATGAATAAAGAGGTTTTTAGGGAAATACTAGATAAGCTTGAAGGGCTGAATTATTTTTTCACTTCAGGGCTTTCGGTGGCAATAAGGACTGGTGGAGAAAGAGTGATAGACGATATTGATATTGTGATTGATCCTAAAGATATTGATATTTTTGCTAACAGGCTGGGAACAACATCCTTAAACAGAAGAATAGACAAAGGAACTTTTGTGGTGAGCGATTATGGATTTGAAGTCGACTATAAGGGTCAAATGGTAGAGTGCACTACCGAATATCCACCCAAACGAATTCAAGAGGGAACTTTTGGTAAGTTGTTTGACAAAAAGATTAAATGCAGTTATTTAGATCAAGTGGTTTATGTGGAACCACTAGAAGAGTTGGTAAATCAAAAAGCCTTTATGGGTAGGGAAAAAGATCTGAAAGATCTTGAATTACTGAGAGGAGAAACTCTAGATAAAAAATTGTTTATGGAAATATCCAAAGATAAGGGTAATTTGGATGAAGTATTGCCTGTCGTCAAGAAGTATTTTGATAGTGTTTGAAGGGGGAGTGGGACTAGTATGTATGAATGACGGAGAGAAAAGAAACATCGTTTTCTGGTTACCATAAAAAGAGTGTTTCGGAAAGAAGAGAAATATTGACCGAGGAAGTCGGTTTGTCCGAGTCTGAGACTCTATTACTTGAAAATGGTCTGGAAATGGATAAAGCCGATTTAATGATTGAAAATGTCATTGGTAAGTATGAGATGCCACTAGCCGTCGCAACCAACTTTATCGTTGACGGTAAAAGAATCTTAGTTCCGATGGCCACCGAAGAAGCATCTATCGTGGCAGGAGCTAGTAAGGCGGCCAAGATGTTTTCTAGATATGGAGGTTTTTTGACTGAAGTGGGGCCATCACTGATGAAAGGCCAGATTCAAATTATTCCTCAGGAGTTGGGTTTGGAGTCTATCGAAATGATTATTAACGACTCGCGAAACTTTTTGATAGATTTAGGCAACTCTATGGTGCCAAATCTGGTGAGAAGGGGTGGTGGGGTAGTGGGAATAGAGATGACCAAAATTTCGACTACTCGTGTAGGACCAATGGCTTCAATTGATATTTGGGTGAACACTGGAGAGGCGATGGGGGCAAATTTGGTAAATCAGATATGTGAAGGGTTGTCTGGTGAAGTAGGTCGTTTGACGAAGGCTAGGGTGAATATTAGGATACTATCGAATTATTCAGAACAAAGAACCACCAAAGCAAAATGTGGGATTCCAGTAAACGGAGAAGATATGTCTGAGGATATGGCGAATAAAATTGTCGAGGCTCAGGTTTTTGCTGAGAATAGTATAGATAGGGCGGTAACGCACAACAAAGGAGTTCTTAATGGTGTTGATGCAGTTGCCTTGGCGACCGGACAAGATTGGCGAGCCATTGAGGCGGGAGCTCATTCATACGCGGCACGATTTGGATACAAGCCCCTTACCCATTGGTTTGTTGACAATGAGGTGTTGAGGGGTGAGATAGAGTTGCCACTGGCCGTGGGCGTCTTTGGGGGAATCACTGAGTTTCATCCTCAGATAGCGGTTTCTTTAAAAATTTTAGGGGTGAGGTCGTCTGGGGAGCTTTCCAGTATTATGGCTTCGGTAGGACTAGCACAAAATTTTGCGGCCCTGTACTCTCTCGTGAATCAGGGGATTGTTCATGGCCACGAATCTCTTCACCGGCGGAAGAAAAATACCGGGCAGTGAACGAGGGTTACTTTTTGGAACTATAATGAATAATGATTAAAGTAGAAAGTATTATTGTAGGTGAAGATTCCTTAGAAAATGCCAATAAGGCCAGGATGAGTATCAATGAGTCGTTCCCGGAGGTGGAGTTCTCAATTATTAGTGACTTAGAAGAAATATTAAGCATTGCGGCCAATAATATTCAAGAAAATAATGTTCTGGTAAGGATGGTCATACCTGAAGGAGGGAGTGTTTGTACGGTAGATTTAATGAGAATTTGGTCAGCAAGTTTAAATGGTGCAGATTAGTTTGGCCGTGCGCCCCACAGATTGATTCCACCATAGGCAGTCGGGTAGTGAAATGGGAATATTTGATAGAATTTGTAAATGATAAAAAGAGTATTCTTTTCGTGTAGTTATATAAATCGTGGTGAGTATGTGGACTTTTACAATTCACTGAAGGAGTACTTTGGATCAAATGGGGTCGAGTTTTATACTTTTGTCTTTGACTACACAGGAGCGGTAGACGATCATACATTGATGACAATGACTTTAAGAGAAATTGAGAGTTCGGACTTGGTGCTGGTAGAACTTTCGGATAAGTCAGTAGGAGTTGGACTGGAGGCTGGATACGCAAAAGCAAAGGGTAAAAAAATTGGCTATCTCTACAAGAGGGGATCTGATCTGCAACAAACTGTCAATGGAGTTGCTGATTATCTGATTAGGTACGATCGGGTAGAGGAGGTGAAGTTGTGGTTTGAAAAATCTGGGTTGTTGGTCGAGGGGTGACTTGACACAAGTGGTTAAAAAGCGCTTAATAAGAGCAGATGGTCAAAAGAAAAAAAGTAAAGAAAGTAATCTCAGGAGATATAGTGACGATATTAGTAATGGTAGCGGTGATTTTGAGTGCGGTATTGTTTTTGGTGTCTCGGAGTGCTTCGGGGGACGATACCAAGCATAGTAACCGGACGAATAATGGGTTTAGAGGTGAAAGCGATGAGGTTAAAAAATGGTGGGGCATCACCCCGACACCGACCTCGGCATTATTACTAGTGACGCCAACTCTAACACCGGCGACTCAGATTCAAATTCAGATGTCGGGGCAGTCAAGTACGGTAGTACAGCCGACAGAATCACCTGCGGTGACACCAGTACCAACGGCGTCGCTAACCACTGCTCCTACGCCTCGACCAACGGAGTCACAGACGATTTTCCAAACACAACCAATGACTACCCCAATTGTCGTCCAGCCGGAGATAAAAACGATACCAATAGCGGGGACGTCGGTGATCTCTTCACCGAGTGTGACAAGTGGGAGAAATAGAACTGGTTCTGGATTGATTTTGGAAACGGTAAAGAAAAAGATTGAGTCCATTAGGGGGACAATGGGTGCCCCCACGGTTACCCCGACGCCGCTACCGGCAGCCAAACAAGAAAAAACTAGCCCAGAGATCGATTTGGACAAGATGAAACTAAAATACCAAGTTCGGGAAGGTCAGGTCGTTTTGATGGCAGAAGACGAGAATGGAAGACCGATAACGGTGGCCGAGAGTGATATGAGACGAGCCGAGATATCCGCTCTGGGGAAGCTAGAGAAGAAGGGGGTGACACTGAGTATGACGAATGAAAATAGACTAGCCCTGAGTAATAATGGCATAACGGCGGTGACCGAGTTGCCTATTATGATCGATACTGAGTCAAGGTCGGTAGTGGTAGACACTGTAGATGGCCCAAAGACAGTAATCATGCTACCAGATAAAGTACTTAAGAATATTATAGATTTGGGAATTATCACTGGTGTAGATACGAGCGTGATTCCCAGAATCGAATACACGGGAGGTGAGGTGGTTTATGAGTTTGGTGGTAACAAGACTTATAATTTTTTGGGCCTCTATGAGATAACGGTCCCGGTGGTAATCTCGGTGTCGGCCGAGACAGGAGAGGTTGTGTCTAGAAATCAACCGTTGTTAACCAGAGCAGTTAGACTGATATCGATTTAAGACAGAGTGTTGGCAAGACTGAGTCTAGTTATTGGAAGAAGTGATGAAGAATAGTGTAGCCGCCAAGGGAGAGTAGAATCGAGCCAAAAAGATTACTTACCAGAGTAGTCCAGAGATACTTACCCAGAGGGACATGATAGACACCACTAGCCAAGGAGACGATTTTGCCACCCACTTGAGGAATGAATCTACCAAAGATCAGAAAGATAGTGGAGTCGGCGGGAAATCGACTGAGTCCAAAAGGGAGATGTTTATTTTGGCGGTCAAAATCGGCTACTTGACCAAGACCTTTGCCAATGAAGTACTCGATGAGGGCGGCTAGATTGTTACCTAGCCAGGAGACCAAGATTCCTACAAACGGACCGAAGATGGCTCCGTTGAGAATAACGATGGGGTCGGTGGGTATAGGGGTAGCGGAAAGAATCCCCATGAGCATGATGGAGAAGAGGGGGCCGGCAATGCCGGTGGTGGGAATTAGGCGCTCGATGGTGATAAAGTCCTTACGGAAGAAAACAAGAAGAGCGATTGGTAAGCTAAAGGTGGCGAGGACAAAGAGGAGGTGTCCGAATCTTTTGAGCGTTTTCTTTGACATGTACCGTTTTATTATATAAAAATAATTGATGAATAACCGGGAATGAAGCTATCTGAGAAGTCATTTGTCAGATGGCCAAAGGTTGTGTAAAATGAAGTTGTTAATAATAATTTAAATAAGATGCCTGCCAAGAAAAAAAGCAACAAAGGATTATTGGGAGCGATCGGAGCTGCAGTACTGGGAGTAGCGGCTGGAGCAGCGGCTATGTTTTTATCTGAAAAAGAGAACAGAGAAAAAGTGCAGAAGACCGTTACTACGGCCGTGAGGAAGGGGAGGGTTGAAGTAGCCAAAGCCAAAAGGAAGGTTGTATCGACCAAGAAAAAGCTTTTGAAGAGAAAATAACGACCGTTATTTAAGAGAGATTAAGACTGTAAGAGCCAGAAGGATGCGGTAAATGGCGAAGACGGTAAAGTTGTGTTTTTTTATGAAGTTCAAGAAAAATTTGACGGCGAGGAGTGATGATAAAAAGGCAAAGAGACAGCCAATAAACAAGATTAGATACTCCGAAGAAGAAAAATGTAGGCCGGATTTTAGAAGATCGTAGGCGGTGGCGGCAAACATGGTGGGAATGGCCAAAATAAAAGAAAACTCAACGGCCTGAAGCCGAGAAAGACCGGAGATAAGCCCCCCCACGATTGAAGCGGCGGAGCGAGAGACTCCGGGAACGATGGACAGAGATTGAAAAAGTCCAATACCTAGGAGCTGTTTGGGAGAGAGTTCGGTGATTTTTTTCTGACCTGAGTTTATTTTTTCAAGTCGGTCGACCAGAAGGAGAGCCAAGCCACCAAGAAGAAGGGAATAGGCAGTGACAAGAGGATTTTCTAAGAGGAAGTGGCGGATTATTTTATAGAGTAGGAAGCCAATAAGACCAGTAGGAATGAAGGCAATTATGGTCTGAGACCAGATTTTGTAAGAGCTAAGAAGCTTTTGGCGAAAGTACCAAACGACGGCTAAAATAGCGGCAAACTGGATAATGATGTCAAACGATTTTGAAAATTCAGTGGTGGTGATAGCTAGGTACTTTTGAGCCAAAATAAGATGGCCGGTACTGGAAATAGGAAGGAACTCGGTGAGACCTTCGAGGATAGACAGAACGATGGCTTGGAAGATGGTCATTTAAGATTGGGGGGTGGTGCCGTAAATAGTAACTTTAGTTCCGGGATGGTCTTTACTAGCAACGCCGGAAGTTTTGCCGTCTGGAAGCTGGGGGTCTGCCCAGTGATAGAGAAGTCCGGCTTCAGGCGTTATGGCGGCCGAACCGCCACTCATTTTGACGAAGCGAAATTTGTTAGCAATATAGAAAGTTCCAGTGGGAGTGCGTCCCCATTTGCCGGTAGAGACAAGAAAAGTGTAGATGAGTTCACCATTTTCGTAGGCATAAATTCTTTGATTGGTTTGGTCGGTAGCTTTGATGATAAAGATGGACAAAAGAAAGACGATAAGACTAATGATCCAGATTTTCTTCATAGTTTAGTCTAACAAAGATGAGGTCTTTAGGCGAACTGTAAGGTAGCGGGGAACGCCGTGGACATCTTTATCTATTTGGGCAGAAAGAGAGCTGGGAAGGGTAAAGCTAGTGAGAGAATGAGTGTCATCTATCTCAAAGATGGCGACGCCTCCACGAAAGAGAAAGGGGGGTAGATCTTTGAGTAAGCGATTGATGTAGAAAGTGCCGTCTGTACCACCGGCGAGCGCCAGCCTGGGTTCGTAGTCTCGGACCGAAGGATCGAGACGAGAAAGATTTTTGGTTGGAATATAAGGGAGATTGGCCAGAAGAAGATCAAATTTGATTGAGGGAAAGCTTTTGAGTAAGTCGGAGGTCTCAAAAAAGAGATTGGCGGTAGAAGTGAGGAGCTTAGCGGCGTTTTGCTCAGCTACCTTTAAAGCTTGGGGGGAGATATCGGACAAGAAAATGGTATAAGGAATCTGCCTTTGAGCTAGATTGAAAGCCAGAGAAAGACCGAGACACCCCGAACCGGTGCCGATGTCGGCGATGACTGGATGGGAGATTTTTTGATCAGCAATGATCTGGACGGCTTGCTGAACCAAGTACTCGGACTCTAGTCTGGGAATAAGAGTATCTGGCGTTACTAGAAAGTCTAGCCCAAGAAACTCGGCGTGACCAGTAAAGTATTCGACAGGTTTTTTGCCCAAGGAGTCGGGGTCAAGATCGGAAAATCCATGTTTTCGAAGATGGTTTAGTTCGAGAGGTGATAGTTGACGGGATGGCATGATGCGGTTTTAGGGAGTGGAAAAAGTGTACTCAGAGGTGGTGACTGATTTGCCGTTAAGGTCGAGAACAATAACATACTTGTAGAGAGTGCTGGGACGGAGATCTTCGATACTTAGTAAGTGATTGATTTGAGCTGAAGTGGAGACGGGATAGCTTTGGGTCTGTCCTTCGGTAAAACGAAGAGAGGTCTTGGCTGGTCGATAGCTAGAAAAGGAGATTAAAACATGAGTGGAAGAAAGAGGGGTAATTAAAGGGGAAGTCAGTATTTCTGAAGCTTTGACACGGGTTTCTTGAGTGGTAGTAACTTGTTTTAAAATTGAAGGCAAAAGAGTGGCCAAAGAAAAAATGACTAAGATGGGGATAAGAACGGCAAAAGCAGAGCGAAGAGGAATGCCCCAAAGCTTGTGAAAATAAATTTTGGACTGTTGAGCTTGTTTAAAAAGTAAGAGCTGGTCCTTGGGAAAGAAGTCTCCGTGGTGGTTGGGACAGGTGAAGACGGTGACAGTCTGAGGAACCGCGTCATCTTTGATACTGGACATGATCTGGCCACAGTGAGGGCAACTGGGAGGAGCTGTCGGAACAGCATGGCTTTTGGGGAGGATAGAATCTACGTTTCTAGCGGTCTCGACAGTGAGGAAGTTGGCGAGATAGGGCTCTAAAAAGTGGCCGCCACAAGAGAGGCATTCCTTGATAGAGTGAGATTGGCCATCAGCAGTTTCGATTTCGATGACTGAGAGTGGCTCATGACAGTGAGGGCAGTCCATGATTCATTCTAGCAAACTTTAAGCTCGTTCTGGTACACTGAAAGATATGCATTTGAAGTTTTTGGGGGCGACCCAGATGGTAACGGGGTCGAGTTATTTTTTGAGCGGAAATAGTACTGGTTTGATGGTCGACTTTGGTATGTTTCAAGGAAAAGCTGAGGAGGCAAAATTAAACTTTATAAAGCCGGATATTGATTTTGATAAATTATCAGCTGTAGTGCTGACACATGCCCACCTGGACCACTGTGGAAGATTACCCATGTTGGTTAATTGGGGCTTTAAAGGACCAATTTTTATGACGGAGGCGACCAAAGCCTTGGCCCAGATCGTAATGTTTGACTCGGCCAAGATAGCCAAGGAGGACGGGTCAAAGGGCGTTATTTATACAGATGAGGAGGTGTTTGAGATCTTAAAACAAGTAGTTTTGGTAGAGTATGACAAACCCTTTGCTGTGGGTGACTTTGAGCTGACTATGATCGACGCGGGCCATATTTTGGGATCCGCCAGTGTAGTAGTAAAAGAGACCAAGACAGGAAAGAGGATAGTTTTTAGCGGAGATTTGGGAAATAGTCCAGAGCCGTTGATTTCCCCCACTCATTTGGTGAGTGAGGCTCAGATGGTGGTGGTAGAGTCCACATACGGAGATGAGGTACATGAGCGAAGAGATGAAGCGGAATGCCTGGCTCAGATGGTGGAGCAGGCTGAAAAAGAAAGAGGAACCGTCTTGATTCCATCATTTTCGATTGAGAGATCTCAAGAGCTGCTGTACATTTTTGATCAATTAAAGAAACAAGGGAAAATGTCGAATAGTGTGCCGGTGTTTTTGGACAGTCCGATGGCGATAAGGGCGACGGAGGTGTTTAGAGATTTTCCTCAGCTATATAGCGCACCCCTAAAGACACAAGTAAAGACTGACGACCCTTTTGACTTTCCTAACCTAGTTTTGTGCGACACCATTGAAAAGAGTAAACAGATAAAGAACTTGAAAGGAGTCAAGGTAGTAATTGCTGGTAGTGGAATGATGACTGGTGGTAGGGTAATTCATCACGCACTTAATTTTTTGGGGGACCCTAAAACACAGCTGGTGTTTGTAGGCTACCAAGCAGAAGGGACGATGGGTCGAGAGATACTAGATGGTAAAAAAGAGATAAAAATTTGGGGGAAGACGGTAGAAGTTCGAGCACAGATAAAGAAGATTACTACTATGAGCTCCCATGCTGATCAAAGCCAGCTCCTGGAGTGGCTGAAAAAGATTAAGGGATTGCGCAAGATTTATTTGGTACATGGTGAAGAGTTGCCAAGACTGGTGTTGACTGAGAAGATAAAACAAGAGATATTGGATGTAGAGGTAGTCTTACCAGTACTCAATCAAGAAGTAAACTTAGACAAATGAAAATAACTAAAACCAGATGGTTGGGGGTGGTGGGAGCAGGATTGATGGTAGCCGTAGGGGTGGTGATGGCCCAAGACTTAACTCTGACCAAGATTGGTGGAGTCTCCACAGTGGGGGTTGATTATAGTACGGTCAACTTTTCGGGAACCATTCCGACTCTTGAGGGAACAGCTTCGCCAGCGGCTGAGATTTTGATAAAAATTAAGACTTCAACTGAGGCGACGGTGGCGGCCAGCCCAAGTGGAGTCTGGAAGTTTACCCCGGGGGTGCTGGACCTTGGTAATAGTACGATCTTAATTACGGCTGGTCAGCAGTCGATTTCTTTTAACTTAATTTTTAATGCTACCCCCTCGGCCAGCCCGACAGCTACTCCATCTCCGATACCTGATGAGCTACCAGCCTCGGGCGTTTGGGAGTATTACTTGCCCGTAATTGGTGCGGGGATACTGGTGTTATTTTTAGGAAAATATATCAAAGATAAAATGTTGTCCTGGGAAGGCAAGAAGAGGTAAAATAATCTACTTATGACTCAAAATGGGAACAGGGTGGAAGTAATTTACGATGTAGAGACGAAAAAGTTATTTGAGGAGATCAGCACCAATGATCCAGCGGACCTGGGAATATCGATTGTCTCGGTGTATAGGCGGGAGGTGGATCCTAGTGGCGAAGAAGTGACTGGCGAGATGAAGAGCTTTTGGACTGAAGAAGTTAAAGATTTTTGGGGGAATAGGGAGCTCTACTTTGAAGAGATGTGGCCGTGGTTTGAGGAGGCTGATAGAATTATCGGCTATAATTCGTTGGGGTTTGATAATCCGGCTATGAATGGTATTTACGAAAGAGGTGATTTTACCAAGCTGAAACATTTTGACGTTCTGGAAGAGATTAGAAAAGTTTTTGGTTATCGAGTGAAGCTCGATAGCGTGGCAAAGGAGACCTTGGGTGAAAGTAAAAGTGCTGATGGTCTGGCGGCGGTCAGATGGTGGAACAAGCGAGACAAAGAGAGTCTGGCAAACCTGAAAAAGTACTGTGAAATGGATGTAAGGGTAACGACTAGGGTCTATGACTTTGCTAGAAAAAACAAGAAACTAAAGTTTAAAGACCGGTGGCATGAGTTTCGGGAGATTGAGGTAGACTTTTCTTATCCGGTGGAAGTAGAAGTTATGGCCCCAGCCGAGGTTCAGATGGGCCTGTTTTAAAGTTTATGTTTATCGAAGAAAAAGAACAGATTGACGATCAAATTAGGAGGCTGAATCGAGACACTATAAAACTTTGGGATGACCACTTGGAAGAAAACTACACCGTTAACTTTGTTTTGAATAAGCCAGAGTGGGAAAGAGAGTATCGGAAATTAATGCATGAATTTGAGATTGCTGATGGAGGGTTGTATCTCTATCCTTTGGAGAGATTGCACATGACCTTGCTGGGAAGAATTGAAAGAAGTTTACCGGCCAAGAAGGTAGTTGAGGTCGTGAGAAAAAATATGCAGGGGAAGAAGTACCCCTTTAAAGTAGGGTACTTGGCTTGTAACGAACTGAGCGTTTCGATAGTGTCAGAACCGGAGTTTGATTTGGAAGGACTACGAAACCAAGTTCGGACAGATTTGGGATTAAAAGGAGATGACTACACAAAGTATTTACGAATATACGAAAGATTGGCTTGGGTCAATCTTTTGAGATTTAAGAAAACACCTGGAGAGAAGTTTTTTGAAGCGTTATGGAAGATGAGAAATTACCAGTTTGGGGAATTTGAAGCTAAAGATATTGATATTTATCTGAATTCTAGTCGAACCATGGACCCGACAAAGTGCCGGTTGGTAGAGAAGATAGTGTTTTAGGCACGGGTTGACGACAAAAGGATACTTGGAGTATAATAGTCCAAGTATATGTTTACCCTCACCAAAAAAGCAGATTACGGAATGGCCTTACTCTCGGTTTTGGCTCAAAAAGGCCGAACAGGTCGGGTTTCTCTTAAAAATCTGTCCGAGTTGGGTCTACCCAGGGCTTTTATGGCCAAGATCGCTGGCTCCCTAGTAGAGGCGGGTATCCTAAACTCTAAGGAGGGCAAGGGAGGTGGTTTTAGCCTAAACTACGAGCCTAAGGAGATTCAGATTAAGGAGGCTCTGGAAGCCATCGAAGGGGAGGTGGAGCCGGTGTACTGTGGGGGATGCCCAGTAGAGGGCGAGTGCGGGCAACAGGACTTTATGGGGAGGCTAACAGGAGACATTAATGGATTATTAGAAAAATATACTTTGGAGGATTTAATCAAATGAAAACTCAAGAACTCAAGAAATCAAGAACTCAAGATAATGAGTTACTTATAATAAAAAAATTAAAAGTTGAGGTAGAGGGGAAGGAGATATTGAAAGGAGTGGATCTAGAAGTAGCTAGAGGAGAGGTGGTGGCTTTGATGGGGCCAAACGGGTCAGGAAAGTCATCTTTTTCAAATACCTTAATGGGAAATCCCAACTATAAAATAACTGAGGGAGAGATATTTTTTGAAGGTAAAAAGATAAATGAGATGTCGCCGGACGAGAGGGCCAATCTGGGGATATTTATGGCGTTTCAGTATCCAGTCTCTATTCCTGGAGTGACCGTAAGGGAGATGCTGATAGCCTCGATGAGGTCCAAGGGCCAGGAAGTAAAAGCGTTAGATGTCAAGAGACAAGTAGAAGAGGTAGCTAGAGAGCTAAGAATTGGTGATGATCTGCTATCTCGGGGCTTGAATGAAGGTTTTAGTGGAGGAGAAAAGAAGAAAATGGAGATACTTCAGATGAAGGTACTGCAACCCAAGCTGGCCATTTTGGACGAGACTGATAGCGGTCTGGATATGGATGCCCTAAACTTTGTGGCCTACGAGCTGCAAAGGCAGATTGAGCAAACAGGAATGTCGGTAATATTGATCACTCACTATCAGAAGATGCTTTCTCTAGTTGAAGTTGACAAAGTGGTGGTTCTGAAAAAAGGGTTACTGGTAGACAAAGGAGGAAAAACGCTAATTGCAGAGCTGGGGAAAAACGGTTATAAAAAGTATGAGTAGATTTGCCAAAAAAGTCCTTAGACAGGTTCAGGATGAATCTTCGATCACAGACATCGGAGATACCTATAAATTGGGTCATTCGGATAAGTTCGAGTACGCATACAAGTCGGCCAAGGGGATAAGTGAGGAAAGGGTGAGAGAGATTTCGGCGATGAAAGCAGAACCTGAGTGGATGCTGGAGATAAGACTGAAGGCGCTGAAGGTTTTTTGGGAAAAAGAGTTGCCTACTTGGGGTGGGGATATGTCGAAGATTAACTTTGACGAAATATACTACTACTTGAAACCACTGGAAAAGGCGGGTAGAACTTGGGATGAGGTGCCACCAGAAATAAAAGCCACGTTTGAGAAAATTGGTGTGCCACAGGCCGAGCGGGAAGCTCTGGCCGGAGTAAAGAGTCAGTACGACTCTGAAGTAATTTATGGATCTTTACGAAAAAGTTTGGCTGACAAAGGAGTGATCTTTTTGGGAATGGACGAGGGTCTCAAACAGTATCCAGACTTAGTAAAAGAGTATTTTGGGAAGCTGATACCGATGGGGGACAACAAACTGGCTGCTCTTAATACGGCAGCTTGGTCCGGTGGCTCGTTTATTTATGTGCCTAAGGGGGTTGATGTGGGCTTACCTTTGCAGACTTATTTTAGAATTAACAGCGAGAACGCCGGCCAGTTTGAGAGAACTTTGATTATCCTTGATGAGGGAGCAAACTTACACTACATCGAAGGTTGCTCCGCACCCAGCTACTCGTCTGGATCTCTTCACGCAGCCGTGGTAGAAATATTTGTCAAGAAGGGGGCTAAGATGCAGTACACCACGGTTCAGAACTGGTACAAAAATGTTTATAACCTGGTGACCAAAAGAGCTAGGGTAGAGGAAGATGGTTTGATGAGATGGATAGATGGAAATCTGGGGAGTAAATTGACGATGAAGTATCCATCTTGTATTTTGGCAGGTAGAAAAGCCAGGGGAGAGATTCTTTCGATTGCTTGGGCGGGAGCAGACCAACACCAGGACACGGGTGCCAAGATGATTCATCTGGCACCGGAGACGACTTCACAGATTTTATCGAAGTCAATTAGTAAGGGCGGTGGTAGAGCCACTTATCGTGGTCTAGTGCAGATAAATAAAGGAGCCAAAGGGGCCAGATCGAAAGTAGTCTGTGATGCCCTGATCCTAGACTCTAAATCTCGATCAGATACTTATCCAACTAATAAAATTATGGAGAACGAGTCGACACTGGAGCATGAAGCGGTGGTGAGTAGAATATCGGAAGAACAGCTTTTTTACTTGATGTCCCGAGGGATTTCAGAGCATGAAGCGGAGGGGATGATTGTGAATGGATTTCTGGAACCGGTCATGAGAGAGGTGCCATTTGAGTATGCCATTGAGATGAATAGATTAGTTAATTTGGAGATGGAAGGGAGTGTAGGATGAAAAAAAGAACTCAAGGAATCAAGAACACAAGAACTCAAGATGTTGAGAGATTTCTGGTTACAGAGCCGGGGAAGTATGAGTATGAAGTTATTATGGATAAGTTGAATAGTGAGAAAGATCTTTTGGGAATTATAAAGGCAGAGACTGAAGGCGATTATGAAATAAATCTGTTTTCAAGACATGAAGTAGGAAAGACTAAATGCCGAGTAGAAGTTAAAGGGATAGTGAGTGGTGGGGCAAGGGTGAAAGTGAGGGGTCGAGTAAAAATAGAGAAGAATGCGGTGGGGTCGGATAGTTTTTTGGCCATGAAACTCTTGATGTTGGATAATCGAAGTTCGGCAGTGGCAGAGCCGGAGCTGGAAATAGAAAATAACGAGGTGAAAGCCAGTCACTCTGCTAGTGTGGGGAGAATAGACGAAGAGCAGTTGTTTTATCTAGCCACTCGCGGAGTTTCTAAATCTGAAGCAGAAAAGTTAATAATTAAGGGCTTCTTGGGGGTAGAATAAGTTATGTTTGATGTAGAGAAAATAAGAGCCGATTTTCCGATACTAAAGCGGAAGATTAATGGACATGATTTGGTGTATTTGGATAGCGGGGCGACGAGCCAGAAACCGGAGAGTGTCTTGAGGGCGATGGATGATTATTATCGGAATAATAACGCTAACATTCATCGAGGGGTCTATGACATGTCAGTAGAGTCAACCAGAATGGTGGATGAGACCAGAGAGAAAGTAGCGAAATTTATCGGGGCTAGGACGGAAGAAATAATTTTTACCAGGAATGCGAGCGAGTCGCTTAATTTGGTGATGTATTCTTGGGGGAAGAAAAATATAAAAGAAGGTGACGCGGTTTTGGTAACTCGCCTTGAGCATCACTCAAACTTTGTTCCTTGGCAAGTATTGTGTAAAGAAAATCTTGGAAGTTTTAGGGTGATTGATGTTGATGCTAAAGGAAAACTGGATATGGAGAGTTCGGAAAGATTGATATCTGACGGAAGGGTGAAACTATTTGCTTTGACGGGGGCGAGTAATGCGATTGGGACTCTTGTGAATATTAAGAAGATGGTGGAGATGGTGAAGAGTAAGAATCCTGAAGTAGTGGTGGTTTTGGATGCGTCACAGATGGTGCCGCACATGAAGGTGGATGTTTCCAAATTGCCAGTGGACTTTGTAGCTTTTTCGGGACACAAGATGCTGGGGCCAACAGGGGTTGGGGTATTGTGGGGCAAAAAAGAAGTTCTAAACAAAATGGAGCCATTTATGTATGGCGGGGACATGATTGGGGAAGTAGGGCTGGAAAGTACGACTTGGGGAGAGTTGCCCAATAAATTTGAAGCGGGAACACCGGACATTGCCGGAATAGTTGGGTTCGGAGCGGCCGTAGACTATCTGGAAAGCTTGGGAATGGACAAGGTTCGAGAACACGAGAAGGAGTTAATTAAATATGCTTTGAAAAAATTCGAGGTTTTGGAAAATGAAGGACTGGTGGAGGTCTACGGAGCTAGAAATGGAGAGGAGAGAGGCGGGGCTTTGGCGTTTAACGTAAAAGGAGTGCATGCCCATGACGTGGCACAAGTACTAAATAACTATGGAATAACAGTGCGCTCTGGTCAGCATTGTGCATCCCCTCTAGTAACTAGTTTTGGAGTGCCGGCGATGGTGAGGGCAACACTTTATGTTTACAACACGACAAAAGAGATTGACTATTTAGTGGAAAAACTACGAGAAGTACCAAAGGTGTTTATCTAAAATGGAGTACCGCGAAGAGATAATTGATCATTACAAGAATCCGAGGAATTTCGGAGAGATGGAGGACGCTGATGTGACCATAAATGAGGCGAATGCGTCATGTGGAGATGTGGTGCAGATACAAGTGAAGATGGGTGTCAGTGGAGTGAGATTGCCACACCCCGATAAAATCGGGGTTCGCAATGACGAAAAAGTGATTATGGAGATGAGGTGGAGGGGGGTGGGGTGTGCGATATCGACGGCAGCAGCCAGTATGCTTTCTGAAAAAGTGGTGGGAATGAAAGTTAAGGATATCAGTAAGATCGGGGAAGAAGGAATAAAAAGGATGATGGGGGGAGAGATAAATTTAGGTAGAATGAAGTGTGCTACACTCGCATATCGTGGATTATTAAAAGTATTTGAGAATAATGGATGATTGGAAACTAATATTAAAAGTGGTCTTAGGGAGTACTTTGTTGCTGCTGGTCGTGATGTGGGGACTGTCTAGAATGGCTAGTCCGGAGAGTAGCTTAAAAATAGACGAACAAGTTTTACTTGATGGAGCCAGATTTGTTAAAGAAAATGGGGAAATTAAGGTAACGGTGGTAAATTTCTCTGACATGCAGTGTCCGGTCTGTAAGGCGGCCGATCAGCAGACTAAGGAATTGTTTGAAATGCCCGGGGTGAGAGTGGTGACGAGACTTTTTCCCTTGCCTCCTTCGGTACACCGCTATGCTCTAGTTTCGGCCAGGGCAGTAGAGGCGGCCAGAACTTTGGGAAAGGGATGGGAGATGATGAATGTCTTATATGAGAAACAGGCAGAGTGGTCGGAGAGCAATAAACCAGAAGCCAGCTTTGGGGAGTATGCTGCTAGTTTGGGTCTAGATGAGAAAGTATTTTTGGAAGCGCTGGCGTCAAAGGAAGTGGCGGATAACGTCCAAAAAGATGCTGATCTAGCCGCGTCACTTCAGCTATCTGGGACACCGACATTCTTTGTCAACGGAGAACAAGTGGGAACTCCATTTGTAGTAGATAAAGTTAAGGAACTACTAAATAAATATAAATGATTAATCTGCCTATTTTGACAGTCACAGCTCTGGCTAATGGAATCAATCCATGCGGAATTGGCATGATGATTACTTTTCTGGGCTACTTGCTGGTGTTTGGGGGAAGAGGCAAGGACAAGAAGTGGTTGCTGCGAACAGGAGCTGTCTACATTGGGAGTGTTTTTGTAACTTATTTGGTAATGGGATTGATGTTTTATCAAGTGGCTTTTTATCTGCAAAGATGGTGGCTGGCCGGACTATTTAAGCAGATTTTGGGTGGAGTGATAGTAGTGGCTGGACTGATTCAAATAAAAGATGTTTTTTGGCAAGAGTTACCATTTCACCTGAGAATGCCGAAGGGAGGATTTGAGAAGCTAAGTAAGCTGATGGTCAAGACCAGCACTGGAGTGACGGTGCTAACCGGAGTTCTAACGACGGTCTTTTCGAGCCCCTGCATGCTACCGCTTTATATTGGAACGGTAGCAGTAATTGCTAGATCTGGCCTGTCCACCACTTCGGTTCTAGGCTACTTCTTTTATTACAATCTAGTCTTTGTGATGCCCTTGATAATTATTTTGGTGGCAATGGTCGGAGGAAAACAAATAGTAGAGATGAAGGAGTGGGAACACAGCCATACGGCCTGGATGAGATTTTTGCTGGGAGTAGCTCTGGTAGTGATGGGAGTAATAGTTATGACTAAATAGAAGAGTGTTACGATATTAATGATGACTCCAAAAAAAATGACAGGAAGGGTGGAGTATAAGGAGAACTTGGTTGGGCAAAATTATTTAGTCAGGTTTGGTTTTGAGGAGGAGGTGAGTTTTGTCCCTGGTCAGTATATTAGTTTAAAGGTAAGTGATGAAGGTCTCAGGAGGTCCTACTCAGTGGCTAGTTTGCCTGGAGGAAAGACGGTCGATGTGCTGGTAGACGTATCTCCGATGGGAGTGGGGTCGAAGTATATTTTGGGATTGAAGGTGGGAGAGGTGGTCGAGGTGCTGAGTTTTTTTGGTAAATTTACGATTGACTTTGAGCAGCTGGCTAGAGCTAAACAGGTGCTATTTTTGGCCACTGGAACTGGAATTGCGCCTATTAAGCCAATGATCGAGGACTTGTTGTGCCAAAAGAATTATCTGGGTGAGGTAAGACTGATCTGGGGGATGCGACACGAAGAAGACCTTTATTGGCTGAAGGAGATAGATAATCTTAAGCGTGACTTTGATAACTTTAAGTTTGAGGTAGTTCTCTCGAAACCGAGAGAAGACTGGCCTGGTTTTAGGGGACACGTGGGGGAGGTGGTTGATTGTTTGAGTCAGAGCTGGTCCCAGACGCTGGTTTATTTGTGTGGGGCGCCTGAGATGATTACAGAGATGGAGAAAAAGGTAAGCCAAAAAGGAGTACCTGATGAACAAATTTTTTATGAGAAGTATTACTGACGATGATTGAAGATAAAATTCGTGAAGCCTTGAAAAAGGTGATCGATCCTGAGCTGGGAGTAAGTATTGTGGACTTGGGTCTGATTTATGATGTCCGGTACGAAGCTGGCGAAGCAGAGATAGAGATGACTCTGACCAGCCCTGGGTGTCCACTGGCGCCGGTAATTGATAAGAAAGTGAGAGAGGCAATCAAGGAAGTGCCGGAAGTTAAAAACATCACCGTAGAACTGGTGTGGGATCCACCTTGGAGTACCGGAGCAATGTCGGAAGAATTAAGGGCGGAGCTTGGGATTGATTAAATCCCTCTCGGCTACGCCGCTTCTCCCTTTGACAAGGGAGATGTTAAGATTAGTTTATGCGAGTAATACTGGGGGCGGATCATGGGGGATTTGAGATGAAAGAGTTGATTAAGACTTGGCTAGCTGAGGAGGGGTATGAGGTGGCCGATGTGGGAAATGAGAGTTTGAGCCCCGATGATGATTATGTGGACTATGCGATGAAGGCGGTGGTGGAGATGATGGAAGATCCTTCGGCAAGCTCAGGACAGGTTCGGATGATTTTGTTTTGCCGAAATGGCATGGGCATGTCCATAACGGCCAACAAAAGAAAGGGGGTACGATGTGGACTGGGGTTTGATGTCGAAGCAGTACGCCAGGGACGGAAAGACGACGATATAAACGCTTTGGCGATACCCGCAGACTATTCAACTGATGAGGGAGTAAAAGAAATGGTGAAAGTATTTCTAAGTACCGAGTTTAGTAGCTCGGAAAGGTATCAGAAGAGATTGGAAAAACTTGATAAACTAGAAGCAGTATGGTCACAATAGTCCCATCAATTTTAGAGAAAGACATTACTTCTTTTGAGGAAAAGTTGAAAAGAGTTTGGGGAATAACCAAGAGAGTGCAGATGGACGTGATTGACGGTAAGTTTGCCCAAACGGAGACAGTGGTACCGGAAGTTCTCTTGAATATCGACACGATTATCGATTTTGAGGGCCACCTTATGGTGGACAAGCCTGAAGAATGGGTGGAGAGATGTGCCGCTTCGGGAATGACAGCCCTTTACGGTCAGATCGAAAAAATGGGAGACAGAGACCGGTTTATTGCCGATACGGAATTTGCTGGTATGAAAGCGGGTTTAGCTTTTGATATCGAGACTCCGCTTGATGGCTTAGAGGAGGTAATAAATGGCCTAGATGGAGTGTTGCTAATGGCTGTTAAGGCCGGGAGTCAGGGAATAAATAAATTTGATGAGAGAGTCTTATCTAAAATTAAAAAAGTGAGAGGGATGAGTGAGTTTGTGAAGATTGTGATCGACGGAGGCCTAAATGTAGCCAATATTAAAAAATGTTTGGTAGCCGAATGGGCCCAAGAAATAAGTGAAGATCAGCTGAGTAAAGATTTTCTGGGAATGGAATTTGTGGTGGGATCGGACCTGTTTGGGGCGGAAAACATTGAAAAGGAGTTTAAATGGTTGGAAAATATGGGGGTGGGAGTATGATACTCAAGAACTTAAAGGCAGTGACCGTATTTGGATTTGCGGATTGTCCCTTCGACCATCCTTTGTACAAAGAAACGGTTGAGGTAACTAGACTATTGGCCCAAAATGGACTGGAAATTGTCAATGGGGGTGGTCCGGGAGTGATGAAAGCGGCAACTGAGGGGGCTCATGAAGGTGGAGGAGTAGCTTCGGTCGCAACCTTTTATCCTAAGTTTATTGAAAACTTTGAAGGTAAGGATCCTCAAAATAAGGCTGATAAGGAGATTATCATGCATAACTATGTTGACAGGACGATGAAGTTGCTTGAGCTGGGTGACGCTTACGTAATATTTAACGGGGGGACGGGAACTTTGTCGGAGTTTGGTATGGCTTGGGGTCTAGCCTATCTCTACTTCGGACATCACAAGCCACTCATACTGTATGGAGATTTTTGGTATCCAATAATGGAAAGTTTGGTAAAAAATATGCTGATAGGGACGAGGCCGGGAGCTTTGAGGGTATATAAGATTGCGACCACACCGGGGCAGGTACTGGAGTATTTGTCGGAGTTTGACAAGGAAATGCCACCACGAACGGAAATAAAGGATGACTTGAGTGGAGAGAAAGCGTTTATCGAGTAGATGGTTTGATAAGATGGAGATATGAGTTTTTCTGATTTGGAAGTGAAGGCGAATGAAATAAGAGTTGAAGTTATAAAAATGCTGGTGGAGGCAGAGACTGGCCATCCGGCCGGTGCGTTGGGGTCGGCTGATTTTTGGACATTATTGTATTTAGGCGGACTGATAAAGGTTTATCCTCAAGATCCGTGGAATGAAGAGAGAGATAGAGTGGTTTTGTCGGCAGGACATTACTGTCCGGTACTATACGCAGTTCTGGCCGAAGCGGGATTTTTTCCAAAAGAAGAGCTTTCGAGTTTGCGTAAAATTGATAGCAGGTTACAGGGACATCCGGTGGCACGAATGTTACCCGGGGTAGAAAATAGCAGTGGACCGCTTGGTCAAGGAATAAGCGTCGCAGTGGGTATGGCTCTGGCGGCCAGGATGGATAATAAAAAATACAGAGTAATTTGTTTTATGGGAGACGGAGAACAAAATGAAGGTCAGGTCTGGGAAGCTTATATGAGTGCGGCTAAGTACAAACTGTCGAACTTAACCGTGGTAATAGACAGAAATAATATCCAGATAGATGGACACACTGAAGAGGTTATGCCACTTGAGCCATTGGGAGAAAAATTAAAGTCTTTTGGATTTGAGGTAATGGAAATAGATGGTCATAACATGCAAGAGATAGCGGAGACCATGGACAAGGCTAAGGTGTATTTTGAAAAACCTTCAGCCATAATTTTGAGGACGATCCCTGGGAAAAATGTGGATTTTATGGAGAACGATTATGCTTGGCATGGTCGAGCTCCGGGTATGGGAGAAACGGTTCAGGCTTTGATGGAAATTAGAAAGGTAAGAACCTTAGGGGGGAGGGTTGCAAATGACTAACAAAACTCAAAAAATCAAAAACTCAAAATGTTGAACAACGAATATAATTTGGTGGAGGATTTTTCCAAATTGGAGAAAAGACCGATGAGGGATGGGTATGGAGAAGCGATGGTGGAGATGGCTAGAAATAATCCTAGGGTGGTGGTCTTGATTGCAGACTTACTGGAGAGCTTGAAGCTAGCGGAGTTCAAAAAGGAGTTTCCCAAGAGAACGATTGAAGTGGGAATACAAGAACAGAATATGATGGGAATGGCCGGAGGTTTGGCCTTGTCTGGTAAGATTCCGTTTGTAAATTCCTTTGCCTGTTTTAGTCCGGGGAGGAATTGGGAACAGTTACGAATCTCGGTCTGTTTGACAAAAAATAATGTAAAAGTAATAGGGGGACACGCGGGGTTTGGGAATGGGGCCGACGGAGCGAACCAACAAAGTTTTGAGGACATAGCGATCACGAGAGTCTTACCGGGAATGACGGTGCTGGTACCAGCGGACTATGAGCAAGTAAAAAAAGCGGTTTGGAGAATGGCAGAGTTGGAGGGGCCGATTTATATGAGGATGACAAAACCGGCCAGAGAAGTAATGACTACGAGAACGACTCCGTTTGAAATCGGAAAAGCGCAGGTATTTCGCGAAGGTAGGGATGTCACCGTATTTGCTTGTGGAGCAATGGTTTATGAGGCCATGATGGTGGCCAAAGAACTGGCGGGGACAGTAGAAGTGGAAGTAATAAATATTCATACCATAAAACCGTTGGACATAGAGGCGGTTGTAAGATCGGCCAGAAAAACCGGAAAAGTGGTGACGGCAGAAGAACATTCGATAATTGGAGGTCTAGGGAGCGCGGTGGCAGAGGCATTGGGCGAAAATTTCCCGGTACCGATGAGGCGAGTGGGAATGCGAGATACTTTTGGGGAAAGTGGAGAGCCGGAAGAGTTGATGAAAAAATATGGTCTGACAAAAAACGAAATAATTAAGGAAATAAAAAAACTAATAAATAAAAATGAGTAGTATCGAGAAAAATGGAAAAGTGATACTGTTGGCTTATGATCAGGGGTTTGAACATGGGCCGGTGGACTTTGATGATAAAAGTGTGGACCCCGCCTATATTATGGAGATAGCCAAGAATGGCTATTTTACTGGAGTGGTTTTTCAGGAGGGAGTGGCGGCCAAGTACTATCAAAAAGAAAGCGGTGTTCCACTAATTGTGAAACTAAACGGAAAAACTTCTTTTCAAGGCGAAGAACCGTTGTCCCTCCAACTTTGTACAGTAGAGAAGGCGGCGGAACTGGGAGCGGTGGGAGTGGGATACACGATATATGTGGGGAGCGAGCATGAAGAACGGATGCTGGTGGAGTTTTCCAAAATCGAAGATGAAGCTCACGCTAGAGGCATGGTGGTGATCGCTTGGATGTATCCCAGAGGAAAAAAGGTAGCCGGTAGAGAATCAGAGCGAGACACAGTGGCCTACGGAGCCAGAATAGGACTGGAGATGAACGCGGACTTTGTCAAGGTGCCGTATACGGGAGATGCGGAGAGTTTCAACTGGGTAGTGAGGGCGGCTGGAAAAACAGGAGTTCTGGCTCAGGGTGGAAAAAAGGTAGATTGGGAGAGTTTGGATACAGAAGTTGCCGGAGCTATGAAGGCGGGAGCCAGAGGGATTGCGATTGGTAGAAATGTTTGGCAAGACCCTAACCCAAACGAAGTGTCTAAAAAATTATCAGAACTGGTGTTTAAATAATTTATGCAAAAAGTGGTAGTAATTGGGGCGGCGGTGATGGATGTGTTGTTGAAGTCCAACGGTTTAAAGGTGGTTAAGGGCCATGAGGTACCTGGTGGAGTGGCGATGTGTGAGATGATTGGGGGAAAGTTGGAGGCTGAGGAAAGTCTGGTGACTAGCGGCGGCGGAGGGACAAACGTGGCGGTGGCTCTCCATAGACTGGGAGAGGCAGTGAAGATGATTTCCCGTATAGGGAGTGACGATTTGGGAGAGGTGATGATTAAACAACTAGAGCGAGAAGGGGTAGACCTATCTATGTTGCAAAAAGGAGAAGGGAGGACGGGAGTATCGGTGGTGCTGGTTTCTCCAGATGGTGGTAGATCGATCGTGACGTACAGAGGGGAAAGCGGACTAATAGATTCCAGGGAGATTGATTGGGAAGAAATGAAAAAAGCAGACTGGATTCAGATTTCTTCGCTCGGCGGGGAGATGGAATTTTTGGAAGATATAGTAACTTTTGCTTTGACCAGTGGCCTAAAGATTGGGGTTAATCCGGGTAAAAAAGAACTGGAACAAAAAGGGAGGCTACTAAAATTATTGCCTAAATTTGATCTCTTTAACATTAATCGAATGGAAGCGAGTCTTTTGTTGGGAGTAGATTATGAAGATGAGAAGGAGATGGTGAAAAAAATGGTCGATATGGGAGCAAAAATATTGTCGATTACCGATGGGAAGAGAGGGGCGAGCGTGGTGGTAAACAGAAGGTGGTTAAAAATGGAAGCTTTCTCGGTAAAATCGGTTGATGATACCGGGGCTGGAGATGCGTTTGTGAGCGGGGTGGTATCGGGAATACTACAGTATCGGAACCCGGAAGATTTTTTGAAGATGGGTCTGGCCAACGGCGGCAGTCAGGTCACAAAACTTGGAGCAAAAGATGGCTTGTTGTACAAAGACGAGATGGACAAATGGATGATGAAAAAATTAAAGATGACTGAAGAGTGGGTATAAGATAGTTATATTTTCCACATTGCTTGCCCTTCTGCACCCTTGCTGAAAAACATCATTCTTTTTATATGGTTAAATGAAGGTATGGGAAAGTCGAAGATTTTTGTCACGCATGTTTATCTAAGTAAGTTTTTAAAAAAGTTGGAGGACAAGTACCAAGTTGACGTCTGGCCAGACAAAGATATTAGTCGAAAGGATTTGTTGGTGGGAGTAAAAGGAGCAGTGGGGATTATCGCTCTGCTGACCGAAAAAATTGATGCTGAGCTAATGGACGCGGCCGGGCCACAGCTCAAGGTGGTGAGTAACTATGCAGTGGGGTTTGATAATGTTGATTTGGAAGCGGCCACTCAAAGAGGTATCTGTGTTACCAATACTCCGGGAGTACTGACGGAGTCGGTGGCGGAACAAGTGATATCTTTTACCTTGGTACTTTTTAAGAGAGTGATGGAGGGTGACCGTTTTGTCAGATCTGGAAAATATAAAGGATGGGAGCCGGACTTGCTACTGGGTACCGGAATTAAAGATAAGACGATGGGAATAGTCGGTTTGGGGAGGATTGGACGGTGGACAGCAAGAATGGCGACGGCTTTGGGCATGAAAGTAATTTACTTTAATCGACATAGAGATGAGGAGTTTGAGGAAGAGTATGGTGTGGCATACCACGTTCTCGACCAGCTCTTGGAAAAATCGGACGCAGTGAGTCTGTCAATACCTTTGACAGAGGAGACGAAACACCTCATTGGTGAGAGAGAGCTAAAACTAATGAAACCGACAGCGATTTTGATCAACACCGCACGAGGGTCGATTGTGGACCAAAAAGCTTTAGTTCGAGCCTTGAGGGAAAAATGGATTGCCGGAGCCGGTCTAGACGTTTTTGAAGATGAGGGTAAGGTCCCGGAAGAACTAAGAACTTTATCTAACACTGTGCTAACTCCGCATACGGCCTCGGCGACCTTTGAGGCGAGAGTGGCTATGGCCAGAATCGTGGTAGAGAACATGATGGACGCGATTGAAGGGAGACGGCCCTCATGTCTCGTAAATTTTGGAGTTTGGAAGGATAATATAGATTAAGATGACAGACTTAGAATCAGATCTCGTGGTGCCAATGGAAGAAGATGAGAACGTGGGAGATGGCGTGCCAAGAAAAAGAGTGAAGCGAAAAAAAACAAAAGAAGAAAGAATTAAAGAGAGAAAAGTAGTTTTTTGGACACTGATAGTGGTGATAGGGATTACGATTTTCTTTTGGTGGTGGCCTAAGATTAGAAACCTCAGTTTGGGAGTGCCGGCTTTTAAGACAGAGCGAAAAAACTACGTCGAGTACAAACTGTAAAAGGATGACACGGTGATAGGGAGAAGATTTAGAGGGGAGTGGGAGAGATGGCTGGTGATGGTGAGGGGTGAAGGCGGCGCTCAATGTCGGCTGGGTCACAGGCGGTTGTGGGCTCGGTGCCTTTGACAAAGTAATCAACTCTGGTGGGGCAACCCGAGCAAGTGAGGGTGCCGGTTAATATACAAACTGGGACTTTGACTAAGTTTTCTGGAGGTGAGAAAGTTTGAGGTTCGGGATATTCTTCGAGAATTTTAGTGAAGATCTTGGCCCAGATAGGTGAAGCTCCAGTGATACCCGAAGCGACCTTGGACATCGGTGAGCTGTCGTTATTACCGACCCAGGTGGCTACCAAAAAATGGGGAGTGTAGCCGATGGTCCAGTTGTCTTTGAGATCGTTACTAGTACCGGTTTTGACGGCGACTTTAGCTGATTTGAGATTGAGAATAGAGTTGGCCCCAAAAGCCGGAGTTCTGGCTAGGTTATCACTGAGGATATCGGAGATAAAGTAAGCGGTAGTAGGGGAGATGTTTTGCTTGGGAGTAAAAGGATTATCTTCGGCGTTAACAATAGTATTGTTTGAGGGGTTATTTTCTTGGTTGATGAATGACGATATGGGGAGATTTTCACCATTACTTTTCTCGACTTTGGTGATGGCGTGAAGGGGGGTGGTGATTCCTTGATTGGCAAAGGCTGAATAAGCGGTGGCCAGATCGGTCATTTTTACTTCGAGACTGCCCAAGGCGATCGATGGACCGTATCTAGCTGGGTCATCCCAACTGGTAATACCAAGTTTTTGGGCGAAGTTGGCAAAATTAGTAACACCGTTTTGTAAAAGAACTAAGACAGAGGGAATATTGTAGGAGCTGGCCAGGGCTTGACGAAGAGTGATAAGTCCGTGGAACCGTCCATCATAATTTTTAGGTATCCAATTTTCTCCGGCGGATAATCGAAGAGAGAGAGGGTGATCTTCAATAGTGTTTCCGGGGCTATGTCCTTTCTCAAAATAGAGGGCGTAGTTTAGGGGTTTTATGGAACTCCCCGGTTGACGGAGGGCCACGGTGAGATTAACCTGTCCGTTCTGATTAAGATTGAAGTAGTCAGTGGAACCGATCATGGCCAGTATCTCTCCGGTTTGAGGATTGGTGACCAGAGCAGAGCCATTGGTGACGTTTAGTCGCTTCAGTTTTGAGACTTCATCGGTAACGATTTTTTGAGCTTCGTCTTGCAAGGAACTATCTAGAGTAGTATAGACTTTAAGACCACCCTGAGTGACCACACTTTCTCCCAGCTGAGCGACGAGTTGGGCCTTGACTAACATCACAAAATGAGGAGCCCTGATCTCTATTTTGGCAGACTGAAAGTCTAGTTTTTGAACCAAAGCCAGGTTGTAGTCGTACTCGGAGATTAGATTTTCCTTGAGCATCTGCTGAAGTACCCAGTGCTGTCTGGAGGTGGCTAGTTCCGGCTGGTCGCCGAAAGGTGAGTATTTACTGGGAGCTCTGGTGAGGCCTGCCAAAAAAGCGGCCTGGGATAGATCTAGATCCTGAGCATCGAGGTTGAAATACTGGCGAGCTGCTTCCTGAATACCATAAGCTGGGCCACCAAAACCAACTTGATTAAGATACATCTCAAAAATTTTGTCTTTGGTAAAGAGATGCTCGGTTTTGATAGCGAGGATGACCTCCTTGACTTTTCTGGTCAGTGTTTTTTCTGGGGTAAGAATGGTGTTTTTGATTAACTGCTGAGTAATGGTCGAGCCGCCTTCGAGTTTGTTGTCAAAAAGATTCTTGTAGAAGGCTCTAAAAAGACCGGGCAGAGAGAAGCCGTTATGGCTATAAAAATCTTTGTCTTCGGCGGCTAGAAAAGCATTCCTGACATGTTGAGGGAGATCGTGGAGACTAACTAGAGTACGATTTTCGTCTTTGTAGATTTTGTAAAGAAGAACTCCATTTCGGTCGAGAATTTGAGTGGTAAGCTTTGAGGGGTATTGAGAAAGTTGTTGGGGGTCAGGTAAGTCGCGAAAAATCTCAAAGTAGAGAACGAAAGAGAGAACCCCGATAGATAGTAGAAAAAATAGGTAACGTTTGGGTGGAGTAAATTTGTATAGTCCCGCCACTAGGCGGGAGACGAAGTGTAATGGAGTGAGATTGCCACGCCTGCCTGCCGGCAGGCAGGTCGCTTTCGCTCCTCGCAATGACGGGAGAGGGGAGACAAGATTGATTTTGGGTAAACGAAGAGAGGGAAGTTTTTCGAGTAAGAGGAAGATAGGATCCAAAAGCGAGATGAGGGAAAAAAGTAAATTAAAGACAGGACGACCAATAGACAGAATAAGGTTAGCTGGTTGGTTGTATTTCTTTTTACCCATATCGAGAAAATTTAGATTCTTGGAAAGGGCGTCTCTATGGTCGATTGTAAGGCTAGAAGGTGAAAAAAACTAGGGGGAAGAAAGATCATTGATTGGTCCCCATAACTCCTGGTAAGGAGTTTCATAGCCAATGGCCCAGATAGCAATACCCCCCAGACCGGCTGACTTTACCAACTTTATTTTTTGCTGGAGAGAGGCAGGGTCTTCGTAATAGATCTGATGAGTTTCTGATCCGGTTTCAAAGATCAAGTAAGGACTAAGGGTAGTTTCTGACCAGACAGCTGAGAGAGACGAGACGGTGGGATCAGAAAATAAAGACTGAATTCTGGAGTAACTGGCCAAGGAGCCGGTGCGCGGATAGATATTGGCCAAGAAGTTTCTGCTGGTCGTTTGCCACTCATAACCGTAGAAGGGAATACCCAGAAGAATCTTTTCTGGAGAAAGGAGTTTGGTAATTTGTGACAGATGAGTGAGAATGTCTTGATCAAGGCAAGCTGAGGTACGGCCGGTTTGGCATTTGCCAGTAAGTGGCGCCACCGGCCCGGCTTGAGCTGAATTTTTTCGGTAGTAGTCGTAAGCCATCACGATAAAGTGATCGACGGTACTATTTAGAGCGCCGAGATCCCAAAGACGAGACTTGGATCCAGAATCGGCGAAGATATCAATATCGAGTTGGCAGTTTTTGTTTAAGTTTAGACAAGCGGCTTTTAGATCTTGAATAAAGATGACGAAGTTTTTACGGATACTTAGACTAGGCTTTCCGACATACTCAAAATCAATGTTTAAATCATTGAAGTTAAAGTCACGATAAACACTGAGGATAGAGCTAATGGCAGTGGCGGCGTTTAGCCGATCATTTAAGATAGAGTCGATAAGGTCCGGCTCCATAGCGGTCACTGTGAGAACGGTTTTTTGGCCAAGAAGTTGAGACTGATAAAGAAGTTTCCCAGTCGTTTTGGAGTTTAGTTTGTTCCAGCCTGGCTCTTGTTCATTTTTGATGTTCACCTTGTTTATAGTGCCGTTGGAATTCAGATCGACGGCGAAGTAGGCAAAATGAGTGAGGGAGTTAATATTGAGATCGTTAGCATACTTGAGATTCCAGTAAGGAAAAAAACCGTAAATGATCTTGGGAGACTTAGAAGCGGTAGAGTGACCACTAAGAATTTCAACCAAGGCGATGGGACTGACCAAAGGAAGGGTATTTCTCCACAAAAGATAGGCGCTTGTCCCGGAAAGAACTAGGACAACGACCAGTAGTACTGATTTAATTTGACGGAACATTTTCTTGGGTAGGAGAAGGAAGGTAGTTTTGGGGGGTAATGGTTTTGAACTGGAAGCGTGAGTAGTCAATAACGGTTTGTGGCCATTGGATGTGCCCTTTGTCGTCGACTGGGTAGGCACAGTCGAGACAGAAGTTTTGAGTAAAAGGATCGCTGACGACAGTGTGCTCTTCCAGATCCCGATCAATAGTTTCGTCTCCCGGTAAAATAGGATATTTGTCGGAGCGACGGACCCAGATTTGCTTTCTAGTTTGAAAAAGATTTTGACCTAAAGGGAGGTGGCCTTTGATGAAGTATTCAGAGTGCGACTCGCACTGATTTTCTTGCTGGGCCAGAAGGCCGGTTAAGTTACAGACCTGGAAGTTGGTGACCATTTCTGGTTGAGTGAGGGGCTTGTTTTTAAGGTTTTGAAGAACCTTTTTCATAATGATGTTCCAGACAGGAGAGGCGCCAGTTACACCAGAGGCCACATAACTCATGGATGAGTTGTCGTTGTTGCCAACCCAGGTGGCGGCCAGATAGTCTGGGGTGTAGCCAATAGTCCAGTTGTCCTTTAAGTCGTTGGTAGTACCGGTCTTGACTGAAACAGTATGTCCGAGAATAACTAGCTTGCTGGTGGACCCAAAAGCGGCAGATCGAGCGTTATTGTCGGCCAGTATATCGGAGATGATAAAAGTAACCTCCTGAGGAAGGGTTACCTTTGGATCGGTAGGAAGGAGATTTTGGACATCGTTTTGTTTTTCAAAATCGGTCCAGTTCAAGGGCATGACGGAGACCAAATTGGCGGTTTTTTCCGGCTGAAACTCTTCGAGGACCTGACCATCGAAGGTCTCTACTTTTAGGACGGAAACCAAGGGGACGGTAACACCTCGGTTGGCAAAAGTACCAAAGGCTTTGGCCATGTCGAACATGGTAACCTCTCCACCACCAAGAGTAAGCGATAGTCCGTAGCGGCTGGGGTCGGTCCATGAAGAAATACCCATAGCCGAGGCGGTGGCAATAAAAGAATCAAGGCCGTTGAGGGCGAGTTGTTTGACAGCCGCGATATTGAGAGAGCTGGCGAGAGCCTGACGCATAGAGACCGGCCCTCGAAAGGAGCTGTCATAGTTTTTTGGACAGTACTGTTTTTGGCCATTAACATTGAAACAAGTGGGAACATCGAGGTAAGTAGTGCTGGTTGGCCAGCCAAGAAGAAGGCCGGTGGCGTAGTTTATGGGTTTAATTGAGGAACCAGGTTGGCGAAGTGAAGTAACAACATTAACCTGACCATCAATTTCATCGTTGTAGTAGTCTTTTGATCCCACCAAGGCAATAATCTCTCCGGTGTTAGGACGAGTGAGAATAGCGGCCCCGTTGCTAATTTTTAGATTGGAAATTTTTTTTAGTTCAGCAGAGAGAGAGGCTTGAATATAATTTTGTAAGTCAAGATCGAGAGTGGTGGTTACCTTTAAGCCACCTAGGTTGACTTTTTCTTCACCGTATTTTTGAACCAGACTGTCTCTGACCATGAGAGAGAAATGGGGAGCATTGATGGTGATATTTTTTTTGATAAAGTTTAGTTTTTCATTTTTGGCGGAGTTGACCTGATCTTCAGTAATATACCCATCTTCAAACATGCGTCGAAGAACTTCGTGCTGGCGATTGATGGCCAGCTCAGGGTTGGCACCAAAAGGAGAGTAACGAGTGGGTGATTGGGGTAGTCCGGCGAGGAGAGAAGATTCGGCGAGATCAAGATCCTTGGCCGATTTACCGAAGTAAGTTTGGGCGGCGGTCTCGATACCGTAGACAGTACCTCCGTAAGGAGCGTGGTTGAGGTAGAGCTCTAGAATCTGGTCTTTGGAGTAGTAAACTTCGGTTACCAAAGCTAGAACGGCCTCCTTGATTTTGCGAGAGATGGTTCGGCGAGAATCTGAGAGTAAGGAGTTTTTGACTAGCTGCTGGGTAATAGTGGAGCCTCCTTCTAGCCGCTTGCCTCTTAAAGTATTGAAGGTGGCTCTAACAATGGCTAGAGTATCCAGGCCGTGGTGACGATAAAAATTTTTATCTTCAATAGAGATGGTGGCTTGTTTGACAAAGTCTGGAATATTCTCGGAAGAGATAGGGGTACGACGGATGTCGGAGTAAACCTCGTAGAGTAACTGGTTGTTTCGGTCGAGAATTTTGGTACTAATAGGAGCAGGTGTTTTGACTAGTTTGGCGGGGTTGGGGACATCTTTGAGAAGAAAAAACAAGAAGATGAGAGAAAAACCTGAAATAATAAGAAGGAAGTTTAAAGGAGTGAATCGGCGATGTCTCAAGACCTTGAAACAGCTTTTTTCAAGGGCGTGTAAAATTTCTTGGCGGGTCATAGACATGGTCAGTCTATTATACCTGTATGCTAGTATGGAAAGGTGAGACGACTGTGGTATTACTATATTTATCTACTGGTTGTATGGGGAGGCTTTCGTTTTTGGGGACGATTGTCGGAGGTTGTTGAAGAGCTTTGGTTTAAGCCGTTGCTGTGGCTAGTGCCTTTGTTTTGGTGGAACTTAGCCTTGAAAGAACAACTGGTGATGTTCGGACGTAAGTGGGGGAGCTCGATTGGGTGGGGTGTTGGGGTGGGCGTTTTTTATTACTTGTTAATTAGGGGCTGGAGTTTACAGGGAGATTGGGGGTCTAACGTGCTGCTGATAGCAGCAGCGACAGCAGTAACGGAAGAGATAACCTTTAGCGGCTTTGTAGCCGGATATCTAGAAAGAAGACGCAGAGGTTGGGTAGGTAATTTTTTGATAGTCGGGCTCATGGTAGCGATTATAAGATTACCTGTCTGGTTGGCGGTTTATAAGCTGGGACTGAGTGAAGTGACTGGAGCCTGGTTTTTGGCTGGAGCAAGTGGGGCTATCAATGCCTGGATAAGAGTAAAAACTGGTAATGTGACTGGCTCGATACTGGCCCGTATGGGAATGAATTTGGCGGTTTTGGGATAACGCCGTAGATTTTGCGGAGATTGGCCTTGATGATGTAGTTTGATATTTAAGGTGGTGGTTGACATACTAAGGGTGGTGGACAAAGATTGATGACAACACTAAATATATGAACTGTCCATACTGTTTACATGAAGATACCGCCGTCTTGGAAAGTCGAGGATTGCCCGATGACCTGGGGGTACGGAGAAGAAGACGCTGTAAAAAATGCGATAAGCGTTTTACTACTCACGAAGTGGTAGTTAATATCGATTTGAAGGTAGTTAAGAAGAGTGGCAAGGTCGAGCTGTATAGCCGGGACAAACTCTTAAAAGGCGTTTCCAAGGCTTGTTACAAACGAAAGGTAGAAAGCGAGGAAATTGAAAACTTGGTCGACGAAGTTGAGTGCAAGCTGCTCAATCGTAAAACAGTGGAAATTAAGTCGAGCGATATTGGCAAAATGGTTCTGAGCCGGCTAAAAAAGCTCGATGAGCTGGCTTACATGAGATTTGCCAGTGTATATATGGATTTTAGTAACGCCCAAGACTTTAAGCGGTTTGTATTGATTTCTCAGAAATCTTTATCTAAGGCAGATTAAATAATTACTAAATTTGGTCCAAAAAATGAAAAAAACTAAGAGTCCTAATAGAAAAACAGTGAAGATTGTGTTACCAACAACGATAGTTAAGAGAGATGGTAGGGTAATGCCGTTTGAAATAAGCAAGATTGAAAAAGCGATTTGGGCTTGCTTTAAAGATCTGGGAGTAGAGCCGACAACGCAGGTAGAAGAACTAGCTCGAAGAGTGGTTAATATTATTGGAGTCAAATACGAAAAGCCAACGGTGGAGCAAGTTCAGGACGTGGTCGAGTTAGTCTTACAAGCCGCGGGTGAGTTTGAGGCAGCCAAGAACTATATTATTTACCGAGTAGAACATGCCAAGCTAAGAGATATCAGGCCGATTCCCAAAGAAGTGGTTAAGGCTTTTGCCGATAGCGATGTGTACTTTGAGAATCAGGTCCAAAAGTTCCAGTTTTTTGACAAGTACTCGAGATTTAATTATGACTTGGGAAGAAGAGAGACTTGGAAAGAAACGGTGGATAGAGCGGTAGAGTACTTAAAAGAGCTGTCGGGAGGAAAACTAGAGGCGAGTACTTATAAGAGAATTAGGCGCTCGATCTTGGAAATGAAGGCGACCCCTTCGATGAGATTGTTAGCCATGGCTGGTCCGGCGGCTAGAAGAAACAATATTAGTATTTACAACTGTTCATATCAGCCGGTAGATAGCATTGACTCGTTTGTGGAAGCATTAATTATCTCGATGAACGGCTGTGGAGTGGGATTTTCGGTGGAGAGTAAGTATGTAGAAAACTTGCCAAGAGTAAAAAGACAGAGCGGCTTGGAGACTAAACAGATGTTGATTGAGGACACTACCGAGGGCTGGGCCGAGGCCTTGAAAACTGGCCTGAGTATTTGGCTAGATGGTGGTGATATTCGGTTTGATTACTCTTCACTCAGACCAGCCGGAGCGATTCTAAAGACCAAAGGGGGAAGATCTTCAGGGCCGGAGCCACTTAGACGGATGTTGGAGTTTGCCAGAGAACGAATTATGGCTAGGCAGGGAAGCTTTTTGAGACCGATCGATGCTCACGATATTATGTGCGAAGTGGGAAATGCGGCTGTTTCCGGCGGAATGAGAAGAACGGCGATGATCTCGCTTTTTGATTTTGATGATAAAGAGATGTGGAACGCTAAATCGGGTGACTTTGAGCGAGACAACAGCCAGAGGTGGAATGCCAACAATAGCGCTGTTTGGCCGTTATCTGGTTTGACCCAGTTGGAGGTGACTCAGCAAATGTTGGAAATGGTTAAGTCCGGCAGGGGAGAGCCTGGCATTTTTAATCGTCAGTCGGCAGTGGAGATGAGGCCTGCCAGAAGAGCTGAGGCTGAGTTTGGGACCAACCCTTGTGGTGAAATTATCTTGAGACCGTTTGAGTTTTGTAATCTTTCGATCGCGATTGCCCGACGCGAAGACACCTACGAGACTCTGAAGGATAAGGTGGAGGTAGCGACCATAATTGGAACGATTCAGGCTATGGCCACGGACTTTAAGGGACTTAGGCCGAGCTGGAAGAAAAACTGTGAAGAAGAAAGGCTTTTGGGGGTGGATATAAATGGTCAGATGGATAGCCCGGTGGCTCAGGATCCGGCAGTTCAAGGTCGTTTGCGTCAGGTGGCGATAGAGACTAATAGATTGGTGGCCGCAAAACTGGGAATTAATCAAGCGGCCTCGGTAACCTGTGTCAAGCCTTCGGGAAACTCTTCACAGTTGTTTAACTGTGCTTCGGGAATTCATGCCAGGTGGTCACCGTACTACGTGAGAAATATTAGGGTAAGCACTCACTCATCGATTTATAAAGTCTTAAAGGACGAAGGGGTTCCGATGGATCCAGAGAACGGTCAAAGCCCAGAGACAGCCAATACTTGGGTAATCCACTTTCCGGTAAAATCTCCGGATGGCGCAGTAACTAGAAAAAGTTTTTCGGCGATCCAGCAGTGTGAGTACTGGCTCCAGAACAAGATAAATTGGACGGAGCACAATCCAAGTGTCACCATAACCTATCACCCAGATGAAGTCATCGATTTGGTGAAGTGGGTGTGGGACCACCGGAATATGATAGGCGGAATGTCTTTCTTGCCGGCTTTCGACGCAGCTTACTCACAGATGCCTTATCAGGAAATAGAGAAGGATGAGTACGAGAAATTGAAAGACAGTTTCCCCGCGATAGACTTTAGTAAACTGTATCGCTATGAAGAAGAAGACTTTACTAAGGCAGCCCAGGAGCTGGCCTGTGTGGCCGGCTGTGACATCGATCCAATTGAAGGGAGGGTCTAGAGGGACTGAGACAGAAAAAGTTTTGAGAAATTGGGGTTTGACAGGTGCTCAAAAATGGGATTAAATGATGTTAGGTTATTTTGATTACTGTCAGTCTTTTGTTGACATTGCTAAAAGCAAATTGTGGTGGGTTTTTTCGGCAACATCGGTCTTTTTTGCCTTTTTCACTAGCTTATATAGTCTGAATGAGGTTCGAACATTGGGCAATGGCGTATCTTTATAGTTTTCTTATAGCTAGGCTGATTATGATAAGGTTATATCAGTATGAATCCTAAAAAAGGACTGCTTTATGTTTTTGAGGGAGACGGAAAGGGCAAAACCTCTGCTGCCCTCGGAGTAGCCGTGCGAATGCTTTCACTGGGAAAAAAGGTGGTTTGGATTTCTTGGTTTAAGTCTTTGGAGTGGCCTATTTCGGAATCTCGACTGCCGAAGTATTTTGGATCCAAACTTAAAATGTACTGGATGGGTAAGGGATTTTTTATTAAGTCAGAAAAGTCAAAAAAGTTAGCTGGAGGGGCGGTGGCTATGGACAAGTGCTCTCAAGAAGATCATTTGAAGGCGGCTCGAAAAGGACTGGCTTTGGCTTTGAAGAAGCTCAAACAAGTAAGACCACCAGAATTACTAATTTTGGATGAGCTGATACGGGCAGTGAGCGAAGGTCTTTTGACAGAAAGAGAAGTGATCGAGCTTATAAAAAACAGAGGAACAACTCACCTAGTCGTAACCGGACACAGGGCATCGAAAGAGATTTTGAAAGAGGCGGATCTGGTGACTAAGATGGAGAAAGTTAAACACCCATATGATAAACAGAGGTTGGCGGTGCGGGGTTTGGACTATTAAGTTCGGCATTTGAGACAAAAAATTGGTATAGTTAATTATGCCTGCATTGGGTAAGGAAACGGAACATCAACTAACTCCAGATGAGATCGCCTCGCGAGAGATTGAAGGCTATCTTGACAAGGTGGAACACCAAGCCGAAACCCAACTACCTCAAACGGCGAAAGTGACATTGGCTCCGACGCCGCCAGCTTCTGGACAGGTAAGTTCGACAACGACTGATTTTAGTCAAGCTCCCGGCTTAGGAGCCACAAAAATAGTTTTACCATTGGATCAAGCAGAAGTAGAGGGCGGGCTTAGTCGGGGGGTACTGGAAGGGTTTAGGTGGCTGGCAGAGTGGTGTGTAATGATGATTAAAAAGTATCCGGGGCGGGTGTTTTATCTACCTCCCCAAGCTAACAAATGATAGATTTAAATTTTTGGATCCAGTACTTCTTGGTGGTACTTTTGGGTGTGGCTTTACTAGGGACTGCGGTAGTAGGCTTTTGGATGCTGTTTGTAATCTGGGTCAGAAACAGAAATAGAGAGCAGGTCAGTCTAGATTTTGTCCTGCTAGAGTTGGCGGTACCTAAGGATAATGAAGTAAAGGTAGATGCAGTAGAGCAGATGTTTACAGCTCTTTTCTCTCTCAAAAAAGGTGGCTTTTGGCAAAAATTTGAGCCGCAACAGCACCTGTCTTTGGAGATTGTGGGGAAGAAAGAGGACATTCGTTTCTACATCTCTTGTCATAAAAAGAATGTGGAGCTAGTAGAAAAACTGATCTCCGGAACTTATCCAGGGACACACGTAAAACAAGTAGACGAGTACAACATCTTTTATAAAGATACTAAGGTTGATTTTGCAGAACTAGCTTTGAAGAGTGAGAGTTTTAAGCCAATTAAGTCTTTTAAGGAGTTACCGGTTGATTCCTTGTCTTCAGTGGTTTCAGCGATGGCTAAATTTGGAGATAACGAAGCCGCGGCAATCCAGATAGTAATTTCACCGGCCGACTCAGCTTGGAGTAAATCCGGTCTGGACTATGTCTCAAAACTAAAAAAGGATGAGTCTGATCCGGAGAAGGCTAAGTTTAAGATGAACCCCCAAGATATCGAAGCGATTACCAATAAATGCAGTAAAGTGGGCTTTTTGGCTAGCATTAGAATTGTGAGCGTGGCGCCCACCATTGACCAGGCCAAGGCGAACCTAAGCAACATAAAGGGCACTCTGTCTCAGTTTGCGAGTAATCAAAATAGTTTTGGAGGTAACAAAATTTGGTTTAAACAGTCCTTTATGCTCGACTTTATTTTTAGATACCAAAATATGTGGAGTCTTAACTCGGTTTTGTCGGTGGATGAGCTGGCGACGGTCTGGCACTTGCCGAGCAAGGCAATTGAAGGTTCACATATTCACTGGCTGACGGCGAAGACGGCGCCAGCATCTGGATTGTTTCCGGAGTCTGGTCTGTGGTTAGGGCGCTCAGTTGACAGAGGTCAGGAGAGAAATATTTATATGGGAGAGATGGACAGACTACGACACCTCTACATCATTGGTCGGACCGGAACCGGGAAAACCGAGCTACTTAAGTCGATGATTGTCCAAGACATGAGGGCGGGTAAGGGATTGTGCTTTATGGAGCCACACGGAGACGGTATTGAGGAGCTTCTGGAGTTGGTTCCACCCGAGAGAGCTGAAGATGTGATTCTTTTTGACCCGTCGGATAAGGGGCGACCGGTCGGACTGAATTTACTTGAAGTCCGCAACTATGACGAAATGCATATTGTGGCTTCTTCAATTATCAACTTGATGTATAAATTGTACGACCCGCACCGGACCGGTATGGTGGGGCCTCGTTTTGAGCATGCAATTAGAAATGCTATGCTAACTTTGGCGACTGTTCCCGGAGCCACCTTTGTAGAGGTAAATAGGGCTCTGACTGATCAGAAGTACGTTCAGGAAATCTTACCGATGGTCAAAGACCCGATTGTAAAACGATACTGGACAGATCAGATTGCTCAGACCAATGATTTTCATAAATCGGAAACCTTGGACTACATTGCTTCCAAGTTTGGCCGGTTTGTAACCAATGAAATGATCAGAAATATAATAGGCCAGTCAAAAAGTACTCTTAATTTCCGGACAGCTATGGATGAAGGTAAAATAGTATTTTTAAAGTTGGCTAAAGGTATCTTGGGTGAGGAGGACTCGAGCTTCTTGGGAAATGTCCTGGTACCTAAGATACTGGCGGCGGCACTGTCTCGGCAAGAGGTACCCAAAGACCAAAGACGGCCATTTTACTTGTATGTAGACGAGTTTCAGAACTTTGCCACGCCGGACTTTGCCCAGATGCTTTCGGAGGTGCGTAAGTACGGGATAGGCTTGGTACTGGCTAACCAGTTTGTGAGCCAGATTGATGAACAAGTGAGAGACGCTATTTTTGGAAACTGCGGAACACTCATGACCTATCGAGTTGGTGTGCAGGACGCGGCGATCTTGGCCAAAGAGTTTGAAGGAGTTTTTAACGAGACTGATCTGGCTAATATTCCGGCCCAAAATATTTATGTCAAAACGATTGTCAATGGAACTCCGACCAGACCTTTTTCGATGAGTGTAGACAGAGACCTTAAAGCTGAAAGAGCCCAGGGTAGTCCGGAAGTGTCCAGAATGGTCAAAGAACTTTCGAGGCTAAAGTATGGACGCGATGTGGCTGAGGTGACGGAGGAAATTGAGAAAAGATCCAATCTGTAAGTAGGGGAGTGATAAAATAGCTGAATAATTGGGCCGATAGCTCAGCTGGTTTAGAGCGTCGAGCTTATACCTCGAATGTCCCTGGTTCGAATCCAGGTCGGCCCACCAGCAAAAGTGACAATGAAAAAACAGCCTAAAATAAAAATAAAGCAAGACAGACTCTTGAGAGTGTCCCAGCCAGAGGAAGTCTTGAAGGACTATCTGGGCGACAACTGGCCTCAGGAGATGGTCATCAGTGGCAATCTGGAGCTCGGGAAGACGGGTAACCCGGTGACTATTTATATGGAGGATGAGATAACGGGTGAGCAGCTAGAAATCTCGGGAGTTAAAAATGCCTTTCTGATTCTGGAAGACACCAGAAAAAACACCTCGGGCTGGCTAGCTTTGGCGGTGGGATCGATAGAAAGAATGGAGGAGGTCTTGAGTTTTTTGTCTCAAACAACCCTAGGAACGATCAGAAAACTGACCAAAAAGGCTTAGAGATCGATCATTCTGGGCTTGTCCTTGGCCGGTTTTTCGGAGATAAACTCCAAGTATTTCTCGGTAGTGGAAAGTCTTTTGTGGCCGACTAGCTTGCTGATGTAAACAAGGGGACTGCCAGAGGTGAGCTGTTGAGCAATAAAAGTGTGTCTTAGATCATTGACCTTGGCATTCTCAATACCGGCAAGATGGAAGTAACGGTCCAGATTGGAACGAATATTTCTGATTAGGAAGGAGTTACCAGTCTTGGTAATAAAAATGTTGGTGTTAGCACTTTTGGGACGAATGGCCAGATATCTCTCCAAAGACTCCTTGGCTGGCTGATTGATGGGAATAATACGCTCAGGATGTGATTCGTAGGCACGAATGGTGATTTGATTGGAGCGACTGTCGACATCGGCAATTTTGAGATTGGCCAGCTCGGAGATACGCATACCAGTTTGTAACAGGATCTCGACGATAGCGGCCATCCGCAAATCTTCTTTGCAGGCATCACGGAGAGCTCGGTACTCGATTTTGTTCAATAGACGGGGGGGTTTGATGTCGTACTTGGGGTGCGAAACTCCGGTAGAAGGATTTTCGGAGATTAGGCCCTGAGACTGGACATAAGAGAAGAAGGACTTGATGGAGTTGATTTTTCTGGAGATCGATTTGGTGGTGTAGTCCTTTTCGGCTAGATGAGCCTTGAAAGCATCGATACTGTCCTTGGTGACTTCGTGGAGGTTAAGAATGTCTGATTTGGCCACAAAATCGGCTAGCTGTTCAATATCTTTGGAGTAGGCTAGAATGGTAGCAGAAGCTCTGCCTTGCGTAGCAAGGTTAGCTTTGAAAGCGGCAATAGCCTGTTTGATATTGAGTTCTTTTTGTTCCATGTGTTTAAAGCACTTATTATATACGTCTCTAATTATAACACTCTAGGTCTAGAAAATGCAAGTAGGTAATCAAAGATTCACAGTTAGGCACGAAAATGGGTGGCTGAAGGCAGTGGCTCTGGTGATAGCTTGGTTAATAATCATTTCCTTGGCCAGGGATGTGTGGCGAATTAGAAAGGGGTTTGGCCGGATAACCGAGTCTGAGAAAAGGCTAGAGGCTGAGGAGGCTAGGAATCTTGAGCTCAAACAGAAAATGGAGCTGGTACAAACAGGGGAGTTTAGAGAGAAACTTATTCGAGAGAAGCTCAATATGCAGAAGGAGGGTGAGGTAGTGGTAATTATGCCTAACAAAGACTTGGGAGAAGTAAAAGCCTTGGGACCACAGGAAGCACTGGTCAGTAACTGGAATAAGTGGTGGAACTTAATCAATTAAGTGTTGCGGGTCTAGGGTTCCGCCCCCTAATTAAGCGAGATTATGAGCCTCGCAAGATACTTACCTTCCACCCGCAAATTAACGAACAGGGTATTTTATCACGAATGAGTAAACTTGACAATTCGGGTAATATATGGGCCTGGCTGGCATGATCTGAATGGTAAAATATAGAGGCCTGGCTGGGTAGCTTAGTTGGTTAAAGCATCGGATTCATAAACCGAAGACCGAGAGTTCGAGTCTCTCCCCAGCTACTATGAAAAAAATAATTTTGACGGGAGATAGGCCAAGTGGAAGATTGCACCTGGGGCACTACATAGGGTCTTTGGCTAACCGAGTGAGGCTACAGAATGAATACGATCAATACATTCTAATTGCAGACGTTCAGGCCCTGACAGATAACTATGAAAACCCCGAAAAGGTGGCTAATTCGGTACGAGAATTGGTACTTGACTACATCGCGGTAGGAATCGACCCAGGAAAGTCCACGATTGTGGTTCAGTCTCAACTGCCAGCTATTGCCGAGCTGACGGTTTTTTATCTAAATATGGTGAGTTTGAATAGGGTTCTTCGCAACCCGACGGTGAAAGTGGAGATAGAGCAAAAAGGCTTTGGAGACACAATTCCGGCCGGTTTTGCCATGTACCCCGTTTCTCAAGCGGCTGATATTACGGCTTTTGAGGCAAATTTGGTCCCGGTGGGAGAAGACCAGCTGCCGATGATAGAACAAACCAGAGAGATAGTGAGGAAGTTTAATAATCTCTATGGCCAGACTTTAGTTGAGCCTGAGGCGTTAATGGGCAAGTTTCCGAGGCTAATTGGACTAGATGGTAAGGCCAAAATGAGTAAAAGTCTAAATAATAGTATCTATCTATCTGATTCGGTTGAAGAGGTGAATAAGAAGGTGGGTAGTATGTATACAGATCCGACTAGATTGAAGCCAACTGATCTAGGACATATCGAGGAAAATCCGGTGTTTATATATCATGATGCTTTTAACCCAAACAAAGAAGAGGTTGAAGACTTGAAGAGGCGATATCAGGAAGGTAAGGTGGGAGACGTAGAGGTAAAACAAAAGTTGGCTGTGGCTATAAATAACCTATTGGAGCCGATGAGAAAGAGGCGGGTGGAGTTAGAAAAGAACCCGGCCGAAATTGATCGAATATTGAAAGATGGGATTGAAAAAGGGAGGGAGATCTCCGGAGAAGTCCTGAAAAAAGTTAAAAAAGCGATGAAAATCGATTACCAGTTTTAATAATGAATTTATTTAAATAGTCCCGCCATGGCGGGAGACAAAGATATGAAACCGACGATAAATTATCAAGATTTTGAAAAGATGGATATTAGAGTGGGAGAGGTGGTGGCGGCGTCGATACCAGAGTGGAGTAACAAACTAATAAAATTAGAGGTAGATATGGGGGAGGAGATTGGTCGGAGAATCTTATTTTCCGGTATAAGAAAGTGGTATAGCCCCGAAGATATGGTGGGCAAAAAGATGTCTTTTGTGATTAACGTGGCTCCAAAGAAAATGGGAGATCCATCGACCAACTCAGAACAAGGTGGGTACTCTGAGGGCATGCTGATAATGGCTGACTCTGAAGACAGGCCTTATCTTTTTTTTCTTCCTGAGGCCATTAAACCTGGAACGGTGATAAGATAAGACGACCATATGCAACAGCGAACTAAACCCCAAGTAAAAAAAGTTGAATTTAAGCTAAATTTAAATCCGAGAAGAATGCTGATCTGGATTTTGATAATATTTTTGTTTTTGCCCAGCCTGATAAAATTCTTGCTTGGATCAACAGGAATGGTCAAAGAACTGCCTTTGTCCACGGCCATAGCGGAGATCAAAGAAGGGAAGGTGGAGTCGGTTCAGATTAGAGGGCAAGAACTGATTCTTTTGTACCCTAAAGATGCCGAGGGAGTTCAGCTGGTGGGCACATCGAGAAAAGAAGATGGGGCTAGTTTTATGGATCAACTACAAAAAGCCGGAGTAGATGAGGGTAAGGTCAAGGTCGAGGTGATATCTCAGGACCTCATCAACTCATTCTGGAATGTGATTTCCTTGGTCCTACCGATTGTCGGATTTGGAGTATTAATGTTTTATTTAATGAAGAGACAGGGTGGCGGAGCGGATATGTTTGGTATGGGGAAGAGTAAGGCCAAGTTGTTTGCCAAAGGAAAGCAGAATATAAAATTTTCGGATGTGGCCGGAGTAGACGAAGCTAAAAAGGAGCTGGAAGAAGTGGTTGATTTTTTGAAAAACCCCAAAAAGTACGGTGACCTGGGGGCCAGGACGCCCAAAGGGGTACTTTTGACTGGGCCGGCCGGAGTAGGGAAAACCTTGTTGGCCAGAGCGGTAGCTGGTGAAGCCGGAGTACCCTTTTTCTCGATGGCGGGGTCAGAGTTTATGGAGATGCTAGTAGGAGTAGGAGCTAGTCGGGTACGTGACTTGTTTGAAACAGCCAAGAAAGCCTGTCCTTCGATTATATTTATTGACGAAATAGATGCTATCGGCAGAACCAGAGGCGGAAGCGGCGGATTTGGAGGTCATGACGAGAGGGAGCAAACATTGAATCAAATCTTGGTAGAGATGGACGGCTTTACTCAGTCTGATAATGTGGTAGTTTTGGCTGCCACCAACAGACCGGATGTTCTAGACTCTGCTTTGGTGCGGCCGGGGCGCTTTGACCGTCGAGTAACCTTGGATTTGCCGGACATTGCTGGCAGAAAGGCTATTCTGGAGATCCATAAAGTAGGGAAGCCTTTCCTTAAAGGTCTTAATTGGAACAAAGTGGCCGAAAGGACTGTAGGCTTCTCAGGAGCCGATATTGAAAATATGTTGAATGAATCGGCCATACTAGCGGCCCGAGACAATCGAAAGGAGATTGAGATGAAGGATGTGGAGGAGGCGGCGATGAAAGTGAAGATGGGCCCGGAAAAAAAGCGATTACAATCAAACTTGGAAAAGAAAATGACGGCTTATCATGAAGCTGGTCATGCTTTGGTAGGGCACTTACTGAAGGGGACGGATCCTATTCACCGAGTGAGTATTGTCTCAAGAGGTATGGCTTTGGGTTTTACCATGAGTCGGCCTAAAACAGACAAGTACCAGCAGACGCGCTCAGAACTAAAAGATGAAATGGCCATGATGCTAGGAGGCAGAGCGGCTGAAAAAATTGTTTTTAACGAACTAACGGCGGGAGCGTCAAGCGACATTGAGAGAGGAACGATTTTGGCCAGACGAATGGTGATTGATTTTGGTATGAGTGACCTTGGACCGGTATCTTTAAACCAAACCGTAGATGCAAACAGCTGGGGTTATACAGCTGGAGATAGTATCAGACTCTCGGAGACCATGCAGACAAAGGTGGACCTGGAGATTAAAAAGTTTGTGGATGAGGCTTACAAGCTGGCTGAAAGTATTATTAAGAAAAATAGAGCCATCTTGGATAAGGTGGTGGATAGATTGATGAAGGTCGAGACGGTCGAGCAAGAAGAATTTGAGATGATTGTGGGTAAAGTGAAGCCGGGACAAGAGACAGAATGAAGAAATTAATTCTTATAGATGGAAATGCCCTCTTACACCGAGCCTATCACGCCTATCCGCCGTTAACTACGCCCAAGGGTGAGCTAGTCAACGCTGTCTACGGTTTTTCAACGATGCTTCTGTCCGTACTAGGGAAACTCTTACCGTCACACGTAGCGGTGGCTTGGGATCTCAAGGAGCCAACATTTCGAAAACTTGAGTACGATGAGTACAAGGCCAATAGAGTACCAATGGACGAAGACTTGTCGACCCAGATAGAAAGAACTAAGGAAGTAGTAGAAAGCCTTAATATTCCTCAGTACGGAGTGAAAGGATTTGAAGCCGACGATATTATTGGAACGATCTCAAGGTTGGCGTTCGAAAGAACTCAAGAACTCAAGACCATGCCTGCCGGCAGGCAGGACTCAAGAACTCAAGATGAGGAAACGCAGGTGGTGATAGTGACAGGAGATAGAGATTCACTTCAATTGGTTAAAGAGAAAAAAGTGGTTGTTTATTTACCAATCCAGAACCACCATGCACAGTCAGTGGTTTTTGACGAAGACAAAGTTAAAGAGGTTTATGGCTTAAGTCCAAGGCAAATAATTGATTTGAAGAGTTTGATGGGTGATGCTTCGGATAATATTCCCGGTGTTAGAGGTGTGGGAAAGGTGACGGCGACCAAACTAGTCCAGGAGTATGGAAGTATGAGAAATGTCTACCAAAACATAGATAAGGTTAAAACTACTCCCCGAATAAAGGGTTTACTGATAAACGACAAAACAATGGCTGAGAAGAGTTACCACCTGGCAGAGATAAATACAGAGGTCCCCCTGGAGCTTAACTGGAGTGATTGTTTGCTGACCAACTACGACAAGGACAGGGTGATTTCTTTGTTTGAAGAGCTCAACTTTAAAAGCCTAATTAGCAAACTACCCCAAGATTCTTGGGAAAAGGAAGTACAAGACACTTTTATATGAAGATAGCTTTGGTTCATGACTATATTAAGGAGTTTGGTGGAGCGGAGAGAGTGCTAAGAGCTTTGGCTGATATGTACCCCCAAGCGCCTATTTATACGGCTTTTAGACTGAGGGGGTCTAGCTGTGATAAAGAGTTTGCGGACCGAAAAATAATAGAGAGTCCTTGGGCGTGGTTGATTAAGCACTTTAATTTGTATAGCCCGTTGAGGTTTTTGGTTCCTTTGGTTTGGTACTCTTTGAATCTCTCGGAGTATGATCTGGTAATTACTTCCTGCTCATCTTATTTTGCCAGAGGATTTAGAGTTTCACCCAAAACTAAGGTGGTAGCTTACTGTCATACCCCTCCAAGATTTCTTTACGGATACGAGACAAGTATTGATTTACAGAGATTTTGGATAGTCAGAGTTTATGCGGTGATAGTAAATCACTTTCTAAGAATTTTTGATGCCTGGTCTGCTCAGAGAGTGGACAGATGGATAGTGAACTCAGAAAATACCAAAAAAAGAGTTTGGAAATTCTATCGAAAAGAAGCGAGAGTAGTCTACCCGCCGGTGGAGGTCGAAAAGCTGATTGAAGAAAGCCGAGGAGTAATAAAGAAAGACTACTTTTTGATAGTCTCGCGGCTCGTAGGGGCCAAGGGACTGGTGGAGGCGGCCAAGGCGGCAAGACACAACGGGTTTGAGTTGAAAATGGTGGGAGAAGCGGTTGGTTTCTCTCAAGTAGAAAAACAGTTGAGAAGTGTAGGTGGAGTGGAACTTTTGGGGCGAGTGAGTGACCGCGAATTGGGAAAGCTGTACGCTGGAGCGAAGGGATTTATTGCCTTGGCTAGAGACGAAGACTTTGGAGTGACGGTGGTGGAGGCTATGGCTTCCGGAACGCCGGTAATTGCTTTTAGGGGTGGAGGATTTAAAGAGACGGTGATTGATGGGGTGACCGGAGTCTTGGTAGATAAGACGGATGAAGTAACTCTAAAAAAAGCGATTAAAAGATTTGAGTCTATAAAGTGGAACAGAGCCAAGCTGAGCCAACAGTCAAGAAAGTTTTCTAGAGAAAATTTTGAAGATAAGATGGGGAAAATGATTGATAAGATAGAGAGAGATGAGAAATAATCAAGCCTTGAAGGTGTTGTTTGCCAAACATGCAGATAAAAGAGAAGAGGTGCTGGAGTTTTCCGACTGGTCGATAGTCTCAAATTTAGTGATGGCCTTGGGGACGATTGTGGGGGGATTTATTGCCAGCACGCTAGGATTTAATTCCTTATTTGTAATTATATCGGGCCTTTGTTTTATTTCAGCCGGATGGGTACTGTTTACCCCCAGAGAGGTTTTGTAAGATGCCGGAGCTACCTGAGGTCGAGACCATTAAGCGACAGTTAAAGGAGGTTTTGGTAGGAAAGACTGTTTCCGAAGTAGAGGTACTGCGGACAAAAAGTTTTTCCGGTGATCCCAAATCACTGACCGGTAGAAAGATTGGGGATATACAAAGAAAATCTAAAGTAATCGAAATTTTGTTTGATGATAACGAGGACATGGTCATAGTCCATTTGAAAATGACCGGGCAATTGATATTTGCTGACCATGGAAAAAGAATTGTGGGGGGCCACCCGACGGCCGATTGGGTGAATGACCTTCCCAGTAAACACACGAGAATTGTTTGGACTTTCGGAGATGGGTCTAAATTATATTTTAACGATATGCGGGTATTTGGATGGATGAAGATTGTATCTCCGGAAAAATATGAAAAAGAAATAAGAAAGCTGGCACCGGACGTAATAGACAAAGATTTTACTGCAGAATATCTCTTTAATTTATTAAAGAAGACCAGGAAGCCGATTAAATTGGTTTTGTTGGATCAGGACAAAATTGGGGGTCTGGGGAATATTTACGTAAATGATGCTTTATTCCTAGCCGGTATAAGACCGGAGAGAAAGGCAGATAGTCTCGGTAAGACTGTGGTGAAGAAGCTACAGGTAGCGATTATAAAAGTGATTAATTTGGGAATTAAATATGGAGGCGCCAGTGCCAGTAACTATGTTCAAGTTTCGGGACTGGGTGGAACTTATCAAGATCATTTTTTGGTTTATAAAAAGGATGGGAGTAAGTGTCCGAAGTGTGGTGAAATTATAAAAAAAATCAAACTTGGTGGAAGGGGTACCTTCTTTTGCCCAAGCTGTCAGAAGTAGGGTGAGTGTAAAATACAAGGATAGATGCTAACAAACCTGAGACTAAGTGGCTTTAGAAATTATGTAGAGTCGGAGTATGATCTGGCCGAGGGAGTAAACGTGGTGATTGGCGAGAACGCGAAAGGTAAAACAAATTTTTTGGAGGCGATTTATCTTTTGGGAGTGGGAGATAGTTTCCGGGCCAAGAGGACGGAGGAGATGGTTGGTTTTGGACTGGAACTGGGCAAAGTAGCCGGAGAGATAAGGTTGGCAAAGGATGAGACAATGACGCTTGAAGTAATGGTAAATGGGGGAACGGTGATGGGTAAGGTGGTTAACAAGAGAAAGTACTTGGTGGATGGAGTAGCCAAACGAAGACGTGATATTTTGGGGCTGTTGCCGCTAGTCATTTTTCGGCCAGAAGATGTAGAGCTAGTGAGTGGGTCCCCTAGCCCCCGAAGACGGTTTTTGGACAGCTTGCTGATACAGGTGGATAAAGTTTATGAGAATAGTTTGACTACCTATGACCAAGCCCTCAGAAGGAGAAACCGAATCTTGGATACGATCCGTGAGGGAACGGCCAACAGATACGCTCTGGCCTTTTGGGATGGACTCCTAATTAAGCATGGACAGATAGTTTCTGAAAAAAGGAGAGAACTGATTCAGTACATAAATGATTTGTTTAAAAAAAGTGATCTTTTTAACCGCCTGGAGGTTGTTTATGATATGAGTACTGTTAGTCAGTCGAGACTTGAGCAGTACAAAGAGGCAGAAGTGGCGGTGGGCTACACTCTGGTAGGCCCTCACAAGGATGACTTACTAGTAAAAGACAAAGGACGAGACTTGTCTACGTATGGTTCTAGAGGTGAACAGAGAATGGCAGTACTGGCTTTGAAGATGGGTGAAATATACTTTATGGAAGAGAAGGGTGGCAAAAAAGTTCTTCTGCTTTTGGATGATATTTTTTCTGAACTAGATGAAACGCATAAAGGGGAGGTTTTGAGAGTGATGTCTGGTAGGCAAGTGGTAGTGACCACGGCCGATGAAGGGGACGGCAAAATGTTTAAGGGGGCAAAAATAATTAAGCTGGTTTAGAGCTTAACCTTTCCAGAAGGTGAGCCAGCTGTATAGTAACCAGAACGGCGACGATGGTAATGATGGTAGCGTAGACAAAAAGGGAGACGACACCAGAACCTTTGGCAAAGTAGGGCTTGATAAAGACGTTGACATACTCCTTGATAGCTTCGTTCCAGGCCAAGGCGGCGACCAGGCCAAAAGAGGTGGAGATGAGGGTGATAATCTGAGTAGTGACGGCCTGAGTGAGGAGTTTGACCGGTTTCTTTTTGTTTTTCATAAATCTATTATATTAAAGTAAAATACAATTTGTAGATGAAAATAGAAACATTTGACAAGAGTTGGTTTAAAGACAGTAAGACTCTAAAGGGAATTACCGGTAAACATGTTTCGGGTCAAGTAAGTATTGTTGGTGGTAGTAAGTTGTTTCACGGAGCGCCTCTGCTTTCACTTCGAGGAGCATCCAGGATTGTGGGTATGGTGTATTTTTCAACACCGGACGAAGACCGAGAGGTAGCCAATAGAATAAAGGCTGGTCTATCAAGCTTTGTCTGGGTGCCTTATGAGGAAGTAGGTAATTACATTGCCAAGTCGGACGCTGTCTTGATAGGTCCGGGGATGATGAGAAGTCATATCAAGGAACAGAACTTTGTCTGTGATGCGGAAGGCGAAGCCACAAAGAGGGTGAGTATGGGTTTTTTTGAGAAGTACCCAGACAGAAAATGGGTGATAGATGGAGGAGCTCTCCAAGTCGTGGATGTAAACAAAATGCCCAAAGGAGCGGTGGTAACTCCAAACGGAAAAGAGTTTGAGATGATGTTTGGTCAAAAATTAAAGGAAAATATTGACGAAAGAAGTGAACAATTGATGACTTTAGCTAAAAAGTATGAGTTGGTGATCTTGAGTAAAGATGAAGAGTCGGTGGTGAGTGACGGTAGAAGGGTAATAAAAATTTTGGGAGGCAACAACGGCTTAATGAAAGGTGGTGTGGGGGACTCGATTGCGGGAGTCCTGGTCGGATTTTTGGCCAAAGATGAGGCGATGTTTTCGGTAGCAGCAGCTTCGTATCTGGTAAAGAAAGCGGCGGAGAGGCTAGCTTTCCGACAGGGATTTATGTACAACGCAGATGATGTGGTCAACTTAGTACCGGAGATATATGGGGAGTTAGTGGGAGAGTTGTGATATTCCGCAGATAATGCGATAATTGAGCCATGTTTTCTCCGGAGTTTCAGATTACCAACAAGATCCTTTCGAGCCTTATAAGGGTAGAAGTAGACAAGAGCCTGGTCGAAATAGCTACTTTGCAAGATGAATGGGAGTCACGACTACGACTGGAAAGCTTGGTAAAAAGAGTTGATAGTCTTTTTCATTTTTTGGGTAATAGCTTGGGGGTGGACGATATGGCAAAAATTGTTCGAGATGATCCTGGCCGAGACGATAAAGCTTCGGAGGTAGCTCTAAGAGTGGGTGTAGTGGGTAAAGAAAAGGATATTCAACAAGTCTTGAACTTTTTAAACGCAAACAAGCTAGTGGAGCAGATTGCTTATTTGACAAATAAATTTAAACAAACCGAGTACGGTGAGAGCGACTTGATCAAACTAAACTCCTTAATGGGAGAGAGATTGGTGGCAATGCCGGTGAAAGGGGTATACAGACAGACCGATATCTCAGATAACGACCAAGTAGTGGCACCTTTGGCTGTAGAAGTGTCCTTTCAGATGGAAGATCTGTTTGGCTGGTTTAAGAGGGCGGACCAAAATGAGATCCACCCAGTATTGAAAGCGGGGACGATGCTTTTTGAGCTTCTGAGAATAACTCCTTTTGCCAGTCACAACTTGGAGACAGCCTTTTCTTTTTGCCTCATGACCTTGGCCAGCGAGGGATACCACTTTAAAAAACTTTGGTCACCAGAAGAAGAGATCTTAAAGAATGAAGATGTTTATGGCACAACTGTAGCATCCGTCTCACGAAACAAAGGAGACCTGACTGTTTGGCTCGAGCGCTATGTAAGGTGGCTAGACGAGTCGGCCGAGAAAACAAGATCAAAGGTGCTAAATTTGGTGGGTGGTATGCCTGTGCTTAAGTCCGAGAAAGGGAGAGTCATTTCCTTGACAGAGAGACAGATCGCCATAATGGAAGAGATAACGGTGAGAAATGAACTAAGTATTAAAGAAATTAGATCGGTTCTACCGATGGTATCCGATGACACTATCTTGCGAGACCTAAAGAATCTGATAGAGAAGAAGCTGATTAAAAAGAAGGGGAAGACCAAGGGGGCGCTTTACGTGATGGGGAAAGTAAAGAGTTATAGGTAAAAATTACTGTTCGATTCGAAGCCCGCCAAAAACCGTACTCCCGCGTAACTATCTCGTCCCGCCTTTGGCGGGATTCCCTTCGGCTCGTATGTACATAGTCCGTGCGGTTATTTGGCTAGACTTCTGCATCGATATAGGTAATTTTTTGGTAATCCGTTGCTATACTACAAGTATGTTGTTTAAGGATTTTGCCGATTACCTAGAGAGACTCGAAAAGATTTCTTCGCGTCTGGAAATAACATCCGTTCTGGCGGAACTAATTGAGAAAATGGAGCCGGCTGAGACAGAGAAAGGAGTCTATCTGGTATTGGGAAACTTGGGTCCCGAGTTTCAAAATACAGAGTTTAATATGGCCGTTAAGATGGTCCTTAGAAGTGTGGTCGAGGGTACCGGACTGTCGGAAGCGGAAGTGGAGAGAAGGTATAAGGCCAAAGGAGACGTGGGTCTTTTGGTAGAGACACTAGTGTTTGTCAAAAATACTCCGATTGGATACTCGATCACTGAAGTTTTTGAAAAGCTGAAAATAATAGCAGACGAAGGTGGTGGCGGTAGTCAAGAAAGAAAAGTAGCCAGATTGACCGAGTTACTACTGACGACTTCGGCGGCAGAGAGAAAATTTATTACCAGAATGGTACTGGGAAAACTGAGACTGGGTTTTTCGGAAAAAACCATTTTTGATGCTCTCTCACAAATGAGTAGTGGTGATAAGACCTGGCGAAAAAAGCTAGACAGTACTTTTCAGATTTATCCCGATCCTGGCTACCTTACTAGGGTGGTAAAAGAAAAAGGGATGCCGGGACTAAAAAATATCAAAGTGGAGGTCGGGATACCGGTGGTGTCGGCTCTGTGTCAGAGGCTAAATAACTACAAAGAAATCATCGACAAGATGGGAGAGGTTGGAGTGGAAAAAAAGTACGATGGGACAAGGGTGCAGATACACTATAAAAGAACTCAAGGAATCAAAGAACCCTGCCTGCCGGCAGGCAGGTCAAGGAATCAAGACTCTTTGGTAAAGACCTATACCAGGAATTTAGAAGAGTCGAGTCATATGTTTCCTGAGCTATTTTCCATGGGGAGATGGATAGATGCAAGAGAAGTGATTTTGGACTGCGAAGCCTGTGGGTATGATAAAGATACTGGAAAAGTGCTGCCGTTTCAGATAACGATAACCAGGAAAAGAAAACACGAGATAGCCAAGGCGGTAGAAGAGGTCCCGCTCAAGTTTTTTGTTTTTGATATTTTAAGTGTAAACGGCGAAAGTTTGATCAAAAAGCCATACTGCGAAAGACGTAAGATACTGTCTGAGGTCATAAAAAAGAATGACACTATGACTCTCAGTGAGTCGGTAAGAACTAATGACGAAGCGGAGATACAGAAGCTTCACAATCAATTTTTGAGTGAGGGTTTTGAAGGAGCGGTGATCAAAAAGTGGGAGGGCCAGTACCTACCGGGTAGACAGGGATGGAACTGGGTAAAGATCAAAGAGGCCGAAGGAAGCTCGGGGAAATTGGCGGATACCCTGGATTTGGTAGTACTGGGGTATTACTTGGGGCGAGGTAAGAGAACTGGCTTTGGAATAGGAGCTTTTTTGGTAGGGCTACGGAGAGGTGAGTCCTGGGTGTCTTTGGCAAAGGTAGGAACCGGACTGACAGATGAAGAATTTAGAACTTTAAAGAAAAATTTGGACGAACACGAAACAAAGATAAAACCAAAGAATTATTTAGTGACAGGAGCCTTAGTACCGGATGTTTGGGTGGAGCCGTCTGTGGTGGTGGAGGTGGCGGCGGATGAAATTACCAAGAGCCCAAATCACGCCGGAGGAGTGGCTCTGAGATTTCCAAGACTAATTAAATTTCGTGATGACAAAGGTCCCAAGGAAGCCACCTCTTGGAAAGAGATGAAGGAAATAGCCAAACTGTTTCGTATCTGAGGTATGATGGTAGGATGGAGATTTTACAAGTATTGATAAATTTTTTCTTGCATATTGATAAGAACTTGGCGGTGATAACCACCCAGTATGGATTGCTGACTTATGGGATTTTATTTTTGGTAATTTTTATGGAGACCGGACTGGTGGTGACACCGTTCTTGCCTGGGGACTCACTGTTGTTTGCGGCCGGAGCTTTGGCGGCCATGGGAGACTTTAACATTCTAATTCTTTATGGATTGATGCTCCTAGCGGCTATTGGAGGAGATACGGTAAATTATTGGCTTGGGAGTTTTTTGGGTAGAGAAGTTTTTGACGGAAGAAGCAAATTATTTAAGAAGGCTCATCTGGACCAAGCGGAAAAATTCTATGAAAAACACGGAGGTAAGGCAATTGTCTTGGCTAGATTTGTGCCGATTGTCAGAACCTTTGCCCCCTTTGTCGCCGGAGTGAGTAAGATGCATTATGGAAATTTTATTTCTTATAACATTATTGGCGGAATTGCTTGGGTAAGTTTGTTCTTATTTACCGGATTTTGGTTTGGAAATATTCCTTTTATGAAAGAGAATTTCCACTATGTAATTTTGGCGATTGTATTGATCTCTGTCGTACCGATCGTTATTGAAGTAATGAAAGCAATCCGAGAAAAACGGGTAAAGTAGGAAGAGTAAGTGAAGTATGATTAAATGAAAGTATGGTAATGAATCTCTTGTTTGGTTTGGGATTGATTTTGGTCATGGTGATTGCTTCTGGAGCGGCGGTGGAGATTTTTGAAAAACTAGCTCATGAAGTGAGAGTAAACAGACTGATACTAGCGACGATGTTGGTAGGTTTTTCCACCTCTTTGCCGGAACTATTTGTAGGCCTGGCGGCAGCGGTTAGATCTCAACCGGAAATTGCCCTGGGCAATGTAATGGGAGCTAATTTAGCTAACTTGAGTTGGATTATTGGAGGAGCGGTGCTGGTTTTTGGAACGATCCCGGTAGTCGGAGAATATCTAAAGAAAGAGTTGTGGTTAACGGTGGCCATGGCCATGGCACCATTTCTTCTGATATCCGACGGGAGGCTGGGGAGAGTAGATGGACTGATCTTGGTACTCTTGTATTTTGGATATGTATACAAACTGATGAGTAAGGGGAGTGCTCCACTCAAGCACTTAAAGCTATTAGGGAGGAAGATGGTAGTCCATCGAGCCAAGACTAAGTGGGATAGAGAACTGACACTGGTTAAGCTACTGATGGCTTTGGGCGTTTTGGGGGCGAGTAGCTGGATGCTCATTAACTTGGCGGTAAGTACCTCAAGCTTTTTGGGAGTGAGTCTTTTTTGGATAGGTTTGGTAGTTATCTCGATAGGGACTACTTTACCCGAACTAGTTTTATCTTTAATGGCTTCAGAAAGAAGGGAGGTCTCCTTGATACTGGGTAATATATTAGGAAGCGTGGTGGTGAACTCCACGATAGTCTTGGGGATAGTGGCGATTATTAGTCCGATCACTTACACCAATACTCTCCAAAAAGGCGTAGTGGGAGTATTTTTGATGATAACTTTGGGACTGTTTTGGTTGTTTACCAAGTCAAAGCATAAACTGGAGAGGTGGGAGGGGGCCGTCTTGGTCGGTATTTACGCAATGTTTTTTGGCTTGCAACTAATACTAGCTTAGTGGCTGGTTTTCTTCGAGACTGAGAAGGGCCCGAAGACGATCGGCGATCTTGATCGAAGGACCTTTCTTTTGAAAAGTTTGTCGAATCAATTTAGTTAAGTCGGTCGTAAATCTAATCTCTTGTTCTAGCGAGCCTCCGCCCATGGGATACTCTTTTTTTTGATCTACTTTTTGGTTGGTAAGAAACTTTAGATTGAGAATAGCATATTTCTGAATTAGTCTTAGTTTGCCAAACTTTCTAAAACGACGAAAAGAGTAGATAAAACGCGGCTCATGAAGTACGCCAAAGCTATGGCCTCTCTTGTAACCTCGATTGACAAACTCAGTATCTTCAGCGAAGCCGATTTCGGGATTAAAACCGCCGACGTGTTTGAAAATGTGTCGACGGCAGCCGATGAGGGCGCCGTAGGCGGCTGGTTGATTGAGAAGAGAGGCGGCTTCGATGACCATGTTCATGTAGGTGGCGGTGGCTTTGTCGGAACTGGTATGAGAGTCTGGATCAAACCAACAAGTAAATAGTTCGTAAGGTTTGACCCGGAGCTGATAGCGGAGACCTTCTAGAAAATAAATCGGAAGACGATTGTCGGCGTCGTTGAAGAGAAGATACTCGCCCTTGGCTTGATCGGCACCTAGATTCCTTTGAACAGAGACGTTTCTAATTTTGCTGGTTAGAATGGTGAGAGAGGGAAGTTTTTGACTAAATAACTGAGTTTTCTTGACGGTTTTATCAGTTGACTCGCCGTCGACGACAATGACCTCGTAGTCTTGGATGGTTTGCTTTACCAGGTCAGCTAATAAAAGAGGCAAGAACTTTTCTTCGTTTAAGGCAGGGATAATGATGGAAAAAAAGGGTTTGATAGGAAGGCTCATGGTCTCATTATAGTGGTAGTGAAGACTGCCTTCACAAAACGATATTATAAAGGATAGAATGGATTTACTAATGAAATTAATCGTAGGGCTAGGTAATCCTGGTAAAGAGTATCTTAAGACCCGTCACAATCTAGGCTTTGAGTTTGTGGATAAAATTTCTGGTGGGGTAAGGTTTGTAATGGACAGTAAGTTTGAGTCGCTAGTATTTAAAGACAAAAGTTGGTTACTGGTGAAACCGCAGACATTTATGAACGAGTCTGGTCGAGCGGTGAGAAAAATTATGGATTTTTATAAACTGGGAACTGAGGACGTGGTTTTGGTCCATGATGATCTAGATTTGAAGCTGGGGGACTATAAAATTCAAAAAGGGGTTGGTCCGAAAATACATCATGGAGTGAGTTCGGTAGAAGCTTGTTTGCCTAATAAGAACTTTTTGAGGGTCAGATTGGGAGTAGATAATCGAGAGAAGTTTGGTTATGTCGGATCTGGAGCCGAGTATGTCTTAGGTAAATTTAGCCAGGAAGAACAAGAGATACTGGAGGATATTTTGGAAGAAGCGGCAGATGAACTATTGGTAGCTTTGGGCTTGGAGGGAGAATAGCTCACGATAACGTCCGTTTAGATTTATAAGTTCTGAGTGAGTGCCACACTCGAGGACTTGACCATTTTCAAGAACCATAATTTTGTCAGCTTTTCTGACGGTGCTGAAGCGGTGAGAGACAAGAAAAACGAGCTTGTCCTTGGCTAGAGGGTTTTGAAAACCTAAAGGCAGTGTGTTGACAAAGTTGGTAATGCCTGTAAGTTTGGCAGCTTTCTTAATTCCAAGTTTGGTTTTCTTTTTGTCGATATCGCCAAACCGGATGTTGTCCTCGACGGAGAATGGGTACTGAGCAAAATCTTGAAACAGGGCCGAGATACTGTGCCGATAATTTTTTATATTGAAGTCAGTGATATTCCGACCATTTAAGAGAATTTCACCCTTTTGGGGCTGATAAAAGCGACAAATTAGTTTAATAAGAGTAGTTTTGCCAGCCCCATTTTCACCGACAATGGCAATATTCTCTTGGGGGCCCACCTTAAAGTTAACTCCTTTGAGAATCCAGTGGGGAGAGTGATCATACTTAAACCAAACATCACGAAATTCGATGCCTTGTGTAAGAGTAGCTGGTATTGGTGTTCCAATGGTCTGGTTTTCCTCGGGTAGAGACATAAACTTTTGGTAGTCGGTGATAAAAAGGTAGTTTTGAAAAACATCGTTAGCTTGTCTAATTAGTCGGCTGATGTTGGTGATGAATCTTTCGATGGCGCTACTGGTGATTTGAGCAGTACCCAAGGTGAGAACCTGAAGAATGGCTAGATAATAGAGATAGAGCCTGGTACCGGTTTGGAAAATAGCCATTGGTAGCTGGGAAATCTGGCGCTTTTTGGCATACTTGGTGCTAATGGATCGACGTCGTTCAAAATTTTCGTTGGCCATTTTAACGCGGCGGTTAAGAAGAACTTCCACATGACCAAGAATTTTATTTTCATACAAGTAACGGCCTTTGATAGCGAAATCTTCCAAGGCAGACCAGATACGCCATTTGGGGGCAAACTCGGTGCTGAGAGCATGCCATTCTTTGGACGCATTAGGTGGTTTTGGCTGAGTTGATCATGTGAATAGGGTAAGTTTTATTATAATAGGGATAACCATGAATAAAATAGGCTTTAGTTCGATGACGAAGATCTTGGATAAGTATGAGATAGACGAATCAAAGCAAAAAAGAATTAGTCGAGAGTGGCAGGACTATGCTTACCGCTTGGCGGTAGCCCTGAATGATACGGCCCATACGGCCATTTATATGAGAGTGGTTAAGAGTACGCCGAGAGATCAGGTGGAAAAAGCCAAAAACTTCGTTATGGACGCTGGAGCCAGAAGTAAGGGAAAAATGTTTATGTGGAAACTGAAACAGGTTAAGGAGGATGCTAGAATGAATAAGACATGAGAGATAAGATTTCGCTGCATCAGTATGTGTTGTTTGGATCCTTGGCCTTGTTAGTTTTGGGAAAAGTATTTTCCGGAAACTTTACCTTTGATCTGAGACTACTTTGGTGGCTTTTGGGAGCGGTGGTGGGATTTTTGTTTGTTTTTACTGATCGTTTTGTATATAGCTTTTTGATGAAACCAGATGAAGCTTTGGGGACGAGGCTGAAGGATTTATTTGTCGGGAAAAAATTTGATGAGGGATTAATTTTGCTTCTTAATGAAAGACATGAACAGAAAGAACTGGTGATGAGAAGTTTTCTTTTTGTAGTCGTATGGATAGTAATGGCCATCCTGACCCTAACCAGTATTATCAGTCCGTTTGGGAGAGGCTTTATGCTAGGAATAGGGATTCATCTAGTGTTTGACTTGATTTTTGATTACTTTTGGAATAAAGAGAGATTCGAACAGTGGTTTTGGCAGATAAAGAGGGTAGTGAGCCCGGAAGAAAAACGATGGTTCGTGATAGTGGTAACTATGGTGTTTGTTTTACTGGCCTTCAGATTTTAGGGTTTGACAAGGGCATACCACGGGGGGTATATTTAAAGAACTCAAGAACTCAAGAACTCAAGACAATATGAATATAGATGAAAAGAAAAAATTGCAGGTGGCGCTGAAAAGAATCCAGGGGCAGGTGGGGGGGATTGAAAAGATGATCTCGGAGGATAAGAAGTGCGAGGCGGTGGTGACTCAGGTGGTAGCGTCGATGAGCTCACTTAAGAGTGTCGCCAAAGCTCTACTTGCGGATGCTGTCGATAGTTGTAATAAAGAAGAATACGCTAAACTACTAAAGAGATACCTTTAATTAACATTTACAAATAAAAATATATGAGTGTAGCCAGATTTACAGACCAAAACTTTGACGAGGAAGTACTTAAGTCGGACAGCCCAGTGCTAGTTGATTTTTATGCTGACTGGTGCGGGCCATGTCGACTAGTGTCTCCAATAGTGGACGAGCTAGCCGTGACATACGAAAGTAAAATTATGGTGGGGAAAGTAGATGTAGATGCCAACTCAAAGGTAGCTGGAGACTATGGAGTAATGAGTATTCCAACGGTAATCCTTTTCTTAAAAGGTAAAGAAGTTGCTCGTCAAGTAGGTTTTGGGGGCAAAGATGCTTATGTGCAGATGATTGAAAAGGTTATTAAATAATCTTCGAGATGGTTCGAAGTCCGCAAAAACCGTACTCGGATCTCCCGCAAGCGGGTTCCCGCCTGCGTGCGGTTGTTTGCTAGACTTCTGCACCATTGTCAAAACTTAAATAAAAAATGATATTGGAAGATAAAAAATGGGATGTGGTGATTATTGGAGGTGGGCCGAGTGGGTACACAGCGGCTTTGTATTTGTCACGAGCGACGCTTTCGGTATTAGTCTTAGCCGGAGTACAGGCCGGAGGACAGCTGATGAATACGACCGAGGTAGAAAATTTTCCTGGTTTTAAAGATGGGGTGTTGGGTCCGGATTTGATGATGGACATGGAGGCTCAAGCTAAAAAGTTTGGAGCAGAGGTGCGCTATGAAAACGTGACGAAAGTAGAGTTGAACGGGGAAATAAAGAAAGTTTGGGTAGGAGATTCTGAATTTTTGGCTAAAGCCATTATTATCTCGACTGGAGCGTCTTCAAAAATGTTGGGGTTGGGAGAGGAAAAATTCATGGGTCGGGGTGTCAGTACTTGTGCGGTTTGCGATGCAGCTTTTTTTCGAGATAAGGTGACGGCGGTGGTGGGCGGCGGTGACGCGGCCATGGAGGACGCTTTGGCTCTAGCTAAGTATGCCAAAGAAGTTTATCTGATTCATCGTCGCGATGAACTCAAGGCCAGTAAGATAATGCAAGAGAGGATAAAAGCAAATTCTAAAATCAAAATAATTTGGAGTAGTGAGGTGGTCGGGGTTAGTGGTGATGAGAAGCTAAAAACTCTAAAAATCAAAAACTCTAAGGTCGACACGGGGGTCGACCCCTACACGACGATGGAGGTTGATGGGCTATTTTTGGCGATCGGGCATTTTCCGGCAACAGAATTATTTAAGGGTCAAGTGGATTTGGATGAGAAGGGATTTTTAAAAACAGGGATTACCTTTGGGAACGAGAAGGTTTGGCTGGAAGGCTATCCGACCATGACCTCGATAGACGGAGTCTTTGGTGCTGGAGATGTGGTGGACTTTAAGTATAAACAAGCCATTACGGCCGCCGGCATGGGTTGCCAAGCCGCTCTTGACGCCGAGAAGTATTTAACCGGGCATACTCAAAGCTACTGAAATGAAGATACGGGAGCAAATATATAAAGCGATCGAAGGGGTCTATGGACAGCAAAACTTTTCGGTAGAACACCCCGGTGATGAAAGACGAGGTGATTATGCTTCAAACATCGCTATGGTGATGGCCAAAGAACTAGGAAAGAGTCCACGGGACCTGGCTCAAGAAGTGGTAGTAAGACTGACGAAAGACGAAAGACTAATGGAGATAGTGGAAAAAATGGAGGTAGCCGGACCTGGGTTTATCAACTTTTGGATTCGGGATGGAGTGCTAGTGGATGGCTTGAGGGAGATGTTGAAGAGTGGTAATCATTGTCTAGACTCCGACTTTATGTCTGGTAAAAAAGTGCTGGTAGAGTACTCCTCACCTAATATTGCCAAGAGATTTTCGGTGGGACACTTGAGATCGACTATTATCGGCCAAGCTTTGTTTAATCTTTATAGACATAGCGGGGCGGAGGTAACTAGTGACAATCATCTAGGAGATTGGGGAACACAGTTTGGGATGATAATTGCAGCGGTGGAAGAAAAGAAACTGGAAGTGTCTAAAATGAGAGTGTCAGATCTTGAGGTCATTTATATAGAGTTTAATAAGCAGATCGAGGAGGAACCTGAATTGAAAGATAAGGCGAGAGAGGCGTTTGTAAGATTGGAGAGTGGTGATGAATCTGCAAGAAAGATATGGAAAGCATGTATCGAAGTTTCGATGAAAGAATTTGAGGCAATCTATGAAAAGCTGGGAGTAAGCTTTGAACATCAGTATGGGGAAAGCTCTTACGAAAAAATGATGCCGGTGATTATTGAAGAAGCAATGGAGACCGGGGTAGCAGTTGAGGGTGAAGGCGGGGCATTGATCGTAAAGTTTGAGAGAGATGGAAAAGAGTTTATGCCGCCGGCCATGCTCAGAAAGTCGGATGGGACTACCACTTACTTTACTCGTGACCTAGCTACTATTCGGAAGAGATTGGATGAGCCAGACTTAAAGTCTGATCTTTATGTGTATGAGGTGGGGTCGGAACAGACACCGCACTTTCGCCAAGTATTTGAAGCGGCAAGACGGCTGTGGGAAGACGCCAAGACGGTGGAGTTTAAACATGTGGCTCATGGACTAATGACGGTAGGTGGGGAAAAAATGAGCACTAGAAAAGGCACCAACATTAAGCTGGAAGACTTGATTTTTCGAGCCGGTGAAGAGGCCAGACAGAGAGCCAAAGAGGAAGTAGCCGAAGATAATGCCGAGAAAATAGGGCTGGGCGCGATGAAGTACAACGAGCTGAGAAGGTCGCCAGAGATTAACTTTGAGTTTAAATGGGAAGAAGCATTGAGTATGGAAGGAAACAGTGGGCCTTACTTGCAGTATGTCTATGTGAGAACGAAAGGGATACTAGAAAAATCAAAAAATCAAAAAATCAAAACTGAAAAAAATATAGTGCTGAATGAGGATGAGAGAAGGTTAGCTAGCTGGCTGGTGCTGAGAGTTGGTGGAGGAGAAATGGTGGAGAGCGCGGCCAAAAACTTTGCGCCGCACCTGGTTTGCCAGACGCTTTTTGAACTGTCACAAAAATTTAATAGTTTTTACGATCGAAACAGAGTGATTGGGGTGAAGGAACAAGACCTAAGATTGCTTTTGGTGGCGGTGACGAGGCTAGCGATAAAGAATGGCTTAGAAATTCTGGGAATTGAGACAGTAGAAAAGATGTAGTGACTGGTAGAATAGAATCATGGCCAGCAGACTTGACGAAATCTTAAAAGAAAGAGCAAAGAAGATTGAAACCCTGAAATTGATGGGGATTGAGTTGTATCCGGCCAGATCAGAGAAAGAAGCCGAAAACCAAGAGGTTGTAGAAAATTTTGAGAAGTATGAAGGAAGAAAAATAACTTTGGCCGGTAGACTGATGGCTTGGAGAGAGCATGGAAAATTGATTTTTGGCCAGATTCAAGATCAGACGGGAAGAATCCAACTTTTTATTCGAGCTGATGAGACGAAGCCGACGGACAAGGAAAGCCAGGGTTTGGGGTTTGCTGATCTAGAGCTTCTGGATATTGGAGACTTTGTGCAAGCCGCAGGAACAATCGTGAAGACCAGAACCGGTGAGGTATCGCTACAAGTGAAGGAGATTAAGCTTCTAGCCAAGTCTAGGCTACCCTTGCCAGATAAATGGATGGGAATTACGGATCCTGACGAAGCTTTTCGTAAAAGATATCTAGATCTTTTGATGAATCCCGAAAAAATGAGAAGATTTGAGAGAAAGGCTAAGTTTTGGGAGGTGACCAGAAGTTATTTGAAGGAACAGGGGTTTATTGAGGTGGAGACACCGATACTGGAAAGCGTCACCGGAGGGGCTGATGCCAAACCCTTTACCACCCATATGAATGCGATTGATCAAGATTTCTTTCTGAGAATATCAACCGAACTCTACCAAAAAAGATTGATAGGAGCCGGCTTTGAAAAAATTTATACTATTGGGCCAAACTTCCGCAATGAGGGTATGGACGATGAACATCTCCCGGAGTTTTACCAGTGTGAGTGGTACTGGGCCTTTGCGGATTACCGAGACAATATGGAGCTGGTAAAGAATTTGTTTAGATATGTAGCCAGAGAAGTGTACGATAAGACCAAGTTCGTCAGTCGAGGGATGGAGTTTGATTTGGCGAGTGACTGGACGGAGATCGATTATGTTGAGATTATTAAAGAAAAACTGGGAATTGATATCTTTAAATCTACCGAAGCGGAGATGCTGACCGCGGTGAAGAAAAACGGAGTAGTGTTGACCGGAGCGATTAACAGAAGCCGTTTGATTGATAACTGCTGGAAGATAGTTCGCAAAACCATCGCCGGCCCGGCGTTTCTTTTGAACGAGCCGAAGTTTATGTCGCCCTTAGCTAAGAGCAAACCGGAAAACCCGGACCTCACCGAAAGATTTCATGTCATTATAGCCGGCTCCGAGCTGGGTAATGGCTACACAGAATTGAATGATCCTGAGGATCAAAAAGCTCGCTTTGAAGAGCAGCAAGGACAGAGAGAAGCCGGAGATGAAGAGGCTCAGATGCTGGACGCTGACTTTGTAGAGATGCTGGAGTATGGTATGCCACCTACTTCTGGCTGGGGCCACTCAGAAAGACTTTTCTGGTTCCTGGAAGATATATCCGGAAGAGAAGGAGTGCTATTTCCACCATTAAGAATTAAAAAAGATTAAAATTTATTTAGATTCCGGATCAACCCGTTTGTCGATGAGTCAGGTCTGGAATGACAAGAAACAATATGGAAGAAAAAAAGATAGATCAGACTGAGGAACATCTAGACCCAAGAGATCATCGTGTCTTGGGACGCGAACTAGATCTATTTACATTTTCGGATACAGTCGGGAAAGGCTTACCTCTTTGGACACCTAGAGGGGCGACTTTTCGAAGAGAGCTGGAAAAGTTTGTCGTAGAGACGGAAATTGAGTGGGGATATCAACACGTCTATACCCCAGATATTGCCAAGATCGACCTGTACAAGAAGTCGGGTCACTACCCTTACTATAAGGACACCATGTATGCGCCAATTCAAATAGATGAAGAGGAATTTATGCTTCGCCCGATGACCTGCCCGCACCACTTCGAACTTTTCTTGTCCAAGCCGAGAAGCTACAAAGAATTGCCAATGCGAATTGCAGAGATTGCCAAACTGTATAGATACGAGCTGTCCGGAGTGCTTTCGGGACTGACAAGAGTTCGTTCTTTTTGTTTGGCGGATGCGCACATAATCTGTGCTGATGAAGACCAGGCAAAAACGGAAATTGCTCACGCTATAGATCTGATTGAGTATATGGCCGGAGTTTTTGGTTTGAAGATGGGCAAAGACTTTTCTTACAGATTGTCACTGGGTGACAGAAACGATAAAAAGAAGTATTTTGACGATGACAAATCTTGGGATAAATCGGAAGGAATTTTGAGAGAAGTACTAAACGAAAGAAAAAGCAAGTTTGTGGAAGCCGAGGGAGAGGCGGCTTTTTATGGCCCCAAGATCGACATTCAGATGAAAAAGATCAATGGGGTCGAAGAAACAGCTTTTACGGTGCAGTACGACTTTGTGATGCCGACACGGTTTGACTTGAAGTTTACAGCGAGTGATGGCACCGAAAAGTTGCCTTTGGTGATTCACCGATCCAGTATTGGGGCGATCGAAAGAATCGCGGCGTTTTTGCTGGAGCACTTCAACGGAGCCTTACCTCTGTGGTTATCACCATACCAAGTAGCAGTGCTGCCGATCTCCGAGAAAACCTTGGAGTACTCGGAAAAGATAGTCAAAGAGCTAAAGGCTCAAGGGATTCGAGTAGAGCTGAATACCGAAGCTGACTCTCTGGGCAAGAAGATCAGAAATGCCGAAGCTTCGAAAGTGCCATACATGCTAATCATTGGCGAAAAAGAGGTCAAGAGCGAACAGGTGTCCGTGCGAGCTAGGGGACAGAAAGATCTGGGTGCGATGACACTAGCTGATTTTGCCAAAAAAATTATTAAAGAAGATAAGGAGAAAAGCTTGTAAAATAGAGTTATGGATGAAGCTAAGAAGAAACAACTAATTGAGAGTTTTTTAACTCGTGGAGTAGAAAATATTATTCCTGGGCGATCCGAACTGGAGAAATTGCTGTATTCTGGTAAGAAACTAAACGTGTACCTGGGGATTGATCCGACGGCAACTCGAATCCATCTTGGACACGCCTTTCCCCTTAGAAAATTGCAAATATTGGCAGATTTAGGACATAACGTGACTTTTTTGATAGGGGACTTTACGGCTAAAGTGGGTGACACTTCTGACAAAGAAGCCGAGAGACCAATCTTAACTGACGAGCAAATTGAAGAGAATTTTCAGACATACAAAAGACAGGCGGCTAGGTTTTTGGATTTTGCCAAAATAAAAGTGGTTCATAACAGTGAATGGCTATCAAAGCTAAATTTTGGTGATGTTTTAAAGCTGGCTCAGAACTTTTCCTTGAATGACTTCATTAGTCGTGAGCTGATCAAGAAAAGATGGAATGAGGGTAAAAGAATTGCTTTGCCGGAAGTGTTTTATCCCATGATGCAAGGTTATGACAGCTATATCATGGATACCGACCTTCAGCTGGGGGGAACCGACCAGACTTTTAATATGCAAGCCGGTAGAACCCTGCAGAAGAATTTGAGAAGCAAGGAGTCGTTTGTAATGGCTAATGGATTTTTACCTGGAACTGATGGTAGGAAGATGAGCAAAAGCTGGGGGAATGCTGTCTGGATTGAAGATGCACCAGAAGAGATCTACGGGAAAATTATGTCTACCAGTGATGATGTTTTGGGAGTTTACTTTGAAATGGGTACAAACGCACCGGTTGAAGTGATTGAAGATGCGAAGAAAAGACTTTCTGCTGGAGAAAATCCAATGAACCTCAAGAAAGAACTCGCAAAGATAATTGTTCGAGAACTTCATGATGAGGAAGCAATCTTCCAAGCTGAGGACCACTTTAGAAAAACAGTGGTGGAAAAAGTAGCTGGGGAAGACGCTCCGGTGATTAAGGTTGATTTCGCTGTCCCAGTGCTTGGAGCTGAAGCTTCGCTCGCAGCCTATGCGATGGCAAATGGTTTGGTGTCGAGCAACACTGAATTCAAAACTCTTTTGAAAGAAGGTGCCATATATTTGAATGAAAAGAGAGTATCAACGGAACCAGAGTTGGAGCTTAAACAAGGTGAAAACGTGGTGAGAATTGGGAAGAGAAAGTATCTGAAGCTAGTTAAGTAAGCGGTTGTGGAAACTGAAGACTTAATAGAAATAATACTTAAAAAAGAGTCGATCGTGAGATGGCAAGCGCTTGGGTGGTGCAGAACCTGGTCTGATCAGGTAATGGATATGTTGGGAGGAATGCCTGATATATTTACCGATATTGAGGCTAGAGAGGTCGAGCTTAGTCCTGCTTATTGGCACACCTTTGTGTCTGCAAAGACAAAAGAAGAGGGGAGGTATTTTTTCGACGTTAGAGGATTTGTGGGAAAAGAAGATGACGCACCTCCGAGCCTACAAGGTAGCAGGAGAGATAGTCTCTTAATGACCGAAAGAGAGATAAGGTACAAAAGTATTGACAAATAAATTTATTATTGATAGATTTGTATATTCTTTAACAGAATTGTGAATGCGTCGAAGGAGAAATAGTAGGCAGTAAAGGTGACAAGAGAGAGCTTGCGGGTGGTGAAAGCAAGTCGAACTTTATTCGTCGAATTAACCCTCCCGAGCCGGTTTTGGTAACAAGACCCGGGTTCTCCCGTAATAGAGTTGTAGTGTGTCACCCCAGAAGGTAAACCGAGCACTAGAAAAGTTCATCTCCGCGAGGAGATGAAAAACACAAGGTGGTACCGTCTTTAATAAAAGGCCCTTGTCTGATCCTATTTTGGGGTTGGACGAGGGTTTTTTATTATATAAATAACAAAATGAAAGAAAAAAATACACAAGTTGAGTTTCTTAAAAAAGTCGAGGTTGACAAAAAGGTCAAGGAAATAGAGTTTTTGGGTAACTTGGTTTTGAAGTCGGATTTGTTTGCCGATGACAACAACGATGAGTTTCAGGTAATACTGCCCAATGGTGAAATGGTGGGAATATTTAAAACCTGGGCAGTTCCAGCGATACCCTTGATTGAGTCTGGAGTTGCTGATGGGTGGAAAACAGTCGAAAACTGGTCAAAAAAAATGAAGACGGAACCAGTAAAAGCATGGGAAAACTTGGAGCGGTGGAGAGGATTTGCTGAAAATAACGACAGACGTTTGTACAAAGTATTTTCCGAAATAGAGTTGCCGACAGACAAAAGGGAGAGAATTGCAGAACTATACACTAGACTAAAAATTGCTTTTGGATATGCCTCGCCTTTTTACCACATTGAAGCGATGGTGGGGGATGGAAACAATACCCAAGGAAACCCTTTTGCGGGAATAGATAAAGGAGTTTCAGGTGGATTTTTGGATATGGTGGGAATGTTGCTGCCATCTGCTCTCGAAGATAGATTGACGGCAGAAAAACTTAATTGGAAAGGACTGTCGTGGAAAGAATTACAACAGAAAGTAGAAACTGAGGCGGACGTAAAGAAGCTGTCAGTTTTGTTGCGGGTAGCAAGAGCAGCGGGAATAAAAACGGAAGAAGTGCTTTTCGCTGCCAATGTACTAGAGTGGATACCTGTAAGTGTCGGTGGAAAGAAAGGAGACCTTTTTTCGGAGGAAGCCACTAGCCAATTGCTTCAAATTTCGGGATCATCAAGCGAGCTGGATTTGGATAGGGTTGCTAGAGATATGAATGGGCTGATTAGGTTTTTGAACTGGACTCCTTTGGTCAGAGGTCAAAATAACTTTTCGGAAACGGCGGGATGGAAGTATTCCGCTGTGTGTGAGACAGCCAATCTCTTGATTAAGGAACTATCGGATGGAAAACAAATGAGAGCCAATATCTCAAGTGACTTTGTGGAATTTGTTTTGCCTCAACTAACCAATTTGGATGCTTCTTCGGCTAGGGGAAGGTTCGTTTTGTGGATGCTAGAAAATAATTGGTTGGATAGAAATTTGGAGATAAAAATCCGGTCCGGTGAGAAGAAAATAGTTAGAGAGATAGCAATAAGAATGGTGGAAGCAGAAAATGAAGATGAAGTAATTGATCTGGGTGCCAGTAACAGCCGACAGCTAGTGGGAGGAAAAGCGGCTGGACTGTACGAGGCCTCGGTAATATTTGGAAAAGAGTTTGTGGACAATGGGGCGGTGGTGACAACGGAGGCAATTGACAGATGGCTTAAGTCCGACAGTGCTTTGTTTGACTTGATTAAAGATCTTGAAAGCTCAACGAGCATTCAAAGAAAGCTGAGTATCGGTGAAGAAATAAGAAAAAGGATATTGAATAAAAAGTTTCCAGAAGCTATTGTGGAAAAAATTCGGCAGAAGGTATCTTCGGAGCTAGTGGCGGTGAGATCTTCTTCTTTTGATGAGGACACCCTAGTAAATGGCAGTGCTGCTGGAATTTATGAGAGTGAGGTGCCGGTGCTTCGTGAGCATATTGGTGACGGCCTAGTGTCTGTGGTGTCCTCCTTTTTCTCGGAGAAAGCCATTAGCTACAGACACCTACACAAGTTGTCTGACATACCCATGTTCGCTGGCCTGGTACATGATTACGTTGATGGCAGGGGTGGGGTCGTGTTTTCTGGAGGGAATTCGTCTGATTGGTCTGTGTTTACAGGAGCGACGCCTGGCCACATTGTGTCTGGAGATAGCCAGTTTGATAGTATTGAAAAACGAGGAAGCAGGATCCAGACTAGCCTAAAAAATGGCTGGGTTGAAGCAGAAACTGTGAATTTATTGGGTGAAATGTCTGTTTTGGGAGAGGAAGTTCTGGGTGGAAAAGCGGACATAGAATTTGTAGTTGGTATCGAAGGAATCAAAATTTTGCAACTAAGAATGTTAAATGAGAAAAGCGAAGCGACTAAAAGAAAAATTGAGAAACCAAAACGCTGGTTTAATCTGACAGAAACTAAGAACTTGGCAGATGTTACTATTGATGGATCTGATCCTGTGGGACTAATAGTAGATAGCTCGATGAATATAGAACAGTTCCAAGGAGAGCTTTTCCGATGTCTAGTTAGAAATAAAAACAGAATCACCGAGGTGAACCTGCCAAAGAAAATACCCGGAACTAGCCATTTTGCAAATATTTGTTTAAACTTGGGTATTAAACTAGTTTTTAGAGATGAATAGGAATTTGAGGAAACTTATAAAAACGATAGGACGCGATTGTGTACTTTGGGATTGGGAAAAAGCTTTTGGTGGAAAGTCGTACGGGAATAGACATTTATTTAGAGTGAATAAAATAGCTAAGTTTTTGTTGGAAAAGGAGGGAGGAGATGAATTTGTGATCTTGGTTGGTGCTTGGGTACATGATGTTTCTTTGGTGGCTGGAAACGACAGTGACTCAATAAAGGTAGCTAATGAAACTAGGAAGTTTTTGGGTAAATATAAATTGGACAAAAAGAAAGAAGAGGAGATTGTGGCGTGTGCAGCCGGTCATGAAACTAATGGAGAAGAACTAAAATTAGAGTGTGCGATAGTACACGATGCCGATGCACTGGACAAGTGTGGAGCCTTGGGAATAATTAGACATATTTGGAAAACAACAAACTTGATCGAAAATAGAGTTCTGAGTGGAAAAGATGACTTTGAGAAATTGAAGAAACACTTACTGTTAAGACGGTCGCACATGATTACCAAGACCGCTAGTGTTTTGGCCGAAGGATTAAATAAAAAAGCAATTTCTTTCTTAGAGAACAAGAATGGTGAAGTTTTTCTAATGGAGGAGATCTCCACCCTGGCGATGGAAGGGAAGACGACTGATGTAATTGTAAAAATACTCTTAAGTGAAACTGCAAACGATTGGAAAGAATTACTAGCAACACAAATAAAATGTGAATACCTAAAATAAATTTCCCGCAGTATTGCTATTGACAAACAAATTCTTCGGTGTAGGATGAGGTTAATGAATTATTATTATATGGTAGATATTTTGGTATAAGGTACTTCCGGGTGCTTTTTTTGTAACCAAAAAATATTTATTAAATAAAAAAATGAGTGAAAAATTGACTAAAGTGAGGGAATATTTTATAAATCCGAGAAATGCAGAATCGTCTGAGGGTCTAGCTGTTCTTGGTGCGGATACAATTCGAGCAATGGCTCAAATATATGCCACGGGTGGGGATATCGAGCAAATGGACGAGAAAACACAGAAATGGTTTTCTAAGTCCGGCGACTCAGATGCAGTCGCGGAAATTATGGGAGAATTGCTTCAAAGAGAGTCGCTTACTCGAAAATTTGACCATAAATTTATGGGACAAATCCATCCACAGGGAAATATGGTGGGCATTTTGGCTAATCTGGTAGCAGCATATATAAATACAAATACGATCGTTAAGGAAGTTTCTTCGTCCGAACATAAAATGGAACTGGAAATAACACAATGGTTGGCAGAGATGTTTGGATACAATACTCGAGAATCCAGTGGAAATATCGTGACAGATGGTACTATGGCAAATTTGGCTGCTTTGTGGGTGGCTAGAGAGAAAAAAATTAAAGAGCTTAAAGAGGACGGAAAGTGGAAATCGGGGACAGTAATGCACGTATTGGTTAACGATATGAGACATTACTCAATTGATAAATCATGTGTGATATTGGGAACTGAGAATGTGGTGATGACGCTATTAGACAGAAAGGGGTATAAGACAGATGTAAAATCTGCGGCACGAGCAATTCAAAAGATACACCAAAGAGGTGAAGAAATCCTTGCTATTGTAGGTCTTGCCGGAGAAACTGAGACAGCTGAGGTAGATGACCTAGAAGGACTGGCAAATTTAGCGGATGTTACTGGAACGTACTTTCATGTAGATGCAGCTTACGGTGGACCGTTTGTAATGTCGGAGAAAAAGGGATTGTTTAAGGGAATTAATAGAGCAGACTCCATAACTGTTGACCCTCATAAAATGCTTTATGTTCCTTATCAGGCAGGAGCAATCCTCTTTAAAGATAAAAGGGATCATGCCTTGATCCAAAAAAATGCGAGATACTTACAACCAGAATCAAATAAGGGTTTACTTGGAGATCCCAATGAAAGAAACTTTGGGTTTGCAGCAAGAGTTGAAGGTTCACTTGGATCGGGCGGTGTCATCTCGACATGGGCAACCCAAAAACTTCTTGGAAAAGACGGATTTGTGGCCTTGCTCGACCATACCTTAGAACTAACACAACACTGTTACGAGCGTGTGAATGAGTCTAAAATACTGCGACCGTTACACGTTCCAGAACTAAACACATTATTGATTGGCTTATCAAATAATTTAAGACTGAAACCCGAGAAGTACAACGAGATAATAAAAGAGGTTCAGCAGACTGTAGACAAAAAATATGGATATTATGTCTCTTGTAACGACGAAGTTGATAACGGGAGATCAGCCTTCAGATTTGTGGCAATGCATCCTTGGACTGACTCCTCAAACGTAGATGAGCTAATTAAATGTCTTGAATTAGAGATAACGTTGAAATCAAAATGAGAGAAAAATTAAATAGAATTACGAAACTGACTTCTGATCTTGTAGGGATTAGATCAGAAACAAAAGATCAAAAAAAAGTTGGTGAGGCTTTGGATTTTGTAAGTAATTATCTGAAAGATTTGAATCTACAGGAAATTAGTTTTAAGCAGAATGATGTTCAATCCCGTTTGTGGGTAATGCCAGGACATGATTTTCCGTTAAAAATTCTTCTGTGTGGACATATCGATGTGGTAGATGCTGAAAAAGAGCAATATGTTCCAACGATTAAAGACGGAATTATGTATGGAAGAGGAACAGGGGACATGAAAGGTCATGATGCAGCCATGATAATCGCCATGAGAGATTATGTGGAAAAAGGAGGAAAAGGAAGCGTGGGATTACTACTTACGGGAGATGAAGAAGTGGGCGGTCCAAATGGCGCGAGATTTGTATTAGAGCAAGGAGTATCTACTGATTTAGTTTTTATTCCGGATGGACATTTTGATTTTGGGATAGTGGAATCGGAAAAAGCACCACATCACTTTCATGTAAAAGCTACTGGCCCCGGGGGACACGCGTCACTGGCCTTTGAAATTGATAATCCGATTGAAAAGATAAACAAATTATACGATGAGATGAAGATTAAATACAATATTGCAGATAAAAATGATACCTGGCATTCAACTTTTGCGATGACAACAATTCATACCGGTGTAAATAGCGAGAACTCGATTGCTTCTGAGGTGGATGCTTGGTTTAGCTGGAGATTCCCTACTGAACAAATGAAATTTGAGGATGGTGTAACAGATATCGAAGCTTTGTGCCAGAAACATGGATGTAGGTTAATTACTGAAACACTTAAAAATGAAACAGATAAAGTAATAGAAAAGGGTGGGCATGGTGGGGGTGAAGGTTGCCTTACTGACCTCAATGATCCTTCAGTGGTCCTTTGGAAGGAAGTAATAGAAGAAGTGCTGGGTAGAAAAGTTTCCGGAACATTCATGCATGGAGCAACAGACGGAAGAATTTTCTACAGTAAAGGATCCAAGGTATTGATCACCTCGGCCAAAACCGATAACCATCACAATGCTGTCGAGGAATGGGTTGATCTGAAAAGCCTGGCACAGCTAAGCGAAGGTATTGAAAAGTATTTGGAGCTTGTGGCATAAAAGAGGCTAATTTGACCTGACTTCCAGCAGGCAGGCGTGTGTGATAGAATACTTCCATGAGTAAGTTTGTGCTTGCTATTCATCGTGCCCACTGGACCCCAATGTTTGGGAGGGTTTAACGGATTTACTCAAAAAGTAACTTTTAAAGACCTCCTGAGCGGGGTTTTTTCGTTTTTTGTAGGTTCAGGAGGTATTATTAAATAAGATTAATTAAAACAAAATGAATAAAATACAAACACTAAAAGGATTTCGAGATTTTTTGCCTGAAGAGGCAAGGAAACGCCAGTGGGTAAAAAATAAAATGATTGAAGTGGCCGAGAGATGGGGTTATGAACCCATTGAAACCCCAGTTCTTGAGCCTTATTCACTTTTTAAAGGAGAGGTTGGGGAAGATGAAAAGCTTTTCTACAAGTTTGTGGATAATGGCGGACGAGAGGTCATGCTTCGTTATGACCAAACTGTGCCGACTTGCCGTTTTGTAGCAAACAACCTGAATTCTTTAACAATGCCATTCCGGCGTTATCAGTGTCAGTCGGTATTCCGAGCAGAAAATCCTCAAAAAGGTCGTTATCGAGATCCGATCCAATTTGATATTGATATTTTTGGGATTGCCTCTCCAACGGCAGATGCTGAAGTGATGGCAGAGAACCTGGATACTTATTTGGGTTTAGGTTTCAAAAAGCCAGTGGTTTTGTTAAACAATAGAGATCTGATGAAAGGTATTCCATATGAAGCGATAGTGGCGATTGATAAACTCAAAAAAATTGGTAAAGAAGAAGTCATTATGAATATGATTGGTAAGGGAATTGAAAAATCTCAAGCAGAACGTTATTTTGACCAGGTGCAAAATATCAAACCCGATGAAACCATTAACACCATTATTTCCTATCTGGAGAAATCTGGCTTTGGCAAAGAGTTTTATAGATTTGAACCGACCCTAGCCCGCTCCTTTTCATATTCTCAGGGTCCTATTTGGGAGATAGTGATTGAGGATTATACGTCCGGTTCGGTCGGAGGTGGTGAAAGATACGATGGCCTGATGGAGAGATTGACGGGGCTGAAGATTCCGGCAACCGGAATCGGAATGGGTTTTGACCGAACGGTTGAGGCGGCAGATTTGCTTGGTTTAATACCGACAGTCAAAACAAAAACGACTGTATTGGTGGCAACTTTTTCAACTGACCAGCGGGATTTTGCCCTGGAAAGCGCCCGGTCCCTGAGAGAAGCGGGAATAAATACTGAGATTTACCCGAGTGAAGATAAAATCGACAAGCAGTTGAAGTATGCGAATAAAAAAGGTATTCCATATGTAGCGATAATCGGGCAGGATGAGGTTCAACGGAGAAAAGTGTCGCTCAAGAATATGGAGAAAGGAGAGCAAAAAACATTATTTGTTGATGATGCAATAAAGCTAATAAAGAAAAATGACTAAAGAAGATTTAATAAAACAGTTAGGAGACCTGGTAGCATTTAAGACATTGTCTGGTGAAATTGAGGAAAATTCGAAAGCTCTTAACTATGTCCAAAAACTCATTAATGAAGGGATCGAAATCGAAAGAATTAAAAATGGAAAGGCCGAAGTACTGATCGCTCAGGTGATAAAAGGAAATTCGCCAAAATACTGTTATATGGTCCACATGGATGTAGTAGCCGGACGAGATGACCAGTTTTTGATGAGACTGGAAGGAGCAAAAGCCATCGGTCGAGGAACTTGTGACATGAAGTTCTCCATCCCTCTTGGAGTGTCACTATTAAATGAAGCGAAAGAAAAAGGAATCGATTTTTGTCTGATGATAACCACCGACGAAGAAGTGGGTGGCTTTGAAGGGGCTAAGTCAATTGCTGATAGAGGTTTTACCCCAAAAATATTTATTGTTCCCGATGGAGGTGAGAACTTGAGCTTTGTAGACAAGGCAAAGGGAGTGTGTCAGCTAAAACTAATAGCAAAGGGCAAACCGGCTCATGCTTCCAGACCATGGCAAGGAAAGAATGCGATTGATCCGCTTGTCAGTTTGGGAGATGAGCTTCTGAAAATCTATGGAGAAAATAGTCTAAAAGAAAATTGGAGGACGACGATGAACTTTGGCACTATTAATGGTGGAATTTCGACTAACCAAGTCTGCCCCGAAGCAGAAATGAAAATTGACTTTAGATATCCGGAGACCGACTCGATTGAAAAAATTACATCGGTGGTAGAAAAAATTATTAGCGATCTAGGACTAGAGGTGGAAGTATCCAAGCTGTCAACTGGATTGCCAACTTTCACTGACGTGAACGATCCGGAAGTCAAAAAATATCTACTGGTAATGGAAGGAGTCTTTGGCAAAAAAATCATAGTTAAACAAACTTATGGAGCATCCGATGCCCGACACTTTGCTTTACTAAAGAGTCCGGTTTTAATGCACAAACCACTTGGGGGAGAAATTCACTCGGCAAATGAATGGGAAGATATTGCCTCGGTAATGACGTTTTACGAAGGATTGAGAAAATATCTAGGTTTAGCCTAAAGATTTTTCTTAAGAAAATCGGGGAGAGCGTCGAGATTGATTCTTTCTTGGGTCATGGTGTCTCGGTCTCTTACGGTCACTGTGTTGTCTTCTAAAGTGTCGAAGTCGATGGTGACGCAGTAAGGCGTACCTATCTCATCCTGACGACGGTAGCGTTTGCCGATGTTACCCGAGTCGTCGAATTCGCACATGTAGGTCCACTTTAGAGAGTCAAAGAGCTCTTTGGCCTTGGCAACCAACTCCGACTTGTTCTTAAGTAGGGGGAAAACGGCCACTTTGACAGGAGCCATTTTCTTTGGGAACTTCAACACAGTTCGGATGTCATCTCCGACCTTTTCTTCGGTATAGGCTTCGCAGAGGAGGGCAAAGATGGTACGACCAACACCGACCGAAGACTCGATAATGTGGGGCATGTACTTGGTATTGGTCTCAGTATCGAGATAGGAGAGATCGGTGCCCGAGAACTTAGAGTGTTGGGTTAGATCGTAGTCACCTCTAGCGTGAACACCCTCCAACTCATCAAAACCCCAGGGATATTGATACTCGATATCGTAGGCTTCCTTGGCGTAGAAAACGAGGTTGTCATGTTTGTGCCATTTAAGATTTTCTTTTTTTAAACCTAAGGCTTTGTAATACTCCCAGCGATTCTCGCGTAACTTTTCGTATTGATTCATTTCGTCTTCGGGCTTGGTGAAGTATTGCATCTCCATCTGCTCGAACTCTCGGGTGCGGAAAATGAATTTTCTGGCGGTGATTTCGTTTCTAAAAGCTTTACCGATCTGAGCAATACCAAAAGGGATCTTGACGCGGGAAGAGTCGGTAACTGACTTGAAATTAACGTAGATTCCTTGGCAGGTTTCGCCGCGAAGATAAGAGGGGTTTTCGTTTGCATCGCCGGAAAAATTACCGAGGTTGGATTTTACCAACAGATTAAAATTTTTGGCATCGCTGAAATTGTTCTGACCACAGTCGGGGCATTTAATTTTGGTCTTGTTGGCCTTAAAAAGCTTGTCGATTTCTTCGATGGGCATTTTTTCGTCGGCTTTCACTCCAATTTCATTGAGTATTTTGTCGACGCGGGTGCGGGCGTGACACTCTTTACACTCGGCGAGAGGATCAGCAAAACCACCAACGTGACCGCTGGCTTCCCAGATCTTGGGAGCCATAAAAATAGAAGAATCGAGACCGACAATATCTTCTCGAGTTTGGACCATGTACTTCCACCAGAAGTCCTTGACATTCTTCTCGAGCTCCACTCCGTAGGGGCCGAAGTCGTAAATAGCGGCAAAACCACCATAGATTTCGGAGCTTGGGTAAACAAAACCGCGGCGCTTGGCCAGAGAGATAATTTTTTCGATAGTGACCGGTGGGCTAGTTTTTGACATTTGATGTAGTTATTGAGCAGAAAGGTGGATGTCGATGCGCTCCATGTCGCGGGGGAACATGGAGGCTTCGCGGACATTCTTGAGGCCTAAGATGTACATAGTAATGCGCTCGGCTCCAAGGGCAAAGCCACCCAACTGGGGAGAACCATATTTGAAGGCTTGGAGATAGAGAGCGACATCTTCCTCCTTTAATCCCCATTCGCGAACATTCTTAATGATGCTATCGTAGTCGTTTAAGCGCTGACCACCAGAAGACCACTCGACACCGCGACAGAGGAGGTCGATACTGAGAGCGTACTCTGGATCGGCGGGATCAGGGTAAACATAAAACGGTTTTTTCTTGGTGAGGAAGTGAGAAACAAAGACGAGGTCTGAGCCCTTTTCCTCTTTCGCCCAGGCGCAGATCTCTCGCTCGTCTTCCGGGGCAAGATCTTTTTCTTCTCGACAGTCACGTCCGGTGCGCTTAAAAATAATTTCTTGGGCATCTCTGAGCTTTATGATAGGAAATTTTTCGGACATTAGAGGAATAGTGGCATCAAAAAGTGCGAGCTCTTTGGCACATCTTTCTTGAACTTCTTTGAAAATAAATCTTACGACGTATTCTTCCATGTCCAGGACTTCATCAACCGACTCAATAAAGTTAAACTCGGCATCTAGAGAGGTGGCTTCGGTGAGGTGGCGAGTAGTGGCAGAAGGCTCAGCGCGGAACATCTGATTCACGCTAAAGACTCTTTCAAATGCAGTAGTGAGTAAAGATTTGTAAAGTTGAGGACTTTGAGAAAGATAGGCCTCCGTGTCGAAGTACTTGACCTTAAAAACCTCGGCGCCACCTTCCGGGACAGCATTGATAATCGAGGGAGCTTGGAATTCCAGAAAATCTTTGGCCATGAGCGACCTCCTAAAAGCATCGATGACCACCGCTTGAACTTTGAAGATGGCTTGGACTTTTGGGTGGCGAAATGAAAGAGCGCGGTAGTCTAGAAGAGTGGGGAGCTCGACTTCCAAAGTTTCTTTACCAAGATCAATGGGGAGTTCTGCAGAGTGGGATAAGACACTCATGCTTATAGCCTCTATCTCGATGGTGCCGGTTTCTAGATTGGGATTTACCAGTCTCTCCGGCCTGGCTTTGACTAGTCCCTCGATACTAATGACATCTTCGGGCTTCAAGGAACCGAGAAGTTCACCGGTGCCGACAGTCTGAATAAGTCCAGTGCGGTCACGGAGATCGATAAAGACAATCTTGCTGTGGTCGCGTTTCGTGTTGACCCAACCTTTGAGGGTGACGGTTTTACCAACCTTATTAAGAGTATCTTTGACGAGTGTTCTTTCCATGTATGAATAATTATACGATGAATAAGAACTGAGAGAACCAAGAGCTCAGGGGAATGGAGATGACAGCAAGCGGGATACTGGAGTAGAATCCAGGTAATGAAAACGGAAACGAGCCCACTGCTTCGTCCCCAGATAGATTTTGATCGTAGCTTGGCAGAGTTTCAAGCAAATGTCTCGCCCAGAGTGATTGAGGCTTTGAAAGTAGCGGCTGAGATTCATAAAAATGACTTCAGAATAGTCACGGGAGAGCCCTACCTGAATCATTGCGTGGCTGTAGCTAGCTTATTGACCAACTGGGGAGCTGATGAAGATGAAGTGGTGGCTGGATTGCTGCACGACACTTGGGAAGACCATCCAGAAAAAATTACCTTGGATGATATCGCTGACAATTTTAACGAGAGGGTGTCTCACCTGGTATCCGGAGTGACAAAGCTCAAGTCTAGACGGGGTGAAAAAAACGAATTTGAGACACTCAAAAAAGTAACTAAAGAGAGTTTTATTGAGCGAGGGGTGGCTCTAATTAAGCTGGCGGACAGACTACATAATATGCTGACGATGGAAGGAATGTCCCCCATGACCCAAGAAAGGAAAGCGAGAGAAACACTGGCGGTTTATGCCCCACTGGCCGAGTCTTTTGGACTATGGCAAGTAAAGAATCTACTTCAAGATCTATCTTTTAAGTACGTTGAGCCGAAGAGATACTCTCTGACCACAGAGATGATAGATGGTGACCCGAGACTGGAAACGACCTTTATTGAGAAAAGAGAGGAAGAACTCCAAAAACTACTAGCCCAAAATGGTATTCGAGCCGAGGTGGGACATCAAGTAGGAGGATACTGGGAGATGGCCGAAAAGCAGAAAAAGTTTGGCATGAGAGCCAGCGCCCAGCCAAACAGTTTTGCTGAGATATCGGATGTGATTAGTTTTAGGGTGGTAGTAGAAGACGGCGAGCTAGCTGATTGCTACAAAGCTTTGGGGATAGTCCGTCTTTTTTACGAAGGAAAACTAATGAAACAAAGACACAATGACTACCTGGGCGTGAGCGCCGTCAATGGCTACTCCGCTCTTCATGATACTTACAGATTTGAGGAAGGAGATATTGAAGTAGCTTTTTCGACTAAAAGTAAAGAAAGTTTTAACAACTGGGGAGTGGTGAGTCTTGACAAAGAGGAACTAAAGAAAAATCCAGAGCTCTACCAAAGGAAGCTGATCTTTACGCCCAAGAAAGAGCTGGTCTTTATGGAGATTGCGGCTAGGGGAATTGATGTGGCTTATAAACTTAATCCCCTGCTGGGATTGAGGGCTGTGGGCATAATGATAGATGGAAAAATGAACCCGCTGGAGGCGGTAGTGCCCAATGCCAGCGAAGTTGAGGTGATGTTTGACCGAGATCAGACCAGGCCCAAAGTCGAGTGCCTAGAGTACGGTAATCCCAGTACCAGGAGGTGGATTGAGCATCAGCTGTTGGTGGCTCAGAGAGACGAGGAAGTAGCTCGAGGAGAAGAGATGATAAGGTCTGAGATTTTGTCCGAGAGAGGTATCTTAAATATTGTAGATTTGGATAGGAGCTTGGTGGACAAACTGTTAATGGAACTGGGCTGCTGGAATGGCCTAGCCGACCTTTACTACAAAGCGGCTTATGGACTGGATCTAAAGCTGGTCGGTAAAAAAATGGATGAGCTGGGAGTGGTTCGGGGTAGATACACTTCGATTCAGATCCGGGGAATAAATGAAATTGGAATATCTAAAGATCTGGCACAAATAGTAAATCGATTTGGAGGAGATGTCCGAAGTAAGGTGGAGAAGGTGGATGATCGGGATAAATTTGTGGTCAGAGTTCTCTTGACGATTGGCTATGAGGCCAAGAAGAAAATGGAGTTTGAGCTAAAAGAAAAGTTTCCCGACTGTGTGGTGATTTGAGGAAAAGCCAGCGTGGTAGAATTTAAAGGTTTGATCAATACAGATAGTTTGGTAAAAACCCTAGGTGAGGACAGAGTTAAGCTAAATGAGCCTTTGTCTCGACACACAAGCTTGAAGATTGGTGGGCCGGCTGAGCTCTTTTTTGAGACCAGAGACTCTGGTGACTTGATTAAAGCAGTTAGGCTGGCTAGAAGCTTTGGAGTGCCGGTAACGGTAATTGGTGGAGGTAGTAATATCCTAGTGTCAGACAAAGGAATAGCTGGTCTGATAATAAAAAACTGTGGAGGGAAAATAGAGATTCGTGATAAGAAGTTTCTTGGTTTTAGAAGACATAAGGTAATTCAGGTGGACGCTCGCTGGGTAGAGCCAAAGGTCGAGAGTCTGGGAAGTGAGCTGGTGGGCTTAAATTATGACGAAAGTGGTTTTCCGGAAGTAGAGGTAGCTGTAGACAGTGGAGTGAATCTCCAGGCAGCGATGTTTAAGTTGCTGGATGAGGGAGTTACTGGACTGCAGTGGTACGCTCGAATCCCCGGGAGTGTCGGTGGAGCAGTCTACAATAATATTCACGGAGGTAGTCACACCTTGGCGGAAATAGTGAAGGAAGTGGTGGTACTGGACGACCACGGAGGAATAGTAAAAATTCCAGCTAGGGAAATGCAGTTTGCATATGATAGATCACGAATCCATAAAACAGGGGAGGTGGTGCTAGAAGTGGTTTTGAATCTAAAAAGAGGGGAGGTAGAGAAAGCCCGGAGGGTGGAGCGTGAGTGGAGAAAAAGAAAATCGTCTCAGTCATTCAACTCGGCTGGATGTGTATTTAAAAATATTACGGACAAAGATCGAGAAATATTGGGATATCCAACGACTTCGGTGGGCTATATTGTGGAGAATATTTTGAATATGACCGGATACGCGATTGGAGGAGCCATGATCTCACCTGACCATCATAATTTCATTGTGAATACGGGCAGAGCAACGGCCAAAGATTTTCTGGCAGTAAGAGATGAGATCTCCAAGAGAGCGAAAGAGATGATTGGTCTGGAGCTGGAAGATGAGATAATACGACTGGGAGATTTTAATAATTAGTGAACAACTAACTTATGAACGGAGTTTTGAGAATAACCGGGGGGAGAAAACTGGAGGGAACGGTGATACCAATACCGAATAAGAATAGTCTGGTGGCGGTACTTCCGGCGGCGATACTGACAAATGAAACAGTGACCTACAAAAATGTACCGGGAACAAGTGATGCGGCCAAGATACTACAAATACTAAAGCTCTTGGGAGCAGAAGTAAATCAGGATGCGACCGGAGAAGTGAAGATAAATTGTTCGAGGATTAAGCACTACAAGGTGGATCGGGCACTAGGAGGCCAGTTTCGAGCTTCACTGATGTTTGCCGGCCCACTACTAGCAAGATTTGGAATAGCAGAGATTCCTTTGCCCGGAGGGTGTGATCTGGGTATGAGATCGATATCTGCTCATTTGGACTCTTTGACAAAAGTGGGAGTGAAGTTTAAGTACGCAGATGGAATCGTAAGGTTTGTGGCACCCAAGAAAACAGCCAAGTCTTACGACGTTTGGCAACTGGAAGCGAGTGTGACGGCGACGGAAAACCTTTTGCTATATGCGGCTGGTACGGGGGCGGAGTTTACCATTACTGATGCGGCCTGTGAACCTCATGTAAGTGAGTTACTGAGAATGTTGCAAACAATGGGGGCGACGGTAGAAGGAATTGGGTCTAATAAAGTGTATATAAAAGGAAGTAAAAAATTGGGTGGGGCGAGCTATGAACCTGGCCCGGACTTTGTCGATGTGGCCGGACTGATGGTGGCCGCGGCGGTAACGGATGGAAAGATCCGCATAAAAGGGGCTAATGTCCCCGAGGTGGTAAACGGCATGATCAATTGGTTTGAACTTTTTAACGTCATGATAGAGAGAGAGGGAGGGGACTTGATTGTCAGTAGAAAGGGAGAGCTTTGGGTGGACACGGTCAATTCTGGAGTGCCCATGGCGGCACCAGGACTACCTAAGCTATATCCCCGTCCTTGGCCCGGTTTTCCGGTAGACGCGATCCCGGTTATGGCGGTACTGGCCAGTAAATCTAAAGGGAGAGTGTTACTTAAGAACTGGATGTATGAGTCAGGACTGGAGTTTGTTCGAGAGCTGAACGCTATGGGAGCCGATATCTTTGTGTCTGATCCCGAGAGAGTAATTGTCTCCGGGCCGGTAACCTTTAAAGGAGGGGTGGTGGTATCCCCCAACGTGATTCAAGCCTGCAAAGCGATCTTTATTGCGGCACTTTGCGACCCAGTGGTGACCGAAATTCATGGAGTAGACATCTTGCGCAGAAGATACCCCAATGTATTTGAAACTTACACTAGCCTGGGGGCGATAATAGAAAGGGTAAATGACTGAGGTAAAATTAACTTTATGAATTCAAAGAAAGTGATGGTGGTGTATGGAGGAGTGAGTCCGGAACACGATGTAGCGGTGGTGACGGCTTGGCAAGTGATGCATGCTTTGAAAAAGGCGGGGTTTTCGGTCATGCCGGTCTATATCAGCAAGGGAGGGAGCTGGTATTTGGGAGATGATAAATTTCTTGATTCTAAGTCTTATCAGAATAGCAAAAAACTCTTAAAAGGAGCAAGAGAAATAATCCTTTCTCCTGAAGCCGAAAGAGGGGTGTTGCAAAAAGGTTTGTGGAACTTCGGAATGACAGAGAATCAGCCTGAGGTGATCTTTCCGGTGGTTCATGGAAGGGGTGGAGAGGATGGTACGCTACAAGGCCTATTTGAGATGTCGGGCATTCCCTATGTAGGCTGTGGAGTGACGGCGAGTGCGGTGAAGATTGATAAATATTTGGCTAAAATTATTGCGAAGTCGGTGGGTATTGATGTCCTAACTGATAGACTAATTTTGAAGGGTGAAAAACTATCGGCGACAGAGAAAAAATCAATTAAATATCCGGTGATGGTAAAACCAGTAGGATTGGGTTCAAGTATTGGTCTATCTCGAGTAGAAAAAGATGGAGGTTTGGATGATGCTCTGGAGGTAGCCTTTTGCTACGACACTCGAGTCATGATTGAAGAAGCTTTGAGTGACTTTTCTGAAGTAAATATTTCGATAATGGGAAATGGGCCATATGAGGTTTCGATGACTGAACATCCAGTAGCTAGTAGTCAGGTATTATCTTTTTCGGATAAATACGAAGGTCAAGTAAAGCAGAAGGGAATGGCTGGGGCTAAGCGACATATTCCGGCAGATGTGAAACCTGAAGTAATTAGAAAAATTGAGAAATATACCAAAGATTATTTCCGAGCCATTGGTGGTAAGGGAATTGCTAGAGTGGATTATATGGTGACCAAATCGGGAAAGATTTATTTTAATGAGATAAATACGATGCCAGGATCTCTAGCTTTTTATCTTTGGCAGGCGAGTGGGGTGAACTTTGAAGAATTAGTAACTAGACTGGTAAATTTTGCTTTGGAGGAAAAAGAAAATAAGAAAGGTTTGGTAAATACCTTCGAGAGTAATATTCTAGCCGGGTTTGCTAGTGTAGGACTTAAAGGAGGAAAGGTTTAAAAAATATCGGGGAGGTCGTTTTCCAATAGTATCCAGTCGTAGTCCTGGGATAATTCTTCGATAAGTGGCCAGAGGTTGGTGGAGTTCGGAATGTAGGAAATGGGTGGAGTGAGCCCCGCCATGGCGGGGGACGAGTTGAGGCCCTGTTCAAGACTGAGGGTGCGGATGGATTTGCCCACCAGGATAAATTTGTCAAAAACTTTTGAGGCAAGACCACCAATTCTTTGGTGAACTTCGACAGTCCTGATTCCCAGCTCGACGATACCTGGGGTGATGAGTACTTTTTTGCCCGGTAACTTGGAAAGATCACTAATTAAGGAAGTAAAGCCATCTTCGTTACTTGAAAAAGCGTTATCTATGAGTGTAGCCTGGTTAATTTTCTTTAGTTCCAGCCGGTGGGGTGAGGAGGTAATTTTGGCAACTTGACGGGAGATAATCTCCTTGGGAACTTTAAGGATTAAGGCCATAGAGATGGCGACGGTGAGATTGTAAAGATTGCTGGTGCCAAAAAGAGAAGGGGTGTAGGAGTATTCTTTGTTTTGGTAAATGAGAACAAAATTTAAGCCTTCGGGTGAAAAGGTGTATTCTTTGATGAAAAAATCAGCTTTTGGATTGGTGATAGAGTAAGTCTGAACTCCATGATACTGAAGAAGAGATAGTCGGTTGGCAATATGTGAATTGTCAAGATTAACTAAAGCATGGCTTGGTTTAACTGCATCAATCAATTCAAACTTGGCCAGGGTGGTGTTTGAAAGGCTTTTGAATCTTTCGAAGTGCTGGCTACCAATGGCCGTTAGGATAGCGTACTTGGGAGGTACCATACGACAAAGTTCGGTTATCTCCCCGCGGATATAGGCGCCCATTTCGCAGATAAAGTATTTTGACTTGGACAGTAACTCCAAATCAACAACTTTGGCGATGCCAAAAATAGTGTTGTAACTTTCCGGAGTTTTTAAGGTTTCTTGATAGCCACTAAGAATAGTAAAAAGAAAATCTTTAACCGAGGTTTTGCCGTAGGAGCCGGTAACTCCAATTACGGTGAGATGGGGATGGGATGTAATCTGACGGTTGATGATCTTGATGGTCCGCTGGCGATTTATTTTTTCGTAAGGCCAGAGAACAATGAGAGCTACAAAAAAGTAGAGAAAGGGAGAGACAAGAAAAACAAAGATGGGGATTAAGGTAAAGTAGGTAAGTCCATAGAAGAACAAGAAAAGGAGGGAAACGGTGAGGACAATGTAAGAAAGACGAATTATAAACCGAGCTTTGGGGGTAATGATCAGAGGTTTTTTGGATGAAATGGAGAAGGTTAAAGGATGTCTTATCCACCAAGCCAGAAAACGGATGATAGAGTAGCCTTCCTGCTGAAGAATGGTGAGCTGAGCTTTGAGTGACTTAAACATATTTGTCTGTGATTATTTGGTTGATTATGTCGGCGAGCTGGTGGGGTTGACTCAGGTGGATCAGATGATTGGCACCATAAATAACATGAAGATGACTGTTGGGAATATTTTCAGCTAGAAATTTGCCCATATTGGGAATAACGAAGTCTTCACTACCCCAAATAATATCGGTCGGAATGGTAACGGCCTTTAGAAATGGTTTAAGGTTGTAAATAACGATTTTATTTAGAACCCCCCTTTGGTATTCGTTTGAATTGCTGTAGTCACTGGGAGTGGACCAACCTAGAAATTTTTCAAAAGTATTGTGGGGGAGTAAGGAAAAAAGGGGTTTGATAACCTTGGTAAGTTTGATTTTGGTTTGGGTGAATTTACTTCTTTCTCGGATGGCGGCGGGGGCGATGAGAATAATAGACTTGAGATCTTTTGGGTCCTTGAGAGCATAATCGAGAGTGATCTGACCACCAAAAGAGTGACCAGCCAAAATGAAGTTTTTTAAATTGAGTTTTTGAGTAAAGTGTCTGACAAAAATGGTGTATTCCGGCACGCCCGGCTTGTCTGGAAGAGGGCTGGTAGAACCAAAGCCGGGGAGATCGATGAGGATCACTCTGACCTTGAGTGGTAGGAGCTTGGTTAGAGGTAGCCAATAAGAAATGGATGAGCCCCAACCGTGAAGGATGACGATAGTCCTTTTTTGTTTTGGATTGATGTCTGAGTAATTCGTTAAAACTCCGTTGACGACAGTTTGCATTGACTCATTATATAGGTGGGTGGAGGGAGATTGCCACGACCCGCTGGGCGGGTCTCGCAATGACGATGTCTTCGGTGGTAGAATTATGCCTATGGAGAGTTATAATTTTCGAGAAGTAGAAAAGAAGTGGATAGAAAAGTTTGATAATCTTGATGGCTATAAGGGGAAAGACTTTGACACCCGAGAAAAGAAATATGTGTTGGTTGAGTTTCCTTATCCCTCGGGGGAAGGGCTGCATGTGGGGCATGCTTTTTCGATGACGGGAGCCGATGTTTACGCTCGTTTTATGAGAATGATAGGCTTTAATGTCTTGTTTCCCATGGGCTGGGACGCCTTTGGCTTGCCGGCCGAAAACTATGCCATCAAGACCGGTATTCAGCCGCAAGTAACAACAGATAGAATTACCAAGTTGTTTAAGGAGCAGATGAGGCGGATGGCTTTTTCCTTTGATTGGGAGCGCGAGATAAATACTACTTTGCCGGAGTACTACAAGTGGACTCAGTGGATTTTTACCAAACTTTTTGAGAAAGGCTTGGCCCACAAAGAAGAGATGCCGATTAATTGGTGTCCTTCATGCAAGATTGGTCTGGCCAATGAAGAGGTGGTGGACGGAGACTGTGAGAGATGTGGGGCGATTACGGAAAAAAGAAATATTTCACAGTGGGTGGTGAAGATTACCGAGTACGCTGATCGCTTGATCGAAGGGCTAAAAGACACTGATTTTATCGAGAAGGTAAAAGCGGCTCAGGTGAACTGGATAGACCGGAAAGAGGGGATAAATATAAGGTTTAAAATTGTCTTGGATCCAGAAATCCCTCTCGGCTGCGCCGCCTCTCCCTTTGACAAGGGAGACTTTTTAGAGGTGTTTACGACTAGACCGGACACTTTGGAGGGAGTGGAGTTTTTGGTGGTGGCGCCGGAGCACAAACTAGCGCAAGAACTCAAGGAATCAAGAACTCAAGAACTCAAGATTTTGAGTGACTATTTGGAAAATTATTCTAAGAGGGACACTAAGGACAGAGGTGAGAGGAAAAAAACGGGAGTACTTTTGCCAATTAAAGTGATTAATCCGTTAAATAATAGAGAAGTGCCGGTGTATGTAGCCGATTATGTGTCAATGGATTTTGGTACCGGGGCTATTATGGGAGTACCTTCGACAGACGCTCGAGATGCTGACTTTGCTAAGGTGATGAGAATCAACTTTGAACCGACATTGGTGCCAAACGCGGGTCTGTGGGGTGAAGCAATTAATAAGGGTTGGGGTAGGAAAAAAATTTCCTACCATCTAAGAGATTGGATTTTTTCGCGACAACATTACTGGGGAGAACCAATACCAATGGTGTGGTGCGAAAAATGTGCTCTCCATGGCGGACAAGGTTGGGTACCGGTGCCAGAAGAGCAGCTACCAGTAGTATTACCAGATGTAGAAAAATATCAGCCGACAGATACAGGGGAGTCGCCACTAGCCAACATTAAAGACTGGGTAGAGACGAAGTGTCCGAAATGCGGTGGAAAGGCCAGACGAGAAACGGATACGATGCCAAACTGGGCGGGGAGCGACTGGTACTTTTTGCGTTACTGTGATTCTAAAAACGACAAGAAACTGGCTGAGGTGGATAAAATGAAGTATTGGCTGCCAGTAGATGTTTATATAGGTGGAGACGAACACAACACCTTGCATCTGCTTTATAGTCGATTTATTTATCAGTTCTTGTACGACTTAGGAGTAGTGCCGACGGAGGTTCCCGAGCCGTATAAAAAACGTCTTTCTCATGGAGTAATCTTGGCACCGGATGGAAAACGGATGAGTAAGAGTAAGGGAAATGTGATTGCGCCAGAAGCAATGACAGATAAGTATGGGACGGATGTGGTGCGAATGTACATGATGTTTATGGGGCCGTTTGATGCCACGATGGCTTGGAACGAGAGATCTCTTATTGGAGTAAGTCGTTTCTTAGAAAGGTTCTATAAATTGGTGACGGAAAATATTGGCAAGAACTCGAGAACTCAAGAACTCAAAAACTCAAGACAAGATGTAGAGGGGAAAAGATTAATAAATAAATTAATTAAGAGTGCGGGTGAGGACTTGGAAGTTTTTAAATTCAATACAGTTATTGCGAAACTGATGGAAACGACTAACGGCTTGAGTAAATTGACCGGAACAATTGCTAATGATGATCTAAGACTCCTCATCAAAGTGATAGCGCCTTTCGCCCCATTTGTGTCTCAGGAGCTATGGGTCGCTTTGGGTGGGAGTGGCAGTGTCCACACGGAACAGTTTCCTAGACTGGATGAAAAATATCTGTATGCCAGTGGGGTGACTTTGGCAGTGCAGGTAAATGGTAAATTGAGAGGCACAGTAGTAATTGATGTGGAAGCCACAGAAGAAATGGCGATCACAGAGGCCAAAAAGATGGATAAAATCGCTAAGTACTTGAGCGAGGGAGAAATAAAGAAAGTGATCTTTATCAAAGGTAAGGTTTTGAACTTTGTGGTGAGTTGATGGAGTGAGATTGCCACGTCATGAGTACATTCCTCGCAATGACGAAGTATGGTACGATTCTTGTATGTCAGAAAAAAATAAAGATTTTACTAAGTTCTATACGCCGGTAATGGTGGTACTACTAATAGTAGCCGCCTTTTATCTCGGGAGATTGTCTTCACAAGTAGATGGACTAAAGGGTAACACTGGAGAAGCTCCGACAGTGGCCCCCTCAGCGGCGGCCCCAGCGGCTGGTGAAAGAGACTTGAGTGTTGCCAGTTTGAAAGAGAGAGCTAAGAGCCTGGGGTTGGACAGCGGTCAGTTTGATCAATGTCTAGACGGTGGGACTATGGCCCAGAGAGTGAGTGACGAACAAAAGGAAGGTGCGGCACTAGGAGTAAGCGGAACACCCTCTTTTTTGATAAATGGAGTTTTGATAGTGGGGGCCCAACCACAGTCTAGTTTTGAGAGTGTTATTGAAGCTGAGCTGAAAGACGGAACGGGGGACAAGGCGGCGGCGGCTTTGGGAGAGAGTGGAAAACGAGAAAAGCTAAAACTGGCCGACAGCTACGTGACTGGTGAAAAAAATGCCAAAATTAAAATAGTCGAGTTTACCGATTTTGAGTGTCCTTTTTGCGAGAGAGCCTTCCCCACTGTGAACGCAATTATGGAGAAATACCAAGGAAAGATTAGTTTGGAGTATAAGAGTTTCCCTTTATCCTTTCACGCCAGCGCCCAAAAAGCGGCTGAAGCGGCTCTATGTGCCGGAGAACAAGGTAAATTTTGGGAGATGCATGACAATCTGTTTGCTCCAGCCAACTAAGTTGGTCTAGACCTAGTAATTTTGAGATTAGATAGGCCACTGGTCTGATGGTGGCGGTGAGGGTAATTATAGGGTAAAATATGGGTCATGGAAAAAATCGTTTTGATTATGTATCTCTTTCTCTCTCTTGGTGTCAGACCTATCTTGGCAGTGGTCAAGGTCGAGCCAGCTAGTTTGGCTACGGTGTCTGGTGTGGTAGCAGAAGTCAAAACAGAGAAAGAGGCCGACTTAACGGCTCCTAAGGAAGAACAAAATAGACTGATTAACTTGATGAAGTCTCAGAAAGTAAGCGGTTGGTGGGTGACCAATTCCTTGAAGCTAGGCATCCGAAAAGCGGTGGCCGACGGAGTCTCACCGAACACTTTGGTTTTGTTGTTCTTGTTTCCTTTGGTAGCGGCTTTGGTAGCTTTTTCGCGTCAGGTGATAGGGGTAAGCGGCTTTGGAATGATTGTGCCAGCCTTGCTGTCGGTAGCTTTTTTATCCACCGGTGGGCTGGTGGGACTAGTACTACTAGCTTTTATTCTGCTGGCCGCCACCTTGGGAAGGGTAGCCATAAAGAGGATAAAGGTACCTTACTTGCCCAAATTGGCAATCCTGCTTTGGCTAGTTTCTATGTCGGTTCTGGGACTACTATTAATGTCTCCCATGATTGGCTTGGAGAGACTGTCGACGGTGGGAATTTTTCCGATCATGCTTTTTGTCCTACTGGCCGAGACCTTTATCGAGGCCCAGATTACGAGAAATTTGACGACGGCGATGGGCATGACCCTGGAAACAGTGGTCCTGGCTTTTATTGCCTACAAAGTGATTAGCAATCCTTGGATCCAAGCAGTGGTACTTCTCCATCCAGAGGTGGCTGTGATTTTGATCTTGAGTATTGATCTGCTGATTGGGAAGTACAAGGGTCTGCGTTTGTCTGAAATTTGGAGATTTAGAAAATTAGTATCAAGATAAATGCCTAGACTGTCTGACATATTAGGTCTTAACGCCAGATCGTCTGACTATCTGAGTCTCAATAGAAAAAGAGCTAGAAAAAGAGCTGACGATAAATTGTTGACCAAAAAAATGCTTAAAAAGGCCAAGGTGCCTCACCCCAAACTTTTGGGCGTACTGACGGAGGTGGCTCAGGTCAGAGCCTTTAACTGGAGCAAGCTAAAAGATGGCTTTGCCATAAAACCGGTACGAGGATTTGGAGGTCAAGGAATACTTTTAATAAAGAAACAGACAAAGGAAAAAGACCTTTTTTTGACCGTGGATGGAAAAACAATCGGGGTGGAGGATCTTGTGCTACACAGTCTGGACATTATTGAGGGAAAATTTTCCCACAACAATCTACCCGACAAAGCGATGGTCGAGGAAAGAATCAAGATCCACCCTAAGTTTAAAAAAATGGCTGTGGGTGGGGCTCCTGACGTAAGAGTGATAGTTTTTAACAGAGTGCCGGTGATGGCGATGCTTCGACTGCCGACTGAAGAAAGTAATGGGAAAGCCAACTTACATCAAGGAGCCATCGGTCTGGGAATTGATATGGCGACAGGGATAACGACACACGGAGTGTATAAAAACGGATCGGTAAAATACTTCCCGGACACCAATATTAAGGTGAACGGTATAACAGTGCCGTCTTGGAATAAAATTCTCAAAATGTCGGTGGAGACTGAAATTGTCTCGAAGCTAAACTACTTGTCTGTAGACATGCTAATTGACGAAGACCAAGGGCCGGTAGTACTGGAGCTGAACGATCAGCCCGGTCTTTCGATACAGCTCGCCAACATGGCTGGCCTAAGAAGACGACTGGAGAGAGTGGAGGGGCTAGAGGTAGAGGAGCCAGAAAAGGGGGTAAAAATTAGTAAAGCCCTTTTTGCCAGTAAGTTTGCCAATAGAGTCCGATTTACCGGAGAAGAAAGACCAGCGATTGGTATATTTGAAAAGGTCAGTGTTAAAAACGGCAAAAAGAAAATGGTAGAGGTGCGAGCTAAGATAGATACAGGAGCAAAAGGAACCTCTATAGATCAGGCTTTGGCTCTGGAACTAGGTCTTTTGACCCCAGAAAATGTTTTATGGACAAAAAAAGTCAAAAATTCTCTGGGATTTGAAGAAAGAACTTTAGTGGCTTTGACCATTAAACTAAAAGGGAAAGTGATTAAGACCCGAGCTAGTTTGACAGAGAGAAAGCACTTGCGGAGACAGCTATTAATTGGGAGAAGAGACCTGAAAGAGTTTGTGGTAGATCCTGGATTAGTTAAAATAAGAAGATAATGAAAATAGCCTACTTACACCGATTAACCTTTGATGAGAGTGAAGCCAGATTCGTTGAGGAAGCCAGGAAGATCGAGATTGATTTGGTGCCAATTAAGTATCGAAAGCTAAAAATGATAGGGGGAAAGATACAGTTTGGAGAGTGGGACTTGAAAGATTTTGATGGCTGGTACTTACGCTCGGTGGGCTCAGAGCTGGAGTGGAGCAAACTGCTGCAGTTTTATGCCAAGAAACATGAGGTTCCCTTGGTAGATGAGTATCTGAAAACGGAAGGACCTTTGCGGAGATTCAAGTCGATAATGGGGTGGCAACTGGAGGAGGCGGGGGTATCTTATCCCAAGACGGCTTACGTTGAGAATCTTAAAGATCTAGAGAAAGAGCTAAAGACCTGGAAATTACCGGCGGTGGTGAAGCTGTCGGCTGGGGGTAGACATGGTATGGGTACTTTTTGGATAAGAGAGCTGGCTGACCTGGAAAAACTGAAACATATCCTGGAAGCCAGACGAGAGAAGGCCTTGGAAATGAACCAAAAAAGACCAATTTTTAGAGGATTTTTGCTTCAGGAGTACATAAAAAATGATGGGGATTACCGTGTGATGACGGTGGGGTATAAGTGTATTGGAGGATTTAAGAGGCAAGTAAAAGAAGAAAAACTGATACTCAACAAAAGCCAGGGTAACTCGGTAGCGGTGAAAGATTTGCCGGCCGAGGTAATCGAGATAGCCGAAAGAGCAGCTCGGGTTCTGGAGGTGGAGGTAGCGGGAACAGACATTATTCGAGATTTGGAAACGGGGAAGTTCTACGTTGTCGAAGTAAATGAAGCACCACAGTTTAAGGTGTTTGAGAGAAGAACCAAGATTAACGCGGCCAGAAAGATATTGGAATTTTGTAGGACAAAATTCCAAAAGAACTCAAGAACTCAAAAACTCAAAAACTCAAGATGATGAAAGTACTGATACTAACACGATTTAGGGGGGAGTATGAGCCCAGGCGACTGGCTGAGGAGGCGGTAGAACTAGGGTATAAGGTAGACAAAGTTAACTATGAACATGTTCGTTTGGGGGTTAGTCGATTGGGGAAGCCAATTGTTGATCTAGGGACCGGCCGGAAACTGGAAGAGTATGACCTAATCGTACCAAGGGCGGCGACCAAGAGGGGTGGTCCTAGCATGCTGGGGGTGAAGTCGGTGATTTTGGAGTATATTGAAAATAAAAGAACTCAAGAACTCAAGGCCATGCCTGCCGGCAGGCAGGAATCAAGAACTCGAGACAGTAACAGTGAAAGAAAAAGTGTAAAGGTGATAAACGGAGGGAGCTTTAAGCACTTTCCTCTGATGGGTAAACTGGAGCAAGGAGTGCTCCTGGCGCAGGCCGGTCTGCCGGTGATTCCTTTTACTTCGTTTAATGGGGTGAGGGGGTGGAAGAGATACTTGGAAATATTAAATAAACGGAAAAAAGAGTTTGTGCCGGTGATGGTAAAGGCGAGGTTTGGGTCTCATGGTAAAAATGTCAAGCTGGCCGAGTCCTTAACAAAGCTAAACAAGCTAGCGATAAAGTATAGCGAAGGCGACGTGCTGATTCAGCCAGTGCTAAAAGTGCGGAGATGGTACCGAGTGCTGATTTTGAACGGAAAGGTGTTGGGGACGATGAAACACCGACAAAAAGACAGATTCCAGGTGCTGGCTCACCAGGAAGAGCTAGCCAAGATCAAACCTAGGTTCTCTAAAGATCAAATGAAGGAACTAGAAAAATTGAGTCTAGAGGCGGTGAGAGTTTTGAAAGCAGACTTTGCCGGACTGGATGTAGCTTGGGATGAAGAGAGTGGACAGTGGCGAATCTTGGAAGTAAATCGAACGGCTCAGTTTAAGTGGTTTGAAAAGGCTTTTCCGGAGGTGAACGTGGCGGAAAGAATAGTGAGGGTCGATGGCTAGAGTAGCGGTAGGATTGTCTGGAGGGGTAGATAGTGCGGTCTGCACTTTACTTTTGAAAAAGGCGGGGTATGACGTGACAGGGGTGCACCTTTACTGTTGGCCACCTAAGAGTGAAATAGAAAAGGACAGACTGACTCGTGCAGAATGGTTTAAGAAAAATGGCTGTCGGGCGGACGAAGACAGAGCTAGTGCTTTGAAGATAGCTTTGGAGATAGGAATTCCTTTTAAGGAACTGGACTTTTCTGAAGAGTACAACAGTAAGGTAATTAAATATTTTTATGATGAATATGAAGCGGGGCGAACTCCAAACCCGGATGTCTTATGTAATAGTGAGATAAAGTTCGGCCTTTTCCTTGATTGGGCTATGGAAAATGGTTTTGATTATATCGCGACGGGGCACTACGCGAAACTTCTTTCCGTTTCGAGCCGCGCCAAAACCGTACTCGGACCTCCCGCAAAAGCGGGTTCCCGCCTCCGTTCGGTTTTAGCTAGCGCCTCTGTAGCGGACGAAGTTTCGTTAAATATTCCGAAGGATAAACACAAGGATCAGACGTATTTTTTGTGGAAATTGACGCAGAAAGAATTGGCTCATGTACTGTTTCCTTTGGGGGACTTATTAAAAAGTAAGGTGAGAGAAATTGCCAGGGAGGCAGGGCTATCGGTGGCAGACAAAAAAGATAGTCAGGGGATTTGCTTTGTCGGTAACGTGGAAGTCAGAGAGTTTTTGACCAGAAGACTAAAAGTGAAAACAGGTAAAGTAATGGATATTGAGGGAAATGAGATAGGGATGCACGACGGGGTTTGGTTTTATACCGTGGGGCAAAGAGGAGGGTGGATTCTGGATCCAAGAACTCAAGAACTCAAGAACTCAAGAACTCAAGACGGGGAGACACCGATATATTACGTAATTTCTAAGGATGCCAAGACAAATACTTTGGTAGTGGGTGAAGCCAACGAGGCAGTCAAAGACCTCTTTGAGTTGAAAGAAACGAGCTGGATCAGTGACACAGTGCCACGGTTTTACGGTGACATGTTTGTGCGAATCCGGCATGGAGGCGAACTTCTAAGGGCAAGAACTCAAAAACTTAAAGAATCCTGCCGACAGCTATACAGTCAAGGCAGGCAGGCAAGAACTCAAAATGAGGAGATGTTTGTGGTGCTGGACAAATCAGTGAGGGGGATTGCCAGTGGTCAAAGTGCGGTTTTTTACGATGGAGAGGGTGAGTGCCTGGGCGGTGGAGTGATCCAATAAAAAACTCCGCTTGTGGCGGAGTTTTTGAGTTTAGCTTTCAACCTTCACGATCACACAATAGGGTGGTTTAAGACTCTTTGAGAGCGATGAGACGAAGTTGTCGTAGACCATACCGTTCCCATCGGTACCGCGGCTAACGACCAAGAAAAATTTTTCGTCATCACTTCTGAACTCTATCTGGGCGATCCGAAGATCTCTTTCATTCTGAGTGAATATCTTTAGGCCAGTTGGCTTATAACTCTTGGTGATGGAGATGGTTTCTCTGTTCTGAGAAGCACCATAATCCAGCTTTTTGATGGAGGCGATGAGGTACTCCAAGGCACTGACTTGGTAGTGGTCTGAGCAGACCAAAGATAATCCATCAAACCAGAAATCGTCTTTGCCACAAACCGGACAATTTAAGTTTTCTGGTTCTCCCTGAAGGGTGATCTCAAAAGATTCCAAAAAAGCAGGAAAATGCTGACGCAGAACCTGGATGGCTTTGACTGTTTGCTGAGAAAAGTCCTGTTCAAGGCTGATATATATATTTTGAAGATTACCGGACTGGGAGAAGTTACGACGACCAATGTGTTTGCTAAGGGCTTCCTCATAAAGCGAATCAGCTTTTCCTCTGTAACCGCACAAACTGTGGGTGACGAGCCAGGACAGGGTACTTCTGTGCGGATCCGGTGAAAGTTGGGCGGTGTATCTGCCGCAACTTGGGCAGTGGATGTCGTGGTAAACATCCGGACGACGGGTGGGTGAAGCTTTTTTAGCGACCATGGGTTGTGCCTCCTGAATTGAAATGTACTGGGGGCATTATACCTTATAGTGTTAATTTGTCAAGTTTTTGAGAGTATTTTAGGCTGGGAGTTGTATTATGGGACTTATTGGGGTATAATACCCATACCTAAAAAATCTTGCACGTTAAGGAGTCAGTATGAATGAAGGTAGGGTGTTGTTTGTGCCCGTAAACCGGTTTGGGAACTACAACTGCTCGGTAGAGATTCAGAAAACAAAAGAGGGCTGTCGAGTGTTTTTGCGTCCCAGCCCAGGAAGAACCTATACCGATGAAGACGACCTATTGTGGCTAATGGACACCAAGTGGGGTAAACAGGACAAACCACTACCGGTTTGGGTCGGTAAAGTTAAAATTACCAAGATGATTGTTCCAGACTACGAACTGATGTTGTCTTGGAGCGATAAACCACTTTCGTTTGAGGAAGCGGTGGAATTTATGAGGGGATTTTCGACTTTTAAAAGAGGATGAAATTGTAACCCAGGTGAAAATCCTGGGTTTTTTGTGATAAAATGGAGATACCGATTGGGTTTTCGGTCAGTTCTTTTTTTGCTTCTTTACCGGTCATTGAAAGATGATCTGCCTACCGGCAGGCGGGCCTTGCATAGGTGGAATGAGGCTGTTAAAATACCCAAGCACTTCGGCTAAAGCTCAGTGCAGGTCCTTCGGAGATACTCAGGACTAGCTCGTTAACAAGTGAAGCAGCAAATAGAATAATTGAGCTGATTTCAATTATTTTATATTTTTTTATCGTTTGAAGAGTGGTAAGAGTGACGTAAACTTTTCAATTTTTTTTGAGAATTTGATCCTGGTTCAGGACGAACGCTGGCAGTGTACCTTAAGCATGCAAGTCGAACGGACCCACATCGCTCCGTAAGGAGCTATGCGGGTCAGTGGCAGACGGGTGAGGAAAGACAGGAATCTACCTTTTTGTGGGGAATAGCTAGCCGAAAGGCTAATTAATACCGCATAAGTCCGCAAGGAGAAAGGCCTTAACTGGCCGCAGAAAGATGAGCCTGTTCGCTATCAGCTTGTTGGTGAGGTAATGGCTCACCAAGGCTATGACGGCTAGGGGGCGTGAGAGCGTGGCCCCCCACAATGTTACTTAGACACGGAGCATACATCTACGGATGGCAGCAACTGGGAATTTTGCACAATGGACGAAAGTCTGATGCAGTGACACTGCGTGTGGGATGAAGGCCCTCGGGTCGTAAACCACTGTGAT
>Ga0172379_10000369_pt1 | contig 115784 bp, 106 predicted proteins | sample GrowelOW334metaG_FD_119756 | JGI IMG/M metagenome (GOLD analysis project Ga0172379, IMG submission 119756) | Groundwater microbial communities from an aquifer near a municipal landfill in Southern Ontario, Canada - Groundwater well OW334 metaG | ecosystem: Environmental > Aquatic > Deep... | reverse complement strand
AATTCCCCTTGGCTAACAAAAATATCCGTCGAAACGGATATTTTTATTAGTAGCCCCAAGGGGAATTGAACCCCTGTTTATGCCGTGAGAGGGCATTGTCCTAGCCACTAGACGATAGGGCCTCTACTTCACATCCATCATACCGCTTATAGCTCGTTATACAATCCTTTCTTTTTTTGCCACTCAGGATTCTGCCGTGCAAGAAGTTCTTTTGCACGCCCTGGCTCTGCCATTACTTCTTCTACCACTTTTTCTAGACGAACTCCCTGTGAGGCCTTCACAAGTACCAAATCCCCTTTTTGAATTTTCTCCTGAAGAAATCTTCCTGCTTCATCTGTATCCATAAAGGTAAATATCGACTTCTCAGAAAATCCTGCATGAATCGCTGCATCTGCAATAAGCTTTCCACGAAGACCTATTGTAACAAGAATATCAATTCCCTTCTTTTTCAATGATCTCCCAATTTCTTCATGGGCTTCAAGCGTATATTTTCCAATTTCCAACATATCACCCAATACTGCAATTTTCCTTTTTGCATTCAATGATTTCAATGTCTCCAACCCATGTTGCATTGCAAGAGGTGACGCATTATACGTATCATCGATTAAGAAGCTCTCTCTGATGCCTTGAATAAGTTTAAGGCGCCCTGCGGGCGCTTCATAATAAGCGAGCGCCTCGGCAATCTTAATCAAATTCATGCCGAAAATCAATCCAACCGCAGCTGCAGCTGCTGCAGAATACGCCTGAGCCTTTCCTAACGCACGATCTATACGCAAAGGCACCACACTTCCTCCGTAGCTTAGCTTGCAAGTAATACCTCCTGATTTACCATCAAAACGATTTGCAAAATTTGAAACACGGACCTCGGCACGCTCCTCAAATCCAAATGTCATAATCTTCGCACGCGTTTGAACTTTTGTTTGCATCACAAGCGGATCATCAACATTCAATATTGCAAATCCAGTCGCGGGTAATTGTGCCACAAGTCTCGCTTTCTCTCGCATCACCGCTTCTGGCCCCGTAAAGAATTCAACGTGCACAGGCACATCACCCATCGCAGTAAAAATACCAATATGCGGGCGCGCAATATCAAGAAGATATTTCATATCCCCCGGCCTATCAACCGCATATTCAAGAATAAGAACCTCCGGATAATTTTTATCTTTTATCACAAGACGATAAAGACTTGATACCACAACTTTTATCCAGAAGAAAAATCCTCCCGTAGATTCCCAATCTCCCAAAATAGAGAGCGGAAGACCAACTTCATTATTGTAATTTTTTGATGGTGCACGAACATTACGTTCTTTTAAAAGCACCGCCTTGATAGCTTCTTTTGTTGAGGTCTTCCCCACGCTTCCTGTAATTCCTACAATCCCCGGTGAATAGCGCAACAATGTCACCTTCGCAAGGACCTTAAGAACAAATTGCAATAATTGAAGTGCAAACATTTTCATATGTTTATTGTGTTACTAATGCATCCGGCGGAATATTGTAATAATTCAACACAAATTGTGCGAGCTCTTTAAATTTTGGAACTACCGTCTGACCCGCGAGAAGTTTATCTGGATGATCAAGCTTTACAAGTATCACTATTTTGGCGTCCTCTGCTGGAATAAAACCAACATACGAATGAATGAGATCATCCTCTGCGTATTTCCCATTATGAGGCACGAATGCCGTTCCTGTTTTTCCCGCAATACGATAATTTGGAATCGAGGCGAGTTTTCCTTTAATGACTGCGGACTCCATCATGCGGGTGACTTTTAAGGCGGTGTCTTCACTTATTACACGACGTACTATGTAGGGTGTAGATGATACACTCACAAACGGACGCATAAGAAGTCCTCCATTTGCGAGTGATGAGAATGCACTAATAAGCTGTACTGGTGTCACTGCAGGACCTTGTCCGTACGACGCGGTCGCAAAATCAATTGCATACGCGTTAGGATTTTCAATACTTCGGAGCGTTCCGCGAATCTCGTCTGGTAAATCAATATTAGTAAGTGCTCCAAAACCAAATCGCTTTAAATATTCCAAGAACTTTGTATGTCCTACAGTTCGCTCTGCAAAAATTGCCCCCGTATTCACTGAGTCTTCAATTACATTTGTCATCGTAATCTTTCCATGCGCTTTTTGATCCCAATTAGTAATTCTCATTCCATTCAGAGTCACACTTCCTGTATCAACAAATGTAGTATCAGGAGTAAGTGCCCCCGTATCAATACCTGCTGCCATGGTAAGTGGCTTAAAGACTGACCCTGGCTCATACATACCCTGCACTGCGGGATTCATGAAATTTTTAATTGAAAAATCTGCATACTCATTTGGATTAAAATCGGGGGCATTTGCGAGCGCGAGAATCTTTCCTGTTTTTGGTTCCTGCATCACTACGCTTCCTCCCGATGCATTATGCTCTTCGATAAGTTTTTTTAAGATTCGCTCTGATTCTGCCTGAAGATTGCGATCAATCGTAAGTATTACTTCCCCACCACTTGCAAGTATTTTGTTGTTAAGTTTTTCGATGCCGTACAATCCCACGGGTTCATCTGATTGATCATTCATGCCTGCAAATCCGATTATCTGAGAACCAAGCTCTTTATATGGATAATAACGATAAGCTTTATCTACTATAGAAATGCCCTTTATTCCAAGTACAGAAATTGCCTCTACCTTTGCATCATCCACTTTTTCAAGAAGCGGATAAAAATCATTCTTTTTATTAAACGCGTTAAAAAGTTTCTGCTCGTCTTTTCCCACTAATGGCGCGAGTATCTTTGCAACAGCTGCAGAATCCTTTATTTCTTTTGGTACAGCATAAATTCTTGGAAAATCTTTTGCGAGTGCGATAGGAATCCTCTGATTGTTTTTATCAGTAATATAGATGTGCCCACGACGCATATTATTTGTGCTCTGTAATGCGTCTCGCGCCTTTATTTTTTCCAAATAAGAAGCACCATCCAGAAGCTGGAGGTTATAAAGGTTCCACCCGAGAAGGATGAAGAGTGCAGTAAAGAGTGTTACAAGAGAATAAAACCGTGCTTTCATCCCGTGGGATTTATTGGTTACGCGTCAAATATTGGGGCCGTTTCTCGATGGTCATTCCCGAATCAACCGCTACTGCTTCAAGTCTTGCGGGGTCAACAAGACGGTAGTATTCCTCCTTCATATCTGCATTTGCAGTCTGAAGTGCTACTACTGAATCTTTCAACTGTCCCACTTCATGTTTTTTTGAAGCAATGGCGCTGTATTCAAAAATGAAAAACGTACCATACCCTAATAATAACGCAAAAAGGAACATAAGAATATATCGGAACTGTGAATGTTTTTTTGGTCGAATGATGGTCATGTAGTTTTTTAAAATTTATGTTCGAAGAAATGCTCTTAGTTTTGCGGAACGACTTCTTGGATTTTCTTTTTCTTCTTCTTCGCTTGGAATAATTGGCTTTTTAGTAAGAAGTGTTCCTTTCCCTTCTTTGACTAGTTTTTGAAATGCTCTTTTTACGATTCGATCCTCCAAAGAATGAAATGAGATGATGCCCACGCGCCCCCCCTCTTCAAGACACTCATCAATATGCAAAAGTAGCTTTTCAATATTTTCAAATTCTCTATTTACAAATATTCGCAATGCTTGGAAAACCTTCGTTGCAGGATGAATTCTTTCATGGTGATATTTTGCAGGTATTGCGCGTTCTATTATTTCCGCAAGTGCGTGCGTCGTCATTATTCTCTGCTTTTTTCTTGCTCCAATAATGTGAGCTGCGATTACGCGAGCAAATGATTCTTCACCATACTCCTTAAATATCTGTGCAAGTTCGTCTTCTTTATATCCATTTACCACTTCAGCGGCGGTCATTATCCCCTCCTCGCGCGCATACCGCATATCAAGTGGTCCGTCTTCTCTAAAACTGAATCCTCGTTCTGCTGCCTCAATTTGGTCGGACGAAAATCCAAGGTCTACGAGAATTCCCTGTGGTTGCGGAATTTTTTTCTCCGCAATCAAATCAGGAATGTCTGCGTAATTTCTCTGCAACACAATCGTCTTTGAAGTAAGTTCGTCTGCGCGTGCTTTAAATCGAATGACCGCATCATTATCCCAATCAAGTGCGATAAGTGTTCCTTCTTTGCCTAAACGTTTTGCAATCTCACGCGCATGTCCTCCTCCGCCCAGGGTGCCATCGATAAAGCATTCTCCCTCTTGTGGATTTAATATCTGGATCGTTTCGTGTAAAAGAACGGGCTTATGCATATTAAATGCCAAGCTCACCCAACTTCTCGGCTATCTCATCTGATGCGGATTCTGTCTTTGCCTTATACTCTTCCCACTTTTCCGCATCCCAGATTTCAATGCGATTGTAGAGGCCGGCAACTACTACTTGTTTTTTAAGCCCCGCATATTCGCGGAGATAATCTGGCACGAGAATCCGTCCTTGCACATCCACTTTTACATCCATTGCGCCCGCAAGCATAAGACGGGCAAATGCGCGTGAGTTTGCTTGTGCAAGTGGTAAGGCAACAAGTTTTTTTGCTAAATTTTCCCACTCACTAAGTCCGAATACAAAAAGACAATGATCAAGTCCACGTGTAATAATTGCGCCACCCTGAAGAAGGTCACGAAACTTTGAAGGAACTGCGAGTCGTCCCTTTTCATCTACATTATGTTTAAATTCTCCTAGTAACATTGTTTTGTCGTGTTATCCCCAGATTCAAGGGTTATCCACACATTTATCCACTTTCCCCCACATCTCCACATCAGTATACCACCACACCATACAACGTCAAAAAAAGATAAACCTACATTATGTAGATTTATCCCTTTATCCATGCACCCTCCTTGGGTTTAATAAGTTATCAACACATATGCCTTTGCTGTTTTGTTTCTTTCCTCTTTTGCATCACTTCCCCACTCGTAAAAGTAATAAGAACTTAAAAATATGAGACAACTAATAACACGCTTGAAATACACATTATTGCAATAGTAAGCCACACCACTACATTAGAAAGCGATGAATTTATATGTGTTCCCATTATTTTTTTATCATTTGCAATATGAACCATCATGATAAGAAGTGGCACCGCAAGAACTCCATTTAATGCCGACGCATAATACAACATTCGAAATGGCTGAATGGAAGAAAAATTAATACACAATCCTATTATGGTAGCAACAATAATAACTCCATAAAATCCTTTTGCACGATTATAGTTTAGATATAATCCCTCTTTCCATCCAAATACCTCTGCTACTGCATATGCCGCAGAACCTGCGAGTATGGGAATTGCGAGAAGCCCAATACCAATAATTCCAAGTGCGAACAATATCGGAGTGAAAGATCCCCCAAACGACACAAGCACACTTGCTGCCTGACTCGCATTCTCAATAAGTCCTCCCCCATTCTGACCAATAGTTGCACCGGTGGTAAGTATTACGAAAAACATTATTAGATTTGCAAACAACATTCCTATTACCGTATCGATACGCATATGTTTTACATGATGCTCAGTAAGATTAGGAACTCCTTCGGTCATTGAGCGCTGTGCGTAATGCGCAACCCCCTCTTCCACTTCTTCGTCTGCCTGCCAAAACATTGCATAAGGAGAAATAGTTGCGCCGAGAATTGCAATAATACTTAACCAGTACGTCTCGTTAAAACTTATTTTGGGAATAAACGTATTTATCATAACTAAGCCCCAATCCGCATTTACTAAAAATGCAGTAACAATATATGCGATAAAAAATAATGTAAGGTACTTCAAAAATCTCACATATTGTTTATAACTTACCGCCACCTCCAATATCACAATAAGTAAAGTCATCCCCAAAATTAATAACCAAAATGGTGCTGGCACGATAAGTTGCGCCGCTGATGCCATTGCACCAAGATCAGCGCCAATGGTGACAATATTTGTAATACATAAAATGAGCACCGCACCATACACAATGGGTTTGCTATATCGCTGATTTATAAGATATGCGATGCCCCTTCCGCTCGCTAAGCCTATACGTGCGCTCATCTCCTGAACCGCAATAAGAAGTGGCAATGAATAAAATGCGGTCCACAATTGTGTATACCCGAAACTTGCGCCCGCTTGCGAATACGTAGTCACTGCAGATGGGTCATCATCAGATGCTCCTGTGATGAGTCCTGGACCAAATGCCTTTCCTAATTTGTACCACCACATTCTCATCGCACTATTATACCTTCCTCTTGCTTCAGTTGCGAACACATATGATAAATGGTATACATTTATGCGATGGGCAATTAGCAGAGCTAGTTAGAACATTGTCCCGCTTTTAGTGGGATTGCGATTTGTAGATAAAAATCTTACTATTTTATACAAATCGGAAACATTCACATTTCGGATTAATAAGCGCCTTTAGCTCAGTGGTAGAGCGTTGCATTCACATTGCAAAGGTCGTAGGTTCGATACCTACAAGGCGCACTATTTAAACTCTTTCAATCACTCTTACGTGATCATATAACCGATACATTTAAGCAGAGCGTTCTCTTCTTATCTTAAGGAACATCCCGCAAGCCACTGAGGTGGATGAGGGAGAAGAAATTTTTCAGCAGAAAAATATTCTGGTTCCGAAAGATAAGAAGAGAGCACTTCATATTATGCACAAACAAAAACACCCCATAGGGGGTGTTTTTATGAGAGTTACTTAAGCTCTACTGTTGCACCTGCATCTTCGAGTTTCTTTTTCAACTCTTCTGCCTCTTCTTTCTTCATACCTTTCTTTACTTCTTTCGGAGCACCTTCAACCATATCTTTTGACTCCTTAAGACCGAGTCCGGTCACTTCCTTAATAATCTTGATGACGTTAATCTTCTGCTCGCCACCCGCTTTCAATACCACATCCCAAGAGGTCTTCTCTTCTGCGACCGCACCTGCTGCAGGACCTGCGGATGCCATTGCTGCTGCTGATACGCCAAACTTCTCTTCGAACACTTTTACGAGTTCTGAAAGTTCTAATACTGTCATTTTCTCGATTGCTTCAAGAATTTCTTTATATTTTTCCATAGTAATAAATTATATTAATTCGACTTTTTTGCTTTCTCTTTAATGACGAACATGAACGAACGAATAGGAGCACCCAACATGTATGCCAATTGGCCAAGAAGAACTTCCTTCGGAGGCAACTGACCCATGCGCTTCACATCAATCGCGGACATGAATTTCTTCTCTCCCATCTCAAAACCTCCAGAAATCTTCAAGAGATCTTTTAATTTTGAAAATTTGTAGACCACGCCGGCTGTTTCCACCATATCTTTTGGTGAGAACACTACACCCGCCTGACCTCCAAATTGTTTCGGATCGAATTCAATTCCTTCCTTTTCAAACACGAATTTCAAAAGACGTTTCTTTATCACTCCCACCTTTCCTCCAATGCTACGTACTGATTTGCGAAATGCATTCAATTCGTTTGCAGAAAGTCCGGTAAAGTCGGTAATAATAACCGTCTCTTTTCCTTTTAAGTCTTTTGCTGCTGCTTCTATTTGTGATTTCTTTTGTGCTTTTGTTTTCATATCAACTCAATATCGACTTCGTTTTATTATCCTTTTTAGATAATAAAAACCGCGACCTTTGCCGCAGATTAAGAGATTAAGCCAAAAAATTGGCTACTCCTCGGTAGGACTTATGTTGCTTTATCGCAACACCTACTTTCTACGGATTACCACCCTATACTACCAAAATACCCGAAAATGTCAAAGAATTGGATATTTACTAGAAACTCTCGTAATATCTCGGAGTCCTTTTAGATTGGCCTCACGCCTGCGAGCGTGAGTAAAAAGACGAGAGAGAGAAGAAACGTTTGCCGCAGGAGCAAATGTATTCTGGTTCTGAGAAGCAAGAATGAGAGTGTTCTCTATATTTCCTTTTCTAAATCCTCCAAAAGCTTCTTTGCTTTATGCGAAATTGATTTCGGAAGTTTCGTATTCAAATTAATATAAAGATCTCCACGTGAGGGCGAACCGAAAATACCAAACTTTGGCATTCCTCTCCCCTGCACTTTGAATGATTGTCGCAGATTAAATCCTGCAGGAATTTTTACTGTATACGACATCCCATCAACATCTTTCATTTCAATCTCCCGCTCAAGAAGTGCATCAGTGATTCGAATATCTTTCTCGGTCACAAGATCCGTCTTATGGCGCTGGAAATAAGTGTGAGGTTTTACACGCACCACCACATAGAGGTCTCCACTTCCACTTGCAAACTCCCCTGCTTCACCTTTGCCTGCAATCTTGATAATCTGCCCGTCTTCCACACCCGCTGCAATATTCACCTTTGCCTCGCGCAGTTCCATAACTCTTCCAGCGCCCTTACATCCGCTACATTTTTCATTTGGCACCTCCCCGCGGCCACGACACTCCGGACAGGTTTTTACCTGTGCAAATTTTCCAAAAAATGTCTGGCGCTCCTCACGAATCTCCCCTTTCCCACGACACACGGTACACTTCGAAACTCCCTTACTTTTTTCAAATCCCTGTCCCCCACACTTTTTACACTCGCCATACGTATTAAATTTAAGTGTTCGCTCAACACCACGAAACGCTTCCTCAAGAGTAATCTCCTCGTGCACTTCAATATCTGACCCTCTTCGATAGGTAGGTCGCTGATTTCCTGCCGCCTGACCACCAAAAAAAGTTTCAAAAATATCACCGAGGTCTCCAAGATCCTCAGCATTTACATTCCATCGCATACCTCCAAATCCTGCACCTCCTCCCGGCATTCCACCCGCACCATCAAATGTCTGCCCATATTGGTCAAACTGAGCCCTCTTCTCCTTGTTTGAGAGCACTTGGTAGGCCTCATTCATCTCCTTGAACTTTGCAGTATCCCCCCCCACTTTATCGGGATGATGTTGATGTGCAAGCTTTCTATATGCCTTTTTAATTTCTTCTTCAGACGCGTTTCGTTCCACGCCTAAAATATGATAGTAATCTTTCATAATAATAACTTCACTTTGTTACGGTAAAACCACAAACTCTCGATTGCGCGTTTCAAAAGTAAGCAATGCAAAATCTGCGGCAATAAGAAACTTATACATAAGAAACGCCCACATATTAATAAACCAATAAAAGAGCACAGCTATTCCCTTGAGCGAAAAGAAAAGTAATACTGCGGCACCAATTGAAAAGATTGTCTTCGTGCCTGGAGGCATCTTAGTCACATACTCATCGACATACGTATATGCCACATCTCGCACCTTCATATTTGCATCAAGTGGACCGATTTTTGTTTCAAGTGTCTTCTTAAGTTCTTCCGAAAAACGGGCAATAATTTTCTCCTTCACTTCCGGCTGTAATTGATCTAATCCTTTTTGTACATCGAGAGTAATGCCTGGAATTGCATCAGGTGGCAACTTTGCAATCTGCATAATGGTTATTTCTCTCAAAAATTCCTTCACGGTTTGTGTTCCAGAAACATTCTTAAACCATAAATGTACAATAGGTTCCGCACCTGCAACACTCTCGTACACAATTGCTTTCCCCATAGTGCTGTCTAATTTCTTCCATTCAAAATACTCGGTATAGAAAAGGACGCTCGCAAGAATAAGTGCCCCCGTTACCAATTTTGGCGTAACCGCTTTCGCAACCTGGAAAAAACGTATTTTTACACTATTTTTTAATAGTGCTCGTCCTTGCATTATGCTCGTAATAGAAAAGAAAAGAAAAACAACAAATCCCGCAAAAAGCGCGTATGAGAACTGAGCTGAAATACGTGGTGCAAAGAGAATGAGTGGTAATAAAGTCTCAACAAACACAATGCCCCATATAATCGAAAAATGTTTAATAAAAAATGTATGAAGTATTGTAACTACAAAAAATATCAAAAATGCTGCGAGTCCAAACCACAAAAATGCGTATTGGAATGTAATAAGAAATTGATCAATTTCATATACTGCAACCACACTTGCAGCAATGCCTGCAAGTGCGAGTGCAATAATTTTTATTGCACTATAATCAGCCTCCTCTATTCTTGACTGGCTTATAATTTGAGGTCCTAAGCTCATGAAGTGGGGCCATTTTGCGTTTCCGGAGCTACACCAGGAGCTGCATCAGGGCCTTTATCTTTATACATCATTTCACCAATCTTCTGAAGCTCTGTAGAAAGATCTTGTGTTGCTGCCTTAATATCTTCAACATTTTCCTTCTCTTTTACCTCTTTAAGATGGGTTACTCGCTTTGTAATCTCGTCTTTCATTTCTTGTGGTACCTTCTCCCCCGCATCACGAAGACTTTTTTCTGCAACATAAATAATTGATTCTGCTTGATTTTTTATCTCAATATAGGCGCGCTTCTTTTCATCTTCTGAAGCGTGTGCTGCGGCTTCTTGTTTTAAACGTTCGATTTCTTCTTTGTTTAAACTCGTAGAAGCTTCGATACGCACTGATTGTGACTTTCCACTCGCTTTATCTTTTGCGGACACATTCAAAATACTATTTGCATCTACATCAAAAGTAACCTCAACCTGAGGAATACCACGTGGAGATGGCGGAATGCCATCAAGAATAAAACGCGCTAATGTTTTATTATCTGCCATCATAGGGCGCTCTCCCTGACCAATATGAATTTCTACTGACGTCTGATTGTCCGCGGCAGTTGAAAAAACCTGTGTCTTTGCAGTAGGGATTGTCGTATTTTTCTGAATCATCGGGGTAGCTACTCCTCCCAAGGTCTCGATACTGAAAGAAAGCGGAGTTACATCAAGAAGAAGAATATCTTTTACTTCACCTTCAGTTTTTCTATTCTCATCTTTTGCAGAAAGAATTTCTCCCTGTGCTGCTGCGCCAATCGCTACTACCTCATCAGGGTTAATACCTTTATGTGGCTCTTTGCCAAATAACTTCTTTACTGCTTCCTGGATTGCCGGCATACGAGTCTGTCCTCCTACTAAAAGAATCTCGTCGATTTCAGAAACCTGTAATCCTGCTCCTTTTGGTTTTGCGGCCGTTACTGTTTCACGCACAAGATCAATTGAGTGCTCAATAAAATCGAGTACAAGATCCTCAAGTTTTGCGCGAGTAAGTTTCATTACAAAATGCTTTGGTCCAGACGCATCTGAAGTAATGTAAGGAAGATTTATTTCTGATTCGAGCGCAGTTGAAAGCTCATGCTTTGCTCGCTCTGCTGCTTCTTTTAGACGCTGAATTGCGAGAGGATCCTTTGAAATATCAAAGCCTTCCCTCTTCTTATATTCAGCTACAAGATGCTCAATAATACGCTTATCAAAGTCATCGCCACCAAGATGAGTGTCACCACCTGTGGCGCGTACCTCGACTGTATTGTCAGCAACCTCGAGTACTGAAATATCAAATGTGCCACCGCCAAAATCGTACACCACAATTTTTTCATTCTTATTGCGGTTCATACCATAGGCAAGTGCAGCTGCGGTCGGTTCATTAATAATGCGGCGCACGTTAAATCCTGCGATCTCTCCTGCATTCTTTGTCGCCTGTCGTTCGCTATCATCAAAATACGCGGGAACAGTAATTACTGCGTCGTTAATGGGCATGCCGAGCTTTGCCTCTGCGTCCAATTTCAATTTCTGTAAAATCATTGCGGAGATTTCCTCAGGTGTGTACCAACGATCTCCCATTTTTACATCCACACCTCCTTGTGCAGACTCTTTAATTGCGTACGAAAGCCATTGTGCATCGCGCTTCACCTCAGGATCACTAAACTTCCTTCCGATAAGACGCTTCACTGAAAAAATAGTATTTTGTGGATTCACTACCCCTTGTCGCTTTGCGAGAAGTCCTGTAAGTCTCTCATTTGACTTACTCATAGCCACGATAGACGGCGTAGTTCTATTTCCTTCGTTATTTTCTAATACCTTCAATTCACCATTATCCATTACTGCCATCGCAGAGTTTGTAGTACCAAGATCAATTCCTAAAATTTTTGACATAGTATTAATAATTTATTTTTTTATACTGTCGACGCTTTTTTTGCAATTCTTACTCTCACTGGCCGAATGACCTTTCCCCATAATTCATATCCTCGTTCAACCTCCTCTGATATCGATCCCTCAGGATATTCCGAAACCATCTCTCCTATTGCCTCATGTTTTGCAGGATTAAATACTTCTCCATATGTCACCGCAATTCGAGTAAGTCCCTGGCGACGCAATGCATCTTCTAACTGAGTCCGAATAAGAAGCATGCCTTTCTTCGTTGGATTCTCATCACCTATTGAGGCAATTCCAAGATCAAAACTATCAAGAATTGGAATTAAATCATGCATTGTCCTCTCACTTGCACTCATCGCCATCTTTTCTAATCGTGCCGTCTCTTCCTTTTTATAATTAATGAGGTCTGCTTTTGCTCGCTTCCAACCATCGAGATATTCATCCTTTTCCTTTTTGCATTGTAAAAGTTCGTCCTCTATACCCACCACCTTCTCTTCATTTATTATTTCTTCACTCATGATTTGCTTTCTTCTTTGTTTTTTTTGTTTTCGACGTTCCTAATGCTTTAAATAATTTAACTGATTTCTGATAATCCATACGCTTCGGACCAATGGAAAGAACTACCACTTCGCCGCCCTCGCATTGGACCTTCCCCGCTACTACTGAAAGACATTCGCTTCGTGTTACAGGGCTTTGTCCGACAAATACTCGAGGCCACACGGTTCCACTCTCCCACCAATCTCTTTTTTTCAAAAGACTTTCTTCAAGCGATTCAAAATCATTCACCACATCAACTAATTCACGAGTTGAATCTAAATCGAGATGAGCAAGAAGCTCTTTAAGTCCACTCCCGTACAACGAATGTTTCTCTGCATTATATCCCACACTTAATAATTGTAAGTAATCTGCCATTTTCGATACGAATGACTTTATGTCATTTTCCATTGAATCTTCGAGTGCTGAAAAAATATTTGGCACATCTTCCTCACTATGATTCAATGCCTCCTCAGCAAAAAATCTGTATGCCTTATCGGTAGGAAAACGCCCGCCCGAAGGATGTGTCTGATAGAAAAAACCGGTCTCTGAAAGATCGTTTAATTCCCACCGTATCATGGCGGGCTTAATGCCGAAATCATGAATTTCATACAAATACTCGGAAGTAATTGGCTTCCCGTGTTTAATAAAATCCATTACGGCAGCCTCAAGAATCGAACGTGTACGATCCTTCATCTCGTTAGAGACAGATCGCGATCAAGCGCGAGCTGTAAATTATGTTTTTTAAATGATACGACCTCATTATTGGTTTACCCGCGAAAACCGCACTGCAATCGCGGTCTCTAACGGGATTCATTTCGTATAAAGTATAGGATTAGCACTCAAATGAGTCAAGTGCCAATTTATTCTCGCTTTCTTCTTATACACAAGAAGAGAGCGAGATTATAAGATTGAGCACCTTGCCAACGACGGGATAGAATATTACGGGCAAGTTGCAGCCGTCGAAGTGACCGTCCCAGTATCACCTACCGATACTAGAAAACAATTGACACCCCCTGGCCCTTTTAAAATGATTCCTCCTCCTGCAAGGGATACCCCTACATTGCCTGTTGATTTCATCTGGACTCCCCATGAACCAATACCTGAATCATACCCAGTGCCCACTCCCAATTTACCCGTAAGAAATATATTCCCTGCAAAATAACCATCTTTCCAAAAAGAAGTCTGACTCCCTACATCAAGTGAATTGGTGGTTGCGGGAGCAAGACTTGAATCAAATGTAGCTGCAGAAATTCGAGAAATGGCCCCGCGCCACGTGCGCGCCACCTTTGCGCGAGTCACGGAAGTATTATAATTTAGTGTGAAATCAACCTGCGCAACCGCAGAGCCTCCTGGAACTTCATATTTGGTTATCGAAAAATTTCCAATAGTAACCTTATCATCGGTCAATGGTATTGTAGTTGAAGTGCCATCTATATTTATTTGCTTAAGATAAATTGCGGTCGAAGATGCATCCACAAAGATAAGTGTTTGATCGATTGACGACGAGGCCATACGCAAAAGAAGAGTGGAGCTTGCAACTCCTACATCATTTTGAATAAGACTCGCCTCGCGTACAAATCGTTGAATAGTATTTCCGACAAATGAAACTTGTTGGTTTACCTCATTAATAGAAGTTTGACGCACCTGTGTTTGAGTAATGGAAGTTAAAATATTTACCAAAAAAACCGCACTCACTGAAAAAATGACTGCATAGATAAGAATTTCGATAAGCGTAAATCCTGATTCTTCCTTAAAAAATATGTGTGGGTATCGCTGCTGCATAATCCTTTTAGTAATCATACCATACAACAATTTCATCTTAATAAATGATTATCTACACTCAAAAGTAGTATATTTTGGTAGTGGTACGGGATATATAAAATATTTCTTTTTACTGATAGTACACTCGATTAGGAATGCGAAAATCAAGATAGGTGAGATTTTCAAATTGAGTGCGCTCTCTCATCGTTTTTAGTGTTCCTGCAAGATTTTCAGGAACAAAATTAAGGCTGAAATGAAAGAGCGAACCACCCAGACTCTTCACTTCCCACTCCCCTAGTACAGCTTCTTTTATCCGAACCTCAGAAATAGGGAGTCCGCTCTCTTTAATAACGCGAACTGTTTCAAGAATATTTTTTATATTTTGCACATCGGAAAGCACAGGAGCACCTACGATAAGTGCGCGAATGTTTTCATCTTTAATTTTTAAAATGAGAGAACCGGAAAGATTGGGGGCTGAGGAAAATAGAATACCCGTTTCATCAAATCCAAAACACGTGTCAGTACACCACACTCCCGCAAGCACTCGCTCTGTTACCTCAACCTTCACCGCGTGATTCCAGACATTTACTGCAATGTTAATTTGCGATGCCGCAGGAATAATCGAGGAATCATTCTGAGTTATTGTGCGCCCTAGGCGCCAATACCACACATTATCCTCACCAAGCATACGCACAAACCATCCTTGATTGTCGATTTTCTGCACCAATTCTTTATGCAAGACTTCTTTTTGCATAAATCGGTTCCCTTCTACAGAAAACTCCTTCACTTTAAACACCGTTGAGAGAAAAAGAAGATAATAGCAACCAACACACAGAAGAACGAATAACGTTCCTCCACCAATAAGAAGCCATAACTGCCGCTTTTGTCTCGGGCGCATCTTGCCACGAATAAATTCCTCATGAGTTTTTCGAGAAAATAGTTTCATGAATTTATGGATATACACGAATAGGAAATGTGTATGTCTGAGAGACACCATTTCCCTTTACTGATACTTTTACCGAAAAATCTCCCTCTTTCTCCCATGTATGACTTACTAATTTTATAAGTTCCTGAGCTACCGTTCCTTCATCAATCTTTGAATCTCCCCACGTAATAGAATAACTCGTACCACGATTAATAGAAAAAACTACAGGGACACCAACCTTCGTTACAAATGTTGCGGGCGGCGCTGGAGTAAAATATTCGGAACCGACGGGAGCCTGTAATGCATTTCCTGCGCCTCCCGCAATTGAAGAGATAGTGACGGGGGCAAGTGCGGTCGTCGAACTTGCACCAAGAAGTGATTCGGCTGAATTTACAATGCCACGACCTACACTTGCAAGCCCCGCTGATATCTTTTCTTTTACATAGCCAAGCACAGTCTGTTTTGCTTCACTTACCACCTCGCCCGAATATTCCTTTGCCTTCTCCTCTACTTTTTTTGTTGTCTCCCCTGTTTTTTGTACTACATAATCCTGAACCGCTTGCTTCTTCTCGCTAAAAGTACTCGAACCATCCCACCAACGCACATAGGCAAGATATCCAAAATAACAGAGAGCTCCCACAAGTGCGATAGTAAATAGTTTTCTAAAAAAGACTCCCATTGCACTTATTGTATCACGAAACAAAACTACATTTTATATGCATAAATCATCCACCACTCACTATCCTTCTTACTCCTCAGAACCAGAAGATACTTGCTCCTGCGGCAAGTATTTCTTTCCCCTCGTCCTCTCCTCTCTTTTACCAAAATTGTTTCCTATCTTGAAGAAGCCTGTTGGAGCACCCATTTATAGATTATCGAGCAAGTATAAAAAGAAGCAGAACAAGAGTGTTGTGTGAAAATCCCACCAGTATGGTGGAATTTGAGTTCACTCTTGTTCGTCACTTCTTTATGCGCGTGAGAATAATCTATTGGGTGCGGAAACGTGACTTCTGAGAGATGGGGAAATAATTATCTTGTTATCTCTTCTTTTCCTACATACGCCTGAAGTACTTTTGGTACGCGAACTGTGCCTTCTTTTGTTTGATAATTCTCGATAATAGCAATAATCATGCGCCCAATTGCAAACCCTGTTGCATTTAGCATATGCACAAGTGCCTTTGTGCCATCGTCTTTTTTATATTTCACATTTGTACCACGTGATTGAAAATCGGTTGTGTTTGAACATGAATTTGTTTCACGATAACTATCCTGACCAGGAAGCCATGTCTCAATATCAAACTGACGTGCATCGGTCCACCCCATATCACCTGTGCAAATCTCGACTACTCGATAGGGCAACTCTAATTTCTGCATAAGCTCCTCCTGACACGAAAGCAAGAAACGATGTTCCTCTTCTGACTTCTCAGGATGTGCAAATGAAAATAATTCTACCTTATCAAATTGATGTACCCGCAAAATTCCTTTTGTATCTTTCCCATAGGTTCCTGCTTCTTTTCTAAAGCAAGTAGAAAAAGAGATGTATCTTCGTGGAAGTGACTCCTCTTTTACAATCTCATTCATCAAAATAGGACCCATCGTATGTTCTGAGCTTCCCACAAGATAGAGATCTTCATCGGGGAAATAATAGCGCTCCGCCTTTTGGTCGGCCGCAAGACGCCCCATACCCTCATACACCTTTGGCTTAATCATTACCGGCGGAACTGCGGGCGTAAATCCTTTTGCAACCATCGTATCAAATGCGAGCTTGATAAGACCAAACTCCATAAGTGCCGCCTCATTCATAAGATATCCAAAACGGCTTCCTGAAACTTCAGATGCTTTTTTTACATTGATAAGTTCGAGCTTTTCTCCAAGTGCGAGGTAATCCTTGGGAGTAAAATCAAACACGGGCTTCTCCCCTCCTTCACGAAGCACTTTATTTTCCGTTTCATCTTTTCCTACGGGCACATCATCAAATGGAATGTTTGGAATACGAGTAAGAAGTTCGTCACGTGTTACCTTCACTGCATCCTGCTCCTTTTCAAGATCATCGAGACGTTTTTTTAAAAATTGTGCCTTACTTAATAAATCTTCACTTCGTCCCGCAGACAACTGCTTACTTAATGCATTTTGTTCTGCTTTTAATTGCTCATAGGTCGATACCTTCCCACGCCACTCTTCGTCAGCGCGCAAAAATTTATCCACGATTTTTGGATCCTGCTTCTTCTTTTCCATTCCCGCTTTTACTGCGTCTGTATGATCTCGAATAAATGTAATATCAAGCATAAATATTATTGTTCTTTTCTCATTAAGGGAAAGATGACTGTCTCACGTACTGGCTTGTCCATAAGTACCGCGAAGAGTCGTTCTGATACCCCAAACCCTGCAGCAGGCGGCATACCATACTCAAGCGCTTCAATAAAATCTTCATCAATGCGCTGCGCCTCCTTATCACCTGCTTCTCGTAACTTCATCTGTTCCTCAAAACGTGAACGCTGATCTATAGGGTCATTTAGTTCTGAAAAACCTTTCCCAAGCTCTGTGCCTCCTGCGATGACTTGAAAACGAGCCACACGATTCTGATCTTTATCTAATCGCTTTGCTAATGGCTCAATATCAACAGGTGGGTCGATAAGAAAGCAGGGCTGCTGCAATTTTGGCCTCACTTTTTTCTTATAGATGAGATCGATGAGCCTTCCCCGTCCTGCATTCGCATCAGCATCACAATGAAATTCTTTTGCCTTTACAAGAAGTTCTGCAACAGTCACTGTTTGTAATTTAATACCTGTTTCCTTCTCAAAAATTCCATAGTAATCAACCATAGGCCATGGTGTACTCCAATCAATCGTGGTACCCATATAGGATGTCTCAAGTTTTCCAAATACATTCATAATTGCCTTCTTATACATCTCCTCCACAAAAGCCATCATGTCTTTATAATCCGCGTATGCCCAATAACACTCCATCTGGGTGTAATCCTGAAGATGTTCTCGATCAATTCCCTCATTTCTAAAAATCCTTCCCATCTCAAATACCTTCTCAAAACCTCCCACCAAAAGTTTCTTAAGAGGGAGTTCAAGTGAGATACGGAGAAAGAAATCAGTATCAAGCGCATTATGATGAGTCATAAAAGGCTCAGCCTCTGCGCCTCCTGGTACTGGCTCGAGTACGGGTGTTTCCACTTCATGAAAAGCTTTCTCCCGAAGAAAATCGCGAATAGTACTCCAAAAAATCTCTTTTTTTACAAATATATCGCGCGTTTCAGGATGTGTAAGGAGATCAAGATATCTCTTTCTCAACTTTAATTCTGAGTCCTCAATGCCATACCACTCAGAAGGAATGGGACGTAAACTCTTTGTGAGAATACGAAATTGTTTTGTAAGAATACTTTGCTCTCCGCGCTTTGTAAGAAATGGGGTCCCCTTCACCTCAACAAAATCACCAAGATCAGTGGTAGTTGCCGCACGCGCAAACCCCTCAAATTCACGTTCGTTGAGCACCACCTGACATCGCCCACTCTCATCTTTTACATCGGCAAAAATAATCTTTCCTTGATCGCGCCATGCACCTACGCGTCCCACAATAATCACCTCCTTTCCCTCTTTTTCTAATTCAGTAAATCGTGCAGAAAAATCCGCAATAGTAATATCACGGTGGGATTTCGCCGGGTATGGATCAGCCGTCTTCCTATATTCCTCAAGTTTTTTGCGCCGTTCCTGAATAATATCCTCGAGCATGCGCTTAATACATTTAACCTATCTCGACAATTTCGTATTCAATTGTACCACTCGGTGCCTTTACATAAGCCTTCTCACCCACTTTCTTTCCTAAAAGTGCGTGTCCTATTGGTGACTCATTTGAAATGAACCCCTCGAGTGGCTTCGATTCATTTGATCCCACAATCGTGTATTGAATTATCTGATTTCCCTTCTTTATTTTAATGTTTGAACCAATGCGCACCGTAACGCCCACCGCCTCCTTCTTAATAATAGAGGAGTTGCGAATAAGTTCTTCATACTCATTAATACGTCCTTCAAGCCGTGTCTGGTCTTCACGTGCGGTCTGATATTCTGCATTTTCAGAAAGATCGCCAAGATCCTTTGCAAAACGTAAACGCTCCGCAACAGATTTTCGTCCTTCGGTCTTCATTTGCTCAATTTCAGACACAATCTCATTGTATCTGTCCTGTGTGAGATAATTTTTGTTTACTTTATTTGTTGCCATAAATTTCCTTTGGGTATGGGCAACCCCGCACTTATTGCGGGGCAAAATGCCCTATTTATCCTGTCCTTTTAACCGATTGTTATAGTACCACAGGAGCACATCTTTTGCTATGGGGATTGTATTATGACTCCCTTCACGAGAATTTTCGATAAGTACAAGAATTACAATCTTAGGATTCTTATAAGGTGCGTATCCCACGAAAAAGGCATTTGTTTTCGAATTATTTTCAATCTGGGCTGTTCCTGTCTTTGCTGCCGACTCAAAAGGAAGACTCGCAAGAAGATTTGCGGTACCGTATGACTTTTGAACTCCGTCACGCATACCTTTTTGCACCTCAGGAACGGCTTTTGCAATCATAGTACGAATATCGAAAAGAGTACTTGGGTAACTCCGAAGCATCTCCTTTCCTGATCCGTCGGTAATTACATCTAATATACGCGGCCTATAAAAAGTACCTCCATTTGCGATTGCCGCAATATAATTTACTAACTCAATTGGAGTAATCGAAAAATCTCCCTGTCCGATAGAAACGTTGTAAGTGTCTCCGATGCGCCACGGCTGTCCGGTTTTCTTTTCCTTCCAATCAGGGGTTGGTAAAAATCCAACCTTCTCATTCGGAAGATCTATTTCTGTTTTCCGCGAAAGACCAAAAAGTTCCCACCATTTATTAAGTCCCATAATCCCGAGTCCTTTTTGAGCTTCAAATCCTCCACCTACTTCATAAAAATAAACATTACTCGATCTCGCAAGTGCCGCATACACATCAACCCATCCTTGCGGTTTCCAATCAAGGAAACGGCTTGGCTTGTCAGGACTATATGGATTAGGCAACTCTATGTACCCTGGAGAAAAAATTTCTTTTTCAGGTACTATCATTCCATCGGTAAGTGCTCCCGTTGCTACGAGTGGTTTAATAGTTGAACCAGGATTATATACTCCACTTACCGCACGATTAAAAAGTGGTTTCCGTGGGTCATTCAATGCTGCCGCAATTTTTCCTGTTTCAAATCCTGGAGTTCCCACAAGTGCAAGCACTTCTCCATTTTCAGGATTCATTGCAATACCAACACCAACATCACGCCCGAGTGCGGTAAGACCCTCCTTAAAACGAGAATAAAAATATTCCTGAAATTCTTTATCAATAAATGTTTTTATACTTTTCCCTGGCTTTGACTCCTTTTCCACCTGCTCACCCTGCATAACACCTTTTGCATTTCGAAATGTTACTTCCTTTCCATTGATACCACGAAGATAGGAATCATAATAGTCTTCAAGTCCACTCCGTCCAATTTGATCATCAAGCACAAGACTCTCATTCTCTGCAAGGTCGCTCTCTCCCACAAGACCTGTGTATCCGATAAGTTGTGAAAATGCGAATGGAACCGCGTGTTCTCGTTTAAACCCGTCTTCAATACGAACGCCAAGTCCCTCAGATGAGGTAAGTTCTACAAGCTGTTCCTGACTTACATCATTTATAAGAAATAATTTATCACTCAAATTCCAATCCTTTTTCTTAAGTTTCTCTACAAGCGTCGCAGTGTCCACGTTGATAATAGTTGCGATGCGCTCAATCGCAAGGTTGCGAGCCTCTGGACCCTCAGGTAAGAGCTTGGGAAGTAAAAAAACATTAAAAGAAGGTTCATTCTTTACGAGTGCCTTTTCAAACCGATCAAAAATAATTCCACGTGGTGCGGGCTTTACCTTTGTATCACTCACATTATCCAGTGCACGTGCAACATATGCATCTTTCTTTATTACTCCGATAGTTAAAAATTGCACCAGTATTGTACCAATAATAAGTGACCCCACTATGAGTAACGCATAAAATGCGCGAGTAGCAACTGGGACCTCAATAAGGTTCTCCTCCCCCACTTGATTTGCAAGCACGTCTTCAATTTGAATAGATGTTCCCCGTTTCATAACATTCTTACTTTATATGGCGTGCGCGCTGCCCAAAGCGCTTTACAGCCATCCATAGACACACGCCTATTACCCCCGAGTATACAAGCTCTCGCGTGATACTACCAAATGAAAAAACAGAAATGCTGAAAAGGGAAAGAAGTCCGTAGAAAAGAAATGTTCCGACTACAATGCTTATAAAGAAATCAATATGAGGATTTCCGGTAAAAAAACGACGGAGAAGGATGATACACAAGAGAGTGAGAAGAAGAATTAGTATCTCGGGAAGCCAAAAAGGAACCCACACTAAGGTTAATACGATAAAAGCAATACCAAAGAAAAAAAGGGCAAGAGACACCACACCAATGAAAATATATGCGAGAAAAAGAAGAAGAATAAGATTAGGAATTACACCACCTATTGAGAGGAATCCTCCTTGTTGGAGGAAAAAAAAGAATACAGAAAGAAGAAAGAGAACAGCAATACGATTTGCGAGTTGCATAAATAATTAAGGAAAATGAGTGAGCACGAGTACTGATCTCAAGTCTTCAATGCGATATGGTGTTTCAATATCAGAGGTAAGCCACACCTTCTTCTCGTCATCATGAAGTGTAGTTACTGTTCCCACAAGAAGCCCTAAAGGAAATTCGGGAGCACTATTCGTAGCAGCATCACCCTCTACAAGTACCGCATCCTTAGGAACAAGTTCGAGACGCGGAGGAGTACTACCTTGCACAATCGCTTTTACACGCGTTGCCCCCACAAATGCACTCGTCTTCCAATCTGGACTAAAAATAGTTTCTACCTCGCTTTGTGTTGTTTTTACTGCTTTTACTTTTCCCAATAAAATATAGGGAGCTGCAAGTACTGGCATGCCTACTGCAATGCCATCCGCTGATCCCTTATTTATTATAAGAGAACTTTTATCATTAAAAGGGTAGCGTGAGTATACCTCTGCATATATAAGATTGTTTTCTTTCCCTTCCGTTTGTGAAGCGTTTTTTATAGTAGTCAATTCACGCTCAAGAGATGCTTTTTCTAATGTAAGATCATTGAATGCTTGATAGCTATACGCGGAATCAAAAAAATGCACGACGAAATTCCGTGAGTATGAAAAAAAATCGCTCGCTTCCCTACGAAAGAAAACAAGAATGACAAAACATATAACAAGAAATATTGCCCGTAAAAATCCTTTGAATGTTCTCATGGCAAGGAAAAAGGCTAATCATCAAGCTTCAGTCGTGAAAAATTATTCAGTAAGTGTTTGTGCTCGTCGAAATGCTCACACACAAGTCCTGAACCACGGGCAACACAGGTAAGCGGATCTTCCACAATTTGTACATTCACCCCAATCTCTTTTTCGATAACCTGCGCGATGCCGCGCAAGAGACTTCCTCCCCCACACACATACATACCATTCTTATAAATATCACCTACAAGTTCTGGTGGTGCTGACTCAATAAGGTCCTTGAGGGCCTCTACCACGAGCTTTAAGGGGCGCACAAGCCACATACGCACCTGTGTGTCACGAATCGTAATTTCGCGTGGGAGTCCATTTCCAACATCGCGCCCACGAATAGTGAGTTCGAGCTTTTCACCCGTTGCCATAGCTGATCCCACTGCAATTTTAATCTCCTCTGCGGTTGGTTCTCCAATGTGTAACCGTAACTCATCACGAACCCCTTTTATAATTTCATTATTTAAAAAGTCTCCTGCAATCTTAAGACGCTTTGAAACAACGATACCGTTCATTGAAATGATTGCCATGTCAGTCGTGCCCGCACCAATATCTACCACAAGAAATGCGGAAGGCATATTAATATCAAGACGACTTCCAAATGCAGCAGCAAGTGGCTGTTCAATGAGATAGACCTTGTTTGCACCTACCTCATGAAGTAAATCTTCTACAGACTTTCTTTCCACCTCAGTAAGATTAGTAGGAACACTTACCACTGTTTCAGTTACCCATGACCATGGGATACGTTCATTCTTCAAAAAATGCTGTAACATTTCCTTTACCATATCGAAATCAGCAATCACCCCGTGACTCATCGGACGAATAGCAGTGATATGTGCAGGAGTACGTGAAAGCATTTTCTTTGCCTCCGTTCCTACTGCTACTACGTGGTCAGTCCTATTATTGAAAGCTACGATTGTCGGTTCGTTTACCACAATACCAGAACCCTTAAGATATATTTGTGTGGTGTCTGTGCCTAAATCGATACCGATGATTTTCTTGAATATCATTGTAATATTATTTCACTTGAATATGCTCGAGAAGTTCCTGCTCGTTTACCATCATCACCTCCTTTTTCATACGGTGTTTTAATTCGTACTTCCCCTTTTCAATTGTTTTTGCACTAATTACTACTCTCCAAGGAATGCCGATGAGATCAGCATCACTAAACTTCTCACCTGCCGATACCTGTTCCCTATCGTCGTAGAGCACCTCAATTCCTCGTGAGGTAAGAGTAGTATATAGCGCTTCTGCACTTTTTTTCAAATCTTCAGTCATTGTCCCCAATGAGAGAAGGTGTACTCGAAATGGTGCCACACTTTCTGGCCACATAATTCCTTTCTCGTCATGAAATGACTCCACTAAGGTCGCCATAGTGCGCCCAATACCAATACCATAACATCCCATATAATAAGGCTTCTCTGAACCGTCCTCATCCTTATACACGGCACCCTTCATAAGATTTGTATAGTAATATCCAAGTTGAAATGTATTTCCTACTTCAATACCACGCCTCTCAAGAAGCTCATCTCCATTTTCTGCACGATCTCCCGGCTTCGCGGCTGCAATATCGGCAAGCAATTCACAGGTAAAATCACGGCCATAATTTACGTTAATAGAATCAGTAGTATCTTCTTTCTGCCCCCCAATTAAATTACGTGCATTTTGTAAAACTATATCCCCAATATAACGCACACCTTTATGACCCCAGCAGTGCACATATCCATGCTTTGTTCCTATTTTCTCAAGGTCACCATCTTCTGCGGGAACAAGTTGTCCCGTCGCATGAAGTACATTTTCAAGTTTTACTTTATTTACTTCAAGATCACCAGTAACCACTGCGATGATAATTTCCCCGTTTGAACTATTCTTATACACCACATTTTTCAAGAAATTACTCTTCTCTTTTTTATAGTGCTTCTCATTATCATCCATCGTCTTTACCCATGCTGGCTGTTCAACAATCTCAAATGATGCCACCTCTTCTTTTGCGTTTGCGGGTTTCCTTTGAAATTTTGCAATGTCCTCATGCGCTGCATACGCTCCATTTTCAGTAGTAAAATACCTACTCTCCCCTATTTCTGATTCCACAATAAATTCATGTGAATACTCACCACCAATATACCCATTATCTGCCTCCACCATCGTGGTCGGAAGTCCCATACGTTTAAAAATATTCGTATATACTTTCTTCATTTCTTCGTACGTCTTTTTGAAGTCCTCTCCATTCCTATGAAATGAATAGCCATCCTTCATAATGAATTCGCGTACACGCAATAACCCTCCACGAGATCTTAATTCATCACGAAATTTTGGTGAAAATTGATAAAGATGAAATGGTAAATCTTTATAACTCAACTGATACTTACGCACGAGATCTACAAACATTTCTTCGGCAGTTCCCCCAAGTGCAAAATCAGAACCTCTCCTGTCTTTCACCTTCATCAATTCAAATCCGGTAGTACTTGTGCGATTCGTCTCTTTCCACAATTCAAGAGGATGTAAAATAGGTGCAACCATTTCTTGTGCGCCTACCTGGTCCATCTCCTCCTTCACAATGCGCATAATATTTTCCTGAACCTTATGTCCGATTGGTAAGAAATAATAGCGACCCGCAACCGATTCGCGGATGTAACCTGCCTGCTTTAATAATCTTGCTGATACAATAGTATCTTCCTCAGAAAATGTTTTGCTTGTTTTTAAGAAATAATGTGATTGCTTCATAAATAAATTAGCGTGATATTTTCCCTACATCATGTACCGTCACAAGTACCATAAGTGCGAGGAGTGCTAAAAAACCAACTCCATTTATAATTCGTTGCGTCCGTGAAGAAATAGGACTGCCTTTTATCTTCTCAATGCAAAGAAATAATACTCGTCCCCCATCTAATGCAGGAAAAGGAATAAGATTTAATACCGCAAGGTTCACAGAAATAAATCCAATAAGTTGTGCGAGATACACGAATCCCATCTCCCCTGTTTGGGCAGCAAGTGTAAAAATACCCACGGGTCCCGCAACACTTTGAAGTGCGGTGCTTGGGGCAACAAAAAGACTCACAAAAAGATTTGCAAATCCAAGAATGGTAAGCCACAAGACCGATGCCATCGCAACAAATCCTGCGCCTAACGCAGCAAAAAATGGTTTGGCAACAAACCCCATTTCTATGAGTTCAACTCCAAGTGCGCCTTCTCCTTCTGGGGGGGTTATACGAGGAGTGAGTTTTGTTTCAATGGTTTTTCCTTCGCGCATTACCTCAATCGTCACCTCGGTTCCTGCAACACGTTTTACCGCTCCAATAAATTCCTTAATCTGTACTGGATCTTTCAGTTCAAGCTCTCCTAATTTTGCAAAAGTAATCACATCACCACGCATGAGCCCTGCAATCGCCGCAGGAGATTTTGCGTCAATCTCACCAAGAATGAGATGTTCAGGACTTCCCGTCATAAAGACACCAGAGAAAATAAGCCATCCCGCGATAAGGTTCATTACCACACCCGCAATAAGAATAAACGAACGCTTCCATATCGCTTGATGTACAAAACTACGTTGAGGATCGATGGGTTCCGCTCCTTCTTCTGCGTGTTCTTCTTCTCCATGAATGCGCACAAATCCTCCGAGAGGTAAGAGATTCACACTATATAATGTCTCTCCAAACTTCTTTCCAAAAAGCTTTGGAGGATATCCAACACCAAATTCCTCTACTTTTACTCCAAATGCCTTTGATGCAATAAAATGCCCAAATTCATGAGCAATGACAAGTATTATTAATCCAATTACAACAGCTAAAATAATCATTATTCTTCAATTTCTTTTAATTTTGCCCCAAGAATGCTCTCAATCTCCTTGTTTGTGGTGTCTGTATATTTTTGAACCAACTCTTTTTGTTTAAACTTCTGATCTTCTCCAAATCCGCCTGCCGCAAATGTTGCTTCTACACCTTTATTTGCCTCATCACGAATCTGACGCAAACGAATACGAAACTGTTCACTAATTTTTTTCGCATGTTTCCCGAGTTCTTCTCGACGCTCCTGACTAAGCTCCGGAAGAAAAACACGAATTGTATTTCCCTCAACACTTGCAGTAAACCCAAGTGATGTTGTTTCAATTGCTTTTGCTGCCGGCTGCACCGCTTCCTTATCCCATAACTGCACCACAAGTTCACGAGGAGGAACTACTGAAATGGTTCCCATATGTTTTAAAGGAGTAAGATTACCGTAATAATTTACCTTCACCTCTTCGAGAATTACTGTAGAAGGTCTTCCTGCACGAACACCCCCTATTTCCTTCTTAAATTCCTGGAGCGTATTCTGTGCTTCTTTTTTATAATCATCCGCGCTTGTTATTGCCATAGGTATATCAATTATAGGTGCCCCGCGCCTCGTATTCAACTGCTTTCTGTTGAAGGCCTGGATTTACATTAAACTGTTTTACCGCGGTCTCGCGCGCAAGCAAACGTGTAAGCGTTTCTGCGTGTACCATACTTCCCTTCGCATAGAGAGAGAGAATCTTTCCCTCAATAGTTTGTGTGAGTAATCCTTTTGCGTCATCTTCAGAAATTATTTTTGAAGTTCCTCGAAGGAGCGAGAGTGCCATCCCCAACCTTCCAAATGAAGCAGATGCGATTTCTTTTGCACGCGTAGGTGTTACTTCATATTCTTTTTCCAAAATTTGTTGAACTTCACTACGCGAAAAACGTCTAAAATATATTCGAGAAAGACGCGAAAGAAGTGGAGGAAGAAGCATTTGTGTATCGTGAGTCACCAATATAATAAGTCCGTGCGAGGGAGGCTCTTCTACAATTTTCAACATTGCTCCTTCTGCCTCATCAGTCAGAGTGTGTGCATCATCAATAAGAGCAATACGTTTTGGTGAATGAAATGGAGTCTGCCATAAGAAGTTTTTTATTTCTCTCACTGCATCAATACCGATTATTCCTTTTTCATTTGGAGCAAGAATCATCAAATCTCCAAGTGGCTCTCCATCGGGGGTTTTATTCATCTCTTTCCCGCGCTCAATCATATGTGCACACTCATATGCAAATGAACGCTTCCCAATACCCTCATCACCAAAAAAAAGATACGCATGTCCGAGCGTTTCTTCTCGAATAAAATGCTTAAATGCTTTTTGTATGTCTTCGTGGCCGAAGATCATGAATATTAGCGCCTAAGGAGTGTTCGTTTATACACATCCAAATGATTAAGAATAGTCGCGGTACCCTTTGCTACACAAAGAATAGCCTCCTCTGCAACATACGCAGGAACTCCAAGCGAACGCTTAATAAATTCCTCAAGATCACGAAGCTGTGAACTTCCTCCTGAAAGAATGATGCCTTTCTCCATAATATCGGCAGCGAGCTCAGGCGGTGTCACATTAAACACAGATTGGACTGCATTCATAATATCAACGAGATGCCCATTAATTGCCTCAGCAACTTCATTCGAATTAATTACCATATCTTTAGGAAGTCCTGAATGGAGGTCTCTTCCGCGAATTTTCATCTCCATCTTATTGCGATTCTGCATTGCGGTACCAATAGTAATTTTGATGTTTTCAGCAGTATTTTCACCAATCGCAAGCGCATACTTCTTTTTAATGTACTCGCTGATTGCGTTATCAAAACGGTTTCCTGCAACACGTAAACTCGCCCACGTAACAATGCCACCAAGCGAGATAACTGCTACCTCCGTAGTTCCACCACCGATGTTTACAATCATATTTCCTTCTGCGGAGTGAATCGGGATACCCGCACCGAGTGATGCAAGAAGTGGTTCTTTTACCAAATATACTTCGCGAGCACCTGCCTCTTTTGCGGCGTTCATTACCGCGCGATGTTCTGTCGAAGTAATACCTGCAGGAACCGAAATAACCACCTCGGGACGAATCACATTAAACGTGCCAATACTTTTTGTAATAAAATATTTAAGCATCGCTTGTGTAATATAATATTCCGCAATCACACCATCTTTAAGTGGCCGATACGTTACGATGTCATCGGGAGTGCGCCCCACCATTTCTTTTGCTTCTGCACCTACTGCAAGCACCGTATTATCCGGTTTGCGAAGTGCTACCACCGTTGGTTCATTTATCACAATACCGCGCTCAGGAAGAAAGACGAGTGTATTTGTGGTGCCAAGATCAATACCAATTTTACGTGTAAACATGTGTTATCTGTACGGTTCTACTCTACTACCGACCGCGATAAAATTCAAATAAATTCCCTGTGTTGCCAAAAAAGCCGCAGAAGGTTACCGTAAGGGAACCGATGATTATTAAGACACGCACCAGGAAGGTTCTCTTCTCTTTTTTTATCGCCGTATTCCTCGTTATTGGAGCTTACTTAGCACTCAAAATGCAAGGTATTGTGGTTGATATAGAACATCTCCGCCTTGCAAAAGCGGGTGGCCTTTTCTTTCATTTCACCCCACGCGATGCAACGCTTTCACTCAATGGGAAAGAAAGAATGGAGCGTGGAAGTTTTTTAAATCGTGATATTTTCATTGATGGCCTTGCACCAAGTACCTATACTGCATCACTTACACGCGAGGGCTACGGAGAATGGCATAAAGAACTCACCGTAGAACCAGGTCAGGTTACCTCTGCAAGTCGTGTCGTTCTTTGGCCTCAAAAGATACAAAAGGAAATTCTTGCTACAAGCACCGATGCATTTTGGACAACCGCACAAGGTCTTCTTACTCAAAAAAATACAAAACTCTCAATCAATAACAAAATAATACAGGGCACTGAAGTTATTGCCCACTCACCAACTTCTGAACTCATTATTACTCATGAACACGATACCTTCTATTTTACTGACCTTGATACAACTTCTAGTACCCTTAACATAAATAAACTCTTTCTTTCTCTCAAAAATCGCCAACCCGCGACTTCAACTTCTGCAATAATTCAAAATATCTTTTTCCATCCTTTCAATGCCACCAAGCTTATTGTTATCACAAAAACATCTCTCTACCTCCTTGATATGAGAAAAATCGAGCTTGAGGAACTCTTTACCACAAAGAATATCCGTACCTATACCACCACAAATAATGGAGTAGTAATAATTGATGATATAGGCACCGAGACCGCTATTAATCTTGTAATTCATACCACCACCTCCTATCCCCTCGCCCTTGCCTCTACTGCTCGTATTGCATCAAGCCCCAATGGTTGGTATGTTATGTCACTCGATAATAAAAATAATCTTTTTCTCTTCGATGTGGGTGCAAACACCACCACCTCTCTTGCACACAATGTGGAATTCTTCTCCTTCTCGCCAGATAATAAACGTGCCGCATTTATTACCAAAGATCGCATACTCTCTCTTCTATACATTGAGGAATACGAAGAGAACATGATTCACCGAAAAGGTGAGCTACAAACCATGAAAATAGAGGAGGCTATAGACCCTTCAACATTCACCTGGATTCCCTCTTCTCCTAATTACTTTTTTATAAAAGCAGGCACGAATCTTCTTGTAGAAGAATTCGATGTGCGTCCTCCGCGCAATCGCTATATTTTTGAAAAAAATATCTCCTCCTTTGCCTTAAGTGATGCGCTTTTCATTCTACACAAAGATGGTACACTCACTCGCACCATTCTTGAAAATTAGTGAGGGAAAATAAAAACCACCTTGATGCCAAGGTGGTCTATTTTTAGCTACTATATCCTTACTGCCGCAATCCACCACTTAAAATCTCTTTCGCCAAATACAGGAGGAAAAAACATCCCAAATCCGAATCCTGGCGATTTAAATTCCATAAATTCCATGAGATAGGAATCTCCTTTTTCACTCTTATTTGTCACTGGACCCCCTATCACCGACACTCCACGAGGAAATTCTGTTGCATATTTATCGATAAGAACAATAAATTCACTCGGTGACGCAAATCGGTATCCCAAACTCTTCAAACTCCCAAAAAGAATGATGGAACGAGTATCTTCTACGGGATTATTAATAAGAGAAGGAGGAATAAGCTCAACCGTCACATTTTCTTTTCCTGCTCCACGTTTATACCAATCGGCATATAACTCAGGAAAGCGAGAGAACCGGAAAGAAAAATTCATAGATTGTTTATAGAACTCACTATTGTAATCTACTTCAACTACAAATCGTGGACAAACACCCAAGAGATTTCTTAAATCCCTTCGATCAATACGACTTACATATTCTGGATTCATCATCATAAGATCTGAAAGGAAACCGGATTCAAATAAATCTTGAATTCGCTTCCTTGATGCACCACTTTGCGAAATGACATTTAATATCTGTTTCGCCTGGTCGAGAGTTGCGGATTTATCTTCCATAGCAATTCCTCCTTTGGTTCGCGTTCATACCGTCTGGAATTTCCAGCTCTCATTACTTGCGACCATATATTAAAGAACAACCCCATAGTACAACTTCCAAAGCAAATTGGTCAATGAATATGCTCCAACTGCCAATCCCCAAATCTTCTTTGAGCGAGTATGTCAAGGGTTGTTCAAATATTAATTGAAACCTTCATTCTTATTCTGAAGAACATCCCGGAGTCCTTTTGGCTTGGTTCTCCCGTAGGGAGACAAAAGGACGAGGGGGAGGAAACATTTGCCGCGGGAGCAAATGTATTCTGGTTCTGAAGAATAAGAATGAAGGTTTCTCTGAACAAAAATCCCTCGCTTGTGCGAGGGATTTTCTTAGATTAACGTTTTCTCCACTGCTGCGGTCGGCGTGCCTTTCTAAGACCCGGCTTCTTACGTTCCACCATACGTGGGTCACGTTTCATAAAGCCTAAGACCTTAAGACGCGAACGCCAAATAGGATTCATAAGGATGAGTGCGCGGGAGACACCAAGGCGAACCGCCTCCGCCTGTGAGCTTACACCACCTCCAGACACTTTTGCAGTCACATCATATTCCTTCAAGGAAAGTCCCTCAAAAGGGCTTACCACGGTGCGACGATGCTTCTCAAGAGGAAAATATACCGCGAACTTTTTATCATTCACTTCTACGTTAGTACCCGGCTTTCCAGCATGAATACGCACTCGTGCAATAGATGTCTTTCGACGCCCTACTGCTTCGAAGTAACGGCCTGCTTTTGGTTTTACTATTTTTGCGGTTTTCGGTGTCATAAATCGTATTAGTCAACAATCTTCAATCTCCTCATGCGCCTCGATGAAAGCTTATTCTTTGGCAACATAAGTCGTACTGCGCGGCGTAATACCCATCCTGGATTCTTCTCAAATACGTTTTCAAATTTTCTCTCGTGCAAATGACCAAGAGGACCAGTGTGTTTATAATACATCTTCTGTTCGGCTTTCTTTCCAGTCAACTTAATCTCCTTTACGTTACTCACCGAAACTGAATCAGTACCCTCAACACGAGGATCATAACTTGGATTCTTTTTTCCTTGAAGAATAATTGCTATTTCTGAAGCAACTCTTCCTAAAGGCCTTTGTTTTGCGTCAATCTGATATTCCATATTATACAAATTCTATTGTTGCCATCGCGGATGCGTCATGCTTCCTCGGTTTCGCCATTTTAATCACGCGAGTGTATCCCCCTTTTCGGTCTGCATAACGCGGTGCAATTTCGTGATAAAGCTTATACGCATTCACCTTAGGAAGTGCGCGCATAATGAGTCTTAATGAAGTGATGTTTTGTTTCTTCGCGTGAGTTACCATGCGCTCAACAAAACCACGCAACGCTTTAGCTCGTGCCTCGGTCGTTACAATCTTTTCATGAGAGATGAGATGGTTCGCGAGCCCCTTCATAAACGCTCTGCGTTGTCCTTTCTCTCGTCCAAATTTTTTAACAGTCTTTGCGTGTCGCATGGATTACTTCTTCTTTCCTTTCTTTTCTTTATGGGTAGCTATTTCGGTTTTGGTAACTTCGACAGCAGAAAGCTTTTCGAAGTGGTCTTTAATAATGTTTACTGACTTATGGAATGCTTCAGAAGGTGTAATAGAGCCATCAGTTTCCACCTCAAGAATGAGACGGTTGTAATCTGTTCTATCCCCTACGCGCATGTTTTCAATGGAAAACGCTACACGTACTACCGGTGAGAAAAGTGCATCAAGCACAATTGTACCCACAGGAAGTCTCTCAAGCTTACGCGCTTCTGAAGGAATATAACCTAATCCTTTTTCTACGGTAATTTCTAAATCGAGGTCCGCGGTCTTCTTCGTAAGTGTTGCGAGATGAAGGTCTTTATTAATAACCTGTACAAACGTTGACTCGTCGATATCTGCAGCGGTTACCTCTTTTTCTCCCTTCACATGAAGAGTAAGTACTTGAGGCTCGTCAGCAAAGAAATGAAAACGTACTTTTTTTAAATTGAGTGAAAATTCCACGATATCTTCTACCATCCCAGGAAGTGCTGAAAATTCATGATCAACTCCTCTAATCTTTACTTGGGTAATCGCTCCGCCAGGCAACGAAGAAAGAAGCGCTCTTCGGAGTGCATTACCAAGGGTCATACCATAGCCGGTATAAAGGTTTTCGACATGAAACAAACCAATATTGTCCTTCTCGGAAACTTTCTTTACCACCAACGATTCACTAAGATGTGCGTATTTCATAAATAATTATTATTTTAACGCGAATAAAATTGACCTACCAAGTTGATATCAAAAGGAAATTGATACTCCTCGGTGCTTGAAGGGGCGACGCATTCACCCTTAAGCTCATTAATATCAACAGTAAGCCACTTCGGTACCTCAAGATTTTTCAAATACTCCTTGGTTCCTTCAAATATCTTTGAGTCTTTTGATTCAGTACGAACCTGAATAACATCACCCTTTTTCACATGGAATGAGGCGATGTTTGTCTTTTTTCCATTTACCACGATGTGCCCATGAGACACAAGCTGTCGTGCAATACGTGGGGATTTTGCAAATCCCAAAAGATACACCACAAAATCAAGGCGCTCACGAAGACGCGCGGCGATTTGCTCTTTGGTTAAGGTTTCAAATAACTTCCCAAGCTGTTTATTGTTCAAACCGAAAAAAATTCGAATCTTCTGCTTCTCCTGAAGCTGCTTCCCGAAATCAGAAATATTTCTCTGACGCTTTGCACCATGCTGGCCAGGACGCTGTGGGCGACGCACGGTAACACACTTTGGAGAGCTACAACGCTCCGCTTTTAAGAAAAGTTTTACGCCAAGTGATCTCTCTTTTTTTTCTTTAATTGGTCTCATGGTTAAATTCTTCTTACCTTTCTTGGACGAGGACCGTTATGAGGAACTGGGGTCACATCCTTCACTGAAAGGATATCAAATCCTTTCGTCGCGAGCGAGCGGACTGCGGAATCTCTTCCCTTTCCAATACCACGTACAAACACCTCGATCTTGATAGGGCCAGATTTCTTTACCTTTTCTGCGAGCGCCTCTGCAACTTTTGAAGCTGCGAATGGAGTTGCTTTCTTAGGACCCGAGAAGCCAAGTGAACCAGCAGACAACCACGCCACTGTATTCCCCTTCTCATCGGTAATAGTCATGATGGTGTTGTTAAGTGTTGCTTGGATAAACACCTTCCCTTTTTCAACGCGAAGTTTGCCCGATTGCTTTACTTCAGCAACCGCGCTCTCAACGCCCTGTGACTCCTTAAGGGCTGCCTCTCCTGTTACTTTTGCAACTTTTTTCTTTCCCATGGATTAGTGATTATTTGAGATCAACCTTTCTCTTTCCGCTTCCGGCCGTTTTACGTACGTTGCCGCGCACCGTTCGAGAATTTGTTTTAGTACGTTGTCCGTGCATTGGAAGACGACGCATGTGGCGAACACCACGATACGCCTTAATATCTTTCAAACGATTAATATTTTGTTTAATAACCTGTCGTAACTCTCCTTCTACTTTGTAGCTCTTTTCAATAATTGACTGTATTTTGTTTACTTCTTCTGGAGTAAGTTCTTTTGCAAATTTTTTGGGATTAATTTCTGCTTCGGCAATAATCTTATATGCACGTGCAAGACCAACCCCATAAAGGTACATAAGGGCAACGGGAATTCTTTTTGTGTCTGGTATGTTTACGCCTACTACTCTCATAAATAATTATCCTTGTCGTTGTTTATGCTTTTTATTTTCACAAATGACATAGACCCTTCCCTTGCGACGGATAGTCTTGCATTTCAAACAGATTTTTTTTACAGATGCTCTTACCTTCATAATAAAAATGCCCTTTTACGAGCAACGTAATATTACTCGAATACTTACTTTTTTACAACCTCCGCACAATGCGCCCTCGGCGCTCATCGTACGTAGTCATCTCGACTGTTACTCTATCTCCTGGGATCACACGAATCCTATTCAACTTCATTTTTCCTCCCAAATGGGCAAGGACCTCTCGCTCTCCTTCCAGCGACACGCGGAAGAGTAAGCCTGGCAATGCTTCTTGCACTATGCCGTCCTGTTTTATAAAACTATCTTTTTTGCTCATTTATGGGTAATAAAAACGATAAGCGAATTCAATTATATGGAGGAAGGCCAAAAAAGTCAACTCCTACCTGCTAATAGGCTGTCCTGCCCCAGAGCGCGATCTCTCTACTGAATAGTCACTTTTACCTTCGCTGGATTTGTAGGTGCACGATGAACCCAAAATGGACTAAAAGATGCCTTTGCAGTTTCAATTCCAGGTAACGCCCACACCGCCGTTCTTACTGCAGTTTCGTCCGCACCAAGAATACTCGTTTTAAACCCTTCTGCATCAACATCCGCCACAAACACAATCGTCCCCGTTGCATTCAACACCATTGTCCCCTTTTCAAAATCAAATATCGGCGTTCCATACGACACTTTCATCTCAGCCACTCGCTCTCCAGTACGACCCTTTCCTGCAACTTTTGAGAGCGCCTCATTAAGTGCCTTCTCTTCAAATACAAGCTGTTTCAATCTTCCCTCCATAAACATTCCAAATATTTTTTTATCGGTAGCACTTGGCTGTGGCTCTTTTTTCAAAATAGTAAATTCTGTATTTCCATCAACTGTTTTAAATACTTCATTTTTCAAAAGAAGCATCTGACTCTCAAGAGCTGCGCGAAGTGCATCACCTACCTTCTCCTCTGCACTCGCAAGATCATCTGCAGATACTACCGCACGCTCCCCCGATGAGCCACCGTCTATAACACTAGATGCCTCTGCATAAAACCCACTAAATTTAGCAGTATTTTTAAATCCTGGAATGGTCCATCTCCCTTCCTTCGGATTATTATATTCTGGTCCCGCATTGTCCGCAGTCACACTCACTTCAATGGATGAGGGGGCCATTTTCCCCGCAACAACTTTTGCCCCAGGAATAATTACTGGCTTATCAAGACGAAATATCTTCCCCTCAGAAGACTCGAAGCGCGTAGATGCCACCAACCCCTGTGGACTTGAACTAAATGCGTTATACACAGTAAGTTTTCCTTTTGCACGTGCAGTCACTACTTCCGTTCCTTGCGCAGGAAAATCCATTGAGAGATTACTCTTTGCTTCAAGAAGCTCCCCTGGAAGGAGAATTGCATTATCCTCTACACCTACTTCGTGATAATCCTTGCTCACCCGCACAGTAAGATTTACAGGAATCTCAGCCTTCTTAAGAGTTATTTCCACCGCGACACGAGGTGCCTCGCGATATGCGTACCATCCTCCCGCAATGACGACGAGTGCAAAAATAGAAAGCGACAAGAGCCATCCTCTTTTTCCTCGTGAGGAATTTACGTAGGATATTTCTTCTTCGTGTATCTCCTCTTTCGGTTTATGTACTGGTATTTCTTTATAAATCTCGCTCTTGATGGGAATCTCTTCTTTTCCTAACACCTCCTTCTTAACAGCAACGGCGGCTTCTTTTTTGGGAATTTCTTTTCTCGATGAGGGAACATTTCTTACAATATCCGAAACCGCCCGCTCTCGCATACTTAATATTGGATTTATTGCTTCAATTTTTGCGAGTTTTGCAAGATCAAGAATATCATCATCCACCGATTCCACAGTGAATATTTTTCCCGCAGTCTCACTCTCTCGTTTCAACACACGAAAATTATTTGGGGAAAGTCCAAGTACAGAGCCCTTAGGAATATTTAGAATAATAGTGTCAGCAGGCATATGGATAATTTTATCCACGGCCGCATCAAGTCCTTCAGATCTATCAAGAAAGATTTTTCGTTCTTTTTTCATCCCGTTAGAATTTTTTTATATTACTTTTTTATTTTTGATACTCATCGTATTCATATTACCATCTCCTTTATACTCCGCTGGTAAAACTCTAACGGGATTCATACGTTATATTAGGCATGTGGCATAAGCCATTTTACTCTCCGCTGAAGTAACTGATTCACCGGCATGTATTGAGGGTGGAGATAAGGAAAAGCAAATAATGCGAGTGACTGATCGATGTGTGTTCCCTCTTCTTCTGATTCATTCAATTCTCTCTTCACTCCTAATGATACATTTTTTGGAATCTTAAATGATGCCGACCGAAGCTCTCCGCATGCAAATAATGATTCAGGAATTGGATGCGACGATGAAAGTACATAGCGAATTGCAGACTTTTTCATGTGCCCCGCCGGTACTATTGGTTCAAGATGTTCTATGAGATTTCTCATCTCTTCGCGTGCGGTGCGCACAATAATATGTCGCATCTTTTCTGAAATCTGATTATTAGTATAGCGGTTCAAGAGTGCTGGAACAATGTGCATATGCACACCAAAAAGTTTTCCAAGTGCACGCGTGATATTTTTCGCCCCCCACGCACATTCCCCCACATAACTACTTTCTTCATTTCCTATTACAAATACAGACGTCTTCTCATCTTCTATTTCAAGAAACACCACAGGCTCTCCTATCGCCTCCATAAGAATGGAGCCTCGTTCCACTACGATGATATTGCCACGCACAAATTTACTGAGATGGGTAATAGAAGGAAGAAAATCACGCGCAATTAGAGTACCTCGAAATTTCAAAAATAATTCACGGCCAGAAAAATCGAGCGGATTAAATACCGTGTGAGTACCAATACGAACCCCGTTTACTGCAACATTTGCCACAATAAGATCGAGTTCATTTATTCCCAATTTTTTTGAAGCAAATGCACGGTAACGATTTAAAAAATTCCAAAACCCATGAAAAAGAAGGGCGTCTAATTCACCCTCATCAATGGGTTCTTGAGGATTTGCTCTCACGAGTTTCACACCGCTTTCAATTGTGGTCGCATGATGTGAATCAAGCGCAAGAATAATACTTCCAAACATTCGAAGGCCAAAAAGCGATGGTCTTAATTCATTCAAATTACGGACAAATTTTTGCTTGATAATATGCGCACTACGATTTGTCTCGGCATCATAGGCTCGCGATATTTTATACACTCCATTTATCTGTTCAACAAGAAGTGTGCTTCCTCGCAATCGATGCAATACATTTGCAATAGCTTTTTGAACGCGCTTCATTTACTTCCATTATACCACTGCATCCGGTGAGATTATTTTTTTGCTGTTTCTTCGTTGTGTGATACCACTGCCCCCACTGCGAATCTCATGCGCGAAGCATTAATAATTTCGTCTCGATGTGAGAAATGAGTCGGTTGAAGCACTTTTAAGGTGTCTGCAGAAAAAGGATCGCATGTTTCTCCATCAATGGTCATTTTAATATAAAATTCTTGAAGCCCAAGGTTAATCATATCTTTCGCTTTAAAAATGGGGGTCATCTCTCCTTCTAATGTTTCCGCATCCTCCCCGCCCACACGAAATACCACCATACTTCCTACACTCGCAAGAAGCGCCGCTTGCACGCGCTCTTCTAATTGTCCTAAATACTGATGTGAAACAGTAAGACAAAGACCAAACTTCCTTGCTTCAGAAAGAAATTGTTCAAACGTTTCAGTAATAAAATTCTGGAACTCGTCTATATAAATATAGAAATCTTTACGCGCCCATTCTGGCATTGTGCCACGTGCCATACCCACCTGACGAATTCGCATTAAAAGAAGTGAACCAAGGAAACTTGAATTCTCTTCACCAATTTTTCCCTTTGCAAGGTTCACCAAAATAATTGCGTTCTCATTCACCAATACATCAAGATTGATCTTATTCTCCTCTTGTGAAAAAATACTCCGCAAAAGAGGGTGTGAGAAAAATTGACTAAGTTTACTTACAAGTGGAATGATTGCCTCAGTATCGAATTTCTTTGCCCATTCTGGAAATTCAGTAACCCAAAACCGCTTTATCATCTCATCCTCAATAAAAGGAATGACTTTTACCCGATATTCTTCATCGGTAAGCATTGAAATCATTCCCCGCATCGTGGGATGTGGGTAATCAAGAAGTGCGAGTATAGTAAAGCGAAAAATATGTTCAAGACGTGGTGTCCATGCATCAATGAACTGCTTTTTCATAACCTCAATAAGTCCTTGCGTAAGCTGATGGTGAAAGGCCTTATCCATTCCCACAAGAGGATTAAATAAAAGTGGATGTGCAACATCCGAAGGATCGATAAAGCAGACGTCCTTCACTCTTGACTCAGGAATGAAATCAAGAATAGCATCGGTCAAATCACCGTGTGGATCAATCACGCATACCCCCTTCCCCGCCGCAATGTCCTGCCTGATAAGTAACTCAAGAAATTTTGATTTCCCTACTCCTCCTTTGCCAATAATATGAAGGTGATGTCGCCTATCAATACGCTTTAGGCCAAAAATAAATTTCTTCTCCTCAAGACCTGCCGCATAGTTCGTGCGCCCAATATACGAAACCTCCGCCGAATTCGATTTTCCAAGAATTGGAAGTTCGGGAGGAGGTGGTGCATATTTGATAATTTGTAATTTCCCTTCTTTTGCCATTAACGAATTAGAGAATCTTCACTTCGTGCAAAAACTTTTCATAAAGATTGATGACCTCGCGCATTTCTTTTTCCAAAAGAATTACGTCAGATGAATGCGCAAGCTCATTACGAATTCTATGTGCACGAAATACTGCATTCAAACTTCTCAGTCCCATATTGTTTAATCTTCCCAATCGCTCTGCCATGTTTGTTCCCACAAATCCAGCATCCTGTAATAACTGATCAATTAATGCGTCGGCATCCATAAGTGCGGCGCGATACGAATCGGGTGGTGAACTCACAGCACGCGCAAGAATCTTTTCCCAAGACTCTTTATATGCTGCTTGTAGGCCAGGCTTTTTAAGTATTTGTGCAACACTTGGGGGCGCTGCATGAATATCAATTTTTCTACGTGTCGCATAGGCATGTATTGTGAAAAGAATAATGCCCACTACTAATGCGGTATCAAGTATCAAAAAAATAAAATGCGCAATGGTGTATATGCGCAGCCATGGCCCACTTACTAATAAGTGAGAGATGAAAGTAGAAATTGATGTAAGAAAAATTGCAGGATCCATAAATTATTATTCCTTTTCTTCAAATCGTTCTAAGTGCGACTCTTCTCCAAAAATGGCAATTCCCGAAGGAGGGCCAGCCTTCTTACTCTCTACACGCTTAATATGTGGTGCTGTAAGCACAATTGATGTTGGCAAATGAAAGACACTTGCAAGTTCATCTACTGACATTTCAAATGAGAGCGTATCAAAATTCGAATTTGACATATATGAAGTAAAAAGACGCGCAGTAAATGTCTCGGGAGGCCACTCACGAAAACGGAATGAATAAAGCAATCGCTGTTTGCGATATTCTCCTTTTTTATTAATTCCTGTGCGAAACGGCTCACTCCACTTCCATGGTTTTACCCCTGTCGCCATAGGATTGTTTTGCTTAAACGAATTCAAATTTGGCGCACTATATTGGTTAAATGCACCTATAATACCACTTCGTGCAAATCCCGAACCTTCTTTAAAAACTGTCTTTGGTGCAATATACAAAATTCGAATAAGAGTATTAAAAGCAACTTTAGAAAGTTTTGTCTCGATTGCGTTCGCAAGTTCGTTTTGTCCTGGAGTTCGTGGAATGGTTACCTTCTCTTCTCCTGCCTCAAAAAGTTCTGGTTCACGAAGCTTTTCCAAAACACTCCGCCATTTCTCACTCCACTTTTTATCTGCAGGTGAGAGAACAATTTGAATGCATGCTACTTCTTCTTTTTTTAATTTTCCAAGAACTTCAAGGAATGTTGAAATTGGATCGAGTTGTCCTTCTCCTCCACTTTCAAATGCCTGGTAAGTTTTAATCGGATAGGCTGCGTCAATTGCAAGTTTCATCTCAGTCCCCCACATATCTCTCTCTTGTGCATAAAGCTCTGCGGTAGTTGCGGGTAAATCTTTCATATAATCTTTTACCTCTACCACCTCTACGTCTGCGTAGCTCGAAAAAAAGGTTGCTTCAACGAGATTCCTGTTTTTCTTCGGCACACGCATGTAAATATGTACCTGCCCACCAATACTCACTATTTCCGCAGAAAACCAAAGTGGCACCTCGCCATCAATATATTTCTCATGAAAACTCCCAGGGCTATTTCCGAGTGAGTGAAGAGAAAGAAGTACCTGCTCCATAGAAAGGGGGCCTTTCTGGAGCTCCCGAGGAATACGAAGTTCAAGTAATACATACTTCTCGTCGGCTGCCTCCTTCTTCTTATATTCCTGCTGACGCCAATAGAGAAAAAGTGCACGAAAAGGAATAAACAATATAAAAAATGTCCAAAACCACCACGTGTAAGAAATGAAACGTTGCACAATTGCCCAAAGTTCCGCCATAGAATAAAAAGGGACGGTAATAAGAGCCCCCGCAATAAGGAGAAAAATCCAAACTTCCCATTGCCTTAGCAACCCAACTATAACTTCCTCGAATTGCTTGCGAAAATCCTTAAACATGTAATACGTTCATTCTACATCAAATGTGACAATGAAAAAACATCCCCCGCGCTATGCGGAGGATGTTTTTGTCTTATGCTTCTCGAACGTGATATTTTCCAGTCTCAAGTCTCTTAAAATGCTTTCTATTTTGAAGACTCAAAAGGATGGTATTTTCTTTCAAGAAGCGCTGTTTATTCACGAGAGTTACTACTTCCGTTGAGGAAAGTGGTCCGTTCTTTTTCAAGAGACTGGTAATCACTTCTCGCACGGTACCGGATTCAAATCCGTGCTCCTGAAGGCCGTACATGCCACGTCCCACGAGTACAAAGCGATGATCTTTAATAAGTTCGTTATGTACTGTCTGTACGTGTGCACGCTTCTTATCCAATCCGTACTCATTAATAAACTTTGCAACGTGTTCGAAGTGTAAAGGCTGCCCATTCTTTTTCAAAACGAGATATGCCTTGTCGCGAATTGTCTTTGGTTCGATTTCTGCCCACTCACGAAGACCTACATCACCAAACACGTTTGATCCGAAGTGCTTAGGGATAGTAAGAAAATGAGTTGAAGAAAGATCCTTACATAATGCTAAATATGTCTTCTCGCGGAGAATCTGATTCTTATCACCACCACGGAAAAACTGTGTCATCTGTTTTACGAACTCAACAAATTTCTTTTTGGCACTATCACTTACATACCAAAAACCATTGCTATTATCGTCTTCACGTTGATAGAACGGAATACCTGAGGTAAGAAACACAAAGCGAAGTTTCTGCTCAATATATTTTGCATCTGCATCATCAGTCATTTCCATTACCTCATGGATGAATTCATCATCACGACGTACGCCATCGCACTTCGTAAGATGAGCTACTGCCATATCGATTAAGTCCTTTGCATCAGTGCGTACGCGGTCGCGAATTTTACCAATAATCTGCTCTTCAATTTGACGCACACGCTCACGCGTAATACCAAGCTCATCGCCAATCTCCTGAAGAGTTGCGCGTTTTCCGTTTTTCAAACCAAAGCGACCCATAACAACTTTGCGTTGCTTTGGGGTGAAATCTGCAAACAACTCATTGATAAATTGGTCGATATGTTTCATAACCTTTTATTTACTTAAAGTGTAATATACCCTGTTTAAGGTGTCAAGTCAAGTACTATCCCATTTCTCTGAAATGTGGTGTTTCAAATAAACTCGTAGTTCTCATATTAAAAACCCCTCATTCTTGAGGGGTTTTCGAGTGACCAACTAAGATTGTGAATTTCCCCTACCCCAGAGATATAAGATAGGACTTGCAAGGAATATTGATGAATACGTACCAAATACCGTTCCTACAAGGATGGTAAGGATAAAGTAAAAAAGCGATGAAGGACCAACCACAAGAAGTGCTACAAGCATGATTACAAGAGTAAGTGTGGTATTTACTGAACGAGCAAATGTTTCACGTACACTGTAGTTGATAATTTCCGCAAGAGTAAGATTCTTCCCACGATGAATGAGAATGTTCTCACGAATGCGATCGAACACCACGATAGTGTCGTGCACCGAGAATCCCATTACCACAAGAAGTGCCACAATAAAGTTCGTATCAATTTCAATACCTTTATACCATCCAAGAAATGCGAGAAGTCCTGTCGGAATTACCACATCGTGAAGAAGTGTAATGAGTGTTGCAAAACCATATTTCCATGAAGAAATCGGTTTTGAAACTTTTCGAAATGCATAAGCAATATAAAGTGAGATACCAAAGAGCACTGCGATAATTGCCTTGATAGCGCGATTACGAAGTTCTATTCCAATAGTAGGACCAATACTCGAAAAATTCTCCTCCTTAAAATCACCAATGGTTTTAAGCGCGGCACTATATTCCAAATGTCGTGCTTCATCTAAATTTGGTAAACGAAGAATAAACGAATTAGCAGAAGCACCCGATTGTTTTACTGAACCTTCTCCTTCTTTGGTAATGGGCGCAATTGCCTTTCGTACCATTTCGTCGGTCACGGTGCCACTTGTAAACAATACCTGCCACTGAGTTCCTCCGCGGAGATCAATCCCCTGACGAAGTCCGAGTGTTGCCACAAGCACAATACTCAAAAGCACCATGAAGATAGAAAATCCGAGGAAGTAGTTTCTATTCTTAATAAGATTAAAATTTTTCATATTATTTAAGGAAGAGTCTTAACATAAGGCGCGTTGTCGTAATCGCGCTGAACATACTGATTACCACTCCCAAGAAAAGCGTGAGTGCAAATCCCTGCACAAAGCTTGAGGTAAGGAAATAAAGTACCGCGGAAGTAATCATAGTAGAAACGTTTGAATCGCGAATTGAAGTCCACGCGCGTCTGAATCCCTCTTCAATAGCTGCCGCATGAGGAATGCCCTTCTTCATTTCTTCCTTCGTACGCTCATAGACCAGGATGTTTGCGTCCACCGCCATACCAATAGAGAGGATGAATCCTGCAATACCAGAAAGCGTAAGAGTAATAGGCACAAGCTTGAAAAGACCAAGAGCAAGTGCGGTATAGATAAGAAGTGCAAACGAAGCAAAGATGCCAAGTGTTCGATAGTAGACAAGCATAAAAATCATGACCGCGATCATACCTATCGCACCCGCAAAAATCGCCTTCTCAAGTGAATCTTTACCGAAGTCAGCACCTACTGTCTGCTGATTCACGAGTGTAATAGGAGCAGGAAGTGCCCCCGCATTAAAACGTTCCACGATTTGCTGCGCGCGTGTGATACTAAATTGTCCTGTAATGCGTGCTTTTCCTCCAGAAATCACTCCCTGCACTCTTGGACAACTATCTTCGAAGCTATCAGGAATAATTGGTTGTCCATCAATGAAAAGACAAATTGCCTTCCCGATGTTATTACCAGTAATTTTTTCAAAAAGAACGGCACCTTCTTCATTTAAGGTGAAGTCAATTTCAGGAAATCCTGCAGTCTGATCTCGTCCTACCTGTGCACTCACCACATAACGTCCATTCAACTCCGTAGGAATAAATGAAACGGTACTTGTTGACCCCTCATCCTGTTGCACCTCACGAAATTCGAGAAAGGGTGTTTCCCCAATCATCGCAATTGCTTTATCAATATCTTTAATACCTGCGAGCTCAATCACGAGTCTATTCGTATCCCCCACCTTCTCGTTGTATACCTTTGGTTCTGAAACACCGAAAAGATTTACGCGCTTCTCGATCACGTCGCGCAATCCACGAATAACCGAATCTCGGTCTTCGCTTTTCACCTTACTTACATCAATATCGTAAGTAAGAAGACTTCCTCCTGCGAGGTCAAGTCCCAAACTCCAAGGTCGAAAAGAACTTATCTTTTCCCATAGGGGTTGATACGTAAACACACCGGCAACGACTGAGACGGTGATGATAAGCGTGAGAAACGCCAACATTCTTTTTCTATCAAGCATAGTAAAATCAAGTGTATAATATGCGCGAAGCGAAATCAACCTGACAATAAGTGACTAAATCCTTCCTAGAAAGGATTCCCTTAATAAGGTAGAATATCTTTATATGAGTCACAAATTATGGAAAGCGCTTCTTTATATTACCAACAACGAAGAAACCTCTCGCCACGAGCAACATTTTGACGTCGCTTTCTTCTTTATTAACACAATTGCCCTCGTAATAGGCTTTATAATGTTTCTCGCATACAACGAACCTCAATGGATATCAGTCCTTGTGATTGAGTATGTGTGGGCCTTGGACAATATGCGTCATAACAGGCCGAAAAATTAATCTTACTTGAATCCCATTACAAATCGAATGGGATCAACCGAAATAGAATTTACTTTAAGAGAAAGGTGAAGATGTGGTGCCGTTGAATATCCTGTACTTCCTACAGTACCAATCACCGTACCACGCTCTACAATATCCCCTTCTTTTACATTTTGTTTTTGTAAATGCATGTACAGTGAGAAGATTCCCTCGCCGTGGTCAATAATAATCACGTTGCCATACACCGTATCAAAGTAGACGCTTTTCACGACACCCCCACTCATTGCTCCTACTGCGGCACCTGCGCGTCCTTTTATATCAATCCCCCAGTGACGAATCACTGAATCCCCCGTCTTACGAATCTCTCCATACGTACTTGAGATTGTTCTATTGTTGGCGAGTGGTAATCCGAATGCTTTTTCAAAATACACCTTATCAGTTTTCTCCTTCACGGTACTATCAATGCTCACTTTTTGTTCAGCAAGCTTTGTGGTAAGTCCTTCTGTCGTAAGTCCGAGTTCTTTTGGAATACCAAGATTCACTACTACAAATTTTCTTGCGCGCACCCTAAGACTTCTTGTAAAAGTAGTGCCTCCTACAAATGTGACTATGAGCGGATAAGTACCTGCTTTTTGTGCGGCGAGAATTGGGATAACCGCCATTGGATTACGACGATACGTAAAAAAAGAAAATCGCTTCCCATCAAATAAAACAGATTCTGGCTTTGCACCTCCGGTAAAACTTACTGTTACGGTATCACCTTGATACGGCGTGGTGTCAGAAATGTTCATACTCAAACTATCCGCGTACACCATAGGAGTACCAATCAAAGCAAATAATGTAATAAATAGTAACAATTGTTTCATTCTCTATAGTATAACGTAAGTCACTCACCTTCCCTTACACAATAAGCATTGCATCACCAAACGAATAAAAATGAAATCTTTCTTTTATTGCGATGGCATATAGCTCCAAAATAGTTCTCTTTGCATTCTTATCTCTCAAAAATGCATCTACGAGACTCATAAGAGAAGATTGTGGAATGTGAAAATTCGTTACCATCATGTCTGCGAGCATAAAATGATGGGGATATCGAATAAATATCTCAGTTGAGTCGATAATAGGTGTTAAAGCACCATTGCTTAAAATTGTAGTCCCCGCTGACTCAAGTGCGCGCATTACTGTCGTCCCCACTGCAACAATCGGCTTTTTTGCGTGTTTTTGTAAGCGTAGTATCTCTGAAGTCTCTTTTGGTATTGTGTATTGTTCACGATGAAGTTTCCCTTCTCGTATCTGCTCCTCGCGCACCGGAGCAAAAGTTCCCATTCCCACATGAAGCGCAATAGAGGCAAATGAATTACCACGTTCTCTAAGTTCCTCAAGAAGCTCTGGAGTAAAATGCAACGATGCGGTAGGTGCGGCAACTGATGCGGGTTGTGTCGCAAACACACTCTGATAGCGTGCGCGAAGTTCTGTTTCAGTGAGTGGCGATTCACCAAGATATTTAGGAATGGGTGTAATACCATAACGCATAAGTAACTCACCTATGTGTTCGATTGGGAAAAGCGGCTTCATATAAAAGAACTGTTCTTCTTGTTGCACCACTTCTAATTTTTCTCCATTTGGAAATGAGAGTTTTTGCCCCACGGTCAACTTTCTATCTGCAATACTTTTAATAATCGTCTCACCCACACGTAGTTCATTCACAAGAAGTAATAACTCCACCTTCCCGCCGGTTTCTTTATGAACCTCGATGCGCGCAGGCACCACCTTTGAGGTATTCAGTACAAGAAGCGCATCCTTTGGAATATATTTTTTTATGTGATGAAATGTATCGAATGTAATCGTGTCGGTACGCGTATCGTATACAAAGAGCCGCGCAGCATCGCGCGGTTCAGCAGGAGCCGAAGCAATCAATTCTTTTGGTAACGTAAAATCAAATTGTTCAGACGCCATGGTTTTTTAGTTGTTCCTCTATTTTCTTACGAAATTCTTGAAAACGACCAGCTTTGATAGCTGCACGTATTTCCGCCATAAAAGTATTAAAAAAATATATATTATGAAGCGTTGCTTCACGTCCTGCATTCATATTTTTTGCACGAAATTCATCATGGAGCATTCCTTGCGTTATACCGCGAGAACATGCGGGACACGCACATCCTTCTTCGAGTGGAAGGGTACTTCCTTCATATTTTGCTCCTGTGATATTATATCGTCCGTGATGAGTCCAAAGAGAACCGTGTCGTGCCTCGCGTGTAGGAATCACGCAATCGAAGGTATCAATACCCCGTGCCACGCCATCCAAGATGTCTTCAATGCGTCCAATACCAAGAAGGTGTCTAGGTTTCTCTTCAGGAAGATAAGGAATACACCACTCAAGTACATTTCTCATCTCCTCTTCTCCAAACGAACCACCAATTGCAAAGCCATCAAATGGCATCTCCCCTATTACACGCGCACTCTCCTTTCTCAAGTCTTCGAAATTTCCTCCCTGCACAATACCATAGAGCGCTTGCGTTGATTTCTTCGCAGCAATGCACTGCCTCGCCCACGTGTGTGTGCGATGCATCGCCCATTTGGTATACCAATATCCATGTTTTGGTGAGGTACATTCGTCAAATGCCAAAATAATATCAGCACCAAGTTTTTCTTGGATGCGAATAGATTTTTTTGGGCCTAAAAATACTGGCGTTGTATCACCATACCCCTCATCTTTAAAATAGGTTCCCCACGGCGTAATGCGAACTAGATTCCGTTTGTGAGAAATACCAAGAAAGGATTTTATTTGAAGAAATATATCACGAAAAATATTTGGTTTTTCACGATGTACCGAAGAAACACCCACTTTTGAAACGCCATGTTCGCGAGCAAACCCAAGTGAGAATACTTGGAAGCCCCCCGAATCGGTCATAAGAATTGCATCCGTATGCATGCGCGTATGAAGTCCTTCAAATGTTTCGAGTGTGTCCCCCAACATACGCCAAAGATGGTACGTATTTGCAATGAGCATTTGTACTTTAATTGCAGGAAAATCTTCTGGAGTGAGCGTGCGCACTTCTGCGCGTGTACCCACAATCACATAACTCGGCGTTTCTGCAATTCCGCCATGTGCATTTTTTAAAATACCCACACGTGCCTTCGTTGCGGTATCTTTTTTTATAATTTCAAACATAGAAATGAATGTGGAAACGGAAAAGCTGCCTCAATGTACAATAAAAAAACAGCCCGGTAAAGGGCTGTATATAGTTACTACCGGTGACGAAACATCTCTTCGAGCACATCACCGAGATCCTTCTTTTGGACGACCGCTTTCCATCCTTTGCGAATAGCAATCTTTCCTTCGGGATATCCAAAGCGTAAATTAACGGACATCCAGAATACCTTTCCAACAAATGCCTCTTGCACTTCCAAAGCATGAGCCTCAGCAAGAAATACTTCACATTTTTTCCCTTTTTTAAATGCAGGGTGGTCGTGATCTATTTCCTTAAGATGCTCAGTGGCCTTCTGTTTCACCTCGTCATCCAACATATAACGGACCCCAAGAAGATTCTTTTCCCACTCGGTCAATTCACCGAGCACCTTGTCTCCGGGCTGAACCTCTTCTTCTGGTTCATGAATAAATTCGGGCTTTAATCTTGCGACAAGCGCCGAAAGTAATACAAACAAATGTCTCATGCAGACTCTCCTTCTTTAGAGTGAATACTATGTAAATGTGCGTTTTTCTGTTCGTAAAAACGGTAAAAATAATATACTTTTATTTTATTATTCTGTCAATATTTTATTTCCCTAACAACTCTACGTAGCTCTTTGTGGTTGAATTCTTCCAATCAAGTCCAAGGATAGGTGCGAGACGCTCTATCTCCTTCTTCGTTCCTTCTATCTCGACATATGATTTATTTTTTAATAAATCGAGTTCAATCGAGGTCTTCCCGAGTTTCCAATGCGCGCGATTTTTCGCATAACGAAATGACTCCTCAAATCCAAGTTCCTTGAATATCTCGCACATTTTTGCGCTATCAACTGCAGTCTGAAGTTCTTTGCGCACACTAAATTTCTTTCCTTTCTTTTTCGGTTCTACTTTCAACGTCAAAAAATCTGAGTCCCCTTTCCATTTTCTAAGGCGCAAGACGATTCCCTTCCTGCGAAGTGAGTGTACAGGTGTGTCGAAATAAGAACTCTCTTCTCGTCCCTTCCAAGTACATCGCCCACCAAGCTTCTTCAGCGTACGTGCAATTGCATTAAGGTCACGGACGATAAATTTTACTTCTATTTCCTTCATGATCGCTTAATATGTTTCATCGCATATTCCATACTCGAATTTACTTTCTTTCCTGGATTAAATATTCCTTGTGGATCAAAGATATCTTTTACTTCTTTAAATAACACACATACCTCTTTGCCATACATAGCCTCTAAGTAAGGGCTTCGAATAAGGCCATCGTTGTGCTCTGCGGTGATTGAACCACCATACTTCAATACAAGTGCATACACCTCATCGGCGACTGGGCGAATTTTTGCACGGTCTGCTTCATCTGCAAGGCGCATAAGTGGAATGATGTGAAAATTTCCATCACCAATGTGGCCTGCTACTGTCGAGAAAATGTCATATCGCTTTAAAATCTCATAGAGTGCGGGGAGAAATTCAGGAATAAATTCGGGCCGCACAATAAGGTCATCAATAAAAGGTGCGGTCTGCTTGCCCTTCACGCGCGTACGCAACAAATTAAAACTCTCGCGACGTATTAACCAATACTTTTTTGATTCCTCCTTGTTCGCCGCAAGGCGCATCGGAAATCCAAGTGGTATGAGTTTTGTGCGCAATGCCTCTAATTTCTTTTGTACCTCAACAACCGTATCCTCTTCAAATTCAATAAGAAGAATAAGTTTTGGCATCCCCTTCGTAAGCACAAGCCAGAACTCAGGCAAAAATGCGAGCGCAAGTGAGAAAGGATTTTTTGCAAGAAGTTTCAAAAATCCCCAGAAATATTTAAGTGCAAGTGTAAACGTCTGGTCGTCAAATGATTCAAAACTTGATGGCGCAAATGGAAGCACTTCATTTACGACTGAGGTTACTTTAGAAAAATCGCTCAAGAAAACTACAAGCATGCCCGTCTCAGGTTTTGCCTTTACTAAACGAACTTCCATCTTCGTGAGCATACCGAGCGTTCCTTGAGAACCCGTGAAAAGTTTTGTGAGGTCAAAACGATTTCCGTTCCACACATCCCATAAATTGTAGCCTGCAGAATTCTTCGATACCTTCGGTCTTGCACGCTGAATCACATCAGCATTCTTTCCCAAGAGTGCATGCATCTTTCGATACACCTCTCCCTCAAACGTAGTCTCCTCTTCTTTCTTCTTAAGCTCTTCCGAGGTAAGTGATTTTAATTGATATGCACCACCATCCGCAAGGACTACATTCAGTCGTCGCACATAGTCATGCGTCTTCCCGTACTTTAATGTTTTCTCTCCTCCCGAATCATTCGCGATCATTCCCCCCATCGCACAAAGTTCACGTGATGCAGGGTATGAAGGAAGCAAAAATCCCTTCTCGAGTGTTTTCTTTTCAAAATCACGATAAAAAACGCCGGGTTCCGTAATCGCATATCCATCAGGAATACCACCCTCCATATTAATAAGATTTCCCACATCTTCGATGTGTGTAAAATACCTTGAGAAATCAACTACAATTGATTCAGTAAGTGGCCCACCTGACATATCGGTTCCTGCGGCACGCGCAGTAAGAGAAATAGCTTCTCCTCGCTTCTTTGCGTCTGCCACATAATGCACGAGAGCTCTCACATCCTCCTCATCTTTTGGAAATACAACAACTTGAGGGGTCACCTCAAAAAGGCTCGTGTCACGGCTGTATTTCACCTTTGTCCTCTCATCCGCCATCACCTCCCCTTTTATTACTTTTTTTAGTTCTTCAATATTCATACCTAATTTCTCAACTATGTAAATAATTATACCCTATCTTCAAGCGTTGCTGCTTTTTTGCGAAGAGAAAAAATAAAAACCCCCATACGGGGGTTATGTTTGAGGAGAGAAATAAACTTCTGTAGCACCAGAATAAAGTGTGGCGCTTGAAAATCCAAAACACCATGCCCAGACCATCTCCGAAATCGGAATGTTGAAGACTCGAGTTCCCAATGGATGCTGGTAGAGCGCCCACCAATCCATAAGTATCTGCTCGGCATTTGAAAATATGAGAAAGCCGAACGAATAAATAAAGAAGAGAAGTCCCAAGAATACCGTGGAGGTGAAAAATGCGGGCTTTAAAAGATCTGGCCGACGAGAAAGTACCACAAGAGAAAACATAAACATGATACCCGCCGTCGAAAAAATTGAATTAACTCCTACTACCTTGCAAAGGATAAGAGAAGAAATATATACCATGAGTCCGAGCGTCACCATCACAAGAATTTTCCTGAGAGAGGACATTTCTTGCATGCGTGTTCTTCTCTTTTTACAAAGTGTTTCATAGCACGTACTCGCTATCCCCACCACAGCAAATCCGAAGAGAATATCTTCGATAAGCACGGGAATAGAAAACACATACGTTGAAAAAATGCTCTGAGGATACCAGTAATCGGAGAAATAGAGTGTTTCCGACAAGACTCCTAAAAACATTCCCACCATGCTTCTTAAGAGTTGGTGATTTCTTGTCTCCTTGTTTGCAAGGAGGTATAAGATAACCCAAATCATCAAGAAAGGTATGGTAAGTACTAGGTATGCCCACCGCTGACTGAGAAACATATGAATGCTCCTTTTCAGTTATTAAAGAATAGCAGCTGACCAAAGAATACAACGATTATAGCGTAAGTCAATAATGTATTTCTCTCCTATCAGAAATAAAAAGCCCCCAACAATTGGGGGCATAAGAATACTATTTTTCCGAAAAATTGCGCGGCACGAGCACTTTTATCAGGTGCTTATTCCACCATCGCTCTTGCCATTTTCCACCCATACGTATTTTGGAAAAAACAACCGGATAACTCTCTGAAATCTGGGTTCCAATGGAGTCGAGAAAGTTCAGTTTCCCGAGTATCTTGTTCATGGGAATGTTGTACACCACAAATCCTGTTTCATCTTCGTGAAATTCGTAATGAAGACTCGCATCTTCATTAATAGATTGCACTGCTTGAATTACCTCGGGAAGATATTCAGAAATGATAAATGGATTAGATACTTCCCCATGTCCCGTATTGTGGGTCACAATTGCAATAAACATATAAAACCTCGCTCAATAGTGAATAAAAAATAAATCAAATAACTGCCCGCACTATACGATTTTGATATAACGAAGTCAATCTTTTTCATAAAAATAAAAACCGCCGGACGCATATGCAATCCGACGGTACTCTTTGATTACTGGGTATCCTTAGCCAAAATGCTTTCCAAGATCTGTTCGGCTTCTTTTACCTGAGCTCCAAGAGCAGCAAGTGTCGCTGTTCGCGATGAACAAAGTTCAATTGCGCGTTCTTGTGACACTCCCTCTTCAACTACCTCATACCATGTTTTCATTTTTTCGCTGTACCATTGATCGAAGTGTTCCTTGCTTCGAAAAGAAGTCCATGTAACCACACCAGTGTGAGTACACTGAACTATGGTTCTGAAAACCACATTGTAATCCATAAAAAGCCCTTTCCTGAAAAATGTTATAAATTGTGAACTAACGTAAGTATACATACATTCTACAATATTGTCAAGTATGCTTTTTTGCTAATAAAGAAATAAAAACCCCGTTCGCCTGAGAGCGAACGGGGTCATTCGTATACTATGTACTTTATTACTCTTCTGAAGCACCAATCAATTCATACAGGGTATCACCCTTTGTCCCCACACTCGTGAGTCCTGAGAGAAAAGGGCATCCCCTCTCCTTTGCTTCACGATAGAGAACATCCCATTCTTTCGCATCCCCTTTTTGATACTTCGCCGAAAGTTCCTCATCAATCACAAAATCCTCTGTCTTTAATTTCGCGTAAGGTCCGTGTTCCATAACCTTCACTATCAGAGGATCAGAACTTACGACTTCCGCGATATGATGCTGCGCAATTCCCGTAATCTGAATGACGAGATGGTCACCAGGATTCGTCGTGTAACTTCTTTGTTCACTCATACTAATTCCTTTTAATTTGTGAAAAACCTAAAAACACCATAGCAATACAATTGCTATGGTGTCAATCATAATTGACTTTTACATTCTCTTATTGAATAATGCGACCAGTCATTTGTTTTACTAATCACAGGGAGGAAGTGTATGTTTACCGTTGCGATTAACCTACAGAATATCGGAACATATTCAAATTTCTACGAAGCATTCAGAATCTTCTACCACGCAATCAAAGCCGAAATCACCAGAGGAACCTCATGGCAAGTTCTCGAAACTGCGTGCTGGATTGAATACAACAATACCCCACTATTCTTGTACGACGCGAAAGATCTCGCCTACAAGCTCGGTATCTTGGTTGATGCGGAGCTGCAAGAAATCCAGAGCGATCAACAATTTTCTGCTGATGAATTTATTCTCTTCTGGCATCTCGCTATGCTCGAAGATGATACTCGATTGATCGGAGTCCTCACTCATTTGTTTAAAAAATTCTCCCTCAAGCCCGGCAATTTTGAGAGCATGAATGAATTCAAAAAATCTGAATAACCCAAAAGCCCCGCAAGCCTGCCTGCCGGCAGGCAGGGAGAATAAAAAGAAGGAGAAGAAGAGTGTTGTTCGAAAACCCCGCCAGGCAGGCGGGGTTTGAGTCCACTCTTATTCGTTCCTTCTTTATTCGAGAGAGGATAATCTATCTTTTGCGGAAACTCGGCTGATGAAAGATGGGGAATGATGCCTCTTACTTTACGTCCAACAACTCCACTTCAAATACTAATGTTGAATTTGCAGGAATGAGCCCACCGCCCACTTCCCTACTCCCATACGCCAATTCCGGTGCAATGGTGAGTTTTCTCTTTCCTCCTACCTTCATACCTGCCACGCCCTGGTCCCATCCCTTGATGACCTCTCCTGCGCCAAGACTAAAAGAGAATGGGGTGCCACGATCGCGTGAACTATCAAACTTCTTTCCGTTCGTAAGTGTGCCCACATAATGTACGCTCACTGTTTTTCCCGCGACTGCTTCTGTTCCCGTTCCTACTACCTCATCAATAATTTCAAGTCCGTTCATAGGTTTATTTGTTTGTTTTATTCCGCTTTGCACAGTACTTGTCGCCGTAGTACTTGTTGCGATTGGTTGTTCTTTCTTTGTCTCATCTGTAGATGGTGCACCTGTATATTCGTAGGCCCCCACGATTACAAGGACAATTGCGACGATTAACCCCATAAACATCTTCCCTTCTTTGTTTATTTCCATGGCTTCTATACTACCATACCCTCCTCGCTCATTTCTATACTATCACCTAGCTCCGTACGCGTATTCTTTAGGGTTCTTTCGGGAAGCTCTAGGACGTTTGCATACATTGGATTCCAGAAAAACATCTTCCCTGGCATAAGACTATGCACCATCTTTCTTACTTTGTACTCGTCGTCGAATATCACACAATCTATCGGGAATCTCATTCCTACCATATGAATACCCCAGCGTGTCCGCATATAGAGTGAGGCAGGCTTTGTTTCCTCTAATAATCCCACTGTCTTTTCATTGAGCGTTCGGGCCACTCTCGCATGCTCTGCAAGCACGGTCTGCTTCGTCTTGTTTACAATTTTCATGATTTATTGTATCTTCTTTTTAGTACTCACTCACTATTATACACGACAAAAGGAGAGCTTTATGCAATTAATCACCGCATCTGCAACCACGTATCCGTGTGGTATATGCAACACAACGTTTCAAACAGAGAGCTTCCCTCCTATACCTTGCCCGAATTGCAATCGCATCTTCTGCCCGGAACATCGCGACAAAGTTCTGGATAGCGAAATTTCTCCTGACCTCTGCTCAGTATGCGCCGGAAAATATCTTGCAGAAGGAGCAAAAGCAATGATGGCGTATGGCATGTACATACGAGGAGTTGCAGCCCGAAGTTAATCGAATCCCGCCATATGGCGGGATTTTTATTTTACTTAAAACAAGATTTTAAGATATCGATATTTTCTTTATCCGGCCCAAGCTCATGAAATCCGGGAACCTCAAGTATCCATGCCTTATCGCGAAGTCTCTTATCTCCTGCAAGTGCTTTAAATCCATCAAGGCCGATAAACCCTGCACCAATATTCTCGTGACGGTCATGATGCGAACCTGATTCTGTCTTCGAATCGTTTGCATGAATCACCTCGATATTCTCTACCCCAATTGCCTTATCCCACGCATTGAAAAGTGACTTCACACTTTCTTTCGTATACGCACTTACTGCTCCTGCCTCAAAGGCGTGTGCAGTATCAAAACAGATTTTTAATCTCTCTGAATTTACTTCATTGAACATTTGTGCCATCTCATCAATACCTACTCCAATCTTCTCGCCTCCACCTGCCGTATTTTCCATAAGAAGCTTCGCTTTGCCCGGCACTGCGTGAAGTACTTTTTTAATTGCCATTATTTCTTTTGCAAGCGCTTCCTCTCGCGTACCTCCTTTTGAAGAACCGATATGAAAAATAAGTCCGTCACCTCCAATTGCTTCTACAATTGATAAGTGATCAATAAGACTTTGAATTGAGGAGTTATAAATAGTAGGAGATGAGCTCGCCACATTTACCAAATAGGCCGCATGAAGATACAGTCCTTTTACCGTACTCTTCTCGTATGCTGCTTTGAATGCCCGCGCATCTGCGGCGAGTGGCATTCGTGCCCGCCACATACGCGGCGAGGAACCAAAAATCTGCATTGCGGTTGCGCCCATTGCCTCAGCGCGCACAAGTGCCTCACCAAATCCTCCATTTGCCGAAACGTGTGCTCCAATATATGGTAATTTTATTGCGGCCATTTTCCTCATTGTACCATAGGAAGCATGGGTCTCTTTTTATTTAAAGAATTGTGTAGAGCGAACTTTTTTGTGATACGCGACCGCAAATCGATGTGCCTCATCACGCACCTTAATAAGAGTGGCAAGGGTAACTTCTTTGGGAATCGTGCCTATTACCTCATTCTTTTTTCGCTCGGGTCCTTTTGCAAGACCCACGAGAGGAATTGTGAGTCCATACTTCAAGAGTATTTCTTTCGCTACATTCACCTGTCCTCTGCCTCCATCAATCAAGATGCAATCGGGCAACGGCCACTTATTCGTAAATCGACGAATAAGTATTTCACGCAACATACCCACATCATCTGCCTCGGTAACCGTACGAATTTTAAATTTTCGATATTCTTTTTTATCTGAAATACCATTCGTAAAAACCACCATTGAGCCCACTGCTGATATTCCTCCAATATTTGAAATGTCATACCCTTCGATACGATACGGACGTTCACCCTCCTTGCCACTTGCCACTTCGGAATCGTGAATAAGTGCAACATCTTGAATATGTTGTAAGGCAAACAAACGACGCTTTATCTGCTCTGCTTTCTCAAACTCCTGCTTTTTACTTGCTGTTTTCATCTCACGCGTAAATGCCGCAAGTACCCTCTCCTTCTTCCCCTCAAAGAAAAGGGTGAGATTGCGAATGATGTTTTTATATTCTTTTGAGGATATTGCACCTATACACGTCCCTGGGCAGATACCTATCTCATACTCCAAACAAGGCCTCACCTTCTTTCCGGTGCTCTCATATGCTTTTGCTACTACTTCTGGCAGATGTGTATTCCAAGGGAAGATACGACGCATAATGCGGAGTGCCTCGCGAAGATTTGAAGCAGAGGTGAAGGGACCAAATTGTACAAGAGAGTCCTCTTTTGCTATTTCCTTACCACGCACCAAGAGTACACGAGGAAATACATCTTTGGTGATGACTACATATAAAAAACTCTTATCATCTTTTTCTCTGATATTAAACGGTGGCTGAAGTTCCTTAATATACTTCGACTCAAGAATAAGTGCCTCGAGTGCCGTTCCTGCCTCTTTATATTCAATCGCACGAATTTCCGAAACCATCTTTTGAATGCGGGTATCATGCGGACGCAAAAAATAACTCGACACGCGCCGTTTTAAATTCGCGGCTTTGCCAATATAAAGAATCTTCCCTGCGCCATCCTTCATAAAATACACGCCGGGAGTTTCCGGAATATGTAAATACAATTTCTTCATTGAAGTATGTGCCCACTAATCGGAATACAAGATAAAATCCATAAACGTTTCAAATGATGATTTTTCTGCAAGTCTATGCCCCGTTCTCTTTCCTATTTCTTCTCGGTGCAAATGTGTCTCTTTCTTTCCACATAAAATAAGTTCTTTTGCATTATTAAATTCGAGCCAGTTATAACTAAGTACCGCGGGATTCAATACAATATCAGCATTCTCTTTTAGAATCTTTTTTGCTACTTGATACTCCACTACCGACATTGCACCAGAAACAATGGAGTGCATATGCAAGAGATCAAAACGCATTTCACTAAAATCAATCCACTTACTTGATACATCAACGGCAATTACAATATCAGCTCCCATTTCTTTTACTACATCAGCAGGAACAGGATTTACGAATCCTCCATCCATAAGAATTCTTCCTTCAATTTCAACAGGATTAAACACAATAGGAAGTGCTGCACTTGCACGAACTGCATCCATTACCTTCCCCTCGCCCAACACTACCTGATTCCCATTTTTTACATCGGTGGCTACTGCTTTAAAGGGAATTTTGCACTCGTCAAACATAATGCCATCAAGACGAGATTCATAAAATGCAGGAACCATAGGATCCTTGAACACGTTCCCATCATGTTTACGAATTATCTTTCCTACCGGAAAGATGCCGTCTTTCGTGACCCCAAGGAATAATTTCTCAAGTGCATCAATATCTTTCGTAGCTGCATACCATGCACCTACTAAGGCCCCCATACTTGTTCCTGAAATAAAACTAATCTCGATGCCCATACGCTCCAACTCTTTAATGACGCCAATATGCGCCAAGCCTTTTGCGCCACCTCCTCCTAAAGCGAGTCCTACTTTTTTCTTTGTTCCTACTGATGTCATTCTTGTTACTATATCACTTTTTTCAAATAGTGACCTGTGTAACTTCTCCCTTTGCGTGCCACATCCTCGGGAGTTCCCTCACAAATAACCTCTCCACCCTGCTCACCTCCCTCAGGACCAAGATCAATCACCCAATCTGCTGATTTAATAACTTCGAGGTTGTGTTCGATGACGACTACGGTATTGCCACGATTCACAAGTCGCTGAAGTACTTCGAGTAATTTTTGCACATCAGCGAAATGGAGTCCGGTCGTGGGCTCGTCCAAAAGATAGATGGTCTTTCTCGTATCACGCTTTCCTAACTCAGCTGCTAATTTAATGCGTTGTGCTTCACCTCCCGAAAGCGTCGTTGCGGATTGTCCAAGCTCAAGATAGCCCAAGCCCACCTCGTTTAAAATTTTTAATCTATCATAGAGCCAAGGGATTTCTTCAAAGAACGTGGCCGCTTCTTCAATGGTTGTTTTTAATACGTCGTGAATATTCTTTCCTTTATATTCCACTTCAAGAGTCTCGCGATCAAAACGTTTTCCCTTGCAGATGTCACAGGTCACGTAGACTGTCGGCAAGAAGTGCATTTCAATGGCAATTACGCCATGCCCTTCACAGTTTTCACAACGTCCCCCTTTTACGTTAAAACTAAAGCGCCCTGGTTTATACCCACGCACACGCGCATCTTCGGTAGCTGCAAAAAGATCACGAATAAATGTCCACGCACCTACATAGGTTGCGGGGTTTGAGCGTGGGGTGCGTCCGATTGCTCCCTGGTCAATATTAATCACACGATTAATATATTCCGTCCCAGTAATTCCTTTATGTGCGCCAACTTTGTAGGTCGCGTCATTAAAAAGATTGGCGAGATGTTTATAAAGTACATCGTAGACAAGTGAGCTTTTTCCCGAACCCGAGACACCCGTAATTGCAGTAAATCTTCGCAAAGGAATACTGATATTAATATTTTTTAAATTGTTTTCCGTTACTCCCTTCAATTTCAACGCATCGTGATCTTTCGTGACATTACGCCGCTCTTTCGGCGTCTCGATAAATTCTTTCCCCCGAAGATAGTCGAGAGTGAGTGATTTCTGCTTCATGTCAGTCAAAATCTCAGGAATAGGACCCGCGGCTACCACGTGCCCACCATGCACCCCCGCACCAGGGCCAATATCCACAAGGTAATCTGCAGCACGAATCGTCTCCTCATCATGTTCCACCACAATTACGGTATTCCCTAAATCGCGAAGCTCCTGCAGGGTTTTAATGAGTTTTGCATTATCACGCTGATGCAGTCCTACAGTAGGTTCATCCAAAATATAAAGCGTTCCCATAAGACGTGAACCAATTTGTGAGGCAAGTCGAATACGTTGTGACTCTCCACCTGAAAGAGTCCCCGCTCTTCGATCAAGTGTCAGATACTCAAGTCCTACATCAATAAGAAACTTCAATCTATTTTTAATTTCCCGAATAGGAAGTTCGGCCACTTCTTTAAAGCGAGGGTCTTTAATTTCTTTCAAGGTGTCAAAAAAATTGTAGGCATGAATTACTGAGAGTGCGGTAACCGATTGAATACTTTTATTTCCGATAAGCACGTTCAATGCCTCTTCTTTAAGACGCTTCCCTGCACAGACTTCACATATTTTTTCTGACCAGATATTTTCTGTGCCAAGACCATTACAGGCAGGACATGCACCAAACGGACTATTGAATGAAAAAAGACGTGGTTCGATTTCAGGGAATGAAAAACCATCACGCGGACACGTGAATTTTGAAGAGAGGGAAACTTCTTCAGTAGTAATAATAGTCACTACATCGCCACCATATTTGAGTGCGGTCTCAATTGCTTCTGAAAGACGCAAACGATTATCTTTATTTTTAAAATCGAGGTTCGAAGGCATACGATCGACCACAAGATCAATCGTGTGTTGTTGGTAACGACTAAGTTCTATGCGATCACGTAATGAATAAAATGTGCCATCGACGCGTACCTCTGAAAATCCTGCGTTTAAAAAATCATAAAGCAGCTGATAATACTCCCCCTTGCGACCACGGACCACTGGCGCGAGTAGAACCATATTTTTTCCTGCTTCATTTTTCTTATAGATGCCGACCGCAATATCCACGATCTCCTCGTTCGTCATTTTCTGAATAGGGCTTCCACATCGTGGACAAAATGGCTTTCCGCCACGCGCAAAGAGCACACGCAGATAATCGTAAATTTCGGTAATCGTTGCAACAGTGGAACGAGGATTTGCAGAATGACTCTTCTGATCAATGGAGATAGCGGGAGATAGTCCCTCAATCTCATCTACATCTGGCTTATCAAGACGACCCAAAAATTGTCGCGCATAGGCAGAAAGCGACTCAATATACCTACGCTGCCCCTCGGCAAAAATAGTATCGAAGGCAAGTGATGATTTTCCCGAACCAGAAAGCCCCGTAAATACGGTCATTTTATCGCGTGGAATCTCGAGATTCACGTTCTTTAAATTGTGCTCGCGCGCTCCCTTAATGATGATTTTATCTTTCATATGCGATGCCTCATTATACTGTCGAGTACTGCTTCATTTGACGCCGCGTCACCCTGTCGAGGGCCACTATCGAGGGTTGTGCTAGTACTAAATGAATTGCCCCATTCCAAATGTCTGGAGGGGTCTATAAGGAAACTTTACGTAGATATAGGAGGGATGTCAAACAAATACTACTTCCCTATTAAAATGATATCTTTCAAACTCTTTTTCTTACTCGTTGTAAAATAGATTATTGAAAGAATGCTGAAAAATGAGAGCACACTTACAAATGAGACAAGATTACTTCCTGTAGTAGCGGAAAGAATATTTGCAAAAAGGTGCTCATTTTTAGTACCTGATGGTGGAACAACGCTCAATTTCGTTTCCATACGAAGTGCGGTTTTGTTATTACGCAAAAGAAGTGTAATACCGTTGGTGGTCTTTACTAGTCCCGCACCATCCTCACGTGCAAAGAATGTGAGTGACATAACGCGCAAAGGTTCAGTAAATCCTGCAGGGTATGCGATCACCCGATGAATAATGCCGTTTTCTACATCATCATAATTATTCTCCTCATCATACGCAGGTTTCCATCCACGCGCATATTCTACCGATCTTAATTCAAGAAGTTCTGAAGGATACGAGAGTTCTATTTGTGCGCCATACTTTTTTGATGTTTCTGGACGTGCGACAAGCGTGATAGTCACTAAGTCACCCTTTATAACCGTAATCTGTGTTGGATAAATAGAGATAAGAGTTGCGAATGGTTTTCCTGGAGTAATAACCGATACAGGTCGAGGAGAAGATGTGCGTGCAGGTGTACGAACCGGGACTGCATGAAAAGGCTGGAGCATAATACTATCAGAGACTACGCTACTTATCGCATTATTTTGATCTTTGAATTTTGCGTAGACTGTACGAATACCGCTTCCCCCTATCAAAACCCACTGTGATGACGATGCGAAGGGCTCCCATTTTGCATCTACGAAATCACTACGATTTGAAATGAGCATCTCGCGCACCAAAGGAGAAGAGAGAGAAAGAGTTACTAATTCACGGTCAGTTGAAGTTGCATCATTATTAATAACCATATAAGGCAATGCGGGATTGTAATACATGGCACCTCCTCCCCAACCCACGCCTCCCCCACCACCAATTGAATTACCACCCACGGTCGGTGTGGTTACTGAGATAAACACAATGTCTGATGCTTCTCCTGTCGTACTTACAATACGAACTCCAATTGTATAATTCGTTCCTGCAGAAAGTCCTGAGATGCGAAATCCCTGATCTTTATTTTCAAGAGGAAGAGGCATGCCTGTGGCAAGTGTGCCTGAGGCAAATGTGGGTGCAGTAAATACAAACGGAGCAAATCGCACATCAAACACTGAAAGAATAGTGCTTGTAGGCGTGTGCCACGACACATCAAGAGTAGTTGCACTCGCAGTTGCTACGAGATTAGTAACAGGAGGAACCCATGCGCCAGTAGTCGTTGATGCAGTTACAAGTGTTGAGACCATGCCCACCGTATTTACTGTTTTGACTCCAAAATAATAAGTAGTAAATGGTGAAAGTCCCAAAACATCCAATGATTGGTTTTTTCCTTCAAGAGGAAGAGGTGTGGTATTTACTTTTATTGCTGAAGAAAAATTACCCTCAGTGATTGGAGTTAATGAATAACGCACATCGAATTCCGAAAGACCTCGCTCATCGGGCGTATGCCACGAAAGTATCGCGGAGGTGCTTCTCCCCAATGCGGAAAATGACGAAACAGGAGAAGGTGCAGACACATTGCCACTTCCTCCTCCCCCACTCTTTGTCGCAGTAGTAATTGAAGTAACGGCTATAGGAGAATTATTTCCTACTGTGTCGGTCACTCGAATACCCACATAATACGTAGTTGCCGAAGAAAGACCACCAATTGAAAATGATTGAGAGGTGGTTGGTATGGGAAGTGGTGCACCTACTGCCTGTGTTTCATTTACAAATGAATTTTCTGTTATCGGGGTCGTACCATAACGAACTTCGTATTGAGAAAGATCAGTATCGCTTGGTGCGGTCCATGAAAAATTAAGAGAGGTCTCTGTTCCTGAACCAGAAAATCCCGTAACCGATGCGGGAGGAAGATTGGGTGGAGCAGAAAGTGTCGTGAGAGACGCGAATGAATACGTATACGCCCCTACCGTATCTCCATAACGATAGCCGACAAAATAATTAGTATTTTCTGCTAAATTATTAATTGTTACCGATTGAGGCACAGAAGGTATAGGAGTGGGAACTCCTGAGACAATCGTACCACCTGAAAAACTCGCTTCATCTATTGCGATTGTTGCATAACGCACCTCCTGCTCAGTGGCATCTGCGGGGACCGTCCACGATACAAAGAGTGAATTATTAGAAGGCTGAAGAGAGATTGAAATGGGTGTGGCAGCATGTGCAAAAAATACACCACCAAAAAGATAGGCGGTTGCTATTACGAGGAATAAACCTGTATGCAGTGTGCTCCTCATGTCGGCCAAATATTAAAACATCCTTAGTATTTGGTCAAGTTTTCTTTTTAAAAAATAAAAACCTCCGCACTATGCGGAGGCTCGATGACTATCTCATAAGTATCATCTTTGCAGTGTATGACACCTCTCCTGCGCGCATCCTATAAAGATAGGTACCCGAGGCAAGATGGTCTGCATTAAATGAAACCTCATAATTCCCGGGAGTAAAAATACCCTCGGCAATTATGCCTACTCGTCTCCCCTGTAGGTCAAACACCTCCAGAAGTACGGGGCCATATGCAGGCACCGAAAACCGAATGCGTGTTGCAGGATTAAAAGGATTGGGATAATTCTGTTGAAGTATGAATGTTGTGGGAATACTTCCCTCAAGACTTAGAACTCCCGTCACTACTGTACGTGCAGGAATGGCAGGAGTGTATGCCGAATAAGAACTGTCTTTTCCTTTTGAGCGTGCGCGGAGATAATATGTCCTGCTTCCGGTAAGTCCTCCAAATGTTCCAAGATACAACGTAGACGGTGCGAGTATGGGAACATACATAATAATCACACGATCACGAGGAAACGTAATATCATCAGAACACTCAACCATAACCGCTTCCACATTCTGAATCACACTAGGTGAATTGAATCTGAAAGTAACTGCACTTGGTTCTACTTTTTGGACTCCAAGTGAGGTAGGCATATCAGGAGGATTCAATAATGTCCCTGTTTGGACTGATGCGGTTGCCGAATAGAGTGAACGATTTCCCGTCGAATCAATGTACATAACTCTTCCATAATACGTAGTGGTACTTGAAAGTCCTGTAAATACAACTGAATCGCGTGCGCCGTGACTACATACAAATGCTTTTACAATTGGATTCGTAAAACTTGCACTTGTAGAGAGTTCTGCAACACCTCCAAAGATATCCGTATTCCCAGGAATACCCGAAACTATCACTACTGAGGTACTAGTCGGTGCCACAAGCACAAGACTTGTTGGCGGATCAGGAGAAATTACATCACTTTCTGCGCCATCAAATAAAATCGTATCAGTCGGTGTAACCAAGCGCGTTTTGTCCATAAAAAGAACGTAGGCGCCTGAGCGACCCGGCAGATATGAGAGTGCCACACGCAATCGATTAAATGTTCGCTGCGTATCAGGAAATTGAAAATAAACTTCCCGATATGCTCCCTTTGCGACAATGGTAAGTGGCGAATTTAATACCTCAACCGAATCAAGGCAAAATGAAATCGCTACACGCACACTATCGCACCAGGATGGCACCATAAGATCCACAAGAATTCCCCCTCGTGGGGTAGGAAGCGTTGTCGGATATATTTTGTCGAACTTTGCATATCGCGCGCCCGAAGTGTAGGGCGTCGAAAGAGAAAACCGAAATGCAGTTGCCCCTTGCGATGCGGTATCCGAATACGACACAGTGGCACTTGAAACTCGTGATGTATCAAAGCGTGAAAACAACGAGAATGTCTGTGCCTGCGTACTCATTGCACACAAGAACAGCACAAAACAACTTACAAGAACGCGTTTCATAGCGTATCTCCTTTAATTAGATGAGTAATAAGAATGGTAAAAAAGCTGAGGCAATGATAAAAGAATAATCCTTATTTGTCAATATTTTCTTCGCTGCTCTTGACTTATTGGTACATATTGTATATAATGTTGCCAGATCATTATTTCTCACATTTAACAGGAGTTCTTATGAGAACATTTGTTCTCTTCCTTATCTTTGCAGCGCTGTGTGCAATTGCGGCCATTCTGTGTTTTGACATCTTCGTCACTGTTGCCGAACGACATCAATTACGCACAAATCCCCCCGCAGTCACACGCACTATTCCTGATACTCGTCATGAACGACATGCGCGTCGTCTACATGTTGACACCACTCTTGAACCCACGGATTCCACTCAAGTAATCCAACGATCAAGGCGCGTGACACATGAAGGGTGTACCGACACTTTGAAACACGACGAACTTTGGGATGATTGGAATTGATACATACAAACCCACGCACTATGCGTGGGTTTTGCTACTATTGACTTTTTATTGAAAATAGAGTATAATTCATACAGTTCATAACACTATTAATCACACTAATTTGGAGGTCGTATGAAAAGGACACTAACCCTTTTCGCACTTTTATTCGTTGTTACATTCACTGTCTCTGCACAACACACCATGTGGTACATTGAAGGGCGCGGAATTGTAACAAAAGATGTATTCGGTTTGTCTCAACGTTCTTATCGCATGGAAGGCTATGTGAAACAGACGATGAATCAAGTCACAAGTCTTACCGCATATGGACGCCTTTCGCGAAATGGCTGGGGAAACCCTCTACCAAGCGCGGGATTTGTAGGTGTCGCGATGCGCCCTTCAACATGGGTCGGTGTAGAAGCACAAGCAGGCATTCAAGAATATTCACCCACTACCAGTTTTTGGAGAGTACGTGGAAGTTTCTTTCTTGGAAGTGCGAGTGAGTATGTCTACACCAAATCCATACTTATCGTCACATCAGCAGAATATGGTGGCGGTACAGGTGCCTGGCTTCAAGGAATCCTCCTTGTACCCGTTGCATCATGGATTGCTCCTGGCGTATATGCCGAATCGAAATATGGAATTGGTCCAAGAATTGATTTTAAATTCTTGCCCACTCCCCTTCGCATTTATGGCACCTTGCTCCTTCGAGAATTTGGCAATAACACATTCTCGAAAGGAAACATGACGGTCATGGCAGGGATTCGCGCAACAATGTGATTGAATATGCACGCTCTTACGAGAGCAAAAGGGAAAGCACTATGCTTTCCCTTTTTTATTTACCTCTTTTCCTTTTTTCTCTTTCCTCTTCTCTCTTTCCTTTTCCTTCTTTGCTTTTTCTAATTCCTTGGAGAGTACTCGTATTTCATCGCGAAGAATGGTGGCAAGCTCAAAATTTAATTCTTCGGCAGCGTCGCGCATTTCCCTCTCTTTCTCCTTCAAAAGTCCCTCAATTCCCCTCTTTGATTTTGAAACTACTTTTAATTCGAGTTTCGCGATTTTATCAGTCGGAAGGATATCCTTAATTTCTTTTATAATTGTGGTAGGGATGATGCCATGCTTTTCGTTGTATGCTAACTGAATAACTCGGCGGCGCTCTGTTTCTCGAACTGCTCGTCCAATTGACCCCGTAATATTATCTGCGTACATAAGCACTTCGCCACGCACATTACGTGCGGCACGTCCGATAGTCTGAATAAGCGATGTTTCACTTCGTAAGAAGCCTTCTTTATCTGCATCAAGAATAGCTACAAGAGAAACCTCGGGAAGATCGAGTCCTTCACGCAAGAGGTTCACTCCGACGAGGACATCAATATCCCCTCTTCGTAAACGAGTGAGAATCTTAATACGATCGAGTGTCTTAATATCGCTATGTAAATACGTCACCTTAATATTCCTCTCCTCAAGATACGCAGAAAGATCTTCTGCCATACGCTTTGTAAGCGTGGTCACAAGCACTCGTTCTTTTAATCCCTCTTTTGGATTCACATGCGCCTCGATGCGAGTAATAAGATCCTGCACCTGACCCTTTGCGGGGAGAATGGTCACCTTCGGATCAACGAGACCCGTTGGACGAATAACCTGCTCAACAATCTGTCCGTTATTTTCTATAACACTTTTCTTCTTCTCATACTCACTTGGTGTTGCCGAGGTATAAATAATCTGCCCAATTCGCGCGTTAAACTCATCAAACGTAAGCGGCCTATTATCAGCGGCTGAGGGAAGTCGAAATCCAAACTCAATAAGTGTTTTCTTGCGTGCGGCATCCCCTGCGTGCATTCCTGCAAGCTGAGGGATGGTCACATGTGACTCATCAATCACCGTAATAAAATCCTCAGGAAAATAATCGAGAAGGGTGTCCGGGGGTTGTCCTGCACCACGTCCTGAAAGATGTTGCGAATAATTTTCAATACCGTTGCAATATCCAATCTCTCGAATCATCGCGAGGTCAAATTTTGTGCGCCGCTCCAGTCGCTCTGCTTCTAAAAACTTCTTCTCTTTTTCAAAGCGCGCGAGTTGTTGTTTTAACTCTTCCTTAATCGCGAGAGTGGCACGTTCGCGCTCTGGCACAAGTGTAATAAAATGTTTTGCGGGCGCAATCACTACCTCAGGAAGCGTAGTAGTTTTTCCAGGTACAAAACCTTCTACGGGATCCACCTCATAAATTTGCTGAATAATTCCCTCTTTTACTTCGAGGTTGTAAATAATCTCCCGATCCGTGGGCATGATTTCCCAATTCTCTCCCCGCACACGAAACGTGCCGCGCGCTAAATCTGAATTCGTTCGCGTAAAATGAAGCTCAACTAACTTTCTCACAAATGCCGCGCGGTTTATTGTTTCACCTGTGCGCAAATGAAAAATATGTTCTTTATATACCTGTGGCGCACCAAGACCATAAATGCAGGAAACGGAAGCCACCACAATTACATCTTTACGCGTAAGAAGTGCGGTGGTTGCTGCGTGGCGCAATTTATCAATCTCCTCATTAATCATCGCTTCCTTCCCAATATAGGTATCTGAGGTAGGAAGATATGCCTCTGGTTGATAATAGTCGTAGTAAGAAACAAAATAGTGCACAGAATTTTCTGGAAATAGATCGCGGAGCTCATTACATAATTGTGCAGCCAATGTTTTGTTATGTGCTACCACAAGCGCAGGACGATTTGCGCGAGCAATCACATTTGCTACTGTAAATGTTTTTCCTGAACCAGTTACTCCAAGAAGCGTCTGATGCTTCATTCTTTTTTTGAGACCCATCGAAAGTTCCGCGATTGCACGCGGTTGATCTCCTGCAGGCTCAAATGGAGAAACAAGCTTAAATAAAGACATGAGGTATTATATAACTATTTCAACTACTTTTATTTTTGAAGTGAGTCCCGATACAATTTCTACTGAAGAACGAGAAATGTCAAAATACTCAGCGAGCGCTCGCTCCACCGCTTTGTTTGCTTTCCCTTCAAGAGGAGGTTCGTGTACTGCGACCGTATAATGAGTCTCATCAAGCTTCTCCACGTTCTCTTTTTTTGAGCTCGGCTTCACTCGTACAAATATCCTCATGAGCACTATTTTGCCAAAGGTTTAAAAAACTCTTTATCAATAATGCGCGTGAAACATTGATTTCCTCCCTCATGTTTCCAACTTTCTGCACCAAAATAAGAAACACGGACGGGTGCGGCAACTTTAGAGCCTACTGTGTTTTCAAAACTTGGAAGAGAGAAGGTCGCGCACAGTGCAAATGACTCAGGACCCTTTGCTTCGAATGTATACGCGTTACCCGTCTCAGGATCTTGAGGAATACTCACTCCACGCAAATCATCTCGAAGTGCTTCAAGATTCTGAGGTAACACTCCTTTATTCTGCCAATAATTTACCACCTCGTTTTGAATATACTGAAGATTTCCTATTCTCATCTCATCAGCCTTTCTCATTCTTTCTTCTTTCGGAGAGCCCACCATAAAAAATCCACCAACAATACAAAGTACGACGAATCCTATAACCCCAACAACTAGGGCCTTTGTCGCCCTCTCCTCTCTCTGATCTTTTAAATCAAGGAAGTAATACCAGAAAATAGATCCTGCAACCGCAAACACTGCAATTACTTTAAGAAAAAACCTGATAGCAAACTCGCCTTGAAGAAGATTGTACACGAGCGTGACGAGGTCCCCTGCAATCACGAGTGCTGCAACAAACAACGTAAAATAGACAAGCCACTTCCTAATTCTCAAATTGCGCTTCTCTGGTTCAATCTTGTATGACGTATTAAGAAAACGTGTGGTCACACAATAAAGCGGGAACATCACCACAAGTGATGCAAGTGATAAGCGCATCGAACCGTATGCAGAACTCAATGCATAATATCCTCCCTCACTCACCGGATCAGGGAAAAAGATATTCACCACCTGAAAAAGCAAAACGAGAAAGCTCACTGCACTCGTGTAGAGAGTGATTATCGCGAGAAGATGGATAAACACATCTTTTGGCGATACCTTCGCTACCGATGATTGTTCAACTTGTGTCATATCTGAATTATACGCAAATTATGGTTTCTTTCCATATGGTTGACAGATAGCAATAAAAAGCGTATTGTATGAATAGATCATCGCCCACTTACTTTATTTGGAGGTATTCATGAAAAAGTTACTTTCCTCGTTTTGTATGAGCATTGCCGACTGTGCAATGCGGTTGTATTATCTTTTTTCAATACTTGCCGGACTTATTCTTGTCGCGGCATGTGTGGGCGCAGGAATTGCGCTCGTGGGATCTCTGTTTCTTACGCCTGGTACTGAATGGCAACAGGAAACTTTTTTTGAGCTTTGGGAGAAAATAACCGCCACCCTCACGATTCTTGGAGGATTTATGATTCTTAAAGCGTTTATAGATTTCTTTTCCAGAGAAATTTTAAACACTCAATCATCATATTTCCTTCATCTGTAGCATAAAAAACCCTTTCACAAACATGAAAGGGTTCTTTTTTTAAACCTTGAGTACTCCCCAATGAAGAAGGGTAAGAAGTGTGCTTCCTATAAATGCGGTGGCAAAAATACTAAGAAGAAATGGCCATCCAAGCGTGGTAAGTGTTTCTCGAAAGAAAATAAGGCGGAAGATAGATATAAGAACCACACAAAAAAATACAATAGGAACGAAGATAACAATAAGAGGCCATCCCGCAAGAAGTGCGGTTACATATCCTAACTCGGTCTCCCCTTCTTCAAAAAAGCGCTCGTTGTAACGCTTAAATACAATAAGTAATTTATAAAATGCCCACGCCACAAGAACTGAAAGAAGTGCATTTAACCAAAAACGCCCCCAGGAATAGAAAATGAAATAGCCGAATGAATTTGAAAAAATCCATGGAGCATATTTAAAAATAGAAACTGGTATTGTTGCATCAAGTGGCGCATTCAAAAAGAAAGTGCCTAATCCACCACCATTTGCCCATACAAAATATTGAAATGTACTAAGAATGCCCGCATAAATAATGCGGAAATAAATCATCGTTCTCGCGAGTCCTCGCATCGTAAGGAATTTCTCAAACCTGAGCCTTAATGGCAAATTTCGAAATGCATAGACCGTAAGTGTGCATAAAAAAACCAGTACAAAAACTGTCTGAGGAAGATAAGAAACTATAAAAGACGATACGGAAAAAAATGACATGAGATTCTATTTATGAATACAAGCGAATTAATTCGTTAAATTTTAATAATCTCTCCTTTGCAGGCGCTCCAATTTTCACTCCATCAGCATTCGCTGCTTTTGCAAGATGAATAATAAATACATCTTCTGTTTCCCCCGAGCGATGTGAGACAATAGTCTTTGCACCATGCATACGTGCCACCTTAAGAGCGGCGCATGTTTCAGAAATCGTACCAATCTGATTTGGTTTTATAATTACTCCGTTCACTGCACCATCTGCGGTATGCATCTCAATCTCTGCCTGGTTTGTGGTAGTGAGATCATCCCCCACTATTATCTTATTAGGCGCCGCTTTTCGAAGTGCTACGAATCCCTCGGGATCATTCTCACCAAAGGGGTCTTCAATTGAATAAAGAAGTTTTATCTTTTTAAAATATGATTCATAAAGCCCTACTAATGCTGCGCGTGTGTAATCCTTTTTCTCAAACACATACGCACCCTTGTCTCCAAAATGAGATGCGGCCACATCAAGCCCGAGCATACATTCTTGCTCAAGATCATTTTCATCAATAAGCGCCTCGAGCATAGCAAGCGGCTCACTATTATCAGGAAAATCGAGGGAATATCCTCCTTCATCTCCAATAGGAATAATTTTTAACGTATACTGTTTCTTTAAAAAATCTCCCGTCGCACGATAAAGTTCAATAAGTTTTTTGATGGTAGCCGCGATAGAATCATCCGTTCGTGCAATCACAAGAAATTCCTGAATATCAAGATTGTTATTTGCGTGCGCGCCACCATTGATAAAATTAGAAAAAATGAGCGGAGCTTTATCACTTTCAATTTCTCCAAAATATTCTTCTCGAAGAACTTCCCACAATTCTTTCTTTTCTGCATGTGCAAACCCGCGTGCTGCTGCAATAGAAATACCTAAGAGTACATTGCCACCGAGTTTTTCTTTGGTAGGTGTGGGATCTTGCAAAAGAAGAAATGCATCAACTTCACCCACTCCTTTAAAATCGTGTGCAGCCACCTTTTCTTTAATATGATTCACTGCTTTTTGTGCCTCCTCAAAATTAAGCACAGACGCCTCTCGTGCGCCCCTACTCTTCCCTGAAGGGATTTCTGCATAATGAGTAAACCCCTCCGCATCTCGTACACCTATCTCAATAGTGGGCTCACCCCTCGAGTCAAAAATCTGGCGAAGAAGAATGTCTTTTATATACATCTCGTTAAAAAATTACCTGTCTGTATTCCTCGGCAAGGAACAATCGCATACGACAATATCTTAGTTTTCTAGAAAAATTCATACTTATTAATTTTCTTACGGGATACATTAGGGAATAATATTTTTTGGTGTCCCCGCAATAAATCCTGCGATATTCTCGAGTGTGGTACTTAATATTCTCTCTAATGCCTCTTGCGAATTAAAGGCATTGTGAGGAGTAATAATCACATTCGGCATATTCATAAGAATATGATTTTGAAGTATTGTTTTTAGTTCTTTTTCGTGAGGTGTGTTCTCACTCAAAAAACGCATCTCGTCTTTCGTCTCTCCCTCCTCCTCAAGCACATCGAGCCCTGCACCTGCAAGAATCCCCTTTTCAAGCGCCTCCACAAGCGCATCAGTTTCTACAATGCCACCACGCGCAGTATTAATGAGATATGCTCCTTTCTTAATCATTCCAATATTCTTTCGATTAATAAGATGCTTGGTAATATCGGTTAAAGGGCAATGAAGTGTGATAATATCTGCCTTTCCCAGAAGGCCCTCAAGAGGAAAATAGGTGAACCCAAGAGCAAGTGCTGTTTCCGCATTAGGGAATGGGTCGAACGCTATTACCTCCATACCAAACCCTTTTGCAATCTTTATTACCTCCTTTCCAATTCGTCCCGTACCCACCACCCCAAGCGTCTTCCCTTTCAGATCAAAACCACGAAGTCCTTTTTGTGAGAATGATTCGATTTCTTTTATTTGATCGATTGCTTGATAGAGTTTACGAGAAAGATTAAGCATGAGTCCAAATGCAAACTCCGCTACAGTGTTGTCGCCATAGCCTGGCACCGATGCAACAGAAATCCCTTTTGCCTTACACGCCGCCACATCAACATGATCAAAGCCTGTGGAGCGTGTCGTAATAAGTTTTACGCTAGGAAAATGCGTGAGTACTGCGGGAGTAATACGAGAATCTACAAATACAGAAAGTACATCAAAATCATTCTGTGGAGGAAGATCCTGTTCAGTAATTTTCATGTTACTAAATCGCACCTCGTGTCCAGAAAATGTTTCGCGAACTATTTTCTCTTCCCATCCCTCAAGCTCAAAAAAACCTATTTTCATATGATTGACTCAATTTTACCACACTATGCCCTACTAAAAAATAAACCCGTACTTTACAGTACGGGTATTTGACGACTTACGGAAATTCATCAGGAAAGATACGGAATCCTGCATGATGGGCTCGCTCGGTATAGAAATCGAGGGTATTCGGACTGAGTGATGTTTTAAGGAGCATAATTTCTCCTGTATTCAACACGCAATAGCGATTTCGTCCTCCAAGCCCGTACAACATGGAATTATCTCCCACATGGATTGCAAATTCTGGTCGTAGTTCAGTAAATTTCTTATTACTCGATACGAATGCACTCCATTTTTGGAAAAAGGCTCCAAATGAACAGAATCCTATATTGTTTTGCTGCACGCGATATGCCGAACCTTCAACTTCAACAAGTTTTTCAAACGCGTCAGAATCATAAATATATACAGGCATGATGGCCTCCCAATAACTAATAAAAGTGAACTATTCTTAGTGTACCCCTATTCAGAAAAAGATAAAACTCCGCATTACGCGGAGTTTTATACTCATCTCTTAGTCTTTAAATAGCTGGTTTCTCTTTTGGTTTTTTCTCTTTCTTCCCAAGGGCCATAATTGTTTTTATTACCGTGTCGGGATTCAAGGACATACTCTCGATTCCCTGCTCGATGAGAAACTGTGCAAATGCGGGATAGTCAGAAGGTGCCTGTCCACAGATGCCAATGTACTTCTTTCGTGCTAAACATTTGGCAATGATTTCTGCAATAAGTTTTTTTACTGCTTCATTATTTTCATTTCCAATATGGGTGAGAATTCCAGAATCGCGATCAAGACCAAGTGCGAGTTGAGTAAGATCATTTGAGCCAATCGACATACCATCAAATATTTCAAGAAATTCATCTGCGAGAAGAATATTTGAAGGAATTTCGCACATCACATATACCTTCAATTTCTTGTCCTTACTGCGATCGAGTCCATGTTCTGCCATCGAATCAACTACCTTCTTTCCTTCCTCAGGGGTTCTACAAAATGGTACCATCGGAATCACATTTTGAAGTCCCATCTCCTCACGTACCTTTTTAAATGCTCTACACTCAAGGCCAAATGCCTCCTTAAACTTAGGATCGTAGTATCGCGACGCACCACGCCATCCAAGCATAGGATTCTCCTCGTGAGGTTCGTACATCTCGCCTCCGATAAGCTTGCTATATTCGTTCGTTTTAAAATCAGAGAAACGAATAATGACATCATTAGGATAAAATGCCGCTGCAATTTTTGCGATTCCTTCTGCAAGCTCATCTACATAAAATTGTGCCTTGTCTTCATATCCAAGAGTGGCCTTCTCAATCTCATTCAACATTCTGCGCATCGCAAATGTTTTCGAGCCATGTTTTAATTTATTAAAATTAATAAGCGCATTAGGATGAATTCTGATATGAGATGCGATAATAAATTCGAGCCTTCCCAACCCCACGCCTTTTACTGGTAAATAATGATGCTTAAACGCCTCATCAGGAGAACCGATATTTACCATAATCTTCGTTTTGATACGAGGAATGGTGTCTAAATGATGCTCCAATACTTCAAAAGGTAAGACTCCTCCATACACCACACCCTTCTCGCCCGAAGAACAGTCCACGGTCACTTCTTCCCCTCCACGAAGAATTTTTGTTGCATTTCGCGTGCCTACAATACAAGGAATACCAAGTTCACGAGAAACGATTGCTGCATGTGACGTCCTTCCACCTTTATCGGTCACAATCGCGGATGCGATTTTCATGATTGGTTCCCAATCAGGATCGGTAATTTCTGTAACAAGCACCTCCCCCTTCTGAAAGGTGTTGATGCTTTTTGCATCGCGCAAAATGCGCACTTTTCCCGAAGCAACTTTTGCACCTACCGCAATACCAGAAACACGCACTTCGCCTTTTTTACCAAGACGATATTCTTTATAAATTGATTTGTCTTGTCCTGCATGTACCGTTTCAGGACGTGCCTGCACAATAAATAATTCTCCCGTACGTCCATCTTTTGCCCACTCTATGTCCATTGGTTGAAGATGTCCCCTCTTCTCTGAAAAATGTTTCTCGATCAATATACACCACTTTGCAAGCGTAATAACTTCAGCATCACTCAAAGAAAATTTCTGTTCGTCTTTCCACGACACTGAGGTCTGCTTAGTACCATGACTGGCATAAACTAACTTAATATTTTTCTTTCCTAAATCTTTGGCGATAATAGCGTTATATCCCTTTTCAAGAGTTGGCTTAAACACTACAAATTCATCGGGAATAACCTTCCCTTGCACAATAAATTCGCCAAGACCATAGATACCGTTAATCACTATCACCTTATCAAATCCAGATTCGGTATCGAGAGTAAATGCTACACCCGAAGACGCAACATCAGAACGAACCATACGCTGCACCCCTACAGAAAGTGCGGTATCAAAATGGGAAAATCCCTTGTCCGCACGATACGAAACAGCACGATCTGTAAAAAGTGATGCAATGCAACGCTTCGTTGCAAAAAGCACGTTTCGAATGCCGCGTATATTAAGGTAAGTCTCCTGCTGACCCGCAAATGATGCACCCGGAAGATCTTCAGCAGTTGCAGAAGAGCGCACTGCTACATCAATATCTTTCCCATACTTCTCTTCCATCGTTGCATACGCCTTCGTGAGTGCCTCATTTAATGAGGGTGGGAGCTCCGCAGCAAGAATTGCTTCTCTCACCTTCTTCGCGCGCACCTGAAGATTACGAAGATTATGCGTATCAAGATCAGAGAGAATCTCGCGCACCTGCTTGTCGAGACCTGTTTTCTCAAAAAAGAAACGATATGCTTCTGCGGTAAGCGCAAATCCATCAGGAATATTTACACCAAGTGGCACAAGATTTGCGTACATTTCACCAAGTGCCGCGTTCTTCCCTCCTACATGTGGTACATCCTCAATACCAGTATCCGCAAACCATTTTATCAACGCACCTGATGTTTCTTTTGTCATAATAATTATAATTTTACACCCACAAGAAGATCTGATACGTTCGATCCGGTAATTCCCGTCATAAGGTAATCGAATTCGTGTTCAAAAAAATAATAGGACATATTTTCTTCGAGACACTTTACTGCATCAAGTCCAAACGTAAGTGCTTTTTCCTTCGTAATTATATCACAGAGCGCGCCCGCAAAATCGCAGTTATCACGCCCATCTGATGCGATAGAAAGAACCAATTCACCAGGCACAATAGACTGAAGCGCACATAGTACTAACTCAAGTCCACGCCCTCCCTTCCCCGGCTTTTTTACAGTTACCGTAGGCTCTCCTCCATAAAGGAGAATGCTTCGCGATGGTGCGGCATGTAATTCTTTTACTATCATTGTGCCAATATCGCGCGCCTCTCCAGAAATTGTGGTGGTTTTAATAATAGGAGAAAATCCAAGCTCTCTCGCCTTTTCTGCCATTGCCTCAAGTGCAATCTCATTTGATACCAAGAGCGTATTCCACACATGCGCAAAATACTTCTCCTCCTTTGGAGTTTCGATGAGTGGGATTGTGAGTCCAATTTCCTTCTCAATATTAAATTTTTCAATAATGCGACGTGCATCAGCCACGGTAGTTATATCTTTTACTGTAGGGCCTGATGCCACAAGTTCAATTTTATTTCCTGGTACATCAGAAAATGCGAGCGAGACTATCTGTGCGGGATATGCGTACTCTGCAAGAAATCCTCCGCGCGCAAAAGAAAGGTGTTTGCGCAATGTATTTATCTCCTCAATCGTCGCTCCTTTTTCAAAAAGAAGTTTAAGCGTGCGCGCCTCATCTTCATATGTTAATCCCTGGGGAGGCTGACAAAGAAGTGTTGAGCCTCCTCCGGAGATGACGAAAAGCACGAGATCGTGTTCCGTCATTCCAGAAAGAAATTTTATTATTTCTGCAGTTGCACTTACGTTTATTGGGCTCGGAAATGGATGTGTTCCTTTAACCGCTCTTATCTTGGTTAATTGGGTTTCTCCAACACCAATTACTATTCCTCCCGTAAGGCGCTCACCTAATACTCTCTCAAGTACTTTTGCTGCATCGAGTGAACACTTCCCCGCACCCACCACAAATATTCGTTCAATCGCCACCAGCGAAATATACCTTCCTTGAATAATGAGCGTATTTCCCTGAAGCACTACTCGTTTTTCTACGACCAACTCTGTATCGATGGCCTCAAGTCCCGTTTCGGCAATCATGAGCGCTACTTCTCGAATCCTATTAGTGGCTAGATCGTGAAAATTCTTTATCTTCATGCGATTAATCTTCTAAAGGCGGGAGAATACATCCGCTTTCTTTAGCAAGCGTTTCAAGGCTCTGCCCCCCAGAAAGCTTCTTGTCGCCACCATCACTCGGAACAATCCATGTCGGATATCCTTGTACTCCTTTTGCTTCACAAAGTTTTGGATTTTCGGTGCATTCCACGTAAGGCACATAAACAATCGAATCACCAAAAAGTGCTTTTTGTGTTTTACAATGACTACACCAATACGCTCCGTACATAGTTACTTTTTTCTCTGCAAGACATTGTGCAAATGGCACAAGATTTCCAGTTGGTTTTTTTGGTTGTGTAATGTACCAGAGACCCCAAATAAATAAGAGTGCTCCCACGATAAGTCCTAAGGTGACCGCAATACTTTTCATTTGATTATTCATCGCAACAATTTACAAGCTTTTCCACAATATCTTCGACTGACCACGGTTTTTTTGTTCCCTTCTCGTCATGCACGTTAATCGCGTTATCAGAGACTTTTTTTACTCCCTTCAAATCTATTAATTTTAACCGAAGTGCCCAGAACATAGAATAAAGGTGATAAGCCTTATCAAACATTTCCTTTGCCTCTTCTTTTTTTCCATCACCCTGCAATTTTGTAGCAACTTCCATCACTCGCATTGAAGCGGCAAGAAGATGTTTTGAAATACACCAGGTCTCCCCTTCGTGTGTATCAATCATGCGCCCTAAAAGTGATTTACGAATTTCACGTACTTCTGACAAAAGATTGAAATATTCATCTTTTTTCGTTTTTTCTGCAGTAAAGAAGAAGTGTTCTTCTAAACTTACCAAATTCATAATGGCAATCGAAAGATCTTCCTCAAGGGAAAGGTCAACGGTACCACTTTTTTTCATCTCATTGACCTTCGCCATGAGCTGTTCCATTTTTTTATCTGTTTCGTTCGCCCCGTTAGAAATGTTCATAATTTTATTTGTTGTGATACCCTAATTAGAAATTCTATTGCCATAGAATTTCTAACGGGGTTCATATATTTAGTTTACTATTTTTATGTTTTGAGTACGACATGCTAAAGCAAAAAGATGATAACACCAAGAAGAATCATGAGGATGCCGCTCGCAAATCTCATATCTCCCGTACTTGAACTCTTCCACGCCTGTACTTTCTGAAGAAGTAACGGATTCGATGAAATAAGAAGAATTACGATGAGTGGCAAAATGAAAATAAGATTGTAATACAATAAGTATTCCAAGCCCACTATATACGTACGCGTATCATGTAATAATCCCAAAATAAGGAGATAAGGGCCTCCCGTGCATGGAAATTCACACAATCCCACAAATACACCAAGAAGAAATGCGGCAGGCACCGAGCTCTTTTCCATAAGTATCGCCATTGTCTTATGCGATCCGGTAGGAATTTTCAATTTAATCGGAAATGCAGGGAAATAGGTGTTCACGAGATCGAGAATGCCGAGCACAATAATGAGCGAAGCACCTATCTTTCCCATAAACCCGGGGATATTAAAGAAGGAAAGCGTTCTCAAAATTCCGAGCCCTATTAACACATATACCGCAAATACTCCTGCAATATACATCGATCCAATCACGAGAACCTTTTTCTTCAATTCTCCCATGCTAAAAAGAAATGCGATGGTAAGAAGAAGAATTGAGAACGCGCATGGATTGATGCTATCAAGAAGTGCCGAGATGGTTACAAGAAGAAGAAGTGGCATGCCGCCATTTGCCATCTGAGTTAGAAGATCGGCGCCAGTGAACTTAAGAAATCCTAAAATACCGACAAGAAGAAATGCGACTGTGGCTATCACTTTAAATGATTTATTTTTCATAAGATACAATTGCTGCTTAATAACACAAAACTTTTACTACGCCTCTTTAAAGGTGTGATGTGGGACTCATCTCATGTAACGCAACCCATCGAAGAAATGGGAAATATGATACATGTGCGTGCACTATATATTTCCGTACTACAAAAAATAATTCCTGCGCTTGCCTTGAAGAAAAAACAAAAAGTGCAAAAAATATAAAAAGGAAAAGGATTGCTTGCGCCAAACGCGCATATGCGCTCACATGAAAATTAACGAGTGAGAACGAATCAGCAGGACATGCGCCACCGTTTACTGCCCGCGCCACACAATCCGCCTGTCCAACCATACCAATGAGTGTTACCGCAGAAATACAAAATACGCTCGCAATCGCAAGTCCCGCAACAATTTTCAAAAATAGTGTTAAATAATTCATCGAATTTTACTTCCTGGAGGAACTTCTCGATCGGGCGTAAGAAGTACGGGCATTCCATCACTTGCCGCAAGAAGCATTCCTTGGCTTTCAAAGCCCATAAGTGCGCGTGGCTCAAGATTTGCCACAATTACAATATTTTTTCCTACAAGCACTGACGGCTCATACGCGAGCACAATACCCGCAAGAATCTGTCTTGGTCTCATGTTCCCCTCCTCATCTACATCTCCCGCATTCACCTGAAGGCGTACTAATTTTTCAGAACCTTCTACTCGCTCTGCGGAAAGAATTTTTGCTGTTTTAAGCTCTACTTTTGAAAAGTCTTCAATCGAAATCATCCCGTTCATTTTATCATGGCCCAACCACAATGAACAACGCGCGCTATTAATTTCCTGAATTCTGTGGGGTGGGGGTGGTAGAAAGATGAAATTGTGTCGAGTCCCAAGAATCACGCACAAAACTTGAACCTGCGGGTATCTCGCTCCACACTGCGTCATCCACTTTTACACCAGTCGCGTTATAGAGCACAACCGCATTATTTGTTCCCGCAAGGGTATATGAAGAAGGCCACGGGATATCAGCAGAGGGAGTACCCACGTATCCCGATTCGCTTGCCAACAAAAGATAACCATGCCCAGAAATCGTTTTCCCTTGAAGTCTTGTTTTTGCAATAAATGACGATTCCTTTCCAGTAGAACTCCTTTTCTTAAGTGACCACCCATCTAATCTCGTTGGTGTATCACTGTCGTTATATAATTCAATGAATTCAAAATCTGCATCTTTCTCTTTTCCTGGCATTACTTCACTCAATACAACTTTTCCTTCTTGTTTTTGTGCCTCAGAAGAAATAACTGGTGTTGTGGTAACTTGTTCTTTTTGAACTGCGGATGAAGAAACGGGAGTCACAAGAGGATTCATGCCCATAGTACTTGCTGCACTCACTATGGTTGGAGGAATTGAGTTTTCTTTTCCAGGAGTCCCTCCCTCTACTGCGGATGTGTGCCATGTAAGATTGCTTCCTCGCTCTGCAGTTCTTCCTAGCTTGTTATCCCCCGCACGCCATCGAGAACCAACTACTATCTCATCCTCTTTATTGCACAAATTACTAAAAAGTGTGAGTACCTCGTCTGCGTCATTAATAGTGCCCGAAAATCGAGCGTGTGCATGAACATTCGGAATAGTTTCCGTACCTCTCGCAAGAATATAGAAACCACCGGGCTCTATTGTAGTGCCTTCTGAAAACTTCACTTGAATCTTCTTACTCTTATCAAGAAGCTCCCAATTAGAAATATCTACAGACTTCAATGAACTATTTCTAAGCTCAATCCATTCGTGTTTTATATTTCCATTAGTCCCCATCCACGCAATCTCGTTCAATAGAATGCTTTTCTCGACAGTTTCTTCTCTGCGAGAATTCACGCACTGTATTTTTGGTACTTCTTCACTTGTGGCAGTGCCTGTTCTTTTTGTAAAAGAGGGTGAAACAGCATCAAGATCGATGGTCTCAAAAGATGGTTCGGTAAGTGAAAGAAGATTCGCAAAAAGCGGTTGTACGCCGCCACTTGCAGAAATTGAAAGGAAAATAATTGCGGCGACCGCAAAAATTGAGAATGCAATCTTCATATTTCCTCTCTATTATATCATTGAGATACAACTGCTAGAGCCGCGCATCGGGAAATTCTCTTTTTATGATATCTCGCACACGAATAACATCAATGAATGTTTTTAAATAATCACTCCACGTTACATGTGAAGCGATGTGATTCACCCACCGTACAGGAATTTCTTTTATTTCGTATCCAAGTGCACGCGCGCGAGCAAGCACCTCTACATCAAATGCCCATCGTGGTGAGCGAAGACGTGAAAATATTCTCTCCGCGGCTTCAGAAGTAAAACATTTGAATCCGCACTGCGTATCAGAAATGCCTTTAAGGATGATTTTTTGAATAAATATATTTCCCAATTGTCCCAACATTCGCTTATACCACGACTGTGGCGGCTCAAGTGTTACTCCCTTGATGCTTCGCGAACCAATCACTACATCTGCTCCTTTTTCAAAAAATGGGAGCATCTGCTCTATGTGCTCAATTGCGGTAGAATTATCCGCATCCATAAAAAGTCTTAATTTCCCTCGCGCGGCAGCCATCCCCTCTTTCACGGCCCATCCTTTTCCATGATTGTGGGGGGTACGAATAAATCGTGCGCCGTGGGGCGAGATTAAATTTTCTTTTACCTCTTCTGCAGTATTATCAGTTGACCCATCATCAACCACAATAATTTCTGCAGCATATGCTTGTAATAAAAAATATGAAGAAAGTGATGTAAGAGTTCTTCCTATTCTCCCTTCTTCATTCCATGCGGGAATAATAACTGAGAGAAAAACAGGCTCTGAGTTATTGATGTTTTTTGAAGACATAGGTTCGATATGCAAAAAAATTCCAAATCATAAGTACAATGGTACCCACAAGAGAAGCAATATTTGCCCATAAAGGGCTGTTTATAAATTCGGGTCGTGGAATTACTTGAACTATAAATGCCGCCACTCCGACGTTCACCGCCGCACCGATAAGTGAAAGCGTCACAAAAAGTATATACTCTCGCCTTGATACGGGGGTTCCACTCCGAAATGTCCATATTTTATTAAAAAAATAACTATTCGCGCTTGCACATATGTATGCGATTGTCTTGGTAATCACAAAAAATGCACCCGTGGATATTCCTGTAAGCAACATGAAGAGATTAAGGATTCCAAGGTCAATGAACGTATTCAATGCCCCTACTGCAGCAAATTTTCCAAAATCATGAATAGCGCAATGACGACGTCCAAGAATACCACACCATAAAAGCCACAGTGGTATAAATGCAGTAAATCCAATTACAGTTACAATAATAACAGCGAACGTCGGATGTACGCCAAGATGCGATTCTGGAAAAAGTGCAAGCCATCCTATTACAAATCCGATAAGTGCTGCAATGCTATAGTCTCTTTGTTTTCTCATATTACTACCTCATTATACTATTCCTCTACCGTACTCCCTCTTTATGAACGCGATAAATAAATACATTCTGCGTTTCATATATTTTTTCAAGAAATTCGCACAACTGTGGAATGGGAGAATATACAATATCTCCTTCCATTTTTGTAATATATGTTTTCTTTTCTTCACATGTGCCCACATTTAATGTATTAAACTCCTCCATACTAATACTTGCTGCCACCGTCTGAGTCGTGTGCATATTTACCTTTGAAACAAGGCGTGTGAGCGGAGTAATCACCGACCCTGGCGCAGTATTAGAAACCACCCTCATCCCCTTCAATTCTTCGTTATCTTTAAGCCACTGCATAGCGATAGCATTCTCAGTATTCACTAGTGGAAAAAGATATGTTCCTTGGGGAAGAATAAAGTATCCAGAAAAAAGTGAGAAAAAAACCATTCCTCCGAGAACTGCGATAGCAGGAATTTTCCATCTTCCAAAATTTTTCAAAAAAGAGGTTAAAAATATCCACTCAAAAATGTATGCGGCACCCACTGCTGCAAACGGCGCCATGAGAACTGAAAAAAGATAAAAAGCACGCTGATGAAACATCATAAACGAAATCTGAAAAAACCAAATAAATAAAAGATTGACTCCACATATCACGACGCCCCACGCAAGCATTAAGGACCACCCCTCCTTTCTCGACAAAAAGAGACCAAGTATGCTGAAAGGGATAAGCAAAATACTAATTACATCAGTAAGATTTAGAAAGATACCCGCGGGACTTATTGTGGCTTGAATAGGAACAAAGAATGCCTGAATGTATTGTGCGACAACTCCATAAAGATGCGGTACCCCGGACATCTTCCAATATTCCTTATACGGACTCATTAGAAAACCTAATTTTACAATCATTGCGACACACAATACTAATGCCACTATATAGATTTTCCTCTTTTCGAAAATTTTTTTTCGCAACGAAAGCAACGCGATAATTCCTACTATAACCGCATAAGGCAAATAAATAAGGGAGAGTGCCAGAAACACCGTACTAGCCCATACAATTCCTCTCGTACTTTCTCTCCAATCAGAAAAGGAAAGAAAAAAGGGAACAAGAAGCACGAATGAGAACATTGCGGGTACAAAAAACCACCATCCAAGCATAAAGATATTGGAACGAAGTGCGGCAAAAAAGAACGGAACACACCAGGAGACCCACTTATTCCTAGTATGACGAAACATAAGAAGGGATGTTATAAACGAAACGAGAAAAATATTAATTGAAGGAAGATACGGCCATGCGCGAACTGGATCAGCACGAACCAACCCAAGAGACCCAGCTATATAACTTGAAAAACCTGGCTTATCATTTACGAGCGACTGAAAGGTATAAGGGTGAATATTAAGTCCCCTTCCTTCTCCGACGTTTTGTATTGTCCCTATTGTCCACCATTCATCAGCATGAATAGGCCACTCATAATTTCTGTGAGGAATAAATATAAAAAATGCGGCGAGGAGAGAAAGAAATGCACTTATCACCACTCTTTTCCATTCATCACGAGATGTGTCCATCACACCAAGAACAATCTCATGCACGCGCATACGAAGCATGTATACCCCCCCTATTAGCAAAAGGGAAAGAAACAACGGGAAAACGGTATACATTGATAATTTGAAAAAAGCGATAGCAAAACTTATCACCACACCAAGCGTAATATTGGTCACAAGTGAGAATGCGATTCTTGATGCGGTGTCACGCACCCATGGCATACAATAAGTTGCGAGATACCCAGGTATAAAGAGGAGAATAAATGCGAAGGGAAAGAAAATCGACATCATATGGCGTTTATTATACCCTATATTTAATGAATGGAATGGAACTCTCAATTGTTCTTCCGTGCCGGAACGAACGCGAATCTATCGCGTCCTGTATTCGTGAGATAAAAAAAGTTGTGCTGCCCATCCCCTATGAGATTATTGTTTCTGACTCCTCAACTGACGGATCGGATACAATAGCTAAAAGCGAAGGTGCTCGCGTCATTAAGCACGATAAAGAAGGATATGGTTTTGCAATTCGTGAAGGAGTTGCGCATGCAAATGGCGACATTATTCTATTTGCAGATGCCGACAATACATATCCATTTGCGGCAATTCCCTCTCTCCTTGGAGCGCTTGAAAATGCCGACCTGGTAATGGGAAATAGATTAAATAAAACTATTACTCGCGATGCCATGCCGTTTGTGCATCGCTATTTCGGCACCCCACTCTTTAATGTTCTTCTTTTTCTTTTTTTTGGTATCACGGTCTCTGATAGCCAATCGGGCTTCCGAGCAATTCGCCGCATTACATTTCAAAACCTCAACCTCAATACCAATGGAATGGAATTTGCGACTGAGATGCTTATCAAAGCAAAACATGCAAACCTACGTATTCGTGAAATCCCCATATCATACGGAATAAGAAAAGGCACCTCGAAGCTGCGTCGCTATCACGACGGTTTTGCTCACCTCAAATACATTCTCCTCGAAGCACCGCTTATGTGGTATGGCATATTTGGAACACTCTTCCTCGGAATAGGATTATTTGGTTTTTTAATAAACGGGGGGTGGCTCTTAAATTCTGCAACAGTAAAGATTCTGTTCCCCCTTCTTGGTATGCAAATTCTTTTCCTTGGTCTTTTTGCAAAAACATATCTTTTTATACATTTTCACGAATCAAATACATTCATACAAAAAATATATACTCATTACACACTAAAAAGTGCGCTCTTCCTAAGTTCGCTCCTTATCCTTATTCCTCTTTTTTTAAAACTTCTGGGGCTTTCGCTTCTTCCTTTTGACTCGCTTCTTGTATCAACTATTCTTGGTCTTCAGGTTGCATTTAATTCGCTCATGCTTTCCACACTTTCCATAAAATAGAGTGCTATGAAAAAGAGAATACTTGTTATCAATAAGTTTTGTCCTCTTCATCCTTCTGCAGGAGGCGCCGAAAAAAATCTTCTTCGGCTCTTCTCGAAACTCAACGAACACTATGATATATACCTCCTGGCCGCCATGTTCCCAGGAGCACAAAGGCGGGAGGTGTACCGAGGCATCACCATCATTCGATTAGGAAATAGGAATTCAGAAAATATCATACGTATTCACATATTAATTCCTATTCTGCTTCGTTATTATATAAAAGAATTAAAACCAAACATTCTCTTTGAAGACATAAGCGTACTTCCCTTTTTTATCCCACTTCTCTGTCCAGGTATTAAGAAAATGGTGATGATTCACGGATTCAATAGGCGTTACTTGTTATCTTCGAAGCGCTACCTGTTCGCTTTTGTTTCTTATATTACCGAAACGCTCTTTCTTCTCCTTTATCGAAATGAGTTGGTTATTACCGTGAGTGATTGGATGAGGCAGGAACTTCTCCGGTCACATTTTAAAAATGTACACACCATACTAAATGGTGTTGATGAGAATCTTTTTACACTACAAAAGTGCTATACCCCCGAACCAACTGTTCTCTTTCTTGGTCGGCTTGAAAAGCGTAAAGGGGTTGATTTGTTCCTTTTAACATATGAGCTCGTGAAAAAATCTATTCCCCATGTGCACTATATGATAGCTGGTAAGGACTTCTCATTCGGAAATGCGCAACTACATCGCGTATTACAATACTACCGAGCGCATTACACACAAAATGAAATCTCCTTCTTTGGATTCGTTTCAGACGAACAAAAAAATGCACTGCTCCAAAAAACATGGCTTACGGTAATGCCCTCACACACGGAAGGATATGGGATTGCAGCAATTGAGGCGAGTGCAACAGGAACTTTTGTTATTGCAAATAATGTAGAGGGCCTACAAGAATCGGTCCACCAAAATGAAAGTGGTGTTTTAGTAGATTGTAAAAAGAAGACAGCATTCGCAGAAAAAATTATTCAGTGGCTCGATATTCAAAAACTTACTGAAAAACAAATACCCGCACGCACATGGGCAAAAACCCACTCATGGAACAAAAGTGTAAACGAACTAAAGACGCTTATAGAGCACATTAGTGAGATGAAAGGCGCTTAAAAAGCTTGTAACGTCTATCGATTAAAACAACAAGAAAAGGGATTGCAATCAACGAGATAAGAGAAATAATCACACCCACACGTGTCTCGCGATCAGGACCAAAAGTGAGTGAGACGGACTCTCCTGTTTTTGCTACAACAAGCATCTGCCCTGGAGAAACTTCAAATACTGTTCTATCAGAATGCCATACCGGAAAATAACCAAGATTCACTATCCATGGCAGTGAACCGATATTAGTACTCTTAAAACTTATCTCTTTTCCGTCAAAAACCTCAATTTGAGCCGGGGTCTCTTTCCTCCCCTTCTGTTTTAATGCAATAAGTTTTATATATAGTTCCTCGCTCATAGAAGTGTAGCTCAATACTTGTTTTCCTGTTTCCTGAATTCTTTTCATAAGTTCTATGTTTTGTGCGGTTTTTCCATTGACCACAAAAAAATCAAATGCACCGAGCTCTTCTTTCGAAACACCATCTACATTTTTAGTAAATGCGATTGGCAGATTGTAAAGTTCGCGTCGTGCAAAAAGCATTTTTGTAAAGTCCTTAAAATTCTTTCTCTTCTCAAAAGAAGTGTCGACAAAAAGACCTACGGATTCCTGGGGGGCTCGCACAAGCGATATAGGATTTTTAAATCGATAGATTCGATAGTTAAGAAGCGAGTACTGCATTCCTCTAGGAACCTCTCGCTCTGGGCCATTAAATACTGCGACCTCTTCTATTTCCGATCCGAGAAGTCCTATCCTATCAATGGCATCTTGTGAGTGCACAATGAAATAATCAACACCAAAAAGACGAAGCCTTCCGAGTGTTTCTCTAAATTGTGTGATGAAATCAAAATCATAAATAAGGGAATCCTCTCCATATCCCCAAAGAAGTGTGTGAGAACTTCCATGATATACAGGAATAAGGGAATCTGCCTGACTGCTCGATTCAAGGAGAAGTCCATTTAGTGTTGCCCTCCCCTTCAGGTTCAACATTGTTGCAATCATATGTGGACTCCCCATTTTATAACTCGAATAAATATCACCTTCCACAAATACGCGTTGTGTTTTTTCACGTAAAATTCGAGCGACAATCTCCTCTGCAAGTTTATTGTCGGGATATTTTGTAAGATCCGCATAATAAGGAGCTATCGAAAAGTAAATGTCTCTTCCTAAAAGTGGGGAAAGAAACATTGGTGGCCCCTCTTTTTTTCCTATAATTGCCCACCCAACAATACCCACAATAAGCACTGCCATACTCATCCGCACCACACGAGAAGAAAAACCAAACATATTTTTTTCCTCTAGAGAATATGCGATTCCCGCAAGTGAAATCACAAGGAAAAAAATGAGTAGGAATGGAGATGCGCGATAATAGTGAATTGTAATAAAAGGAAGAATATACGATATCACATAACTAAATAACTGGAGCAGAATCAGCCCTATAAAAAGAGTGCACAAAATAGTAAGTTTTTCATTCTTTATACGAGAGAGATAGCCACGCACAAAAAAGAAGAGAATGCTAAGAGAACCGAGAAGAAGGAAGGAGTTTGCAACACCAGAAAAAGGAACTGACGCATTTTTATATTCCGTAATCAGTGAGAGAAATGGCGCAAGTAAGGCCACGAATGTTCCCGTGTTGTTGTTTGGAAAAGGTTGTGGTCTCGCCGACTGATACTCGTGATATGCAACAAAAGGAATAATAAAAAATGAAAGAAGTAATAACGTAGCAACTACAATTGCCACATGCAAGAAAAGCCATTGCTTTACCGAAAGAAAAAATGGCCTCTTCGCTGATAAAAAATAAAATACCCAGAGAAATACAAGAAACACAGAAACTACGAGACTTGAGAGTATGTTAAGTGCGAATAACGCGATGCTTAAAAAAAAGTATTTTCTTTCTCCTGTTTCCCTTATTTTCTCGAGACACGCGAGAAAAAGAAGGGAAAATGAAACACCGAGCGCTGAAGTAAAAAGTCCCCCATTCAATACCGCCGCAGAACCAATACCAAATGAAAAAAAGGCTGAGGGATATACCGCATACCATATTGCAAAAAGACCCGCGTAAGGAAGGGCCTTGCGCGGAATAAAGGTACGTGAAAATATCCAAAATGAGCATGCAGAAAAAATTATTATTAGAAAATTAAGTATGCGCCAGGCAAACGCGAGTGTCATGGTGCTTCCTCCTATCGTCTTAATAAAAAGACCCAAAAGATATGGGAATGACGTATAAAAATAAAAAAGAGGAACTCCCCCAAGTTGACTTACATCGTATCCGTGTATAAAGCCATTTCCAAGAAAATCAGCAAGTCGTCCAAAATTGTAAAAATGAGCAACCGTGTCCCATCCTGCAAGAATTGTGTCATGCGGAGTAAGCACAAACGAAAATAAAGCCCCAAGAAAAAGAAGGGAGATGAGAAGCGTAATAATTCCTATGTGTTTATTAAATTCCTTCATATATTTCAGTATACTAGTTTATACAAAGAGTTCTATCGAATTACTTATTATAAGAATCTCGCTTAAGGACGGACATTGTTAATACACACAAACTTGGGATGGAAAGTATAAAAAGAGTAATCATCCATATCGATGCGTCTTTATTAAAAATTCCTTGCGATGAAATGAGCATGGCTGAACTTATACAAAACCACACACACAATGCAGCGTGTAAGACAATTGAGTATTGCTCCTTTCCAATAGTGCGCGTTTGAACAAATGGCTTCTTTGCATATACAAATGCGGTCCAAATAGCTCGCGAAATCGTTGGCGTTAAACTTGCCCCCGCAATCATTGCCTTTATAATTCTTCCCCACTTCTTGGTAATGCGCTCACGATATGTTGCAATTACAATAAGAGCTCGTGCAATAAGAAGAAAAATAATTGGATACAGGAATTGAACTGGTGGGAAAAAGCGTTCATCGTACATAATAAGTGCGCTTCCCAAAACTCCCAAAACTATAAATACGGGATATAACCCCTCCGCAAACCAAGAAATCCATCCGAGTACGAATGAGATTCTCTGCGCTCTATTTAATTTTCCACGAAAACCTAGAAGCTCTCTCCAATATTTCATGCTAATACGAACGGCTCCATACACCCATCGAAACCGCTGCTTCTTGTAGGCCTCGAATGACGGTGCTACCTCTCCAAAACCTAATACTTCATTTACATAATACATAGAATACCCCGCATTAAGGATGCGCAATCCCAATTCAGCGTCCTCGGTAATTGACCACTCCCCCCATCCTCCAAGTTCAACAAGAACCGATTTTCGAATGAGTGTCATTGTCCCATGCTGAATTATTGCATCTTTTTCATTTCGTTGAACCATTCCTATTCCAAAAAATCCGTTGTATTCATCAATCACAAAAGATTCAAAACTCGAGATATTCTTTCCCTCATGAGCCTGTGGTGCCTGTACCACCGCAATAGTTTTATCCTCAAAATAAGGAAGGACACGAGAAATCCAATGTGGTAAGACCTGATAGTCCGCATCAATAACTCCGACGAACTCTGTGTGTGAATCAGTCACAGTAAGTGCAAAATTCAACGCGCCCGCCTTAAATCCCTTCATTTCATTAAAGTGATAGAATTTTACTCGCTCTTTATGATTCTTCGCATACTCTTCAATGGGCCTCCACAACAACTCACTCGTTGTATTATTATCAATAACTACAATTTCAAAATTCTTATAATTAAGTTTAAGAAGAGAATCAATTGCGCGAATGACTTTTTTTGGATCTTCATTTCTACAAGGAAGATGAATTGAAATAAATGGAGTAGCGTTGGTTAAGGTTATTACACTATTTCGCATTAACTTTTTCCGTCCTACAACCTCCATAGCTTCAAATGTCTGAACTTCAAGCACCACAAAAAGCAAAATATAAGTAGGAACAATAAATAGCCAGATAAAAGGACGATGAAGCATGTACTCGCTTATCGTTGTCTGAAACATAAGAACAAAAAGAGTGAGGAATACGAAAAAGATGAAAAATCCTAAAAGGTATCCATAAAAACGAATGTGTTTAAATTTCAAAATTAAAAACATACCAAATGCAAAAAATACTAGTGAAATGATACCTGCCCACACATACCAAATTTCATCATTACTCACCGAACCAGTAAGAGAAGACTTAAGGGAGCCGTTTGCTTTCAAGATTCCCCAATGAGCACCTGCGCGACCCTCATCAAACATTTTCCAAGGCTGATCAAATGCCTCAAAAAGGTTATATCTAATTCCCGAAGATTCTGCGCGTTGTATAAACGCAGTAATAAATTGTGCTTGATTCACTAGGCTTGGAACTGACGCCTTTCTTTCAGGACCTTCGGACGGCCAACCTATTTCACCCACAAATACTTCTTTCCCCTTAAAAAGGGATTGGATTTCGTAATAGGTATTAAATGCCCAATCTAATGCCCTCTCGCTACCAACCGAATCCCAATATGGCAATGTGTGAAGAGATATAAAATCAACCTCTTCGGCAATTTCTGGAAAATATCTCCATAGTGCTGGATTTTCAGAAGTGCTTACAGGAACACTTACTTTTGAGCGCACCTCGCGAATATGTGTAAACAATGACGGCACAGACATTCTCCCCCATTGCAACACCTCATTCCCCACAATTACTTGTTTTACATTTTTATTTGAATTCGCAATTTCAATGAGCGCTGCTATTTCTACTTTGTCGTCTTCAGTTTTTTTCTTCCCCTCAAGCCACGCCCCTGCAATAACATCGATTCCATATTTTGCAGCAATGCGAGGAACCTCAGACATTTTACCAATAGAACGATACAACCGAATGCATTTTGTTAATTTTGAGATAATCTTTAAATCTCTATCTACCGCTTCGAGATCAACGGGAGTCTTGTCTCCGCTCATATTATTTACATAAATATGACGTGGGTCATAACTTATGCACTGAATATGAGAAATTGACCCAATAACACTTCTTTCTTTATATAAAAATTTCCAGGCAAAAAAATTCCCAACAACAATTAGAATTAATAAAATCCAAACATGAATACTTTTTTGCTTAATCATCTCTCCCTCTTTTCTCTTCATAATAACCTCACCAGGTAACCCTTTATTTGCTTCTGCATCATAATATACGTCTCCAGGTACTCCAGCAATACAAGAAGAGCATGAGGCTGTCCTGGACGCAAAAATGTATTATACTCACCTACATGCACGGGATACGAAAGCACGCAAATCTCATCTATGAACTCGCTCGGGCTGATTTCAAACTGAAATATTACGGCTCTTTTACTGGACTCTTATGGAGTTTTCTCAAGCCTTTCTTTATGCTTCTTATCCTTTACGGGGTTTTTTTTCATATCCTTAAGGTTGATACCCCTTATTATCCATGGTTCCTCCTCCTTGGTATTATTGTATGGAATTTTTTTGCGGACACCACAAAAGAGAGCATGCAAAGCATTTCCGCAAAAGCTCACATTTTAAGAAATGTAAATATTTCTCCAATCATTGCGGTCCTCAGCACTTTTCTCCATCTCCTCTGGACATTTACAATCACTCTTGTGGTATTTGGCATATTACTAGGAATATTTAGAGTTCCTTTTTCAGGAAATATTTTCCTCATACTTTTCCTCCTTCTTTTGCTTGTACTGGTTACGCTTGGTGTCTCACTTCTTACTGCCCCACTCTTTACTCGCTTTAGAGACTTTGGTCACTTATGGGATATTCTCTTACAAATGTTTTTCTGGATTCTTCCTATTACTTACTCCCACTCGCTTGTGCCTGAATCATACCGTGTCTGGTATCTTACAAATCCTCTTACTCGTATTATTATTTATCTCCGAGATACGATTCTTTATCACAATACTCCCGATGCTTCAGCACTTCTTTACACCGCCCTCTCGTCATTCGTACTTTTCGCAATAGGCGTTCTCTTTTTTATGCGCCAACAAAAAGCGCTTATTGAGCATTTATGAAAAAAGTAATAGACGCACACGCACTTACCAAGCTCTACAAGATACCCCATGAAAAACGCACAACGCTTTTTGAAACAGCTGTGGGATATATGAGGCGTCAACTTTCCTATGAGCCTTTTTATGCGCTCCATAATATCAATTTTTCAATACAAAGCGGAGAAATAATAGGACTCATTGGTAAGAATGGAAGTGGAAAAACAACACTTCTTAAAATTTTAGGAGGGGTGCTCCATCCTACAAGTGGTTCATGTGCAATTCAGGGTGTTGTTGCACCATTCCTTAGTCTCGGTGTTGGCTTTCACCATGAACTTACTGCGGAAGAAAATCTCTATCTTTATGGAGCGATACTCGGTCTTTCACGAAAAGAAATTAAAGAGAAAATGCCTGAAATCCTCGCGTTTGCAGAGGTGGAACGATTTAAAGATATGAAATTGAAACATTTTTCGGCAGGCATGACAGGCAGACTCGCCTTCTCGCTTATGACACAAACAAATCCTGATATTCTTCTTATCGATGAAATATTTGCCGTGGGCGATAAAGACTTTACTCCAAAAAGCCTCTCACTCCTTCAAAAATATCGAGATGAAGGGAAAACGGTCATCGTAGCAAGTCACAGTCTCGACCTTATTGAACAATATGCTGATCGTGTACTTTTACTAGAAAACGGAACAATAAAGATGTTTGGAACTCCGAAAGAGGTTATTGCACATTACCAATCTTCATAATGCACACAGAACGCTATGAAACTATAGTGCTTATTCCAAGCTTCAATGGAAAATATCTCCTTGAAGATTGCTTGCGCGCACTCGAACATCAAACGTATCGTGATTTTCATATAATACTTGCGGACGATGCCTCCACAGACGACACGCGCGAATATGTGAATGCTCATTTTCCCTCTGTTGAGATTCTCGCACTTCCGCACAATTGCGGCTTTTCCCACACCGTGAATGCGGGACTCATTTATGTTCAAGAAAAATATAATCCTACATTTGTTGCCATCTTAAATAATGACACGCGCGCCGATACTATGTGGTTGGAATCACTTATTGTTACCGCAAAAACAAATCCAACTATCGCAGCCGTTACTTCAAATATGTTCTTTTGGAATCCTCCGCACCTTATTAATAGTCAGGGCGGCACCCTTGATTGGAATGGCGACGGATATGATATCAACTTCGGTCTTCCTGAGGAAAAAGGGGTTAAAAAAAATACCGACGTGCTCGGAGCGTGCTGGGGCGCATCCCTCATTAATATGCAGGCACTTCAAACCATTGGACTTCTTGATGAAACATTTGGAGCCTATTTTGAGGACCTTGATTGGAGTTGGCGCGCAAACATATTTGGCTATCGCATTGTGTTTGAAAAAAAAGCACGCATTTTTCATAGGCATAGTGCGAGTTACCGTACTGCCGAATATAGAAAACTGCTTTATTGCAAAAGAAATGCGCTTCGCTCTGCAATAAAAAACTATGAAACGAAAAGTCTCTCGCAACAAATCTCATACATACTTATTGGCTACTGGTTTTCTATTGTTGGCTATTTTCAAACAAGTAAACATCAACTTCCACTATGGAAAAAGATTAAATATAGTTCCATCCCTTTTATTGCGCTTCTCTGGAATATATTCCACCTTCCTAGCACGCTACATGAACGAGCTACTATACAGAAAATGAGAAAAAAGAATGATGCATTTATTTTTACACTCATTGCACAAGATGCGACACCCGTAAGAGAATGGCTGAAACAATGGCAGCTATCCCCTACTTCCAAAAAAGAAAATGGCGCATTTCTTTCTCGTGTTACACTTCAGACACAATACAGACTTTCTCTTTCAGAAATCCACTCACTTGAAGCAGTAATCTCTCTTGTGGCACAAAGTAGTCTTTTTGATTCGCGAGGTACTCCCTCTCCACTTTTTCAGGAAATTAATGAAAAAACGATAGAACATTTTCTTACTATTGCACTTCAAAATCTTCCCTTCATAGCATCGAGCATCAAAAAAAATGAGATGAGCACATTCCCCTCTTCGCTTGTTATCGATGCCTGTTTTTTCTCGTTCGGACTCTCTCTTTCGCAAATAAGTAATCGATTTGCTGTAATACCTCGGAAAATTGAAGCGGCAGCAAATGCAATAAATTCAAACGACATGAATTGGGACAACATACTTACCTACGCACACACCCACAATGCTCTCTCTCAACTCTATTTTTATTTTATTCTCGTGAACTGCTATGCGCCAAATACCATTCCCGAAGATGTGCTCTTAAATGCTAAAAAAAATGGGTCTCACTTACAAAATATACTCATTCAAACTATCAACTATAAAAAATTACTAAGGGGAAAGTCCTCACTCGCACTTTACCTGTATCTAAAGATGTATTTCAATCCTGGCATAGTACGCGCCTTTGTCGCACGTTTTCATGCGCTTTATAATGGTGATGCCGCAACAGTTCAAGAAAATAATGGGCAAATTATGCTTCCCTTTGGTGTAAATATATTCGGCTTTCTTGATTCTGAAAGCGGGGTTGGAGAGGCAGCACGTGCCCTTGCACGTGCAGTGCAACACACAAAAATACCGTATGCACTTCTGAATAGCCCCCACGCACCCCATCGAAAAAAAGAAACTCAGTTTTCAAAAAGATTTGGTTCTTCGGCTCCTTATGCAATAAATCTTATCTCTATTTTTGGCGATATGTTTGCGCAAGAATGGGATTACTTTGGAAAGAACATATTTGAGAATCACTATAATATCGCGTGTTGGACATGGGAACTCGAAACACTCCCTCCTTCATGGATTCCACTCCTTGAACGAGTACAGGAAGTATGGGTTCCGAGTTCCTTCGCTGCAAAAGCGATTCAAAAAGCACGTAATGATATTCCGATTCATATTGTGCCGTATCCAATTGAGATAAAAAACTATCCTTTTCCTCGTGCCCATTTCAATATTCCCTCTGATAAGTTTGTATTCCTTTTTATGTTCGATTTTTATAGTTATTTTGAGAGAAAAAATCCTCTCGCAATAATTCGAGCATTTACGTACGCGTTCCCTGAAAACGAAAACGTGCGACTTGTTATTAAATGTTCAAATGCATCAGTCGACCAAACCCATTTTGATGAGCTGCAAAAAGCTGCAAAAGATAGTCGTATTCAACTTATAAATACTTATCTGGATCGTGGGGAAGTAAATAGTCTTATTAATGTATGTGATGCCTACATATCACTTCATCGTTCTGAAGGATTTGGTCTCACTATGGCAGAAGCAATGGCACTTAGGAAGCCAGTCATAGGAACGGACTACTCGAGCAACACCGACTTTATGAATGAAGACAATAGTTTCCCCGTACATTACTCACTTATCCCCATAAAGGAGGACCACGGAGTCTATACAAAAGGGAACTTCTGGGCAGAACCCGATGTCGCCCATGCCGCCGAGCAAATGCGCATCATATATGAAAATCCTGATGTTGCACTTCGCAAGGCTATGTTTGGAGCGCGCGACATTGCTATGTATTTTAGTCCTTCTGCAGTTGCACAAATTGTTCAAAAACGACTACACAAACTAAGAGGTGCGAGCTTCGATTTATCTCCATCTCAAAAAGAGGGTAAATCATAATTCGACCCTCCTTCCTATTCTCAATACAGTACTCTATTGTAAATATAATACCTGCGATGATTTCTATAACTACACTCAAAAAACACTCTACCTTCATTATTGTTGGTACTATTATTGTGCTCGGCATTCTTGCATATGCAAATGCCCTACCAAATAAGTTTCTTTATGATGACAATGATGGAATTGTAAACAATATCTACATTAAAGATTGGCACTATTTTCCAAACTATTTTTCAGAAAATCTTACTGCGGGAGCGGGTGTTGTAAGTAACTACTGGCGCCCCGTACTCCTTATCACCTACAGCATCGAATGGCATCTATGGAAGGACTGGGTACCCGGCTACCACGCAGTTAATATTCTTATGCATATTGCCGATGCAATTCTTATCTTCTTCATACTCTTCCATCTCTTTTCGTTGCAAGGTCCTGCTGCGATTGCAGCACTATTGTTTACCATCCATCCTCTTCAAACAGAAGCAATTACATACATTTCAGGACTTGGTGACCCTCTGTCGCTCTTCTTCATTCTTGTAGGGACGTATTTTTTCCTGAAAGTGCGCGGGGTGCTATCAAGCACCAAGGGAAATAATCTCTTGCTCAATTACGCAATAATTGTTGTTGTATTCCTCCTCGCACTCATGACAAAAGAACGAAGTGTTGTCTTTCCCGCCGTCCTTCTTCTTATTGATTTCTTCATCTGGAAAACACGGGAACTATCAATACTCCCATTTTGGAATTTCATAAAACTGTCGTTTATTCGTATTGCGCCATTTGGTGCGATTTCTCTCGGATATCTTATGCTCCGCGGCACGCTCCTTAATTTTCAAAATACCTTCAATATTTATACAATACCTAACTACTACACAGAACATATTGCGGCACGTATTTTTACCTTCCTAAGCATTATTCCCACCTATTTTTCGCTCATAATTACTCCTTTTGGCCTTCATATGGAGCGCTCAAATGAGATAGTTATAGCAACCACACTCTTCAATCCTTTGGTGCTACTTGGCACTAGCATTCTTCTTACAATCGGATTGCTCGCAATCTACGCATTGGAAAAACATCCTGCATATACATTTGGAGTCTTGTGGTTCTTATTTATGATCTTCCCTTCCTCTGGTATTGCGGCACCTGTCGCAGGAATCATATATGAGCACTATCTCTATGCACCGCTTATTGGTATTGCATTACTCATTGGTCTTGCAGGATGTGCACTCTACAACTATGTTTCAAATCGCGCGATGCAGGCACTCCTCATAGGAACGTTTCTTGTTACTGTTGTTTTTCTTAGTGTCCAAACTACATTACAAAATAAAGTAAATTGGAAAGACCAAAAAACATTTTATATAAATACACTTCGGTACGTTCCGCGAAGCCTGCAGATGCGTAACAATTTAGGACTACTTTATGCAAGTCAGGGAAACTTTCAAAAAGCAGAAGAAACGTATCGCCTTGCAATTCTTTATACTCCCTCATCCCCACTCCCTCATCACAATCTCGGAAATCTCCTCTATCAAACAGGGAGATTAGATGAGGCAATTAAAGAGTACGAGAAGGCTATTACAATAAGTCCGAGAAGCTCGTTGCCTTATCAAGCACTCTACCACTTATATCTCGACAAAAATGAACTGACAAAAGCAAATGAGGTTATGAAGCAACTTCAATTACTAAGCGAGTAGTTCTATCTACAAGATTGTATTAAATTTGTTGTCCCAACTAAGTTACAAATAGTCTGCCCAGCACCAGTATAATTACCACAACCACCTCCCGGTATGCCAGTTGAATACGGTGCAGCAACGCCGTTATAACCAGAAAGTCCTATATTCCCACAGTTTGGAGCAGTGGTTCTATTGCCAGAGTACCATTCATGAGCCCATCCATTACTTGGTACATTTCCAGCGTCTACACAGGCGGAACCGGTCCAATAACACGGGGATGCTTGGGCACCTTTTGTATAAGCAAAAACATCATGATATTGAGTATCAACAGTAATAGTGTCAACACTCACACCATCACAGTTATAATCAAAAGTACCATTTTTAGGTCCCCCACCAGTTATCGCAGTTGTGAAATAAGACGTCTGCCCTGGATGGGTATTTGCACTAGAGTCATCACAATCGGTATATGCAGCCGAGGGAGTCTGATAATTCGAAGTAGTTCCTTTGTTTGCAACATCTTTTAGACGCGTATGATTTGCCCATGAAGCGGCGGTATTTTCAAAAACCTGAGAAGTAGTTAGATAGCCATCTGTATCAGAATCTGCATAATACAAATTCGTTTGTTTTATGCTAGCTCCTGTTCCATTAATAAGAATTTTGCTTCCTGAGGGGATAAAAACTCCCCCACTCGCCCCTCCATTATATGCAATCATTGAACCTGTTCCTGAAAGCGTAATAATTTTTGAGCCAGCACCAAGACTCATATTTGCCCCATCAAATCCAATAATCTCGCCCGACGCGGGAGTACAGGATGCAGTCACGAGGACACCATCAGAACCAAAATCACATGTTGGATCTGACCATGCTATCAAAGATGAATCTTCGCGGCCCGAAGAATCTCTCACCACAAACTTCGTGTGATAGGTCCTTGTGTGAGTGTCCACCACTTTCCACGAACCTTCATATTCGTACTGAATTATAGGCACTTGTGCCTCTGCTGTTCTAGTTAACTTTTGAAAAGCGGAGTCGGTCTCTCCATTATTTATTACAAGCTGACCCTTCTCATCCACAAGATATGGCTCCTTCAATACACCTGCCATTGAAACAAACGTGCTGGTGGTAAGAGTCAAATCAACTATTTTTATACTGTTGTCGGTTTCAATCTCTGCCCAAGCACGAACAATAGGTATATCCCCTTGCGCCACGAGATTCATTTTTTGAATATCTCCTACTTTTACATCAAGTGGGTCAATAACAATCCTGTTTGTTTTTGGAAAACCGCTTCCTGAGGAAGCTCTAAGGTCAACCTTTTTTTCAAGAATAGTCCACTCTTCACCTTTTGCATTCACATATTTAACAACTCCGGGTGGTAATTTAGAAATTGCCGGACGACTCACTCTTTCTTTTGTGTCTGAATTGTTCTTATTTTTAAGATATAAAATTCCTCCCACCAAACTCATACTTGCAAGTAAAGCTATTAAAATGAGTAACTTTGTCTTTTTCATGGTTTTCTTCATTCTATCACAACAATACGAGCAATACTTGATTTTTTCTACATTGTATGGTATAATTCAAACCAGATATTAAACAATTCAATAATAACTACGAAAGGAGGGTAGGGTTATGAAACGCCTTATTCTATTATTGCTCCTTGAAGCAAGCTTCGCGTCGTTCTCGTTCTCGGGCAATCCCCGTCTCTTGAAAGAGGTGAAAACTGCATTAGGAACAAAAAACACTCGACCAATTGGAATTTACGAGAAAAATTCCAACATTCTCGTATGTGGGTATGCTATAACATCGTCTGATCCTGATCCTTTAAAACAGGTTGGATTTCTTGCGTGCTTTGACTCTTCACTTGCTCTGAAATGGAAGTTTTTTGACTCTATCTCGGTAAGACCTATCGTTTTCTCATCAATTCCCCTTTCAAAAGGTGGTTATGTGGCGGCGAGTATAAATTCTGAAGGAACTCCACTTACCACACTCTTTTTTCTTAACGAAATGGGAGCGTTCGTAAAAAAGGTGGTTCTTCCAGACCACGTGATCATAAGCAGGGCTGGGGAGGATATAATCGCAGTTACTGTGGGAAGTAACGCAACGGTATATACCATAAGTGAGAATGGAACAATAAAAAGCCAATGGAAAACTGTTTATTCTCACGATTTTCGGATGGCAATAAAAACACTTGGTGCGTTTGTGTGGATTTATTCTGACTCATACGAAGGTGTCCATGTTGAAAAATACAACTATCTAACAGGAACATTTGTGTGGCGTCGACTCATTCCTGATGGCAATCTTGCATGGGGAGACCTAGATAACTCAGGGAATTCCTACTTTGGACTAACACGCATTGTGCCAAATCCAGGCGCCCCAGGATTTACTACTGCGAATCAATGGCATCTTGAGAAAATTGATTCTGGTGGAAATATCATTTGGGACACAGAATGGTTTTCTCGCGAAACGTGGGTAGGAAGAGTGAATGCGGCAACAACCACTGTTTCTATTAATACAGCAAAAAATCTTGTCGTGATTGGTGGAGAAATGCAAGGAAGTGAAACCATTGCGGACGGTGCTCGCATCAACTACCTTGCAGGATTTTCAATGGATAGCGGGAAGATATCGTGGGAAAAGAAGTGGGCATACAGTCCTACAACTCGTGTATCTGGTGTTTATGGAACATGCTTCACCGCAAAAGGAGATCTTCTTGTGTTGGGATATGAGGTTGTAAGTTCTGGATTCACTCCACCAAACCCACTCCATCTTGAAAAATATGCAGTGGACAATGTAACAGGAGTGAAAGAAACAACACTCCCTACAATTCCTGAAGTTTTTGCCCTTTCTCAAAACTATCCGAACCCTTTCAATCCTTCGACCGTCATCCGCTATGCGGTGCCTCACATAAGTGAAGTATCACTTATCGTCTATGACGCATTAGGCCGAGAGGTTGAGACGCTCGTTCGCGATGTAAAAAATGCTGGAGAATACGAGGTGCGATTTACTGCTTCCTCGCTCCCCTCTGGTATCTATTTCTACCGCCTGCAAACCGCAGACCGGACTGAAACCAAAAAAATGATTCTTCTTAAATAGAAGGATTCATCCCCCCACCAATGGTGGGGGTTATTTTTTAAATATTTTAAATCTAAAATAAACGCTTCTCTGCAATAAGAATTGTTATTAATTCGTTCATTCTCTTGAAATAGGGAGTTAGAAGGTTGTTCTTTTCTCTTGGGTCTTTTGCAAGATTGTATGCTTGCTCAGGAATGTATCCTTTGTCGGTCTTCTGATAATAATATCTTTCATTGCCTTCTCTAATTGCTACCTGTGTAACAAATTCACCAAGAACATATTTATTTGTGATAGCTTCCACGCCCCCCTTTATTAATCCAGTTAAATCAATCCCTTCAAGAATAGACTGGGGAGCCACTCCTGTTAGACTCATTATTGTTGGATAAATATCAATTCCCTGGACCAAATCATTTATTCTTCTCTCCCCCACCCCTGGAATATATGCGATAAGAGGGACTCTGGTCGAAGTTTCATATAAATTTTCGCCATGAAAAAACTTTCCATGTTCAGCAAATTCCTGACCATGATCAGATGTTATTATCAAAATAGTGTTCTTTGAAAGTTCGGAATGAGAAATCATCTCAAAAAAATCACCTAAAGACCTGTCTAGATTATAAATCTCTTCGTCATAAAGACCTTTCACATACTCTATACTAGGTGCAAATAATTTTATTTTTTCAAAATATCTCGAACTAATTGCACTATATTGTATGTCTCCCGAAAGGGTCTTGAATATAGTATTTGCGCTCTCGAGCGTCTCCGCCTGTTTCAGTTTTTGCGCTATAAATCTATTCGAAGAAGAATCGTATTTTAGAATATTATTTGCTATCTCTCTATATTCATCAAGAGCAAACCTTTCATTCTCTTCAATTGTGAGAGGAATACCAGGAATTTCAGGAATATCAGTAAATAGATGCTTTTCACTATGACCTGGCAAATGAGGCTCGTGAACCTCGGGGGAATGCATAAACAAGAACGTTGGCTTCCCCTTCTCACTATTTTCAATTAATTTTTTATATTGATTATTCCATCCTTCAATTAGACTCGAGTCATTACTCTCAAGAATGTTAAAGCCTCTCTCAAATCCGCGAGTCATAGGAAGATGCTTGTTCACCAAAGAACCATTATAGACGGTCTCATATCCGTTCAATCTAAAAAGCTGAGCCATTGTTAAATATTCTTCGCTCAGACTACCCTCTAAAATTCCGGTCATTTTGTGAGTATGGGGATATAACGAAGTAATTATTGAAAAATGGCTATTAAGTGTTGTCGGACTTTGTGAATAGGAATTTGAAAAAAGAATATTCTTATCCGCAAAAGCACAAAGATTGGGAGCGGTATTCCTTTCATAACCATAACAAGGCAAATGCTCAGAAGAAAGAGTGTCTATTGAAATAATGATTACGTTGCACCTTTCACAAAGCGGTTTACTTCTATAACTGGAATATAATACCAACCCCATAACAACTATTATCACACCTGTAATTAGGAGTATAAATGGCTTACTATTAATAATATTCATGAAAAAAATTGTTCTCCTGCTTCTTATTTCTTTTGTTCTTCTTGGGCTTTGGTTTATTTCTGGAGCATTTGTTTGTCAAAAAATAACATGTCTATCATTCAATGATATCAACAAATATAAAATAAAGCAGGTATACGAGGAAAGTAACTATATTTTCCGCGGACTTTATGCAAATGGTGATATGTTATTACGAACAGAGATTAGGCCAAATTCCTCTCTCGAGGAAACAGCTAAAGCCATTGAATTTCAAATAGCAAGAACTGAGAGTGTTTTCGAAGATGCTGCGGCACCATACCCAGGAGAAATCTCGAAGGTTATATCATGTGGCGCGGGATATAAACCCGTGCGCTCTATGGGGGGGACAAGTAACTTCCCTATTACCTATTTCAAATATTTTGTAAATGAAAGGTTGATCCCGGGCTCGTGCACAAATGAGCAAATAGCATATCACGATACCCTTGCAATGTTTTTTTGTAAAAAACAAAAGAAATTCTATCAAATTGAGTTCCTTGTCCCCACAAAAGAATACGAAATAAACCAAAAGGAGTATCAATCTGTGCTCAATTCAATAACTTGTAAAGACTAGTTATTTGAAAACGGGAATAGTTTTTCCTTGAACAAATGTAGGCAATGCTACCTTAAGGGCGCTCATGATAGTCGGATATTCATCTATTAACTCAAAAGGTTTCTCTCCCAAAAAATTATTCTCTTTTACTCCTGGGCCCATAATAATAAAAGGAGTCCACATACCAGGAACATTTTCTGCTTTAATAGCTTGCTTATACCCCGTTTCAAGAGGATTGGTAAAAATAGCGAAGTCCGTTGACATCTCCTCACCCCAACCAAAACCAGGATTATTTGCAATTACTAAGTCCCCTGCTCGATCTGGATCAAGTTTTAGCTTCTCTTTCACATTTTCCCATTCAACTGCTTGTGCCAATGGTTGCTTCCCATCTACATCTTTTAAGTCCTTGATTGCTTTTTCAACGGCGCTTCTCAGCCTCAAATACTCTGTGCCAGTGGCACGCTCATAATTTCCTGCAAGACCGTTCGGATTTATATACACATGAGCCATCTTAAGATATATTACCTTCGTATTCTTCCAATCGATAATTGGCTCTCCCGTTTTTGGATCTAATTGAAATTTTAGCCATCCATTTTTTGCAAAAAGATTATTTAAATTGACCCGTCGATTTAAAGGAACGGCGCCATGATCAGAGCTCAACACTACATACGTATTTTTATCAGCGATTTTTAGAATCTCGCCTACAATATCATCTGTTTTTTTATACATATTTTGTACCTCCTGCCAAAGCTTAGCTCTTTCAGTATCAGAAATTGTGTTATAAAGAGATCCGTTTGGGTCAACATATCCCATCCACCAACGACTTGTGAGCATCTGATTTGGTGTATAAATATCGTGAATAACCACATCAGGATTTCCAATTTGATTCACCACACTTACTGCCTTCTTATGCCAAACAAAAGACATATCTGCCTCATCCATAAAAGCTTTTTTATCCTCGGGGTAATACACTAATTGAGGGGGAAAATTATCAGCAAAATCTACCATTGGTCCAATAGCTTTTCTTATTTGTTCGGCCAATGAAGTGGGGTATGTGATGCTCTCGTTCATTCCATCGTATACAAGACGAACTCGAAAGAAAGCGTCGTCATCAAGCTTAATCACCATCGCTTTCACACTAGAATTTATTTGAACCTCTGCATTCTCTTGCTTCCACTTTAAAATAACGGATTGCCAATCACTCCACTCGCCCTCTGCTAAGTCAGCAAAAATGATTTTTTTATCAACCGAGAAACTTATTCGATTGTAATTTTTCTTTTGGTCATTAGTCGAATCATAAATATATCCATACACGGTACTACCCCAGCCATCTAATTTTATTTCCTGAGGTTCTGAATAACTCTTTGGTGCATTTTCCCACCCTTGAGGATTTAAACCATCAATATATTGGGCGAGCTGCGGCCCAAAGAAAAAAAGTTTTGTTGCTCGTCCCTGCTTAATGCGCTGAGAAAGATCTCCCTTCGTTTCAAAATTAATGGGAAACACATCATACCCCCATCCCCCCCAACGCCCTCGATACACCTCTCCTTTGTTCACTTCTGGGGGTGTAGAACCAGGAATAGAGAGAATAGAGACCTTATATCCGCTATCTTCTAGCGTCTTCCAGATTGCTGGCACCTTCTTTGCAACAGACCTAAAACCAGCTATTGCTACCTTATCAAGTGGCTTTCCTATTGCATGCATTGGCCCATCATTTACTCCATTAATCTCCGGGTAGGCGCCTGTCAAAAGAGTAGCAAAATTAGTTGGTGTATGACTTGGAAAATTAGGATAGGCATATCCATACGAACCTCTCTTAATCATTTTTGCGATATTTGGTAATTTCCCTTCCTTTGCCCAAGCATAAAGATTAAATAAACCGGGATCCGCACGAAAACCATCTGGAATAAACCAATAAAGTTTAGGTGCTGACTTGGTCGATAATTCAGAATATTTATTCAAAATATCGTGCGTAGTAATATATCCCACAAATAATAGAACTATTGCCACCAATCCAACAATAATTTTCCTTTTTTGCATATAGTTGAATACTATCACACATTAAAAATATTTTTATTACAATAAAAATCCTTTTCGTTTGCGGCGCACTAAGCCAAAATGTTGAAACGCCCTGAGGAATATGAGGTGAGCCTTATTACCTCTTCGCTGGCATCTATTCCTACCGCCTGCAAACCGCAGACCGGACTGAAACCAAAAAAATGATTCTTCTTAAATAGAAGGATTCATCCCCCCACCAATGGTGGGGGTTATTTTTTTATTCAAACCATTCAAAAATTTTCATAGCCATATACAACTATCGCTCTTTTACATACAATACTCTCTTCGTGTGTCGCTCATTCCAATCCACAGTGCTACAGTTAACTGTAGCACTGTGATATACTATTGTTATCATGACAAATATAAGTAAAAAGAATTTTGATGGGAACTTAAAAATAAAAGCCTGGGATCGCTTGTTCGAGGTGATTAAAAATTCACCTTCTTCCGAAGCACTTATCTCTAGTATTCGCACATTCTTAACCCCGAGTGAGATAGCCATGATTGAAAAACGGCTTTTAATACTCGTTCTTCTTGAACAAAAGTTGAGTTATCGAGCAATAGGAAAAATGCTAGATGTAAGCCCTGCCACTATCAGTTTTGTAAAACATAATCTAACTAAAGCGCCTGTGATTCACAAAAAATACAGTATTATGAAAAAATCAGAAACACTTAAAGATTTGTGGCCACTTATGTCCCCTGCTGAACACACACGACAGATACGACGAAAAATGAAAGGATACTAAAACGCCCACTATAACTATATTAATTATGCTAATTATAACTACCTATAGCCAGCGCAAGCATTGTTTCAAATATATACAAAAGACGCACCGCTACAGTCAACTGTAGCACCACATCTTTCTCTCTTTCTTCTTTTTCCTTCTTCAAAAAAGGGTGTGTTTTAAAAAGTATACTTGGTGTAGTATATAAATAGAATCTTACTAACAAATTAGACAGAGGAGGATATATGAAAAGGTGTGTTTTCTTTTATCTCTTGCTCTTTTTTGGATGCAATATAAACGAATCAAATCCTGAATATACTGAATATCCGAGACTGACCATGGGAAGTCATGATTTTATAGAAATAACTCCACCAGATTCAAATTATTTTTTACTCACTACCCATGCTCTCGTAGCATCTGATATTGGGGGATATAATCCTCAATTTCATATTAACTCTTGGTGGAAAGACGAAAATGGTGTGGAGCAAAAGGAGGAAAAAATAGTCCCTGCATACGGATATGGAAAAATTACACTTGCCAATGGTGGCGTATTGTACCTCGACAAACCGCTTGAATATCTGCCTAAAGGAGAAATTTTTCTATGTGGGGTGGTCACGTTTGATCATCCAAGTATTCAGAAAAATTATTACATTTCTTTATTGGTCAAGCCTAACAAATAAAAACCGATGAATCATCATCGGTTTTTTATTTTCTAATATATAAGTAGGTATACAGTAACAGCGTAATTTTGTGAGCGTAGAAAAGAATAAAAGTAAAAACGGAAATCCTCATCGGAATAATGAGAATTGGTGAGAGATAAGCACCAAGAAAAATGCGTATTTATTTAAAACAAGGTTTCTAATTAGGGTGTTGCGGGCGTAGTTACAGGAGGAGGAACTGCTGCGGGAGTTACTCCAGATGTGGGAGAAGCCAACGAAACAGAGACTGAAGACGCTTCAAATTTCGCTTCCGTTTTAATATTTTTATCTGCTCTTACTGTAATTGAATCCCCTACCTTTATGTCAGAAACTGAGATGATAACCTCTTTGGTCATTGAGGGGAGCATTGGATATCCACCCACAGGCAATGGTGCGGGTCTTCCTAAAGCCATCGACGTCTGTTGATCCTTCTGAAATTTTTTCATTGCAACTTGATATTCCTCAATTAATTTCTTATATTCCTCCGCAGAAATCTGCTCATTTTTAGTAATCTTCGTATCAGTCCCTACAGTTATTTCACGCACTTTTGGTATTTCTTCAAATGGATTTCCAAAAACCTGAGTTTCAACCGTAATCACCTTTCCATCCAATGATTTTACCATTCCAAAAACCGAGTATATTTCAGGCGTAGAAGGAAAGAGTTTCTTTACTTCCTCAATTTTTGACGCATAACTCGCTTTTATTGTGCTTTCGCCTTTCGATACTCCTTGAGACATTCCCACCAAGTACCCTATTACCAATGTGATAAGACCAACTACCGCTACTGTTGTTAATGATTTTTGTTCCATAATAATTTTACCGCATTACTCTTTTTCCTTTTTTAGGTTGAGTTGGTTATTTTAGTAACTTATCGAGATTGATTCCTTCTGGTGTTGGATTACCCACCTCATCAAATTCTGGGCGACGATTCCCATCTTTCTTTCCCGCATCAAAGCGTGGCGCAGTAAGACGATAAGAAATTTCCAATTTTGAATTTTCAATTTTGAATTTAGAATCGGGAGCCGCGTAGATCGTTATGATGCCATCTTTTTTCTCATACCATGTTTTTCCATCAAAATTGGGAGTAAGAAGAATAGTGATATTATCTAATCCCTTTACAGAAAGGTTGGTGGTTTTATTAAAGAGCCACAAATCAGAATTTTCTTTTGCATTCTTAAAATCAAGGATTGCACTCGCAATTTTTGATTTATTATTTTCAAATTCTAGTTGAATAACACCAGATGTTTCTTCCTTAAGTCCTGTCATGCCTGCCATGTAAGTAGCATATTTTTTCCCATCTATTGTGTAGGGAGGATCAACTTCGTTTGCATTCACTTTATTTACCGTAAGAGCGCCACCGTTCACAGTTAAATTTCCGCCCACAGTCATATTATTATTTTCTAAATCAATAATAAGTGGCCACTGACCATTATATTGTGCCCAACCTGTTGAGCCTGTTCCATCTCCTCTAAGGACATAGAAGAGATTCGAATTAACATGAATCATTGCGCTTCGATTATCAGAATCCTGATAATATGTTGTTGGACTCGTATTATTCAAAGTTACACCCCCAGCGGTATATACAGATCCAGGAAAAGTAACTGTTTGTGTATTTGCAGCAGAATACAACATCCAATTTCCTTGGTTATTTAAAAGACCAAAGCCAGTAGTATCATGATACACATATCCCGCAACCGCACTATCAAAAGAAGCTGTGGCATTAAATAAAAGACCTTGGCCGCTACTCATCCTCCAAAGATTGGCATCGGAGGTGTAAAAATGTGTTCCATAGGTTTGGTTATATATTCCAGTACGAGCATAATTTCGAAACCATCCAGGATTTGCATACACATCTGCAAATGTAGGATTTCCCGCAGTAGTCACTACTTGGTTTAAATGATACCCATCAGTCATATCAGAATTGCTCACTGTTTGAGAGCCAATATTGCCTGCAGTAATAATCTGAGTACTCGTCCATGTAGCACCGCCCTTCCCACCAGAAATTAAATATCCGACAGGTGTTCCTGAAGTTTTATTAACTCCAATACCAGTAACAAATGGAACATCGCCACCAGTATATGTGTCCATCAATATCCAATCTTGATATCCTCCTGAGGTGCCAGGAACACCCGTCATCATATTAAATCTAACCTTGCCACTAGGTATATAAGATGGGGGTTGTAATCCGCCACTGCCAGTATAAGTTCCAGTAACGAAATCTGTAGTACCACCATTTGCCACAGCAGTTACTCCCGTGATTCCCGCGCCTCCTCCTACAAATTGAGTAGCGGTTACAGTACCCGCAGCAGGAATAGTTGAACCACCAACGTGTAACCCGCCCTGCATACCCATTCCTGGACCATCTACATAAACTCCATTTGTATGATAGTCAACTGTTCCAGAATCATCGTCATTTATTCTTAACCACTCATCTCGAGAATTAAGCATTGTTCCATAAGAACCGCGAAGTGTCGGGGTGGCTATTGAGCCCCCCGCTACATGAAGAATCGCTCCTGGTGTCGCTGTCCCAATACCAACATTGCCTGAATTCAAAATTTTAATACCTAATGTACCTACCCCTTCGTTATATGCGGCAGAACCAGGGGCAGCATTAGTCATGATGCTTAGTCCGTTAGTCACAGTATCACTTGACCTAATTACCGCATCAGCATCACCAACTCCCATTGATAATTCCTGTTGGGTCCCTACCGCCCCACTATTTGTTTCAATTAATCTAATAGCGGTAACGTCCGGCTGAGCAAAAATTGCAGTATCATACCCACTCGGAACAGGGGTAATGGTTCCATTATCAAATCTAGCTACAGGAAGGGTATTTGAATATACGGGCTTAACCACATGAAGATTCATAGCCGGCCCTGTCGTGCCGATACCGACATAGCCGGAATCTCTAATAACCATTCTGGTAGCTTGGCTACCAAATTCAGTGGCTTGAACATTAAAAACAAGACCTTCGTAACTAGAAAGATTAGTAAAATTTCCACTTCCTTTTGTTCCGATACCTCCTCTGAACATCCCATTATCTCCATAAGTGCTTGCTGAGGTGTCGTTACCCAAAGCAATTATCCCAGTTTGGTCTCCAACGGCTCCTCCGACTCTTAATAAACCATAGACATGCATTTTTGCTGTCGGTCCAGTCGTCCCAACGCCGACGTTGCCATTATTCAAAATTGACACTGCTGCTGTAAGATTTTGAGTTTGTAATCTTATTGCCTCTGTAGTTGCATTAGAAGTCCATAATCCACCAGCAAGAATTAATGGGCCAGGACCATCCGCAGTAATATAGTTGTACATATTACTATCTCCTGCGCTATATCTAAAGCCAACCCTAGCACCTATTCCAGCCCTAATATCACCTATAACAGAAAGGCCATTGGTAGGAGCTCCTGTTGCGGTACTGGTACCAATGTTTAATCCTGCAGGGAAGGCAAAGTTTCCATTGCCTTGGAGACGGCCAAAGACATCGGAAGTGACGTTTGCTGCAGAGAGAGCTCCTGTCATGGGGCCACTGAATGCAGTGGCAGTGACGGTGCCGCTCACTCCAAGATTGCCCGAAATGGTCGAACTGCCAGTTACACTTAAATCTCCATTTGCAGCTATACCAACTTTCTTTGTGGTTCCTGTGTAGAAACTATACCCCTGAGGCAAATTGTTTGCGGCATCACCCTCAATCACGAATGACTGATTCCAAGTTCCATCATCTGCTTTATGTTTGAACCAAGTTAAATCATATGCACCCGTTGTTTGTGCATATTTTGCCCCATCAATATCGTTCGTAATAAGCGCATTTCCTATAGTGCTTAATCCAAATGTCACCATTGCCCGAGTCCCCGTATTAAAAACAGCTCCTGATATATTATTTGTAAGATATGTTCCTGTTGATGAACGAATATTTCCCACTACATCAAGTGGATATGTAGGAGTGGTAGTGCCAACGCCGACGTTGCCCCCTCTCGGTTGCAAAAGAAGATCATAAGCAACTGCGGAGTCTGTTCGTTGAGACTGTATATATGTATCACCGTTTGTATTTTCGTATCCTATACTTACTCCCGCAGCACCGTCTGTTCGTAATACATTTAGCCCACTACCAACCGTACCTAATGCAGGAATAACGGTCCCCGCATCTCGTATATCTAATTTACTACTTGGTGCTAGCGTTCCAATACCAACCTTTCCATCATTGAGCACTAAGCTTCCAGATCCCGCGTTATATATCCAATCTGTTCCTCCACTATTTGCTTGTAAAAATCTAACGTTATTTGGTAAAAATATTTCATTAACACCGCCATTAAAGTTACCTCCCGCGATAGTTGAAGGATCAATAAATAGTGCAATATGGTCAGCTACTTGCCCAATTTGTACTCCATAATATCCCGCATATCCTGTACCACGACTACGAATAAGGGGCTGTACTGATGCTGCGGTATTGTTCCCATAAAGCCAATAGCCAGCATCAAGGCGGACATCTCCACCACTCACATGTAATTTACTACTCGGCGTCGATGTGCCAACACCGACATTACCCTCTATTGCAAGACCATTTGTAATTGCTGCCGTGGCATCATAGTTTGCACCGATACTCGTACCTCCATCAATGTGAAGTTTCTTTCCAGATACATTTGCACCACCTCCTCCAATTGCAAAAGTACCATTTGCACCGTTGTACCAAATATTATCATTTATGGCACCCGAATCATCGAACGTCATACCCGTCCACGTATCAGTACTTTTTAGTGTAAATTGGCTATCAGCAGTCGTTTGAAAATATGCCGCAGTTCCTGCTCCTGCTTGAATTTCAAGAGCATATCCAGGATTAAACACAGTTGTTCCAATGCCCAATCTTCCCTTGGCAAATTCATAATAATTAGGAAGGTATTCAGTAAGAAAACCTGCGGTCACTGCGGCTGCTTGTGCTTGTGGTGTAGTTACTACCGAATTCATAGTGCCAGTCCCCCACCAGGTTACCTCTACAGGAAATGAATCTTGCCACGAAGTACCAAATTGAATCCAAACTTCAAATATATTATTTGCAGATCCGGTACCACTTCTATGCACAAGTGAGACGTTTTTTACACTCGGTGCGGCGGATGTTTTTTCATGAAAATAGGAATTTGCTGATTCGAGTGCACCTACACCATTTCTTGCATGCACATAAAATTCAAAAGGATTTCCTTCTGCTACACCACCCGAAGTCCTTCCTCCTCCTATTACATTCATTCTCATCGCTTGATAATCACCGTTTAGGGTGAATTGCGCGACTTGTATCCAATAACCATCAGAAACACCACCTACCATATTGTTAGCACCCCAGTTTCCATGCACTCTTTTTACGACCGTACCAAGCGTATTTGTCGCACTTGTAGGAAGATTTATACCCCCATCAAATTGAGCCACACCTCCTGTTACTTGTAATTTATATCCTGGGCTTATTGTTCCAATTCCCACATTCCCCCCCACAAAGAGGCCATTGGTAGGAGCTCCTGTTGCGGTACTGGTACCAATGTTTAATCCTGCAGGAAAGGCAAAGTTTCCATTGCCTTGGAGACGGCCAAAGACATCGGAAGTGATGTTTGCTGCAGAGAGAGCTCCTGTCATGGGGCCACTGAATGCGGTAGCAGTGACAGTGCCGATAACATGAAGTGCAGTGGCGGGAGTAGTAGTGCCGACGCCGACATAGTTTGAGGTATTAATAAAAAGACCCGATCCCGAGGCTGCACCGCGAACCCTTATACTAATCGCTCCTCCTGTAGTACTTGTGGTTACAATATCAAGCTGACTGCTTGTATCACTAAGCACCTCTATACCCGCACCGCTTAAAAAGTGCATATCAGTAAGTGAGGCGCCCAGCACTTTAAATGAATCTACTAAAAAAAATGACGAAAACAAAAATACGAATCCTATGACAACTGTACTTGTTCGAGGGGATTTATTTTTCATTATCTTTGCTCATTATACCACATATTGATACAAGAACCCTTCCCTATTTTCACGGTTTTCTTTGTCTTATTAAAATAAAAAAGAAAAGCGCAACATCCAAAACAATACTATCAATTACTGTGGAAGAATAACGATAGAACCCTTAATCACTCCCCCTGCAGGACACATATCCATACAAAGAAATGCGAGTGTACCCGGTGCCGTTGCTCCGAATGCAATTGGTTTTGTTTCCCCCTTCTTCATTGATTGATAGTTACCTGTATAAGGAATTGATACATCGTAGTCTCCGTCTGTTGCAGTCATTTGTAATCGCACCACATCGCCCTGATTTACAATAACCGTTGAAGGTTCAAACCCCTTGCTTGAGATTTTTACCTCAATAGTACGAAGTTGCTCTTTTGCGTTTGCGTTATTTGCTGCTGCGGGGGCAACTGATGCAGGAGAAAGTACTGCATTTTCTGGAACTGCGGTAGAATACGCATCACTCTTGTTTACTCCATAAAATGATTGCTCTGTTGTGGTAGCGCCTACATTTTCTATACCGTTTTCACCTTCTTTTTTTCCAGAAGGTTGTGCAACCCAAAGAAGTACTATTACGAGAACAACTACTACCATTCCAATACTATATTTTATTTTATTTGACATTTGCTCCATGAATTTATTATACAACACTCGACTTTTTATTTTTAACTACTTTTTTTTATAGCGTAATCCACCTCAATCTGGCCAAAATATGGCGAGAAAAATTGATTTTCTGGAGCATCGACACGAATACGCCAAAACAACTTGTCTCCCTTTTGATTTACAAAAGTAATTGTTTTCCCTATCTCTGCCTTTTCCCAATCTACGCCATCATTTGAAAGTGCAAATTCTATTTTTGCATCCGCATCTGCATATTCAAGATTTGCTATTGAAGCAAGTACTACCGGAAGAATTCTATTAGTAAGACTTGCTGAGGTAATTTGCTTCGATTCGGCAATATCAAATCCTTCATCGACGAAACGCCAATATTCTTCCTCTCCATTACGTGTCATTTTTACAAAAAGGGCATGTTCGTCAGGTGTAACTGCTATATACATTGAAGTAACGTCCTGCAAATTTGCTCCAAATTCATTTGTAAAATCGACCGCTCCTTTAATTTCGCTCGTTCCATTCTGAAAAAGTTTTATAAGTTTTGGCGCCTCACCTTTATTCCACACAAACCACGTCGCCTCATTTCCTGAACCTATCCGTGTAATTTCTGGATTAATTCCTCCCGCCATAACGCGAATACCAAAAAATCGTGAAATGTCATTGATTACACCACTCTTCACAAGTACAGCCTTCCCCTCATATGCGCCATATATCGCCATCCATTCGTTATCACCTCCTCCAAAACCGATTATTCCCGCATAACGAGATACGAAAATTTCCTTTCCTTCACGTTGTACGTCTTTAAATGAATTTCCATCAAAAGTGAAAAGCCATCCAAGATAATTTTCACCACTTCTTGTAGTCACTCCTACTGTCCAGATTCTCTCTAGGGCTCCAATTGATACTCCCACTATTTCACTCGACTGAACACCCTCAGGAAGTGAGAGTCTGTTTCCTTGAAACGAGAGTTTGTTTCCTTGTACCTTAAGACATCGCCCGCGAATACATCGCTCATCACTTCCGTCCTGTTTTTGACCAAGAAATTGTCCTTTTGTTTCTGCTGTTTTTGTAAATGTAAATTTAGGAGAGAAAAGGAATGCTGTCATTATTCTTTCATGATATAAACTCGTCTGACTTTGATCTATCCATCCATTCCCGGAAAAAAGGTCATAGAATGTTTCGTAACCCAACACCTCTTGGGGTGGTAAGGGTGGTGCCTCCCCAGGAGTTATTGCAAAAAGTGATTTTTCTTTTTCTACATTAAACAGGTCAAAAAGTGGATTTCTTAATTTCGGAAGCGGTGAGGAGGGTTTTATTATACTTACCGATTCGGTTGGTGTAGTTAAACGAAAAAGCGCAGATTCAAGAATATATCGCTCAAACCAATTTCGTACTACAAATGCGCTCAAAAGAACAAAGCCCACCAATCCTATGGTGGCTATCATTACCGAGAATGCAATACCAAGACCCCAAAAAATGTTCTTTTCTTTTGAGATTTTCTTAAAAAATTTAGCAAGCGATTTCAATACTCTTTATTATAACAAAAAGGTCTAAACAATTTTCAATTTCTAATTTTCAATTTTCAATGAATTTTTAAATATCTAATTCTCCAATAACTATTGCTTGCTGTTAAGCGTAATAACTATTTTATTAAAAATAAGTGTAAACTCTTGAGCCTCTTTCCATAAAACGGCTATCTCCTTCTCCTTTAAAGGATTCGCTGTTTTTAACATCCTAAGCCAATGTTTCGTCTCTTGGGCTTCCTTTTTACAGATGAATATCTTATTTTTGAAATCTTTTGGAGAGCTCGCACCATTTGCCTCCATATAATTTGCTCCGATGCTTGTTGCGGACCTCAACAACTGAAGTATAAGAGGACGTGAAATAAGATCTTGTGACAATAACTTACAAAATCTTATTACTTCCTCACCAAATAATGCCGTCCTTTCTTCTAAATCGAATTGTGCACACATATTATTGAAAATTGATAATTTAAAATTAAAAATTCTCCCGCCAGGAGGGCGGGAGAAAACCTTTTACTTTACTATCATCTTTCCTGTCTCACCTCTTCCTGCGTGTCCTGGAACATCGCAACGGAATTCATACTCACCCTTCGCTGGCGCATTAAATGTAATCATGCGCGTCTCTTGAGGACCGAGTCCAAGCGCCACTGCGGAAAGCAATGGACTATTAAACATAAAAATATGTGTTTGTGTATCACCTGAGGTAACAGAAAGAGTAACCGCACTTCCTGCTTTTACCTCAAATGAGGCTGGGGTAAAGCCCGCACTAGTAAGCTCAAGCTTCACTGCACTTTCGGGAATGTTTTCTACCGCTACTGGATTAGACGACTTGGGAGCTTCAACCGCTCCAGGTGTCACATCATTTTTTACCTCTTTTCCCTCAGCAGTAACCACCTTCCCCTCCTCATTTATAGGACTTGTGCCTGTTACAGGTAAAACATCTGGTGCTTTTGTTGTAGTAGTTGGCACTTTAAAATTTCCCGTTGCCGCAAGAATTGCCACAATACCCACTACGACAAATGCGATAATTCCCCACATTACCATCTTTTTTGTATCTTGATTCATAATATGTTTTATTGTTATTTTCGACTTTATTTTACAATCATTTTCCCCGTCTCACCTCTATCAGCATGACCTGGTAAGCCACATTGAAACGTTGATTCTCCTTTTGCTGGCGCAGTGAATTCTATGGTGCGTGTTTCTCCTGCTCCAACCCCCACCGAAAGATTAGAAAGAACTGGGTTGTTAAATGAGAACGTATGACTATATTGATCACCCGAAGTAATTGCGAGTATTATTTTGTCCCCTGCATCTACTGTAAAAGAATTTGGAGAAAACCCAGAAGCTGATACAGAAATTTTTATTGCTTTCGCGGGAATCTCAGTAACACTAATAGGCTCTGAGCGCTTAGGAACCTCTATCGTGCCTTGCACGGGCATTTCTTTAGGGCTTATCGAAGAGGATGAAGTAGGAATAGTGCCATTTTCAGTAGGAGTAATAAAACTTCCTCGCATACCGAGATATACCACAATTGCAGCACCACACAATCCAACCGCAACCCACAATATTATTTTTTGTTTCTCAGTCATATTCTAGTTATTGTAGCACATCCCCGCAGGGTAATTTTAAATTCTTGAATTTCAAATTTTAATTTAATTACTGAATGTTTTAATTGCTTTTCATTTATTCATTCAATTAAAATTTAGAATTTGAAATTGGATAATT
>Ga0172379_10000368_pt1 | contig 115850 bp, 100 predicted proteins | sample GrowelOW334metaG_FD_119756 | JGI IMG/M metagenome (GOLD analysis project Ga0172379, IMG submission 119756) | Groundwater microbial communities from an aquifer near a municipal landfill in Southern Ontario, Canada - Groundwater well OW334 metaG | ecosystem: Environmental > Aquatic > Deep... | reverse complement strand
TCCACGCACTCCGAGTCCTGGTGGCAGCAGCCGACCACGGGCGTGTAGACGCAGGCGTTCGCCTGGCACGAGTTCGTCGTGCAGACGTCGCTGTCGTCGCAGTCCGCGGCGGCCACGCACTCCGGCTCGGTGCACCCCTCGTCCGTGACGCCGTCGCAGTCGTTGTCGACGTCGTCGCACAGCTCGGGGGCGCCCGGGTACACGGAGTCGTTGTGGTCGTCGCAGTCGCCCCAGGTCAGGGCGGCCTCGATGACGGCGACCTCCACCTGGTCCACGCACGACTCGATGATCCGCTCGGGCACGTTTGCGGACTCGCACGCGTCGTTGGCCGAAATCTCGGCCAGAACGGTGTCGGAGTCCATGTCATGCAGGATCACGCGGAAGATGTCCACGTGCCGGCAGGTGTTCTCCACGTCGCAGATGTCGACCGTGTCCGCCTTGCCGTCACGGCAGTCCGCGTCCGTGTCGCACTCGAACTCCTCGACGTCCGACGGGGGCGAGATGTCGCCCCCCGAGACGTCGACGCTCGGCTGGGAGTCCTCCATCTCCCAGCAGCCGAGGCTCAGCGTCATCAAGCACAGGAACACGCCCATCGCCGCCTTCTTGCCGAAGAATTTCCTCATGTCTCTCATTCTCCTGTCGAAGATCGTCACACCCACCGGAGTGTCGCATTCGCGTTTCGTCGCGACCGACTCCGGCTGACCTAGAACCGACTCGAACAAACCGAGCCGCCTGTACAGACCCTTGACCGTACACTCTTGAGACCCAAGTTCTCACATCTTTTCACGCATACACCATCATGGTGTTGCGCGTCCATATATGTCGCACCTCTTTCCTAGGTGGTATGGATGTAAGAGACAAGAGTTTCAAAAGCATGTAGCTTTGGATCTGCCAGACGGCAGAGAACTTGTGCCCCGCGCGTGGGCACCACCTTTTGAAAGGTGTGCCCCGTTACGAGGGCTTGCTTATTTTGGGAACTTACGGGTTCCCGGCGCGGAAAAAGTAAACTACTATCGCCCCTCCCCTTTGTAAGGGGAGGGAAGAGAGGGGTTGCGACGCAACCCACCACCTAACCTCCTCCCTTACAAAGGGAGTAGGAACGCACGATTAAGTAATTCTCTTTTTCCACGCCAGGAACGTATTCCCATGTGAAAAATTATTTTTGAAATATAATCGCGTCAATTGTAATGAGCAATCGTGTCTTGCGACACATACCGTTTTGCACTAAGTTTATTACAGTTTAGTGCACAGTATGTAGCGCCGACAACGGGAGTCTACTATGTTTTCTAAGTATCTAAGTTGACTAAGTTGTGAACGAACTATTTTTTAAATCTTTACTTAGAAAACTTAGCTACTTAATAAACTTAGGACACAGTCCACCTCATCTTAAAATAACATACAATTATAGCATAAATAAGCCAGTTTGTCAATAGAACGATCTTTCACTGATTTTCTTACATAAAATACTTATTTTTTGGCTTAAATTACGTAAGACTTATAATGTGTAACCTGTAACTTACAACCCAAGACAAACAAACAATTTAACCATACAACAAGGTAACAAATATTCATCATTTTGCATTCATCATTCATAATTTATAAAAAGACGCCTTCCGACGCCCTTTTTATATTAAAATTCTATTTCAAATAATCTTTAATCTTAGGCCCGCAGGGCCGCAATCTTTTAATCTTTCTTTTTTGTTTCCGTAAACTGTTCACTACATTTCTGTAATGCTCAATTTTTCGTGGCCCTGGTCGTTCGCATTGTGCGTACGAGCCAGGGCCGAGGCGAGAGCCCCTCTTCGCTGCCACCTTGCGGTAGCTGCAGAAGAGATCTGGGCCGGGAAGTGTGCCTCACTGTCTTCCCTGAGTTGTTGACGTGTCACGTCGGACGCCATCGCGTTGCGTCCGAGATCACTCGGCCGGGGGGGCCTCGATCGGCTCGGGCTTCTTGCCGAGGCGGGCCTTGAGAACCGCGAGGGCGCCCACCGACCAGCCACCGGCCAGGTCGTCCCCGAGCTCGCCGCCCTCGATCTGCACGCCGACGAACGGCTGCAGCTCCAGGATGAGCCAGGGCGTGCCGAGCTCGATCTCCAGGACCGGACCGAAGCCCAGATCGACGTGATGGACGGTCTTGAAGCCGCCGCTCCACGCCACCAGGGCGTTGATCTTGGCCCCGAGCGAGACGATGCCGCCGAGCCGTCCGAGCAGCCCCGTACGCGCCGTGAGAACGGTGCCGTGCTTGCCACCACCGAGGGACGCGGACAGCTCGTAGCTGCCGGACTCGGCGAAGGGCACCCACAGTCCCGTTTCGAACGCGCCGTAGGCGTCGGACTGGTCGAAGATCGCCGCGATGCCGAGCTCGGCCTGCGGGAACGCGATCTCCAGCCCGTGCACCCGGCGCTTCAGGTCGCCGATCGAGTCGCCGTGCTCGGTGAGCCTCGTCTCGGCCTGGCTCATGCGCCGCTCGAGGTTCGCGATGCGCTCCTTGATGGCGTCGATGGCGCCCTGCAGCCCGGCCACGTCTTTGGCCAGGGACTGCACGTACTCGGGGCCGAAGCCGACCCCGAAGTACATCAGGAGGACGCCGGAGCGCGCCTCCACGGTCGCCGTCGCCTGGATGGTGCGGAAGCCCTTCACCTGGAGCTCCGCTGCGACGATCTCGGCGCGCTTGATCGCCCACTGCGCCTGCGTCTCTTCGCTGATGTGGCGCATGCCCGGGCGATCGACCCCACGGGCCGAGAAGCTGCCGATCACGAGAACGGTGGGGTAGTCCTTCGAATCGGGGAACTGCTGCCAGATGATCTGACTCTCGTCCCCGTCCTCGAACCCCCACACGTCCTCCGGCATGTCCGCGACCGAGAACAGCATCGGGCTGACGCCGGCGTCGCTGTAGGCCTGGATCTGGCGATCGCTCGCCTGAGCCCTCAGCTCGTCGCGCGCGATCTCGGCCAGCTCCGCCTCACCCTTGGCCTCCTCCACGGCCTGCAGGGCGAGGCGGCGCGCCTCGCCGCTCTTGTAGCGGTCGAGGACACCCTCGAGCTCGGCCACCCGCAAGCGGGTGGACTCGAGCTCGCGCTCGGCCCGACCCAGCTGAGCCGCGGTCTCCTCGCCGCTCCGCTGCGCGGTCCCGAGCTGCTCCCGCAGCCGGTCCCGCTCCCCCTCCGTCATTGCCAGCTTCGTCTCGAGCCGATCGCCCTGCCCTTCGAGGGAGGCGACCGTCTCGAGCAACTCGATCATCGTCCGCCCCTGAGCGAACGCGCCCGCCGGCAGAGCCAGCAGGAGCGCGATGCTCAGCAGCATCATCCTGGTCTTCATCTTGTGTCGTCTCCCTCGTATCGTAGTGGTTCTGGTTCAGTCCGCGCAGCGGGTCCGGCCGTAGGCCTGGATGACGCTCGCACACTGGTCGTAGTTGGGCACCGTGGTCTCGACCTTCGCGACCTTGCCCGCGCACCCCTTGAACGCCAGCGCCCGCACCTGAGTGCAGTCGATCACGGCCGGAGCCACCGCGGGACCCGCCACCACCGCCACCAGCAGCGGCGCGCCCTCGACGCCCGCGACCATCTGCGGCCGCGCGTCCGTCGCCTCGATCGTGCCGCCCGTGGCGGTCTCGACCCGGCGCACCTTGCGGCCGGCCTTCTTCGCGATGCGCACGGTGGTGGTGGGATCCTTGTAGCCGAACTTCTTCGCCCACTCGTAGACCATCGTGGCCTTCTCCACCATGTCGCCGTCCACGAGCGCCTTGTCGTCGATGAACTGCTTGAGGATCTTGGTGTTGCCCGCGAAGGCCTTCTTGACCAGCTCCTGGATCGTGTCGAAGGTGGTGTCGATGTCCGCGTAGTCCGCGGTGACCGTGTAGCGGGCCGCCGCGATCGTGAGCGCCAGCTCGAGCGCGGTCTTGCGAGCCGCCTCGTCCTGGGTCCGCTTGTCGATCACCGGCACCGCAACCCGAGCCGCCGCGAGCCGCGCCTCCGCGCGCGCCTTCTCGAGCGCGCCGCAGATGGTCGTCTCGTCGGCCTCGTCGCCGCAGTCGTCGTCGTCGCAGTCGATCGCGTCGTCGCCGTCATCGTCGATGCCGTTCGTGCAGGTGGCCATGGAGTCCTCCACGGCCGCCGCGAACGCGTTGCCGCCGATGCCGAGCAGGAGGGCCGTCAGACCCAGGAAGTAGATGCGCTTCATCTCTGTCATTCTCCGTTGGTCGAGAACCGTCGTCTGTGTCCGCCAGCCGCGCCTGTCGCCTATCGTAGCGATGCGGCGGGCGGATGCCTTGAAAACCAGTAACCAACACTACCGTCGCCACACTGGCAACCCACTTGTCCCTAGACAACCGTTGCCTACACATTTGTTCATGTGACCTACACCAACATGGTGTATGCCACATGCCATACTTTTTGCTCATCTCCTTTCCTAGTAGATGAGACTGTATGGATATGTGTAGAACGCAAGTTGCTTCGAGATAGCGAGTGCCACGTGGCACGAAACCTTGTGCCCCCGCGCGTGGGCACCACCTGGTGAAAGGTGTGCCCCGCGAATCGGGGGCTTGCGTTTGTGAGGGATGTCGAGTCCCTCGCGCGGAAAGAAAAAGATGATATACATCATCTGTCTTCTGCCCGCGCAAGGAAATTCTCAACTCCCAACAAAGCATTATTTGTTATTAATGTTATGACACGTCAATTGTAATGAACAATTGTGTCATGAGACACATACCGTTGCACTAGATATTCTTAATGCGACTGGATGTGACAATGACATTATGGCTTTCTTAGCCTCTTAGCTTTTTTAGCTATCTAAGTTATAAGGCTTAGGAAGCTTAGACAGCTTAGTGGCCCAGATAGCTTAGGAGGACCGACACATAACCCATTTTTTAGCATAACGGCATAGTATAGCACATATTACTTCTTTTGTCAAGTCCTGTACGTCATATATAGAATTAAAATACTTAGCTCTATTCAGCAAAAAAATTTGATAGATATTACAATCACTCTTTATACGTAAAATAGCCAATATAAGCTATATTTGGCCATAGGCATTTTAGTCTACATTCCCAACCACATAAGCGGTATGGACATACACATGTCTTACACCTGAAAAGGTGTTTTTGTCAAGCATAGGCCGAGCAATCCAACTACTCTTCTCTCTTCCAATGCAACCTACCTCCTGTCCTCCTCCCTTATAACGGGAGGAGGGACGTATTAACATGTTTGGCTTTGATGTATAAATGGGTTCTCCCTTCCTAGTAAGGAAGGGAGACAGAGGGTAGGTTGCATTGTAAAAAAGAACAAATGGGTTGCTCAAACGTTTCAAAAAATAATAAACAAAAAACTCCGAGTTTACACCCGGAGTTTTATACTACTCAATAATTTTTCTGCGTTTAGTCTGCGTTAGTCCGCGTCATGTTAGAATCCCGCCTTTTTCAGCATATCCGGTTTGAATAGTTCGACAGCTCCCATACCGCCACCAAATTTTTTTGCAAAAGATTCCATATCTGTCTTGAGTGTCCTTGCCATAAAACTACGATCACTTCCCTTCATTTGATCCAAAAGTTTTTCATCCATATAAATTTTCATCATGGATTTTGATCCTTCCGATCCAGCTATAGTCTGACTATGAGGAAAGTCCGAAGTAAACACGGCCTTATGAACATCGGCTCGGGGAGGACCACCAAGTCCATCTACAGATGCACCACGATACCCTACCATTTTTCCAGAAACATCCCGATCAATCTTGTATTCCATACCCTCAACTTTTATGGTTTGACCCATCTTACTTCCAGCTGTTTCTAGAGGTGTCGTTTCATGAGGCTCATCATCCAGGTCTTCGTCATCCACGAGTGCCTGTTCATACGCTTCCGATTCTGTATCATCCAATGCATCACCTGTCGCAGCCCCAGTTGTTCGACCGTAGTCATCGAGTTTGAGATCAAACACACTGCCACGTGCCGCACCTGTGGTTTCCTGCCCGGCAACAGCAAGCAACTCATGTACCGTGAGAGGAATGGAGGGACCGACTCCATCAGAAAGATATGGCATAAATTGATCACCAATCATATACCCTTTGAGCACATCCCCTTCATACGCGAGCCTTACATCTTCAAAACCAGGCTGATGAGGCGCGTCATACACATCATAACTGTGTCCTTCAACGGTTTTTACCGCATGGTGTAATTCCTTAGCTTGTGGAGGTTCTACATCTTGTGAAACAGACGGTTGTTTCTCATACACACGCTCGTCCGCATTGCCATGCACCAAATTTCTCGCGTCCCCCCCCTCTGTTTCGTCCATTCCAAGCATACGTATAGGCCCGCCCTTTGTACGAAAACCTGCACGCTTTCCTTCATCAAACAATCCATGGCCTTTTTCGTCTTTGTATGCATACATGTCTCTATTTTCATCAGCTTGCAAAGTACTACCCAACTTATGCATGAGGCTTGTATCTTTATTTCCTTCTGAAGCATCAAGCACTGACGTCTTGTAGCTATGCGCAAAACCTTTATAATCAGGATGTGATGCATCAAGTCCGAGATGACGTAATGCTTTGGCATTAAATCCTCTACCTTCCAAATACTCTGCCGCGCGAGCCTCACCTCCATGCTTTAATATTTCTTCAAACTTTACCATGTCTGCCTGGCGCGCAGCCTCAAGTGGTGTATCCACGTTTCCTTTGAATGCATCTCCAAACATAGAACCTTTTCCACGCGCGTATTGTCCTGCTTCGAGCAATTTTTCAAGTGAACTCTCATCCTGCAATAATTCTGGGTATTGCGCAGTTAAACGACGAATATAATCGCTCTCTGCCTGGCTTAATTCCTTGTGTGATGATAAAAATTCATCAGGACTCAATTCAGCACGATGAGCTCCCAAATCATGTCCTTCTTTTTGTGCAATTGCTCCTCCAAGACCCCGGTGAGTGCTATCTGGTGAGATAGTCCCCCTGCCCGCTCCGCCAGTCGGTTCAGGATTAACTCTCGAAGCTGCAGCAATTTTTACTCCTTGTTCAATTTGCTGATGAGCATGTCCCTTTGCTTCTTCGATAACATGTGAAGCCCGAGCACCCGCGGTATCGTGAGTAATGCCTCTCAACTGTGCCTGTATTGCCTGGCCAGTTTCAGATTCTTTTGCATAATCAATTACTTCACCTACTAGCACAGCTATGCCTATGCCACTCGCTACATCTCTTGCTATATGTTTAATTCCATGTTTAATACGTTTTCCTATTTCACTAAATCGCTTACCCCACGAACGCTCCTTGGCCTTGTCTACACGCTCTCTTTGTTGCTGTAATTCTGCAAGAGCTTGTTGCGCATTCAGTTTCATAATCTCTTGCGTTTCCTTTACCACGCGTTCCATAAGATTTCGCGTTTCTGAACGCTCAGCACGCACACGCTGGTCTACTTTGTCTTCTCCACCTCCCAAAATATTTTGAAATTTATGGAACCTTTCGAATAGTTTGTCTCTATTTGCAGTATTGCCTGCACGCAATTCTTGTATCCACGTAAATGCCTCAACCGCATCTTGATTTGTTCTTCGTGCCTCTTTACTGACCATTTCAATTCCTGCTTTTCTATATCCACTCGCAAAACCACCTGCTGCACCTAAAGCAGCACGTGTCGCCTCACCGCCTGCGACAAATGCGATAGACATAGCCCCGCCAACAACTGCGCACTCTGCAGTACCGCGTACAAGTCCGTGTTTTTCGCCAAGCTGACCACTCATACCCTGAAATGACCCCTCTAACATGCGAAACCAAAATGGATCAACATTCTCCATAGCTTTTTGTACAATGTCTGGACGTCCATCATGTATGTGAGCAATAACAGCAATAAACTCAAGCTTCTTTTCTACAGATAATTCTATACCTTCCTGATCTCGAGCACGTGTAATACCTCCAAAGTACATAGCTCGATGTTCGCCACTCAACCCGGCAAGTTTTTGTTTTACTTGCTCATCAGTTTCCTCGCCTTCCTTGGATACATGTTTTGAAGTACTTTGCTCAATGCCTTCGGCAACCATTCCGGCAAAAATATATTTATTTGTATCATCAGCAAAATTCACTATCTCTTCCTGCGAAACTATGCCTCCAAAAACATCTTGATACCATCTTTTGATATGTCCAAAAAATCCATTGGCATCCTGGTTTTTTTCTTTGGTAAGTATGGCAGCGGTATCAACACGTAATTTTTCTTGTTGTTCTTGTAATTTTTTATCTCGATGTTTTCTCAGACCTGGAATTTTGTAAACTAACCCTTGAAGCAAACCTTTTGCGCCTCCTCCTGCAAGTCCGCCGGCAACAGTTACACCAACTGCTGCTAAAGCGCTTGCTGGTGCCAACAGAGCACTAAGAGCCAATGCTCCGCCGCCAACAAGAGCAATATTCGCAACCGTGCGTGGCAAGGCATGCATCCATGTTGCTTTCATAACCGCGAGACCACTCTGGCGTTTTGCTGTCTCTGCAGTAAGGCGCTCATCTGCCATCTTGTGAATCATAAGGGTAAGAGATTTACCCATCTCTCCTTCTAATAATTTTTGGAAATGCTTCCAATCTTTTATCCCAAGTTTTCTCAATTCGACTAACACATCAGCAGAAGGTTCTCCTCTAAAAATTTCAAGAACTGCTAATCTCACTGTTTCGTTGCTTCGAGGAGCAGAGACGCCTAAACGAGGATCAACATTTCTTTCTAATTTTTCTTTATATGCAAGATTCACCGCGTTGGTCACCTGTATATTCCATCGTCCATCGAGTATCTTCATCATGAGTTCAGTGGGGATGGAAATCGCGATATCTTCTTTTCGTTCTATCTGCGCAGCATCCACAGGAGCTTGTGATTTTTCAACATAATACAGATCTACTTCGACTTTTCCCACAGCTCTCCAAAAATCAATAATAGCTTTTTCAACATCTGTCTCTGTAGTTAATGGAGAGGCTGTCATAGTCTTGGCTGCCGCGTCAATACCGTCTACAGCCGTTTTTGCAATTGCTAAATCATGCTCTAGTTTAGTTCTCGCTACCCCCAATGGCAATGCTTCGATCCTTGTCTTCAACTCATCTATTTTATCGTGTAATTCTTTTTTTTCTTTTTTCAAGTCGACCCCTTCAACAGCTCCGGTCAAATCTTTCCACTCACTAAGAACCTCTGACATAATTTCAGCCGTAATTTCTTTGAAATCTTTTGATTTTGGATCATAATCAGCATGCCCTTCAAGCCCTGCTTTTTCTTTTCGACGTTTATCTACCTCATCTTTTAATTTCTTTTGACCGGGAATTGTATCATCTAAACCATTATATAGCTCGAGATATTTTTTCTGTTTTTCTTTTGGTTCTTCTGCTGGATTTTTGAATTGAGGTTCATCCCCTGGCCGTGTCGGTTCAGGAGGTGGTAAAGGAGGTTCTGGACCTCGTGTATCTGGAGGCATCGGACCTTTTTTGGGTCTCTGCGGCGCAGCTTTGACCCATGCATCGTGCGCGTCTTTTATTTTCTTCCAGTCATCATATGTTTTTTTAGTTTTCTTCCAATCATCATGTTCATTTTTATTAAATTTATTTCGAGCTTCGTCTTCTTTACGTTTCATCTCACGATCATAGCGAGCAGAAAAGCCGCGGGCGACGTCCCCTTTTTCTTTATTTTCTTTTGCGCTGCCACTTTCACTCGGGATAGCATCTATCTCGCGCTCCATGCTTTGTGCTTCAGCGACCAACTCAGCTTTTATTCTCTTTATCTCTTGTCCTGACTGGAGAAGTTCTGCAGACTCTTTGGCATGCCAATTACTGCTTGGACCAATATGTTCATATAAGTCCACAATCCTTTTTTCTATTGCAGATAACCTATTCATAAACTGCGACCGCTTTTCACCCACAATTGTCTTCACTTTGTCTACCAGTGTTTGCATTTTCGTCTCTAACGTGTGTTCAGTATCTTCTAAAACATGTACATTATCCAAAGACTCTTGTTTAATATGTTTAAGCGTACGCGTACCATCAGTTAGTTCGTATTCAATATCTCCATTAGTACCCGGACCAATATCATGCACTGAGTAGGAAACACCGCCTATATCTATACTTTGGCCAATATTATATTCGACCTTCTTGGGAGGTCTGCGTAATTCAATCAAACTAGGCAGCCCGCTAATTTTCATGGCAACTGTGTCTCCTGTTGAAGACATCTCAAATACGCCGACCCGTGAAACACCCGGAGCCCCAGGAGGTAAATCATCCAATTTTCCTATGTGCCATTCTCCATCTGCATAAAACAATACATGGTCGTCTTTTTGAAATTTAGTTGGATCAAAACCCCTAAAATTCTCGGGGATCACACGACCCATTTCCGGTCTTCTCATAAAAATAAATTAGAAAATTATAATTTATGTATAGTGTCCATTGTCTCGGCTATGTCTTTCTTTTCTTCTATTGTCTTCATACGCTGTTCTAACATTTTACTTTCTTGTTCCAAGACACCTATTTTGACCAAAAACTTTTGTAATAAAAAATTAAGCCTCCTTGATGCCACAGGCACTTTTTGATCACCAATTTTTACCTGAGGATCTTTGCCCATACTATTACTTATTTCCAAATGCTACCGCAACTTCTTTTGCGTAGTCATTTAGTGCTCCTTTGACAACTTCCAAAAAGTTAGGAACATGCTTTTGCCAAAAATTCCACAATTCTTCTGGTTTAACTTCCTGCTGTTTTAACAATTTATCAAAATCCTGTGCTGCAGATTTATCAAGCAAAGGAAGTAACCGCGCTCCAAGACGCTGTTCTGCTTCTGCCATAAATTGAGGAAACATTTCTTGCTGGCTTGTCTCATCTAATACTGAAAAACCTTGCTGATTGAGTACATCCAAGACATATTGTTCAATGGTTGTGCGTGGTTGTATAGGCATAAAAAATTATTAAATAATAGTAATAAGTTATTTTTTAACTACCACAAGTCCAGTCAGAAGAACACCGACCACAAACCCCAACACTGCATTCAACGCAACATTTGGCCGTACGGGCCATTTGGATACGACTGGATCATTGACTACTTTTATAGCCACATCCCCTCCCACATATTCCCAACCCTTTGAGGCTAGAGCACTTATCGCGGCTCCTGCCAATTGATTTGCCTGGTCTGGATTTGGATGGTACGCGCTCACTTGCAAAACACCTGTCCCGTATACCACAGAAGGGACGATGGTCTTCCCCCAAAGTTTTCTTTTTTCACGTTCATTTAATTTTTCAAAATAATTCCAATCAATAACATAGCTCGTCTGTTCTTTCACTTTTTGATAGAAATCATTGGTCCTCATTACTTGCGCGATATTTTCGCCAACACGCTCGGCAGAACGGACAACGGTATATGGATCGACGCCATACCGTGATTGCGAAATAATAAGCACCTGCGCGTCTGCACGGTAACTAAGTGGAAACAAAAACGTAGCACCTGCAGAAAGAATGCCAACGATCAGACCAAAGACGAAGAGAAGTTTCCAGCGACGAAGTAATGTGTGTAATGGGGAATTAAACATATATATGAATAAAAACGTTTAAATGAGTAAAAAATGTTAAATACAACTCAAAATTCAAAAGTCAAAATTCAAATTTCTATCTCAAAAATGAAAACTATGAAAAGAAAATTTTAATTTTAAGTTTCACTTTTGAGTTTTGACATTTGAGTTTTGATTTTTTATCAGGTCAATTAGAATAATTCAAGACTAACTAATTTGAAACAGATAATCATATCATAAAATGCCCTCTCCGTCAATAATTTTACTTCTCCATCAGTATATCAAATCTCTCTCCTTTACGCCACACGGTCACCGTGAAAGGAGAAGGGGCTTGGGCCAACATACGATCAAAGGTAAACGCGCTGACTGACGAACCATTGATAGATACAATTACATCGCCGTTGATTACTTTATCAACATTTCGCGATGCAGTTTGCAAAACATAAAAACCGGAATATTGCTCTGCAATATCAGTACCCGAAGAAATCTGTTCTACAAAGTATCCGCGCCAATCAATAGATAGTGATTTGCGTTCCCCTTTTTCCAGAAGCGAAGGCAAATCCTGCTCTACCTTATATACCATATGCACAAGTCCTGTTTCATCGGCAAAACCGACCAATTGTCCCTGATCATTAAATGCCAAACCTGATGTGCCTACGGGATTTAGTGACAACAGTGCATAGGGCAGGCGGGCTTCGTACAGAGGCTCTGCAACAACCTGATAATCAGAAATAGTATGTCTTCGCCAGTTGCTTCCACGAGCAACCCATACTCCTGATCCTCGATCCATTGAATTCCAGTCAGGAAAAGATGCCACACGAAATTCATTTCCTGCAAGCTTTATATATAGTACACTGCGATCTTTGTCATACACTGTCTTTTCAATAGTATGGATAACACCTTGATAATCAATAGCAAGCCACGAAGACACGTTGCTTGAAACAAATGAATCAGTGTATAGCGCTCCCCATCCATTTGACGAAAGCATGATCATGCGTCCAATCAATGAAGATTCAGGGTAAAAATCTGTATTCACCACCTGCTTACCATCTACAATACGGACAGTTGTGTATTGATAGCGTTGCAGCAATGCGATATCGGGCTGCTGCCTGCTATCAACAGTATTATTTCCACGATTTAAAAAATAAAGGTTGCTGTCTGTGTACAACGTCGGCTCTATCCATGCAGTTGTGACGAGTGAACCCGTAATCCCCGCGCTCAAAGATAGTACGACGAGAATAACAACAACGTACGTCTGACGCCAGACATGATGCAAAGCTGTTGAACATGTTTTGAATGGGAGATGGGGAGGATACATAATGAAATTTGAAATTTCTAATTTTTAATTTGAAAACAATTCTGAATGATTTAATTTTTGAATGAAGAAATGATAGTTAGATTTTATTGAATAATTCAGATATTTAAAATTGTTTATAAATTTTAAATTTCAAATTGTAAATTTATCAAATCAAATCCACCTAATACTATACAAAAATAATACATACAAAACGACATTTGCGATGAGAAACGCGCGTTGATTTTTCCACACAATTCCCAAAGGACTTAGATGGAAACGGATAAGCAATAGCATAATATACCAAAGCCAGACTGCAAGCAACCCCGACGCAAGATAACCAAATGGAAGAAATTGAATACATAGCAAAATCTCTATCATGACAATACCAACAACGAGAGTATATATCCATTCCTTTTTTTGCAACGAACGTTCATAAACACGTACAAAATGATAAAAAAAACGTTTAAAAATACCAAGCGTCTTTTTGATTTTTCCCCTCTCATCAGAAGCTCGGGTGTCGGTAGGAACAAAATATAAAAGCCAAATCATATGCGCCGCGATACTCGCATACACTCCGCCGAGTAGCGCTGATACTATAAATGGCACGGAAGGAAAATACACGTCTGCGGCAAATATACCAATAAAAAATGCATATACATTGAACACATAGAGCATCATCATCATACGACGAAGAGGTTTTTCTTTTATATGCAATGCATGTTTTATTTTTGGTTCAGACCAATATGCAATAAAGAAAAAAATAATCGAGGAACAACCGACAAAAAACCACCGGAAAAAAATAGACTCAACAAGCAATAATAAAACAATAAAAGAAATAGCAGTTGTGGTATTGAGTGCTGTCTGGCCTATCGAAGCATGATATTTATAATACAATACAAAAAAAGAAAAAAACCAGGCAACCAATACTCCCATAAATACCGGCATGTGGGGAAAAACAATAACACACGCCAGCATAAGAGGCGCGGTAAATGTAGAGATTATACGGACTGCAGCAATGGAAGGAGAAAAAGATTGAGATTGTGAATCGTCCATAACGTAAATTGTTCTAATTATACTAATTATTCTAATTGACCTAAAAAACATCTACGTGTCCAATTATTCATTGAAATTTATTTAGAATAATTAGAACAATTAGGTTAATTAGAATAATTAATTCATTGTATTAGTCCACTCAAAATCTCTGCAACACTGGTATTAATTTCTTCATCACTTTTTTGCGAAACTTCCAACCTCAACTGTGCAATTTTCAAAACTGCCTGTAAATGTCTATCGCGATATTCCATAGGCATCCGGATTTGCAACAATGAATCTTCGACAAACGAAAGCATTTCGTCTTTTTGCACATGTGAGGATAATTCACCAGACAATTTTTCTACTGATGAAACATATTGCGTTTGAAGCTGTTCTGGAGTTAAGCTGGGAGCTGTCTGTACATTTGTATTTTCAATACCCGGCAATTCAGTTTGTGAAGAATTTTGATCAACTGCGACCTTTGATTTTGAAAACAACGAAAACAGCAGAATAGCCACGGCGACAATAATGCCAAGTGCGATAAAACCAAACACAAAAAAAATGAGGCTGGATTGGTTATTTTTACGAAAAAACATACAATTTTAATTTAAGATTGATTAAAGTATACACAATTTACCTTAATCTTGCAAAATGATAAAAAACAGATATACTGTAGTCACTCTAGTACTAGAGGACTCAATCATTAGACCTAGATTAAACACGTGCTACCGTGAAAATATGCCAACCTACGCAATAAACAAAAAAGCCCGATTTGATTATGAAATCCTTCAGACGCTCGAGGCTGGTTTGATATTGGAAGGCCATGAAGTCAAATCTATACGAGGTAAACATATGAAACTTACTGGGGCGTTTGTAACTGTTCACAATGATGCGACATATCTGGTAAACGCCCACATACCGGCGTACAAATTTTCTGTGGTACAAAATTACGATCCAACCCATAGCAGAAAATTATTGCTTTCACGCAAAGAAATCAATTATTTAAGAGGAAAATTGAATGAAAAAGGCTTGACAATTGTGCCAATTTCAGTGTATAGTAAGGGTCGTCTATTAAAAATAGAAATAGGTATTGGAAAAGGAAAAAAGCTCTTTGATAAGCGAAAAACAATTAAAGAACGAGAACAGAAGAGAGAGATGAGGAGAAACCTAAAAGAGCTTACAAACTAATTATCTTCTATCACCTCCACGAAAAATGGCGAGCCACGAAGCGGCGTTGTTGTTTATACAATGCGCCTGCCACGTAAAAGAGCTTCTCTCTTCACGTGGCCACTCAAAGTGGCTACGCCGCTTTTCGTGGGGGATGACAGGGTTCGATAGGTGGACCTTTTGTTACCTCTCATACGCATGTCGAGGGTGTATGATACCTCGTTAATGCCATCATACAATTCCTAAGTGCAAACTTAGTCAGCCGTGTTAAAAATGCTGTAACAGCAATGTTCAGCGTTCCAACATTGGCTTCCGCAGTCGCTTAATAAGCCACTGCCATCGTTTCTGTGATACTCGATAACAGTACAACGGTGTCAACCTATCGAGCGTAAGATATATCCGCCTCCTGACGAATATATCTGACATCATTTCAGGATCAGCTATGTATTATTTTGTTGGTTTTTACATACATAGCAAAATACCAAACCAGCTACACATGTAGGGTGTGAAGTTAACCCATCTAGACCCGGGTTCAATTCCCGGCATCTCCACGAAAAAGGGCGAATTTATGAGCCCTTTTGAGTGCCGCGTAGGAGCGTTAGCGACTATACGCGGCAAGGCGCGTTGATGTATATCGCCCTCTCGTGGCGATGCCAAATATGACCGAAGGTCATTTTACGCAACAACATGCATTGGTAAAAAATGGCGCCATCTCGTGGCGATGCCGAAATATCTAGGAGGATTTATGTATTACGTTGTCTATTTTTTAGAATCAACTAGCTATCCCCATCGTCATTACATTGGTTATACCACAAATTTAAAAAATAGAATTAAATATCACAACCAGGGATTAGTTACATCCACAAAAAATTTTAAACCATGGAAAATAATTTATGCTGAAATGTATCTCGATAAAAAAGACGCCATGGGCAGAGAAAAATTTTTAAAAAGTGGATCTGGTTGGAAATTTTTAAAAAAACAATTAACACATTACTTTGATAAAAATATATGCGTATATCCCGTAAAAAACGTCCAGAAAAACCCCTTATCCCCTATTATCGAAAAAATACGGAAATAAATACTCCGGAAGTTATGGTGCTTGATCAAGATGGAGGAAACTTAGGTGCTATGAATATACGCCAAGCACTTGATTTGGCACAGGAACGCGAACTAGATTTAGTTGAGATAAACCCGAAGGGAATTCCTCCGGTGGTTAAACTTATTGATTTTACTGAATTCAAATATCAAAAAGAGAAAGAGGTTCGCAAACAAAAAGCGCATTCCCATGTCAGTGAGACAAAAGGCATCCGTTTATCAGTACGCATTGGCGAACACGATCTCCACATACGCAAAGATCAGGCTACGAAATTTTTGGAACGAGGCGATAAAGTCCGCGCTGAAGTAATTCTCAAAGGCCGAGAAAATGCCCACCCTGAGCTTGCGCGAGAAGTAATACAGCGCTTTATGCGTCTTGTGTCAGAATCAATAGAAACCCGGATGGAACAAGATATCAGCAAACAAGGAACCAAAATGTCTGCTATTATAGCCCGAAAGTAACACCCTTGACTTTTCCTTTAAAAAAAGCTACAATGTAGCGGACTTTTAACCTTTAAAATTTGTATAACAAAAAGATATGCCAAAGATGAAAACTCACCAAGCAACCGCAAAACGCTTTATGGTGAAAAAAAATAAAAAAACAATCGCGGTAAAAAAACGCGCTAATGGCCAAGACCATTTTAATTCTCGCGAAACCGGCAACACCAGACGCAATAAGCGGTCTGACAACACTGCATCCACACAGCTCAAACGGCGTGTCGTCGAAGCTTTACCTTATATCCAATAATTTTGAATTTTTATTTTTGAGTTTTGATTTTAAATTATATGCCACGAGTAAAACGAGGAATGCACCACGTCAAGCGCAGAAAAAATATTCTGAAAAAAACCAAGGGATTTGAAGCTGGACGCAAAAAACTTATCAAACTTGCTCAGACAGCTGCCAAAAAAGCAGGAGCACACTCATATCGCGATCGCAAGGTTAAAAAAAGACTTAATCGCGGACTGTGGGAAGTAAAGGTTAATGCCGGAGCTCGCAAGAGCGGAACCACCTATAGCGCCCTGATGGGAGCTATGAAGAAAAAAGGCGTTATACTTGATAGAAAAGTACTTTCACAAATCGCCGAATTATACCCAGAAGTCTTTAAAAAAATCGTTGAGACAGTAATAAAATAAACATCTAACATCTCAAAATCCCGCTTATAAAGGCGGGATTTAAAATCCACAAGTTTTCAAGAAAACACCTTGACAAAAACCTATATATATGGTAATATGACGTACCAACTAAAAACCCTTATCGTGTTTGGCGATGGCGGGAGAGCCCCCTCCTTCTCTCCTATGCCGCGCCGGACACTATGAGGGTTTTTGCTTATTGACATTGATTCAAAAATACGATATCATATTCCCATTATAATGAAACTACATATGGGCATGAGAAAAAAAGTCCGAGCAGTAGAAAAAATTGCTCGTGAGAAAGCAAAAATAAGACGAGACAAAAGCAAACTGAAACGTCTCAAAAAAAGCAATGCACAAAAAGGAGTTAACTAATTATAACTCCCCTTTGTGGGTCGGTAGTTCAACTGGTTAGAGCACTGCCCTGTCACGGCAGAAGTTGCGGGTTCGAGTCCCGTCCGACCCGCTCAATAAAACGGCTTCTTAGGCCGTTTTTGGTTTTTTAAAATTTAACAATCTCTCTACCCCATTTTCAATTAGCCAACCAACGCCTAAAAATACAGCAATATACAATGCCGTCGCTACCCATGCCGGAATAAACCTATATAAAAAATCAAACCGATACATTATAGGCCAATGCAATAAATACATTTCGTAGGAATATATTCCCACAATAGTAAAAAACTTAAACTCAATATGCTTGAGTAATGCTATTGCAATGATTCCAAAAGATAACGCAATACTTAATTCCTGAGGCGCCCATTTGCTCCAATCAACTTGGGAATGCAAAGAAAAATATCCGACCAAAATTGCTAACGCAGTCAACATGCCATAACGGACACCATATGCGATAATTGTATTTAGAGACAACGTCTTGCTCAACTTCTGGCGTATATATATTAGCACTTTATTATTTCTATAACTTAATTCAGCCAATATAATTCCGAGAGGAAATGCCATAAAATGCAATTCATATAATCGATTAACATCTCGGATTGCTTCGATATCATGTGTCACCAACTGATAACCCGCAATAAACAAAACGGCCGATGAGATAAAAGGAACCTTTTTGCTCCATACTAAAGGAAACAATATGTAATATGCAACAATAATCGTAAAAAACCACAACGGCGAATTGATGTCATTGAAAATATCAGCGCTTGGAAAAAATCCTAAAAAGTTTTTTATAGTAAGCGACAGAGGATACGTCTTGTGTAAAATAAAAAAATCAAGAATTAAAAAAATAATAAGCGTGATCCACATCGGAATATAGAGATGAGGTAATCGTTTTATATAAAATGTACCTATCGAGACAGATTTGCGAAGCGCTGACACCGTCAATCCATAACCCGATAACACCAAAAACAAATCAACACCTACGCCCGCCATTATGGACAAAGGGAAAAGAAAGCGTGTATCAGAAGACAAAAAATAACCAATGTGAGAAATGACAATGGCAAGCATAGCAAAACCCTTGAGCTCGTGGGTAATTTCAACCGGAAACCATCCCCCATTCTTTTTCCTCAAACGAATAGAACTAAAAATCACTACAATACATAGGACAATAAACAAAAGAGTCTGCTGTTCTGGATTAGGAGTTGAGATTTGCATAAATGTACTCTGCCCATAGATAATATCCCGTGGCTCCAGGATGAAATAAATCTTCTGAATACAGCCCTTCGTCTTTTTTAAATGAGCCTTCCATTGCTGAATACAAATCTATATATTGCAGAGAATACGTATTAGCAATATTTTTGATCACTCTATTATATTCGCGTGTCTTATTATCAAAATAATATTGGTACGGAGGCAAAAATAATGATGGCGCTCCGACATATGGTATTGAGATAACGGCTATTTTTGCGTTTGTTTCCTGATTAAGTCGTTTTACTATTTGTTCATATTGATTTTCAAAATCAAGTAAAGGTGTTCGCGCGTGCACATCGTTTACGCCAATAAGTAATGTAATATATGTTGGTTTTTGTTCAATAGCTCGCGTGAGCTGAACATCCAAGAGATCTTTTACGACAGCCCCCGGAACTCCAAGGTTAACAAACTCAACTTTAGCAGTCTGTTTTTTGGCTATACGCTCCGCAATTCTATATGCGTACATGTCCTCCGCCCTGTCCACTCCTGTACCTGCGGTCAAACTATCCCCTAGCGCAATATAAGTAACAGTTATAGCCGCCTGTTCATTGCCTAGTGTAAAATGAGTTTGTTCACTAGGGGGCAAGAGATGTTTTGCAGACATAGTAGAATACATACGAGCGTAAGAACGATTGAGATATAAACCAATCAAAAGTATTAAGCCAAAAAAGACAAAAATCAAAATACGTAATTTCATATAAATTCAGACAGGCTTATAAACACAAATTATCAGAATTTTTTGTTTGATACCATTTGACTTCGGGTAATTTTCTAAAAAAATTATAACCTAAAATTACGTCATTCATTTTAGTACATCTAATTACTTATAAAAATCACCCGAAGTCAAACCATGGGATCTAAAATTCCAATAAAATTATATCCTAAACACGGTTAATAATCAAAGACGACCACTAGGGTCGTCTACCATCTTGATGCTAATTTTCATCATCGCACACCTGCCATCCATCTGGGACCTCGCATGGCGTAGAAAACATTTGACACGAAGCATCTTTTGATTCTCGCGCGTATGTCACCATCTGCACGCACAGCCGTCCTTCTCTCACGTCCCAATGCGTCGGACTTCTACCTAAGTCGGTGCTATCGTCTGTAAATTCAAATGTCCCTCTTACAGCATTGAATGTCGGCGTATCAAGCGTAGAATTTATTTCTAAAATATCTCCGTTGTCCAATTCAACTTCTGCAATAATCGTTTGCCCTGATTTTTCTGCATTCACTACCGTATATGCTTTACCTGATTTGCTATCGAGAATAAATTCTGAATCGTCCTGTCCTTTGGGATGAGCAACCAATTGTTTAAAAATACTTATATATTTTCCTGTTGTGCTGTCTGTCAACGTAATGCCTCCATCCCATTCGTTAACATTCCAATTTTGAGGATACTGCAACGTAAAATTTGCAAACGTACGTATGCTCAATTTCTGCGTAGGTTCCTTGCTTTGTTCTTGCTCACGCTGTCTTAGCCTATCCTCCATGCGTTCACGCATCAAAGCGGGTGTTATAGAATCAATAGTGGAAGTCGGTTGTGAAAGAGACGCGGGATTAAATATAGATGTACAACCCCCGCCAAGCATCATAAACGTACCTGCAAGTAATCCAAAAGCAACCAAAAAACCGAGAAGTGGCGCACTTGTTTTATTTCCTTTTTTACCTAATGTCTTTTCAACATACGCAATACGCTCGCGTGTGGAAATCACGGTGTCAGGATTGAGTGAAATACTATCTATACCTTCGTGTACTAGCATTTCTGCAAATTCTGGATAATCACTAGGAGCTTGTCCACAAATACCTACCTTGCATTTCTGCGCATGCGCAACTTTGATGACATTTTTTATCAGATCAGTAACTGCTTTATTTTTTTCACTATACACATGGCTTACCAGGCTCGAATCACGGTCAACACCAAGCGTGAGCTGGGTAAGATCATTTGAACCAATGCTAAACCCATCAAATAATTTTGCAAAATCCTCTGCCAAAATAACATTACTTGGTATTTCACACATCACATATACTCTCAAGTTTTGTTTCCCTCGTTCAAGCCCATATTCTTTCATGGTGTCTAACACGTGCTGTCCTTCTTCTGGCGTACGACAAAAAGGGACCATCACCACAACATTTTCAAGCCCCCACTCCTCGCGTACTTTTTTCAATGCTTCGCACTCGAGCTTAAATCCTGGTTTATATTCTTTTGAATAATACCGTGACGCGCCACGCCATCCAAGCATGGGATTTTCTTCTTTTGGCTCAAATTCTTTTCCACCGATAAGCGTGGCATATTCATTGGTTTTGAAATCACTCAACCTCACAATGACATCCTCCGGATAAAACGCTGACGCAATACGTCCAATGCCTTCTGCAAGCTTGTCAACACAAAAATCTGTCTTCTTTTTGTATCCGCGCGTGATATCTGCAATTTGTCTTTTTGCTTTTTTATCTTTCAACTTGTCATAATGAACAAGCGCGAGCGGATGAATGCGAATAAAATTCGAAAAAATAAATTCCTCCCGCGCAAGGCCGACTCCATCGTGCGGTAAAAATGATAGTGGAAATGCGTTGCTTGGGTCGCCCACATTCATCATAATTTTTGTTTTGGTCTTGGGGATATCTTTTATTTCTGTTCGTTTCACCTCAAACGGCAACACCCCAGCATATATCACCCCCTCATCACCCTCTGCGCAGCTTACCGTGACTTGCTGACCTGTTTTGAGCAGTTTACGAGCGTTTCGAGCGCCAACCAAACATGGCACACCAAGCTCACGAGAAACAATAGCTGCATGGCTTGTTTTGCCTCCCTGTTCGGTGACAATAGCGCTTGCAATACGCATAATAGGCTCCCAGTCAGGATCTGTAATACGGGTAACCAAAATTTCGCCTTTTTTGAATTCTTTCATTTGTTTTGGATTGTCAATCACACGCACTTTGCCCGCGCCAATTTTTTGACCAACAGCTGTACCATTCAAAAGTACTTTACCTTTTTTCTTAAGCAAATATTCTTCAATAACAGACATGTTTACATGAGCCTTTACGGTCACGGGACGCGCTTGGACAATATAGAGTTTCCCTGTCTTGCCATCTTTTGCCCATTCAATATCTTGAGCACGTTTATAATACTCTTCTATCTCCATACCCCACTTGGCAAGCTGAACTACTTCATCTTGCGTAATAGAAAACCTATCTCTATCTGTTTTTTTTACCGATATTTGCTGTGTTCCCGAAGATGAACCATGCACAAGTTTCACTTCTTTTGTGCCTAAAATATTACTAATTACTGACTTCTTCCCCTTCTTAACACCATCTTTAAATACATAAAATTGGTCAGGTGTCACTCTACCCTTTACGACGTATTCTCCGAGCCCATATGACGCATTGATAAGTACAACACCAGGAAAACCAGACTCGGTATCTAGGGTAAACATAACACCAGAAGACCCAAGGTCTGAACGAACCATGGTCTGGACAGTGACAGACAATGCGACACTGAGATGATCAAATCCTTTTGTCTCTCGATATGAAATCGCGCGATCAGTAAATAATGACGCAATACATTTCTTTACTGCTATCTGAAGCGATGCAATTCCTTTTACATTCAAATATGTTTCTTGCTGTCCCGCAAAACTTGCGTCAGGTAAATCTTCAGCCGTTGCGCTTGAACGCACGGCAACTGACACATTTTTTGTCTTTTCAAATTTTGAAAGTTCATTATATGCTTTTTCTATTTCACGCTCAAGTGTTTTTGGCAAATGCGCATTCAAAATAATATTGCGTACTTTTTTACCTGCCTGCGACAGCTGTCTTACATCAGTAACATTCAAACCTTTTACAATGTCTTTAATCTTATTCTTAATCTTGTTCTCTTCAATAAAATTCCAATATGCCTCGGCAGTTACGGCAAAACCATTGGGTACCACAATACCCTTTTTGGTAAGATTTGAGTACATCTCACCAAGACTCGCATTTTTTCCGCCAACCAGAGGGACATCAGCTATACCAATCTCTTCAAACCATAAAATATTCTTACCTTGTTTGGAAGATGCTACGTTCACTTTCAATACCTCCTTTGTGCTCAACATAAAAAAATAATTTTAAACCTGTAAAACACAGTATAGCACACAGACACGAAAAATAAAAATCTCGCTATTATCAAACGGAAAAAATTATTTGCTATGTGACACACGTAATTAATCTGAAAAAACACTAGGTATCTTCTTCCTTCTCAGCTTTTTCTTTATTTGCCAAACGATTGATATATATCGAGAATATAATCACGACAATCGTGATAAGAACAGCATAGAAAAGTTTAGCCAACAAAGAATTCTTGTCGACTTTAAAAAAGTACTCTATCAGACCGCGGATTGCATCATTCCAGGCAAGCCCTGCAACAATACCAAGCGCAGCAACAATATATGATGCAGTCTGTTTTTTCACTTCAGAACGTATCTGCTTGCTTTCATTTTTTATTTTATCTAAATGTTTATTTGGCATACAGCAAAATGTACTATTTCTAGTATATCGACAGATTAATTTATACGTCAAGAAGACGCGCTAGGAAATGGTGCGCACCTCAAGAAGATTAATATTCCCTGCTTGTCCCACTGGTTCTCCAGCGACAACTACGATGTTATCGCCCTTCTTAGCGAGCTTGTTCTTTTTTACTTCGAGAATAGAGCGCTCTACTAATTCTTCAATAGAATTGCATGGTATCAGTACAAAGGGATGAATACCCCATGACAAATTGAGTTGATGCAGTACACGCTTTGTACTCACCGCCACGACAATCGGAACCTGCGGACGATATTTACTAATAAGCCGCCCTGTTTCACCGGAAATAGAAGCACCCAAAATTAATTTTGCTCCAACTTTTTCAGCCACTACGCGCGCAAGCCCGCAAATAGTTTCATCTACAATATGGTATTTCCCACTAGGCTCCTGAAATGATAAATCATCATACCTTGATTTTTCTGTTTCGACTATGATTTCACTCATGGTTTGCACAGCCCCTACAGGAAATGAACCCGTTGCGGTCTCGTTTGAAAGCATCACCGCGTCAGTATGGTCAATAACCGCATTTGAAACATCCGAAACTTCTGCACGGGTCGGACGCGGATTGCGTTGCATAGAGTCGAGCATTTGAGTAGCAACGATGACGGGTTTACCGTGGCTCAGAGCAGAATCAACAAGACGTTTCTGGACAAGAGGAACTTCTGCTGGACGTATTTCAACACCCAGGTCGCCACGTGCAATCATAATGCCATCAACCACCCCCATAATTTCGTCGATTCGATCGACTGCTTCACGTTTTTCTATTTTTGCAATGAGACGGATTGGTTGTTCATTTGTAATATGGAGTTCTCGTTCTATCTTTTCAATAAAATAACGCACATCGAGCACATCATGGGGCGTCTTTACAAAAGACAACGCAATAAGATCTACATGCTGTTGTATACCAAAACGAATATCCTCTTTATCTTTTTCAGTAAGCGCCGAGATTGCAGTAAGTTCTGAGTCAGGCAAATTAATTCCTTTATGTGGCAATAATGTGCCTCCTACGACTACTTTGGCAGTAATAATCCGCCCCGCAACAGACAAGACCACGGCTTCAAGGCGTCCATCATCAAACAACATCCTCTCGCCTTTTTTGATATATTGATGCAACTTTGGATAGTCAATAGGAATTTCTTTTTTAGCATGCAACGCTGTGCTAAACAAAATAGTCTTTCCATTTTTCAAAACAATTCCCTTTGCGTCAATACTTCCGACACGAATTTTTGGGCCTTGCAAATCCTGCATGATGGTAATAGGCATGTTGAGAACTTCTTCAACTTCGCGTATATGGTCAATTATCATTTTGTGATTTTCATGTGTACCATGAGAAAAATTAAGACGTGCAACATTCATGCCTGCTCTGGCCATTTGTTTTAATGTATCAATGCTTTCTGATGAAGGTCCTAATGTGCAAACAATTTTGGTTCTTTTATGCATAACAAAAATAAAAAATGAATGGAGAAAGTATACTATATCTACTTATTTATTTCAAGGAAAACATTCCTCAAATATAGAAGAGTCAGCCACTATAGAACAACTATTTGGGATCTAATGGATATTCCTCTAATTTTGCTTTTATTTCTTGTTCTTCCCCTTTGTGTATTAACTTAAGCCTAATTTCGTCATTAACATGATATTTAGCAATCTCAGTTGACAATGAATTTTTTTCATCCAACTTTTTACCGTTTATTTCTAATATAATATCATTTTCAACAAGACCGGCTTTGTCAGCAGGAGAACCGGGTACAACCGCAAGATCTTCGGGGGTTTCACCACGCTGAATAAGCACGCCATAGGTGACAGGAAGTTTATTTAGTTCTGCAAGACGGGGCGTCACAGGCACATATCGTACTCCAAGCCACGGGCGTACAATACGACCTTCCTTTTGCACTGATTCAATAGTATTTTTAAGACTATTTATGGGAATTGCAAAACCCAATGATTGGCCTTCTTGAGACACAGCAGTATTTACCCCCACGACCTCACCATTGAGATTGAGCAAGGGTCCTCCAGAATTTCCTGGGTTAATGGCCGCATCAGTCTGAATGGCCTGTTCAATAACTTCACTCATACCACGTCCATCTCCTGCTTCCACACGCCTCCCGATGCCGCTTACTACTCCTTTCGTGACCGTGTTGCCATATTCAGCGAGTGCATAGCCAATAGCAACAACACTTTGCCCGATTTTTAAATTGTCTGAGTTGCCCAACGTAAGCGTTGGCAAATTCTGTGCATCAATCTTTATAAGTGCGACATCAAGCACTGGATCGCGTGCCAATACTTCGGCATTATATTCAGCTCCATCAGATAACACGACAGTGTATACCGCCGCCTCATCGGCTACCACATGTTTATTTGTCACAATCAAACCATCTGCTTGAACAATAAATCCGCTCCCCCCGCCTATACGCTGCAATTGAGAATTTTGTATTTCGTCTTCTTCCTGCTCAGGTCTTGGTCCCTCTAACTCACTAAATGGAAAACCAAAACCAAAAAAATCATAAAATGGAGAAATATTTTGGTTATTGAGTTGACTAATATCTTTCTTGATTACAATGCTCACAACGGCTTTGTTTGTCTTTTCCACTACGTCTATGACGACGGGCTCTTCATTAAGTACTTTTTGTGTCAAAAAGACATTACCTCCTTCGCCACCATTATTCCTTATTATTTTACTTTCAATAAACGAATAGAAATAAGGAGAAATAAGGCCTCCAAATAACCCAGCAAGGGCTGAGATAAGGACAACCTTCAATGAAAATGTTTTGTATTGATGTGTATGTTCCATACTAAAATATACATTTAAAAATCATACATCATACGTGCCCGATGTATGATCTATGCTTTTTACCTAAGACATAGGTACGCTACCATTTTTTTCTAGTCAAATCAAGAAAATATTTATGCAAATCAACCTTATTATTTTTGACTTCGACTCCTTCTCTCCGAAGCAAAACTATTTTCTTCTTTTGTCCACCCGCATACCCTCCTATTTCCCCATTGCTACGTACAACTCGATGACACGGGATATGCACCAGATTCGGATTTGTATGAAGTGCATTGCCCACTGCTCGCGAAGACTTTGGATTACCTAAGGATCGGGCAATAGCCATATAGGTAGTAACTTTGCCTTTGGGAACCCTCTTTATAATACGATAAACTCTATCGCTAAATTTCAACATACATCCTATTGTTGTCCCATCTGGTTTAATATATTTTGCAACTGCTGTCTATCTAATCCTGAATTATTAACCGTATTTAGTAACGAAGACATGGTGTCCTGAGAATTGATGTATGTATTGATCAAAGGTTCGTATTGTTTCCACAGATCTTCAATATACGGAGGCAAATACACAATAGCCAAAATTAAAGGAACGAGAATGAGCAATAACCTAAAATAATTTCCCAACACCAAAAGAGTCAACCGATGTTTTATTTTTTTGTTTTGATTATATATAACCTGAGACCATTTAATATTCTTTTCTATCAGTTCTTTCAAACCTTCAGTTGATTCTTGAGATACGTTTTGCTTTTTTTCATGTAACACGACCGTTTCTTTTTCTTCGTCTGCATCTTCCACAACACCTTTCTTTTTGAGTTCTTCGACTTTTTCTTCTTTCCCAATGTGAGACATATTATGAGACATAGAGTACTAAGGTTAAATTCAATTATTATTATCTTTTTTTTGCAATGAACGGACTTCTGACTGAAATTTGTTCACGTCTTCAAAAGCCCGATAAATCGATGCAAAACGTATATAGGCAACTTTATCAAATCGTTTAAGATGTTTCATCACCAAATCCCCAACTTCTTTGCTTGTTATTTCTTCTTTATGTTTTTTCTGAATATCGCGTTCAATACCGTGAACCATGCGATCAAAATTATCTTGTGTATACGGACGCTTGGAGAGCGAATGCAAAATACCGGTCTCTAATTTTTTCCGAGAATAGGACTCACGATGCCCATCATTTTTTACCACTACAATATCAAGCAACTCCATTTCTTCAACTGTGGAAAATCGATACTCGCATTTTTCGCATTCACGACGACGCCGGATGGCATATGCCCCATGTGTAAGACGGGAATCAACAACTTTTGTCTCTTTTGAACTACAGACGGGACAATGCATACGAAAGTTATAAAGTTGAAAGTAAAAAGTTATAAAGTTACCAATTCGTACGTTATAACTTGGAACATTATGACATTTAACTTTGTTAGTATACCACATTATCTTTCTTAAACACAAAATGTGTAAAATACACAAAAGCCATACAGAATGATGGCTTTTGTCAACTTTATAACTTTTAACTTTACAACTTTCAACTTCGTCTACATCCCCATTTTCTTTCGTATGAATGCAGGAATTTCAAGATCTTCACTATCGCCGTCTTTACTGGCATCAGAGGCCGATTTGCTCGATTGAGAAGCAAGGTTTGATGATGGATTCAACATACTCTCCACTGTTTTTTTCACAAATGGAGTTCGAGGAATTATCGGGATATCTTCCATGTCATTGTCATCATTTGGCTCTGTACGTTCTTTTTCTTTTGCGTCATTATCCGAACGCTTGGTAAATAATTGGGAAGATGAAAATAATGGCCGTCTAATCGTAAATGCATCCAATCCAGGATTTTGAGAATCATTTGATAATTTCGGCATATGGTCACGTTCTTCAAACCCTGTCGCCACAACAGTAACTCTAACATCATCACCCATTTGTTCGTCGATAACCGTACCAAAAATAACTTTCACATTATCATCAGCCGAACTGGTAATAACTTTGGCAGCTTCGGCAACCTCTTGCATTCCCAAATTGTTTCCACCAGTAATCGTAAACAAAATTCCACGCGCCCCATCAATAGATAAATCAAGCAACGGACTAGATATCGCAGCCTTTGCTGCGTCTATCGCACGATTATCTCCTTTACCCACACCAATGCCCATAAGGGCAGAACCCGTATCGCTCATAATAGTTCGGACATCGGCAAAATCGACATTGATAAGACCTGGAACCGTGATAAGTTCAGAAATACCTTGGACCCCCTGGCGTAATACATCATCAACGATTTTGAATGCTTCAAGTAGAGAAGTCTTTTTATCGATAATCTGCAAAATGCGATCATTTGGTATGGTAATAATCGTATCCACGTGACGCGCGAGTTCTTCGTGTGCTCTGTCAGCAATAAGCTTACGCTGAGGTCCTTCGAAAGTAAAAGGTTTAGTAACAACGCCCACGGTTAGAACTCCCATGTCTTTGGCTATTTGTGCGACGATTGGAGCTGCTCCTGACCCTGTACCGCCGCCCAAACCGCACGTGATAAAAATCATGTCCGTGTCTTTCAAAATTTCACGAATTTCATTTTGTGATTCTTCAGCACTTTTTTTGCCTCTTTCAGGATCCATTCCTGCACCAAGACCGCGTGTAATGGTTTTACCAATGTGTAATTTTTTTGGTGCATTATTATGATGCAAAGCCTGTACATCAGTATTAAGTACAATAAATTCTACGCCACGAATTTTACTCTCAACCATTCGGTTGATAGCCGCCCCTCCGGACCCTCCAACTCCTACGACTTTTATTTTAGCAAATGTTTCGACTTCAGGTTTTACTTGAGGCATAAAGTGATAGTTAAAAATTTTAAAGTTATAATGTTATAAAGTTTAGAGAAAAAAATTTATTTGAACACTATTTTTGTTCATTATACAAATAAACTATTCAAAAACTTTTTGATGGTATTAGTGTAACGATTATAAAAACATGTGTCAAGGAATTGAATACAATTTGTATACTATGAAGTTCTTTTTCTTTTACTCTGCAACGCAAACCACCCTCTAACTCCCTCCTTTCGGCCACGCAACTCACCCCCCCTCTCTTACGAAGAGAGGGGCGACGAAAATATATTCCCTTCTCTTTTTAAGAGAAGGGGTAAGGGGATGAGTTGCATCGCCGAAGGAAAATAAAAAACACCACCCTCTCGGATGATGTCTCAACTTTCAATTTTTACTACGGAATCAAACTCTTAAAAATTCCTTTAACTTTTTCAGCAACTTTTCCAACTACATTGCTTCTTACAAATTTCCTTTTCCCAACGTGCGAAAGTGTGCTCCCCCATTTCACCAAACCAATAGCTGGAGAAAATGCAATATCATTAATTTTATCTGAAATACTATCCATACCCATTGAATAGCCCAATTGCGCAGGCAGAGACAAAACCTCTTTGGTGCAATCCACCATTCCTCGTATTTTTGATCCCCCGCCAATGCAAATAGCGCCGGCAGGAAGCATACCACTACGGTCAATACGCGATAACTCAAGATCAACTTTTTCAAGTATTTCACTGACACGCGCTTCAATAATTTGGGCGATATAATAACGTGAAACAATCTCTGATTTGTCTGCACCAAAATCCTGTAAATCTATGACATCTTTTTTTGAGATGCCTTTGCTTACGCATTCACCATGTTCAACTTTTACTCGCTCTGCTATATCAATTGATGTTCGAAGCCCTAATGCTAAGTCATTGGTAATATGAGAAGATCCAATAGGAATAACTGCGGTATGTAAGACATCTCCATCTTCATATACCACCATACTCGTAGTGGGACCCCCTATATTGATAACTACGCACCCTAACTCCCTCTGTCTGCTACCTGCGACAACTTCTCCCGCAGCCAAAATAAGAAGTACACAATCATCAATATCAACACCTGCTCGGTACACTACTTTACTCAAATTTTTTATATGAGAACTAACACAATGGATAATCTTTGTATCAACTTCAAGCCGAATGCCTGTCATGCCAACAGGATCCTTTATACCGGTTTGACCGTCTACAGCAAACGTACGCGGCAACACATGCAATATCTCATAATTCAATGGCGCGGCGACAGCTTTGGCAGCTTCCACTGCTCGCTCAATATCCTCATCTGCTATTTCGCCATCTGTACGTGAAACAGCTACAACACCTTTGCTCTCTTGAGAAATAATTTGCGTACCTGAAACCCCAACCCATACATCTGAGATGGGGACGCCAACAAGCTTTTCTGTTTGTTCAAGAGCATGCGAGACTGCAGATACCGTATCCTCAATACTTATAATCTGCCCCTTCTGTATACCCTCAGAAGCAACTTCTACCGCACCAATAATCTGTAAGCGAGGTGTGCTGTCTTTGGAAGAAGAAAGTTGTCCGACTGCAAGCCGAACAACGCTTGAACCAATATCAAGCCCTGCAATGAGTTCTGTGTGTACTCTATTTCGGACCATACACGCACATTAATAAAGGATCCTCGGATCAAGCTCGCGAGGTATATTATCCTGTAGTTACTCCTCGGCTCGGAAAAGTAAATGCGAATTTACTTTTCTCTCACCTGCGTCGTAAATAAAATATTTTCACCGTTAGCTTAGTATAACATTTTTATACAACCAACTCAACAATATGGGGAGTAAAAACAACGAGACCCACAACTACTGCAACAAAAGACGCTACAAAAACTGCGGCCGCCATAATATTTTTCACTACTTCAACTTGCATATCAAAACGTGGCTTAATTAAATCTAAAAATTTTTCAACTGCGGTATTAATGAGTTCAAGAATGATTACCAAAAGCACAAGCATGAGCACAACTATTTTTTCAGAAACCGCAAGATTAAACAATTCAGCAGCAAGAAGAACAATAATTGAAACAAATACTTGTATTCGAAAATTCTGTTCGTATTGATATGTATACGAAACTCCTTTCCATGCATCTTTGAAACTCTGCGCTAGGCGCTGTAACTTCATAATAATAATTTAACTAATTTCTCCTGACGCGCAAACATACGCGTGGCAACCCGTTCCTCTGTATGATCATACCCAAGGAGATGTAAAACACCATGTACCAGCATCCGCATAAATTCTTCCTTAGCAGAAACATGGTGAGCCAATGCCTGACGCTTAATTTGCCGCGCACTTATAAAAATATCACCAAGTTCATCTGCATGAGCTATGCCGGGGAAGCTGGCGCCATCATGTATGGCAAATGAGAGAACATCGGTCGTCCTGTGAATATTTCTATATGTGCCATTAATATGTTTCATCATGGCATCCCCCACAATATGAATGTTAACACTACAGTCAGAATGTTTTTCTTTGTCAAGGATACAGTCAACACTTTTCTTAATGACAACTTCTGAAACAGGCGACGTGTGGACCTTTGTATATACCGTACACGCCATATGCTACAAATTAACTGACGTGGAACTCGTCACGGTATTATTTGGTGTTGAAGTAACCAGGATATCTGTGTTGACTGTGGATGTAGTTGTACTTGTTGTCATACCCGGAGGCAATATTTGGTCTGGAATATCGATGTCAGACTTTTGCATACGAAAACTCTGATACATCATCTGTATAATATGGCGATACTCGATAGGTCCTCGTTCCGACGAATGGTATACAAACACATACACGCGCGTAGGAGAAATAAAATATGCGACCAAATTATCCTTTCTTTTCCATCCCTCCTCCTTAAAACGATTTGTTATTTTCACAAGATCAGTGAATTGTTGACCTTCCGCATTTCTCCCAAACCATGTGGTAAAATCAATGACCGGATCTTTTTCAAACACCCTAATTTCAATATAATCACCCAGCAAAGCGCTAAATAATACCTGGGATTCTTTCACGTCTACGGCACCCTTTTGCCAACCTTTTGGATAGTACACACGGTAACCTACAAAAGGATTCGCATACTCCTGAATTACACCTGAGTCAATGATTTTTATTGGTGCAAAACCTCTGGGATTATATAAATTGAAGACCTCCTGACCATCATAGAAACTATCCTTGTCAGTGTCCCACGTGCCGCTATCAGTACCAAAAAATTCTTCTTCTGCGTCGGTTAGTTCATCTGAGTCAACATCAGCACTATCAATAAGTGTTACTACAGGAAATTGTATATTAGCCGCATCGAGAGTGGTCGTAGGTATCTCAACTGGCTGTGTACTTGTGGGCGTCTGGTTTTCTACTATTTCAGCAGTGGATGTGGGTACAACTATAGAGGGAATACTCGTAGGAGGTGCCCCATTTGTTTGTGTGTTTTCTTCGGTATTGGTAACTAGACGAGCATTCATATAACCGCGCACATAATACCAAGAAATTCCGGAAATGACGACGACAAACACTGTGCCCCCAATTATCCACGTACTCTTTTTGGATAGAAAACTTTTTTGTCCGGCACCACTTTGAAAATTTCTTGTTTGCATCTGCTTGGCATCTTTTTTAGAACCCACATCACCCGATGGCGCATGATATATCTCAGGATCTTTTCCACCATAAAAAACATCAGGAATACTAATGACATGAACGTCTGGTTCTGGTTTGGGTAATAGATTTTTTGGCGTCTTTTTTTTGAAAAACATACATTAATTATATACACGAAATATATTTTTTCGTACCTTTCGCAGTTTTCGTATTTCGTACATAATTTTATTGCACAGCCGATTCTGTGGTTGTTGGCACTTCAAATAATTTGCCCGAGCCAGTCGGACTATACCCATTCTTTATTTCAGCACCATCTCCATATCCGTCGTTATCACTATCACTATCAAGCGGATCTGTTTTCCATATCGTCACTTCGTCCCCATCAGACAACTCATCGCCATCACTATCCCAATTCAAGGGGTCGGTGTTCAAATCTGCTTCACGTACATCATCAAGACCATCGCCATCAGTATCAATTGGCTGGCCAAACAAAATACTTTGGTCAATATCTACCTGTGTGTTCGCGGTATCTCCTTGATCTGCATTATCTGGTTGTGTCGTGTTTATGGGAACAACATTTGTATTTTCATCAGGAGTAATATTTTCATTTGTTATATCTCCATTATCTAAATCTGTATTTCCACCATTTTGGATAAATGTAAAGTACATCCACGCACTGCCAGCTCCAAGCACAATCACGATAACTCCGATAATAATCCATAAAATTGCTTTTTTACTTCCCAGAGGCTCTTTTACCGTGTAGGCTGAAGGATCCCCACCCATTTGTTGAGGAGGTACGACAAAACGTGGGTCATTATTCACAGGCGGTTGATATGGAGAATTTTGTACCTCAGGCGCAGGCCCAACTGGCGGAATTTGTTCTTGAAATGTATTTACGCGTGGCGGTGCAACAGGAGGCATAGCCACTGGCGCCATTTCTGACATATTTGAAATTGGTTGACGCGGTTTGAGGACTCCTGCATCCAGTGCAGACGTAGGGGCAGCAGGTTGAGGTGCTGATATATCATCAAGCTGCACGTCTGCTCCAGAAAAAATATCTTCTGGTTCTGTAATGGGTAAATTCCCTGGAACTTGTCCTGATTTTTTTGGTTGAACGTCGTCGAACATATGTTATAGAGTTATAGAGTTATAAAGTTATAAAGTTATAAAGTTGAAAGTAACAAATATTTTATGAACTTTACAACTTTATAACTTGGAACTTTATAACTTCAACTTGAAGTTATAAGTTTCCCTTCTCCTAGTGGATTATATCCACTTTCAAGTTCAACTCCATCCCAAAAACCATCACCGTCCGTATCAGGATTTCTTGGGTCTGTCTTGAATTCATTGATTTCTACAAAGTCAGAAATCCCATCTCCATCAGTATCAGCTGCCCATTTATCTAATCCCAATTCATCTTCTTTTGTATCTTCTATACCATCCGCGTCTTTGTCAGTTGCATACCATTCAGGTATGTCTGTAGTTGTAATAGTTCCTTGCGATGTGGACGAAGCTGTTCCGTCCTTATCTTGTTTATCAGTAACAATTTTCTTTCCACGAGATACAAAAAACCATAGACCTGTCCCCAACAGCACAAGGAGAACACCCACACTAAATAGTATAACAGTTTTTTTTAAATTCATAGAATAATTTTAAGTCCTTCCTGTTGTACATTGGGTAGTATTTGGCATATTGGCCCTGATGCGGCACATGTCGGTCTCTATAGAACCATTTTCTCCACCTGGAGTTTCGACAACATACTGCGTGCCTTGTTTTCTTAAAGTGAATACATGCCAATATCGCGCCGATTGATTGGTACTGCTCGATCCAGTTCGGTTGAGATAAAATGTACGAGTCGGTGCATATATAGAATACGCGGGATTTTGTCCTTCATGATATTCATATATTTCAACCCACACATCATAGTTCTTAAATTGATAAATAGGACCTTCCAGAGCTTGGACATAAAATGCTACTGGTTTGTCTGGTTGTAGCAGTTCGAAAATACCGTCCGAAAAAGTAAATGATTGAACCCTATTTGAGTCAGTGTTAACGAGGTCGTGAATCCAAATGTTATTTAAAACAGTATTGCAACCAGCAGATGGAAGCCAATATTCTTGTGCACCCTGTTCTATCATTCTACATCGTACTCCAACGCCGGCACTGCCCACGGGATATAAAACCTGCCCTATTCCATCAGCATAAAAACCACCCACAAATCGAGCATCAGATGGTTGATTCTCTCTTGAAGCACGCACAGCAATCCTCAACATAGATGTCGGCAGGGCAGGAGAAACAAACAATTCACGTTCTATATTTGTTGTCTCATTATTAACTATATAATCAAAGTAAGTTCCGCCACGTACTCGATCTGTTCCTGTACGGCCACTATTAAAATATAACTGGTAATAATGTTCAAAAGTGTTTGATTGTACGTCTGTATACTTATTACATTTGACGTTTGTATCGATCCCAGCTACAGGATCATCTTCATCATCACTCATATCCGAAAGACCATTCCCATAAGCGATACGCTGTGGATTGTACGGAGTAGCACCTAAATTTCGAGAGGCAACATATTGTCTTCCACTCGTCCGGTTGGAGTATAAGCCTAAATGCGTTTCGCTACCCCATACCCCATTACGCGTATCCTTACCCGTCAGCACGTTGATGACTGAAATGTAAGGTGTCTGTGCTCCATTTACAAATTTTCTCACTCCACATTCAACACAATCAGAAGTATCAAGTGTCAGGCAATCTGGACTGCATTTCAAAGAACCGCGTACTTCATTGAAATCCGGATATTCGACAGGGCCCAACTGGTCAACACATGTAGTTTCACGGCTGTTAGGAGGAGTTGATGTGGTAAATATCCTTGTTTGTCGGCCACCAGACTGAACAAAATCACACTTTTCGTAAGGTCTATTTTGTGCGTCATAATCAATTCTTCCATTTCCGCATTTTTTTGCAGACTCAACAGTAATACTCTTGCAATCAAGCGAACAATACACGCATTTTTCATTATAGCCATTTGCACTGCAGGCAACTCCATTTTGATTTGCCAAATCACACTCCTCACCTATTTCCGGCTGACGTTCACCATCTCCGCAACGAGGTTCATCCGTTCTTATTACGCACGAATTTAAACAACTGTCACTATTTATTGTATTTCCATCATCACATTGTTCTCCCACGTCAACACTTCCATTCCCGCATAAGTCTGGATTGACATGGACCATGCAATCGTTGGTACACGCATCGCGATCATTGGTATTACCATCATCACACTGTTCATATTGTGGCTGTCTGACGCCATCACCACAGTACGCGCCATATGACTGGCAGTTCCACGAACACGTCAAATCCCTTTCGTGATTATAAGGAGTACCAAAATTGCCAAGCGCATATTCTCTACAATATCCATAATCATTTAATGTTGTGGTTGCCACGTTTGTTACTACATCATTTATGTCTAAATTATCCAGATAAGCCATGGCAGTCGCACTAGGAGCACGACATCCTGCATTTGGATTGCTCGGACCCAAACCTTCATCCGGATTACAGATAAGTGTAGAATCACCGCTGCAACGATAATTAAAATTGTCTATATCATTTACAAAACGATCCACATACGTATAAACTAGTACAAAAAGAACATTACAAATACCTCTTTCAAAATCCGTCTCATAATGACTACAGTATGTATTTAGAAAATCTGTAGCATTCATGGATTCAAGATTCGCCATAGACTCGCCCAAATTAAGTCTCACTTTCTTTCCAGCAATTGGAAACGCAACTGAAACTTCTGCGACTCTCTCACAAAATTCTTTTCCGCTCTGATATACATTATCTCCACAATACTCAGGATGTAGATCCAAACACGTACTATTGCAATACCCATATGTCCCATTTTTATTTCCATCATCACATGCCTCACTACCTTGTATTTCTCCATCGCCACAATTTTGAGCTGCAACATGGCAAGCGCTGTATGTCCACTGACATGTCTGACTGCATGTAGAGGTCGCAAATTGACCCGCTGGACATGAACTCGTTCTGCCACCATCAACAACTTGATACGTAACTCTCTCTCTTCCTGGGGGTTCGCACTGCTCGCTTGAAGGGTTGAGAATGCCATCTCCGCATGTACCTTGGAATGGTGTATATACGGTGGCTGGCGTACACCATCTTTGCCCCAGTCTAATGCGGGAAGTATCTACAAATTGTTCGACAATGTCATCACTAGCGTCCATGTATTCAAACGGAGCATAAATATTATACCCTAATGTCGTACTTACAAATGCATATTCATACACTTGCGCAAACTGAGGACACCTGAATGTCGAACTTGCCGCGTTCCAGCATGTAAGTGAATCATTGGGGGAACACCCGCGCCAATCATTGATAGGGTCAACAGTCAGTCCATTTACCAAACCTGCCAGCGTACCCCATGAGAGCCACCGTGAATTAGTATAGCCAGGAATATATGATCCGCCTTGCAAATCTGCTTTGAAGTCAGCGCCAAATACATTGCCTGCAAAATATCCATCAAGCTTGGACTGCGTGATTTTCAAATCTTCAAGGCGTTTGATGTCCCTAAAAAATTTGGTCTTTTCATTGGCACATATGCCACTTGGATGTACATTCAATTTTGCTTGTCCATTGTCATTGATACAATCAATGTCTGTCGTACAATCAATTTCCGGGTTTGCAATTGAAATCCTCTCACTGCTACTCCCTCTCAAGTCGCCATCAGCATCAAGACATTTGTTAATATCGCGTAAATTTGTATTGAACTGGAGCGATGCAATAATTTGATCAAATACTTTTTGCGTTTCTGGCTGTGCGCCCTCATTGATACTAAACAAATAGACATTGTTGTACATCCCCGTAGACGTGACATTGTATGCGTTTACATAATAATTTCTTCCATCTGTCAAAGCTTCATTTCCGTCTACACTCACTCTCCTCATATTACCCAGATCTTCAAATCTATCTGAATACCAATCACCCAGCGTACGGCGCAAACCCGTCAATTCATCGGGTGGATTTAAAAATATTTGTATGCCAATAACATCATCATTTTTTGGATTGAAAAATAACACCTTTTCAAGCGTACCTGACGCGGTAATGGCCTCAGATGGATTAATGCCTGTCTGGAGAAGAGGCAAGTCATCAAAATCATACAAAGGATTTTCTGCGTCAGCACAATAGCGGGTACGGAAATTATAATAATCATCCTGAAAATATTCACCTGTAGAAGGCCACGGGTTCGCACAGAAAAATGCGTTTAATTCAAATAGCCCATTAAATTTTTTACCTGTGTGATTGTCTTCGCTATCTGCATCATACGTTACTTTTACTTCGGCTATGGCATTTATAAGTCCTTCAACACCTTTATTTTGGATAGTGATATCTGGAGTATTTGGACTAGTGGGAGGGGTGGTCACTTTTGGAATATCAAACACTGGATTTTGTGGATGCCAGATATACTCCCATACATAAGCCGGCGTGGACACTATTTGTTGCGCTCGTTTGCTTAGTACCTGAGCATGAAATGTATGTTCATCTCCAGGTTCTTGATACATCTGCGTTGCAGGATCGACACTCACACTATCAATTTTACAAATCTCACTGCCCGTCTTGAACATCCAAAAATCAGTACGACTCGTGCTGTGCGGATTTTTGATACCTACCCCATTTATATCGCGCACTCCATCTTGTCCACCGCGCAACATAACCGCCACATACACATTGGGGGGCAGTGCATTATCAAGATATAATGCCGCGGTACTTGTGCTCACCACTCCCGTTTCATTGAGTTCATACCTGACACGAGGATCCAATGTATTGTTGCTATAACACCACCTAATGGTCCTGCCCGTAAGCTGGTTGTTTTCATCAACCGCAAATACATCGCCCGTAAATAATCGGACAAAAAATAATTTTATAGAATTCCATATCTTTTTCAAAAAACTGACATGCCCGGTAGGCGCTATTGAACCGGTCAGACGACTCATGTCCTCGGACACGTCCACCATACCCTGGCTTTCACAATTGAAATTCGGGTATGCTGCGACTTCATATCCCTCGACCACATACGCATTATCAAAAAACCTCACCAGATCATTTACTTTGTAACTGCCTCTATCGAAAGAAGTGCTGTCCATGAATTTATCAAATGATACCTCTAAATAGGTATTGCGGCATACTGGTTCACTGCCATCTATGCCCGCGTTTGCTGCCGGATACTGGTCTACGCGCTCTGGGCGGAGCACACAGCATGAATTTTTTGCCACGCCATATATATTTCCAGGGTTAGGCGAACAATCATTATATACAGATTGCGTTTGTTCTATTGTCTCTGACGCAACCACACGTTTTCTTTTGATATTTATAAAAATTTTCCCCGTAAACGTATCATCACCCCGTTTAGCACTAAAATCAAAAGATAATATTCCCGCTGTTCCTGAACTTTCTGTAATATCAAAAACTTCATGTCCTGGTAGCAGACTTATATCAAGTTGAACATTGGGTAATAGACTACCGACAATTGAAGAAACATCAGAGACTTCTGTGATTGTGTAAGGGTCAATTCCGGGAGGGACACGGAATGTGTCAAGTTTATCAACATGAATTGCAACAACATCACCCTCTTTGAAATCATCCAAATCAAAATTATCAAAGACAATGGAACGAAAAACATTAGCAACATCATTATGTATATGTAAAGCAACCTGTGCGCTTTCCTGCTCCCCCGTTGCAATATCTTTTACTTCGTATTCAAGGTTTACTTGTGTAATTTCTGCAGGAACTTCAACATGAAGCTTCTCGATCTCATCTTCGGTGATAACGGATACTTTTACGAGCTCGTCACTTGCTGCTACGCTCAAAATGTCTAGCTGCTGGCCAAAATCATTTAAAAGTACATCCAATACATATATTCCGTCGTCTGCTTTATCCAATACAAACATGTCATGGTTTGATGCAAATTCCTCAAAAACTACTGTCGTGCTCCCGATATCTTGGCCTGAGGAAATATTTTCCGTGTATCCACATTGTAATTCATAATCCCCCTGTCCTCTTATCGTACTTGTCACATTGCCAATGGATGCAGGAGAGAATCTAATTCTTTCAGGATCAGCAAACACAAATGTTTCCAGAGAATCAAGTGGTACAACAGAGGATGCACCTGCAGGCGGTTCACCAATTGCTGTTACCAGCTGAACTGGATTTCCTCCCAATTGGCTTCGTGCTTCATCTGGAGTTATTTCACAACCCGCATACTCGCCAATACCGACTTGGCCATCGCCGCATAACGATGGAGTTGAATATTCAATAGATGAACCTGCCCACGTACAATCTGGTGAACAACCTTCATCATCTTCAGGATCACATTGTTTTTTTGTTGGCTCATTGCATACATTGACGAGCAGGCATCTATCTGTACAATAGGCAACACTCTGATTACCTATAGGGTCGCATTCTTCGCCATTTTCAACAATATCATTTCCGCAGACGCTTGTCGCATACGGACATAGTTCGTATGTTTTGTCATTATCATTTTTATGAGTATCGCACCATGCTTGAGAAAGTGGCGTACCTGTATTGAGACAGCGTGTAGAACAACCTAGTGTCCCATCACAATCCTCGCCTGGTGTCACACTCCCACTGCCACATATAGGCGTTGTGGGATTCCCCGTAGCTTCTACCGAAGACCCCGTCCATACACATGTATCAGTACAAAATAGTTTATACGGAACAAAATTTGAATCCAAATTATTGGGATCGCATTCTTCTCCTCTTATTTCTTCCACAACTCCGTTTCCGCACTGGTTTGCCCCATTACCTTTGTTTGAGTTTCCCAACCTCAAACAATTATAGGCGCAGCTAATGCCGTGATTTTCATTTGCACCACTCGGCGTTGTGCTTGCTATATCGCAATCTTCTCCAAGTTCTACTCTACCATTCCCACAAACAGGATAGACGCCTGTATATGTCCCCTGTGGAACGTCACTTCCTGTTGGAATACAATTGAGGCCACACGCCCTGTTTATATTTCCAGAAAATCCAAAATTAGTTGTGGTCGCAATAGTTGAATTTGAACTTGCTACAGCTGAATCGCGCACATACCAATTCCATCCATAATCCCATGGATTTAAAAATTGTCCCCGTGGATTACAGCTATCTGGAGCACCTTTCGGAACCGCGCTATATCGCTGGCGCTGGCCAATAAATGTTGCCGTAAATGGATCAGGACGCACGTCAACAGTGTCAACAACACATGGTTCAGATGATGGCTTGGTACGGAATTTCCAAGTCGTCCTTTCAATAGATTTTCCTCTATTATCTTGTAACGCCCTGCCGCTTGGATCTACTCCGCTCACACCCTTGATTCCAGAAGTTAGCTCAACTAGATACCAGGTGCTTGATGTGAGAAGTCCTTGGGGATAAAAACGAAGAATGTTGTCGTCATGACTGCCAGGGCTAATTGACGCCGTTGACGTGACGGTGCATGTCTCATCACTACACCTATATAGATGAACATTATCAGTAGTAAACGTTGTCTTATCCATTATCTGATTGAATTGAGCCCCTATTTCTGCATTTACGCATGCCTCAATACATGATGGCCATTTGCTTACGACTTGGGGATGGGTAAGATCTATATGCAACGTACTTGTGGCGGTAATCACTGTGGTATCGAAAGTTTCTACCGTTGACGCACCCATTCTATATGCTATTTTATAAATACTTAAAAACGGCGTTATAGTATGAGCCACTGCTACATATTGTGAATTGGGAGAAAATGCCACATCCGATGCGCCATTTACCGGTGTTGATGGGACAAAGGTATTTATCTTGGTAATGGCATCATTGTCTCGCCTGTAGAAGCTAAAAAAAGGTGTGGAAGAAAAAGAGCCATGTGAAACTACCACATATGAACCATCCGGAGAAAAGTCAACGCGAAAGCCAAGGAGAGGAAGTTGATCCACATTATCGGCTATCCTCGTAAATGCGTCACCATTTCTCTTATAAAACATAATGTTTGTCGACCCGTGGGTTGTCAAGACTAGATAATTGCTATCTGGTGAAAATGCAATTCCACCTCGAGCACCATCTGTCGGCAAAGGTGAAGGATTTTCGAGCTTTACAAAAGCATCACCATTTCTCTTATAGACAGTTAAATAAGGTGATACGGCAAAAGACGTTGCCATATAATTTCCATCCGGAGAAAAAGTCACACCCTTACCACTTCCTGTGGGCAAAATGTCTGGATCATTTGCTCGGCTAAACGTATCTCCGCTTCTATGATATATAGTGATATATGGACTGGTTTCCTGAGCAATAGCTAAATAATTTGTATCTGGAGAAAAATCAATAGTCCATCCTCTGCTACTTCCAGACCAATTACTTGGGCTGGGAGTGGCTAGTTTGGTAAACGTATCACCATTTCGTTTATACATGGTCACAAAAGGGGGAATTTGCTGCAATACTGCCAAATACACACCATCCGAAGAAAAATCCATGCTTACTATCCACTGAGTTGGTCCTGATGGGATATCGAGTTTGGTAAATGTGTCACCGTTTCGTCTGTACATAGAAATGAAAGGTGCCACATCATGACCTACGGCGAGATAATTGCCATCTGGAGAAAATTCAACTGAACGTCCAAAACCAGCGGGTATTATAGTAGGATCAGGAAGCTTGGTAAGCCTCTCAATAGTGTCGCTCTCCCTACTCACGACAATGGTACTGCTCACATTTTCAGGAGTAGTCGCAAATATATTATACCCTTGCGGCCAGTCTTCCCATGCTTTTGCAATACCACGGCTATTTACATATCTTCCTCGGGCTCTCTTTTCACTTGTCGCAGGAACAGAGCCTGTTACCGGAGGATCAGTTGGGCCCCAGATCCAAGGCTTGCTATCTACATTTATTGTCGTACATTCCTGATTGGCTACTCCTCTCACCATATAATACAAGGGATTCAATCCAGGAGTTCCCGGGTTAAATATCCGTGTAATATCATACATACGGGGAAAAGCATCATCTTGGACGACACCCAAGAGATTGGTCGTCTTCCGTGGCGGGTCAATCAAAGCATCTTTCAATGTACATATAGTACCCGGAGCACCAGTCTTGAACTCAAAACAAAAGGCGAAGGAAGAACCATCATTACTTTCGCACGGACGGGTCGCAACCAAATTTTCATTTCTTTCTTCTTGGACGCCAAGTATATTTTCAGAATGGGCCGATGTCACCGTTTCTTTCAAAGAAACACGGTGCCAGGTATTGGGGGTAAGCGTATCAATATTACCTCCATCTTGATCACGATATCTCGCTATCGCAACAGATGTTTCTGTAAAAGCAGGCCTGAATTCTGAGGTAACATCAGCAGAAGCGCTGCAATCTATTTGTTGTCCGCTTCCGCATGTTTCAACTTTTATATTGCTTCCGTCGAGCCCTTCTTCAAAATCTGTGCCCGTTCCTATAGAACTCTTTTTTACAGGCAAACTAAATACCAAGTCAATTTCAGCATTCAAACATGCCGAATTCCCCTGTGGTCGGTTTGCCCAAGGGCTGGGTGAAGGAACTATGGTGCCGTCCTGACATTGTTCCAGTACAAAAAATCTGTCAGGAATTTTGCCAGATGTAAATCTCCACGCATAACCAGCTTCACGCCTGCCTCCCTCGCACACAAACGCATTGCTTTTCCATCGGCCCGCTTCACGACCTTCCTGACAACACTGAAATCCTACCAGAGACCCGGTGCCAAATTCGCGGCAATCCCGTACATTGTATATCATCTCATTACTCACAACATTACTTGCAATAGGCTTGACCACAATAGGACCTGTTATCATAGTAAATCCCGCAGTAGTATCAACAGGTATAAATGCCCTGATCTCTTTTCCTTCGACAACTCGTGAAGATCCTGGATCATTTGTGGTAGTATGCAGCCAGGTAGCTATGTCTCCTGCAATAGAGAGAGGACTCCAAAAATATATTTCACTGCCACTAGCATTTTTATCTAAATTTTCTCCTTTTATGGTCAAGTACTGTCCCACTGGCAATGGAGCTGGCCCAGAACTCGGCTGAAGGTAACAGATACTCGGCCGCGGATCTCCATCTGTTACTTTCTCGACAACTTTACTTACCCCTTTTAGGTTGTCATCTCTTACTACGACAACATGATAGTTACCGAAAATAAACGAACCATCTGTCGGGACTTTCGCAATTATTTGATTATCATTCCATGTGTCTTCGCAATAATCGGGCAACGATGCACTCGCAAAACAACCTTGGCCTGGACAGCCAATATCTTCGTCCGTATTAAAATAAACAATTCCGCTATTTCCAAAATTTTTACCTTTTATAGTAATATAGCTTCCTTTTGTAGTTGAAGATGGGCTAATACTTTCAATAATAGGAGGATACATGTCTGCAAGAGAACTTACCCAAAAAGGAATGCCATTACTTACTTGACCAGACGGTGCAGTAACTCTCACAACTGCCTTCCTCTGCTCTTGCATGATAGGGACAGCTGACAAAATTAAATTTTCACTCCAACTATCAACTGCGGCATTGGTACTTTCAAAACTAAGAGATCCTCGCGCGTTTCCAAAACCTTTACCCACAGCTTCTATGGGCGTATCAGGAGGAGCTTTGGTCGATCCTGCAGTAGTCGTGACTGTAGTGCCGTCTGCTAATGTATGAACAATATCGCGCGGAACCGTGACACTACATAACCCCGGACGCTGAATACTATTATATTCAAATAAAGGTAGTCTAGTACCAAAATCATCGTCCGTGTTATCCGTAAATCCTGTTCCAGCCGTAGTCACAGAAATACTAGGCTTGTCAACGGTTGCCGTATTGGAAATAAAAGGTCCGCTTACTGCCTCTATACCCCCATGATATGTCCCATGAAATCCATTTCCAGAAATATCAGTTACCTGTGTATCCCCGGATTGGAAATTAGAAAATGTCCAATACGCGCGCGGAGCTATAGCGTTTACTAATGTTCGATAAGACTCAATGGTTCCTATATTTTTTGCATTATAATGTTCTACTATTTGTGCCTCGGTCAAAACGCCCGCATATACGGCAACTTCATCAATAGCGCCCCGCATATAGTCATCATCTCCCAAAAAACCAATAATAAACTCCTCAGCTTCCACATATTCAAAACCAGCACCTTGGCTTGTAAATGGTTCTTTATCCAAAGAATTATGATTAATATATAATCTTACTTCACTTCCGCCTTCAACACCTTGAGTAGTCATTACGACGTGATTCCACTCATTACCCAGTAGTTGTCCCGGATCTCCCACTACAATATTATATTCACCCCCAGCATCTCTAACCCATGCCTCTACGCTTCCTAGATCATCTGAAGAAGTAAATATTCCAAATTGACCCCCCTCTTGCGTACCTGCGAGTAATGTATGAGGTATTATTCCATTTGCGGGTGGTTTGACCCAAAACTCAAGGGAAAAATAACCGTCTTCAAATCCCCAATCAAAAATATTGAAAGGTGCGCTCACGTAAGCGTCCGTTCCATTGAGTTCAAGGGCTGGATCTTTTGCCGCTTGAGGCGTTATCTGTTCTGGAACTTCTGCAATAATCCACGAGTCTTCCCACACATCATTCGCCCGACATTCCGCCAACGGTGCAGTTTGTCTTTGTCCACCAGGATAGTCAAATGTTACTAATCCTGGATCATAACCAAAATTACGCCCAAATATGGTAATCCAATTACCCTGTGCTCCATTCATGTACTCTACGTCAGTAATATATGGCCATGGTCTGCAAACGCATGTTGTATCTGTAGCACTACAAAATTGATTACTCGGATTTAAGCATTTAAGCCAACTTGAACAATCCGTGTCTACACGGCACGCATCGCCATCTCCCCCTCCGCATGGTCCGCCTACATCAGGACTCGTTTCACCAGGATCGAGTTCGCCATTATCACAGCTCACAGGAATGACTCTAAAGGTGAGCTGGCTCGTTACCGTGTTATTGTCTATGTCATTACCAACTGCTTCAGCCACATATGTTTGTCCAACCTCTAAAGTATAAGGAACTTTGAAACCATACAAGAACGGAAACGCGGGACTAGAACCAATAGATACTGCAGGACCATTGATATGTTGCCTTATTTTATTTCCAGAGTCTCCTTCTTTATATATATTCAAATGTACATAAGCATTTCCGCGATTATCTGAAAGAGTGGTCGCTATCGGATATGTCCTGCCCTGTACCAAACGCACGTTTGGTATAATTCCGCCATCTATGGTAACTTGAGACAAATTTGGCGCTTGAGTATCAATAGCAAGTTCTGCTTCATCTCCTGTCCTAAATAATGCATCTTTGGGAAAATTGCCACATGTAGTATCGACTTCAAGCTTGTTGCCATCTTTGTCACGCACATCACCTACTTTTACTTCGTATTCGCCTGCGAGCAAACAATGGACATCATGCCCCTGGTGTTGGCCACACACTGTTCCTTGTACATACTCGGCTTCAGCAATTGTGTCATTCCCATCAAAATTAAAACTAAAATCTTGTGTGACATCTCTGTTTACACCACCATCCTCTTTTTTGTAAATTTTAAATGCATCGCTTGGACTGCCTGCCACTTCTCTACTAAATACCACGCGAATGACCGGATTATTCATGAATATTTCTTGATCTGTTTGCGGAGTACTTGGTGTGATGCTCTTTACAATAAAATGATCTGTGCTACAGCACTGCGAAGGAAATCTGGTACAAAAATTTCGACATTCAATTGTTTTCCTACATTCACTCTCAGGAGGTTCTGCACACGTACAACGATCTCCTCCTGTTGTGCCTCCCCCGCCACCAGTGGCTTCAATTAATTTACTCAACACAAACCACGTAATAGTCCATGCAGATAAAATAATGACAAGCCCAATGGTGCCATTTACTAAAATTTTACGCGCAGTCGCAACCTTTTCTTCATTGCCTCCCGCAGTCATCCAAACAAATCCTCCATACAGGACAATGCCAAGCGCTACAATACCTAGTAAACCCAACGCAATATTTATGATTCTAACTATGGTAACTCGCAAATCTCCTGAACCAAGCGCGATATCTCCTTCATTTTCCACAACATCCAACCCAAGCGTATCCTGGCCAAACACGGGATTAAAAAACACGAAAAAACCAACAACAAATACTGCGGTCAATAACCCAGCAAAAAACCATGTTCGTGCGCGTTGTTTCATAGGCTACTATTGATATTGGCTCTCACTCTGAGTTGTTAAATATCCAAGACATTGTGCAACATCTGGCTTCAAAAGCCGTAAATCACTTGAACTTGTCATGTCTAAATACGTATATGCACAGCCGGTATCTGTGGTGCTTACTGATGCAGATACATTTACACACCCAGAAGCACTCGTCACATTTCCATTTGAATCATAGCTAACTAAGCATGGCGATGGCGTCGTACCATTTGGCAATCTGTTTTGTTGCCATGGACCATAACCCGGGTAAATACAATTTTGAGTTACGCTCTTTACTGAACTTGGTACTGATGGAAAATAATACAGATCCAAGCTGTTTGGCCCAAAATCTCGGTGTCGAACTTCGGACTTTGTTTTGTCATTTATGATATTTGAAAAGACCTTAAACCAAATGTCGTCCATACGTTCATCCTGAAGACAGACTTTTGGTGTCGATGTATCAAATGCGGCGTCAAAGCACACACGCTCAGGGTGTTCTCTAAGTTCTACATTATCCATTGTCGACAATTTCATGCGCTTTGAAAATGATATATAGAGCGGATCGCGCTCTGCAACATCTTGACCGTCAACTCCAGGGACAACCTCTTCAACATAAGGAGCAGACCGGTCAATTTCATTAATAATATTAAAACCCCACCAATAGTTATCTACTCTTTTTTCTGAATCATATACAACCTTTTTTGAGGGAGTAACAACTTTTGGCTGTTTATTAAGTCTTTGCGGATCATCAGGAGCTATGTGTTCGTTTGTTATATTATCCAAACCATTGAACGCAAGATCATATACACCGGAAAAAGGTATTGCCTCAAATGGCGCATCAGCATTTTGAGTTGATTGCGCAGTACGAATAAGCGCCTGATATGGTTTTGTACAATTTTCTGCCAGTCCGGTACAGTCAACTTCAAGGCAGTACATCATATCTCCACAACTATTTTGCCCGCATGGATTGTCTGTTATAAATTCAATGGTACGATAGCCATTTGTTATGCTCCATGTGCCAGTTACACTAGCCACTGCTCCGCCAATTTCAGTATTTACCAAAATATTATCAAAGCCATTAGCTGGATTTGGCGTATAATATCCTTGGACGGTCGTAGGATCTATTGCTTCGTCAAAGGTAATTTGTATAATATTATTTTTTTTCTCTGTCGTCCCAGACGCGGGGTACACATCTATTACATGAGGAGGATCGAGGTCTATGCGTGTGTCAGTTGAAAAATCCCATGTATAAAATTTATTAAATAAACTCGAAAATATGCTCTCGTCTTTGCCTTGCTTTTTTATTTCTTCGCCCAAATCAACTGTGTATGCAACTTCTCTCTCAGCACTTCCCAAATATTCATATGGCTTAAATACAAAGGTATAGGCATTCCCCTCCACATCATACGAGGCAAGGGCGGCAGCTCCAATGCCCGCGCTATCTGATTGTCTATCTGTACGCTCGTCGACTTTGTCATGAGTGTCTATTTTAATTGTCGACGTGTTCAAACGGTCGCACTCTGTCTGCCAGCTTGTCATTCCATCATTATTTGCGTCAAAACAATCTCCAAAATAAGGCCTATTATTAGTGGCATCACATGGCACCGAGGTATTGATCCCGCTCCAACAGGTGTTATTGCTGTTTTCAATAAAAGAAGATGTATCTACCGGCAATGCAAAGGTAACAACAATACTTGTATTGCGCGCAACCCCATTTTGATCGCGAAATGGATAATGATCTTTCACCACCCTGCCCAGTGCCCCACTCCCTGAAAACGTCTGCAATCCTGGCGGACGCCTGCCTCCGGGCGGACCTTGCTGAGTACGCCCCCCCAATGCATTGAGAACAAACTGAACAATCGCAAATGCTGAAAAAATAATAACCAACCCAATAACTGCATTGATCATTATCTTTTTACCATAGGCGATGCGCTCTTCATTGCCCCCAGACAGCATGATAACAAATCCGGCATACACAATAAGACCCACGGTCACAATACCAAGCAACCCCAAAGCTACGCGAATAATCTTTACCACAACTATTCTAATATCGGCATTCCCCAACGCAATATTACCCTGATCTTGGTCTTCTACTACATCAATACCAAGCGTATCTTCTTGTGCATACGCAACATGAGATGTGAAATTAAAACCAATTCCAACAAAAATTAGTACGAAAAAACAGACTGACAAGACAGCCTTCTTATATATATGTATAGATGAACGAATCCAAGGGAGCATGGGAAAAACCTTAGACTCTGAATTAAATTATGTACGAAATTCGAAAGTTGCGAAAGGTCCGAAATTTCGTATGTTTCGTAGCTTTCGAATTTCGTACATATTATACGAGTAACTCTTTAACAATTTTTTGTACGGTCGCGCCGTCTGCCTGACCCTTAACTTTTTGCATCACCATACCCATCACACTACCAAAATTAGGAGTGCTTCCGGGTGGCAATGCAGAAATAACTTCTTTGGCAATAGGGCGTATCTCATCTTCGGACAATTGACGCGGAACGTACACTGACAATAATTCGATTTCCTTTTTTGTTTTGTCGACGAGATCACTGCGTTGCGCTTTTTCAAAATCGACAAGCGCATCACGGAGTTGTTTTATCTGTTTACCAATAACAGACACAACATCTGCATCGGATAAATCTTTTTGTTTGTTTATCTTTTCATTTTTAATTGCAGCAAGAGCGACTTGCAATATTGAAAGCCGCTCTTGCTCATGATTTTTTCGTGCCTCTTGCTGAGATTGTAACAGCGTGTCATATAATGACATACCTTGAAAAAATTATTTTTTATCCTCGCTTGGCAGCTTGCCAATTTTGCGCAGATAATTCATCTTACTCGTGAGCCTGACGCGCGTTACAGTTTGTTTTCGTTTTACATTCTTACTTTTATGAGGTTCGAAATACTGAACCTTGCGTGCCTGCAACACGGTGCCAGATCTCTGCCACTGTTGCTTTACACGACGCATAAACGCCTCGAATGATTCATTCTTTTTGCGTTTTATTTCTGACGACACAATACGTTTCACCTCCTCAGGTGTTAATTAACCACGTAGAACGGGTGCCTCTGCCTACTTTTTTTAGAGGGCACAACCTATTTAAAAATTCTACGTAGTGCCTTTATTTACGTGGTAAATAAGTGTTATAATGATATAACAAAAAAACTAAAAAGTCAAATTATAAACCAAGCATTTTTCGCACATGTTGGGCAATTTTCTTCTGGTCAATAATTTCTTGGATGCCTGAATCCATATTGCGCATAAGCACCGTGCCATCTTGTACTTCTTTCTGTCCCAAGATAAGCGTATGTTCCACCCCAAATTTATTGGCCAATTCCAACTGAGTCTTGAGCGAAGTCTTTGCCAGATTATGATGTACGGTCAAGTTATTACGACGCAATTCTTCAATGAGGTATAATGTGCGTTTTCGGGCTTGCTCCCCTAAATGGGCAAAGAAAATCCCGCTTTTCTTTTTTTGTTCAATAGGTGCTTCTCCGTCTGGTATTGTGTTATTTCCATTTCTCATAGCGCGCACCGCATGAGCAATACGTTCCATACCCAAAGAGAATCCTGAACCCGGAGTTGCCTGCCCACCCAGCAGTTCAGAAAGTCCATTGTATCTTCCTCCACCACCCAGTGCACTTTGAGACCCATCTTCAGTCCCCTCGGTATAAAATTCAAACACCGTATCGGTGTAATAATCAAGTCCTCGTACTAATGTCGGGGTCAAGACATACGGAATTTCTGCTTCATCAAGATACTCAAGCACACTCGTAAAAAACTTTTTTGAATCATCAGAGAGCCAATCAATAATTTGAGGAGCCTCTTCCAATACTGCGCGGTCATGCTCGTCTTTTGAATCTAAAATACGCAAAGGATTTTTTGTTAATCTATATTTTGAATCTTCGCTCAAATAACTTCGCTTGGTTCTCAAATACCCTACCAACTCAACAATATAGCGGGATCGATCTTCGAGCGTTCCAATGCTATTTATATGCACAGAAGTTTCCAAACCCAAATCACGTAACGTATTGTATGCAACAGAAATAAGTTCGGCATCTACAACCGGACTGTGCTCTCCAATAGTTTCACAACCAAACTGGTGAAATTCACGATATCTCCCTGCTTGTGGACGATCATGCCGAAACATAGGGCCCATGTACCAAACTTTTACTGGTTGAGGAAATGTTTGCATGCCGTGATTAATATACGCGCGAACAATAGACGCGGTCATCTCGGGACGCAAACAAATTTTCCCTCCGTCTTTATCATCAAATATATACATTTCCTTATCCACCACATCTGTTCCCTTTCCAATAGAACGTATAAACAAAGAAGCCTGTTCCACAATAGGCGTTTCCATATACGAAAAACCATACGCAGAGGCTACTTTTTCTGACACGTGACATATGTCAAGCCAATCATTTCCATCTTTTGGCAGGATATCTTTCATACCACGCAAAGGCGCATATCCCCTTTCACCTTTGTGTACGTGCTCTTCTTTTTTCTGCTTATCAGCCTTTGGTGATTGTTCATGGTCTTTTTTCTTGGTATGTTCTCGCTTCATAGCAGACTTCACTGGACGGACACTATTTTTTTTTGCAATTTTCTTTGGCATACTAAAAATAATTAAAGTCGTAAAGTTATAATGTTCCAAGTTATAAAGTTATAATGTTGTAAGTTATATACAAAACTTTACAACTTTTAACTCTGTGTATATTCTGGCACGGTAAACGTAGACACACGGCTAAATGGCCATCCGCGTAGCCATACGCGTCCGATAATCTCACTACGGTTGATAGCACCAAAACGACGGGAATCATAACTTGCATCACGATTATCCCCCAAAACAAAATATTGATTATCTCCAAGCGTGATACTCAAAGACCCCGGAGTATTTTCTGTCACATATTCTTCCTCAAGTACCCAACCGCGAGGGTATGTGTCATTATATATAATAACTTTTCCTTCCTCTACTTTTACACGATCACCAGGAACTCCGACAATTCTTTTTAAATAATGGTCACTATTGACTGGTGAATCTAGAACAACTACTTCACCCCGTTCTGGCAAACGAAATCTATAGGTAATTTCATCGATAATAAGATAATCTCGTTCATAAAATGTCGGCTCCATGGACTGGCCTTTTACATAAAAAGGCTTAAAGAGAAAATACCTGACTAAGCCAATAGTAATGCCTGCGAGTACGACAATTTTGATTACTTCCAAAAAAAACAAACCGGCCTTATTGAGAAAGCCTTTTTCATGAATTTCATCAAGGTTATTGATTTGCTCTACCCCTTCTTCATTTTGAATTTTTTCGATCTCTGAAGAGTCTTGTTTTACCATAAAAAATGATCATAAATATAATCATGAGAATATAGGCAGTATATCTTACTTTTTGAATAAAATCAATACTGTTGACTTTTATTTTTTTTTAAGTATAATATGCTAGTCTTTCACACACACCAGAAGGACTCATAGCTCAGTTGGTTAGAGCGTCGCATTGACATTGCGAAGGTCAGTGGTTCAACTCCACTTGGGTCCACGAGAACTTGATCTTTTTATATATATTTAGTATTATAAAGCCCATAAAAAGGGCGTGTAGCTCAGTTGGTTAGAGCGCGTCACTGATAATGACGAGGTCCCCGGTTCGATTCCAGGCACGCCCACAAAAACTTCTATTTCCATATAGAGGTTTTTTATTTAAGTGTCATCAATGCTAAAAAAATAAAACCTCCCATGTTTCCACGGGAGGTTTTGAATATGATGTATCTTAGATGCTAAGATTATCAATTGCGCTTGTGTCGACTTCGTCATTGCCCATAGTACCCATTGGACGAGTACTGCGACGTCCACCTTCTGGTTCATTGATTTTCAAATTTACGAGTGCATTGTTCTTTGCGCCGACAACCTTGAGTAAGGTTCGGATAGCGCGGACAGTGTTGCCACGGCGGCCGATAACATATCCAATGTCTGTTGGCTCTACATCCAAGGTGATAAGTACGCCACGTTCATCAACGGTGCGAGTGCTCTTTACCTTGTCTGGGTTATTCACGATTGCCTTGATAATTACTTCAAGGAATTCTTGATCTTGATATGATGCCATATCGTTTCTTAAAGTTACAGTTGAATAAATATCTTGAATGGTATGTTCGACTACAGTACCAATCCAATGAAATTATAGTATCAAAATCTTGTTACTGCGTCAAGCATTTCTTTTCTCTCTATCAAACTATTTGTAAAGGTCGTCCTATTCTATCCGTAGTTCGTAATTTCGTATGCTTTCGTAGTTCGTATCTAAATTTAAGCCGCTGGCGCTTCAGCTGGTTTTTCCTTCTTTGCCGCAATTTTTACTTTTCTACGTGTGCTCAAAAAAACTGATTTTTTCTTTTTTCCGTCTTTGATAATGCCTTGCGTAATAAACAAATTATTAACCGTGCTCGACATTTGTGCACCAACCTTGAGCCAATATTCAACTCGTTCTTTCTTGAGTTCAATAACCTTTGGTTTGACCATTGGATTGTAAATCCCCAAGACTTCTACGTTCTTTGATTGGGTATCGTGCAATTTGTCAGAAACAATAAAACGATAGCTTGGTTGTTTCTTCTTGCCTACCCGCTGTAATCGAATCATTAACATAATTATTCTTATTATTTATTAAAACCGATATCGTGAGAGCGATGTTTGCCCGCTTTTTAAGAAGGACGGGCGACGGTTTATACGCTCCAAAGGATACCACAGGACCCTAATCATGTCAAGTTCTTGGCTTGAACGAGAGAAAAAAAGATACTAAATACCAAAAACTATTAATAATACTAAACAGTTGGCAAAAAATGCATATTTGATATAATAAAATTAGGGTGTATAAACCAAAGGTATAATAATCATTGTGTATTAGTCTAAGGTCTCTTATTTAATTCAATTATTATATGTCAAAAGAAAAAATTAATATTAGAGATATCTCTAAAGAAATCGCTAACGCTATTGGTCCTCATGGTGATCGCTCACGTGTCTTTCATTTATTGAATGAACGAGGAATTAAAGACATTAAAACACGAGAGGAAATATGTATATTTGTCGGGGTTACGCTTGATGCCCTAAGAGAAGAGATAGGTGAAAAAAAACCCATTCTACCTAGAGAATCTCACAAACCAGTATCCTACAGATCAGCACCAAATACTGAATTACCTGTCGATTTATTAACAAGAGGATTAAAAAAACTTAAATAATAATTTACAAAATTTATAGAATTGATGAGAGACCGATTTATTACTACTTCATCCGATAACAATGACTCGCAATCTCATTAACTTAAAAACCACCAATTCTCACTAGTGGTTTTTTTATTTGGTCTCACAATTCATCATTTTGCATTCACCGTATCAAGCTTCACACTCACCAACTTACTCATCCCATCGTTCCCCATGGTCACGCCATAGAGTGTGTCTGCCGCGTGCATAGTAACGCGGTTATGCGTGATGACAATAAACTGTGACTGTTCTGCAAGTTCGTGAAGAATTTTGGTAAAGCGCAGAGTGTTTGCTTCATCGAGTGCAGCTTCGACCTCATCCAAAATGACAAATGGTGATGGATTGGTTTTGAGAATGGCACAAAGTAGGGCGATCGATGTGAGTGTGCGTTCACCACCAGAAAGTGCAGCAATATTTTTGATCTTCTTTCCTGGAGGACATGCAAACACTTCAACGCCCTGCAATATTTGCTGCTTCTTTTTACCTACGTGCAAAGTTTCAGTCTCCCCTGCTTCTTCACTACCAAGCACAGGCTGTGAATCTGCCGTAAGTGCGGTTTCATCGTCTTCTTTCTTTTCTTCGCCATAGAGTTCCGCAAGTTCTGCTTCACCGCCTTCAAATAATAATGAAAAATAGCGTGAAAATTCTTTTTTAATTTTCTTAAAAGCCTGGGCATGTTTCTTTTTCATCAGTTCATCAAGTTCAACGATCATTTCTTCCAAATCTTCTGATGCTTTACTTAAATCTTCAAGTTCACTTGATAATGTTTCATAGCGCTGTTTGGTTTCTTCAAATTCACCCACGACTTCCACGTCAATGCCTCCAATAAGACTCAAGGTATATTTTAATTTTTCAATTTCCACTTTTGCGCGTTCTGTTTCTTGTTCGTCTAGTATCTTAACTTTTTTGTCATACAAAGCAACAACGCCCATTTTTAGTTCATTGAATATTTCTTGTTCCAAATCTTCCTGATGTGTTTGCAATTTAGCAATTTCCAATTGCAATGAATGGCGCCTGTCTCCATGCGTATTTACTTCTTGCTGTTTGTGTTGCATTTCATCTTGCAAAGAAAAGATGCGTGCTCTTTTTTCGTCTTCCTCGGCATTCAGACGATTCATCTTTTGATTAATACCAGTAATCTTTTTTTCAAGTTCGTCAATATTCACACGAATGGTATCACGATCTGTTGATAATGAATGTTTCAGAGTTTTGTATTCTTCTGGATTCAAGGTAAACAAGGAAAGCTCTTGCTGCAAACCAGACAATTCTTGCGTTATCTCGCGCATGCGTGTCTCGAGAAGTGATAATTTTTCTTCCGCAATACTATCCGATGTCTTGGCTTGTATCAGCTGTTCGCGTTTGTTCTCATAATCCCGTTCAAACTGCATCATTTCTTGTTCTATTTTTTGCACGCGTTCACGTATATGCTCAAGAGAATTATGTTGGGCATCGCGTCCACCATGTCCAAATGATACTGCACCACGCATTTTGCGACGATACCCGCCTTTCATAGAACCGCTGACTTCAAACACATCACCTTCGAGCGTTACCATACGCACACGCCCAATACCAATCATACGCGCAGTCTCAATCGAATCAATGACAAGTGTGGAACCAAACACGTATGAAAAAATATTTTCAAATTTTGCATTATAATTTACCAAATTAGTCGCAAGTCCACACACGCCGTCGTGATGCTCCAGGTCTCTGACATCATTGGGAATAAGACGTCCTTTGATCGTATTGAGTGGTAAAAAGGTTCCCACGCCCAATTCTTTTTTCTTCAAATATTCAATACATGTTTGAGCCACGCGATCATTTTCTACGACAATCGAGGTAAGATGACTTTGTGCCGCGACTTCTAGAGCCAAACGATATGTATCATCGACTGTTGCAAGTTCCGCCACCATGCCATGAATAGCACCCTGCGCTACAATATCTCGCTCGCGAAGTATAGCGCTCACTGCGCGCAGACCTTCTATTTGCGACAAATCCTTGCCTTGTTCAATATCGCGAGCTTGCTGTTCCAAACGCAGCCGTTCATTATGGAGTAACACGCGTTTTTGCTGAATTTCATCGAGTGTCTGCTGAATAGTGAGGATGTTGCTTTGAAATCCAGCGCGCTCGTTGCGCATGCGCTGAAGTTCTTGTTTTAAATCTTTTTCTTGTATGCTTAATTCATCAACTTTTTGTTCAAGCCAACTAATATTTTGCTGTCCCGCTTTTGTATATTCAGTTTGGAGTTTTCCCGAAAGCTGTGCATATTCACGCTCAAAATCATTTTTCTTTTGCACAAGTTCTTGATACTCACGCTGTAACTCCACAAACATTTCTCCGCGGGATTTTTCTTGTGCCAAACGTGCAAGTTCATGCTGGATAGATGACAATTGTTTTGATAATTCGGTGTATACGCTATTCAATTCGTCGTACTGCGATTGAATATCTGCGATTGTCGAAGCCAGTTTCTTATGTTGCGTATAATAATATTGTTCCTGCCAATCGCGCAGAGAAATTTCTACTTCTTGTCTTTTTTCAAGTTTGTTCACTTGGCGCTTAAGCGATTTGAGGCGCGGTTCAATTTCTTGTAATAGAGCTTGTGCTTTAGTAACATTTTCTTTGGTATGCGTTAGTTTGAGCATGGCATGATGCCGTTTGATTTGAAATTCTTTTATACCTACCGCTTCGTCAAAAAATCCTTTTCGTTCTGCAGGAGTTTGAAGTAACAGTCGGTCAATCGTTCCTTGTCCAATGAGTGAATACGATCCTTGCCCAAATTGGGCTTGGGCTAATAAAATTTGCAAATCCAATAAGCGAACAGGATTTTCATTGAGTATATATTCACTCTCACCCGTGCGATAGAACCGGCGAGAAATTATCAATTCTTCGTATTCAATAGGCGCGCGGTGATCCACATTATCGAGGACCATGGTAACGCTTGCCAAACTCATTCTGCCTTTGCCCACAGAACCAGCAAAAATAATATCTTCGCTTTTTTTACCGCGAAGATTTTTCATACTTTGTTCGCCCAATACCCAGCGAATCGCATCCACAATATTGCTCTTTCCGGCCCCATTTGGACCTACAATTGCCGTAATACTATGCCTGCCAATATGGGGTGCAACAAACTCAAGCACTGCATGTGATGCAAACGATTTGAAGCCATTTATTTCTATACGTTTAACGTACATATTTATGACAAACTCAAAACTCAAATGTCAAAATTCAAATAAAAACAGAGATAGTATACACCCTCTATGAGAGCTTGACAACAATATAAAACTCTTATATACTGTCTAGCTCTCGTAAGAGATATGGGTCTTACTAAGACTACTTAATAGAACACGGATTTAACGGATCAAACTGATACAAACGGATCTGTTAAAATCTGTTTCATCTGTTAAATCTGTGTTCTACCTGGACTAATACAAGTTGTTTACCGCATATGTTGGAAAGAACAACAAAACTCATTCACAATATCATCACTGAACATGACAACTTTTTGGTTGTGGCACATCAAAATCCAGACGGTGACGCGGTTGGTTCTCTTTCTGCCATGGCTGGCATGCTCCAATCACTCGGTAAAAAATTCCAATTATTTTGCGTCTCCCCTATTCCTGCACAATTCCACTATATACCCTATATTTTAGAAACATCGCAAGACACAGAATTATTCAAACAAAACTGGGGTGCGATAATTGTATGTGATTCGGGAGATCTGAAGTACGCAGGAATCGAGCCATTCCTGCCAAAAGAAAAAATATATCCTCTTATAAACATAGATCATCATCGCACCAATGCTGGTTATGGGGATTACAAGCTTATTATTGAACAAGCTTCCTCAACCACAGAAGTCATATACTATTACATGGTGCAAAATGGAATTAGAATTACTCCTGACATAGCAACTGCGCTTCTCACCGGATTATTTACTGATACGACAAACTTTTCCAATTCAGGGACTTCGCGCAAAGCACTGTCTATTGCAAGCAGCCTCGTAAAAAAAGGAGCTCATATCTCGCTTATCAGAAAAAATTTACTACATGATAAAAGATTTGAAACGCTCAAGATCTGGGGCATTATATTAAACCGGCTTATGCATGATGAAAAGACAGATATGGTGTATACCTATGTAACGCAAGAAGACATGAATATATATCATATTACCGAACCAGAACTCGAGGGCATTGCCAATCTTATGAATAATTTGTCAGAAGGGAGAGCCACGCTTGTATTTAGAGAAAGAAATGACAATACTATTAAAATAAGCATGCGTACTACGCGCGATGATATTGATGTTTCACATATTGCACATGCGTTTGGTGGCGGTGGACACAAGAAGGCGGCGGGATTTAGTGTGTCGGGGACAATGGATAGTGCTTTGCGGGAAGTCTTATCTACAATTGAAAAAATGGCATAAATAAAGTACTATATGATTATAAGATCGTAAGATCAAAAGATCATATATGTACAAAGAGTTTTATGAGCTTGGTATATGGAAAAATGGCTATAATGCTCTTATGTATGTATATACCATTACGGAAAAATATCCTGAATGGGAAAAATATGCTCTCGTGTCACAGACAGTACGATCTGCAAATAGTATCATTGCGAATATAGCTGAATCTCATGGAAGATTTTATTATGCAGACAAAAAAAGAATTCTGTATATATCACGCGGTGAAATAGCCGAAGCAAGAAGTCACTTGTCTGTAGCATTCGGCAAAAATTATTTAACAAAAGAAGAATTTATTCATATAAATAATCTGTATAAACAACTTACAAAAGATCTTAATTTGTATATTAATTCACTCAAAAAATGATCTTTCGATCTTCTGATCTTACTATTAACAATAAAATATGTCTATCGACACATTATCCCCACTCCATAACCAAATCCTCGTTCCAACAGTTATTGAAAAGACATCGTACGGCGAACGAGCCTATGACATTTATTCACGCCTGCTCAAGGACCGTATTATTTTCCTTGGTACAGAAATAGATGATCATGTGGCAAATATTGTCATTGCGCAATTACTCTTTTTGGATAACCAAGACCCGGATAAGGATATCAAATTGTACATCAATTCTCCTGGTGGTTCAGTCACTGCTGGGCTTGCGGTGTACGATACCATGCAATACATCAAATCCGATGTTTCGACAGTGTGTATCGGGCTTGCAGCCAGTATGGCGTCAGTGCTATTGGCAGCGGGCAAAAAAGGGAAACGATTTTGTCTTCCCAACAGTGAAGTCATGATCCACCAAGTCATGGGTGGCATGCAAGGCCAAGCAAGTGATATAAAAATTCATGCAGAACGCATCTTGAAAACCAAAGACCAATTAAACCATATCCTGTCAAAACATACAGGACAAGAAATAGCAAAAGTTGAAAAAGATACTGATCGAGATTATTTCTTGACTGCAAAAGAATCGGTTGAATATGGTATAGTGGATAAAATGATTGAGTAAATAAGTTCATTCCGATCCGCCCAAGGCGGGGAGGAATCTTTCCTACCACATGTTTATAGAAACAAAAGACTGACGTCTAACGCCAGTCTTTTTTATAAAAATATTTTCTCTTCTTCTATATATCAACATTGATACACAAAAGAAGGGCCGGTGACGATCGTCTCACGACGGCGTCACCGATGGCGTCCACGGCCCCGACTTGGTCGGGTCCGAATCACCACACCCCTCCTCGTCACTGGCTCGGCAGCACGACCACCATCGGCTCGGCAGCACCCCCGAGGGCCTCGGGACAGCTCGGCATGCTGCCCGTGAACGGGCACATGGCCGTGCTCTTCTCGGGCCAGACCGCATGGCCCGTCGCGTCGATACATCTGATATACTCGACGCCTAGGGTGCAGTGCCATTGGAAACGTTCATCTTCCTCGATCACAATCGCCTCGAGGAAATTCGCATCGTAGTCGAACAGATCGCAGCTGTACACCTCCTTCCCCGGCAGGAACCCTGCCGTGATGTCGCACTGCTCGATCTGGATCGACTCCATGGCCGACGGCGTATACAACGCGACCGCGAGCCATAAGTTCACTCCGATCAGCACAACCACGGCGAGACGCTTGCTCGTCGTTCCCTTCTGCTCGGTATTGGAACTCTCCTGTCTTCTCGAGTATCACTCACCCGATAACTTCGGGCGACACGTGAATAGAGTATTTGAAAATATTTTTCAATAATCCCAAATACTCTATTCACAAAAAGTGTGGTGAATTGTAATGGACGTTGTTTACAACACGAACCACAACAATGTTGCTATTGCGTGTATAATAAACGGATCACTATATCACATATATCTTATTTTGTCAATAACAAAACCCTCCGGAGATTATCCGGAGGGCTATTTGCATGTAAGGATGAACCTTACCCGTACCCAAGAAGGTGTGTTAGAGGAAAAGACGAGCCGTAGCCTGTGCTACCCTACAACACACCCCCATGCTTGTCGTGGATACAGGATTATACATATTTATTTCACAAAACTTCTTCTAAATATGTACGATTCTGAATCCTCGTCTCTTTGGGGAGATGTATATTGAATTGTGTTCTTTACTATTACTGTACAACCACATTCAACAAACTAACAAACCGATACAGGAGAGTATGTGTTTACGTTGTACAGGACAACAAAACACATATTCCTCTATATCACTTTTACTTTCGTCTACTGTTAAATAACAGCATATAATAACATACCCAAGCATTATTGTCAAGACACCACCTGTGGGAAAAACAAAAAATTGGCTTAAATTAGCCAATTTTAATATATAATCGACAAGTTCAATAGTCCCAATTACGAAATTTTCCTGTTCGATAAAAATACAAGTCTATTTTTTCTTCCACACAACTCACCCCCGACCCCTCTCTTAGTAAGAGAGGGGTGTCCCGAGTATTCGGGACGGGGTGAGTTGCGCTGCCGAAGAAAAAAATAATCTATACGGATTAAATCTTACAAAAAACAACTTAAAAAATACAAACTAATTAACCGTACTCGTACCAGCTTCAGCTGGAGGATTACTCCCCCACAAGTCAACATTTGGATCAAAACCCTGTTCGCCAATTGGTGTGTCTGAAGGGATTTCAGTTGTTGGACATTCTTGTCCTTCTGGACATGTAGTCTCAGCCACTTTTTCTACGCCTACCAAACAAATTTGAGGAAGCGGACGATAATAGCTTTCAAAGACTTTTTGTATTTTTTCTCCAGACGCAAGTTCACGTGTGTAGGTAAAACTAGCCTCTGCCCCCATATGTACTTCCTGACACTCTTTTTTCCCTACAGGAAGTTCTGTAGTCTCTATCATACGAGGTTCACCAGCGGGAATCCACCTTGAAACTTGCGGAGCAGAATAATATCCTTTCCTGCCATCGTTTGTACCCCAAAAATAAAAATACAAGTCAGATGTTTGTGTATTGAATTCTGAAGTTATGAGGATGTGTTTACCTGTGTCATTTAAAAATCGAAAGTCCGGATGAGGTTCGTAAATCGTCGCATCTGTCCCCGGATTTCCATTGGATAAATCATTGTAATAAGGGACAACCAACGAATGATTTCTACGTTCAGTGATAACAAGGCCGGAGTTCATAGCAGCACGAAACATGGTCGTACCCACTTGGCACAAACCCCCACCCAATTCTGGCACTATCCTATCCCCTTTTATGACCAGCTCAGGCAAATATCCATCTTCTACCGTAAAAGGTTGCAAAGCTTGTATCAAAGAAAATTCTTGACCAGGTTTGATCAAAAGTCCATTCAATTTATCAAATGCCGCATGACGAATATTTTTTATACGATTCCCTGGACTGCCACGAAATTTGGAATGGCCAAAACCAAGAACTTCAGAAATTCCCAAGTCATTCACCTCGCCTGTCTTTATATTTGGTTCGACCTGCATGGTAGTGAGCGTGATTGCCTTCACTACCCCTTCGTCATGCAATGTACGCCCAATAAATGCTTGATTGATATCTGCATATGTTTTTTCAAGGTCAACCGTAACCCCAGGACGCGAACCTTGGAATTCTACCACCTTACCATTTGAAGCCACGTTAAATTTTGCATCTTCAGCTTCCACATTCACGACGTCACTAATATCTTTTTTCAAAAAAGCTACGGTACGCTCATAGTTGAGGCCAAACACGAGTGAACCATCAGATACGCGCTCAACTTCAATCCACGAAGCCATTTCTTCTGGAGAAACAAACCACGTATATTCACGTGTAGTGTATGGATCAGTAAAAAGTATATCAAGCCGGCCCGGTGTAAAAACCGCTTGTAATCGGTTACTCATTCCTTGCACATCAGATTCAACAATGGTTGGATTTTTTGTGTATGAAGTAATAGCTACTTGTGGAGAAGTTAATTCTGACCATGAGCGTTTCACCGTACTTAATACCTGTTCATAATCAAACGTATTTCCCGGAGTAGACGATGTCACTTCATACGTAAGAGGTGCGAGCGTCTTTATACGTATATTTGAATCAACAGGCTCAACAATGTACCCCTCAAGAGATCCACGAATCTGATCTAGAATATAATTTTTCTGTATTTGTACTGTTTGTAATGTGAGATGAGGTTGACGCACGCGCGTCAAGACTGTATTTACGACTGTGTCAAACCAACCACCTCCGCGTCCATACTGCAAAAGGTATGATATTTCTTTATCTACGTCTAATGTAATCAATTCTTCGGCAGTCTGATCCCCCACGGTGACTGGGTTGATAGTGAATTCTTTTTTCTGACCATCAGACTGGAATGAAACAAAAATACCTTCATCCAAAAGTTTAGTATTCATCTGGCGGATAAAATTACCCAGCTCCTCTTTGTCCATTCCCCCGATTGATATATCCCCAATAAAAATCCCGGGTAGCACTTTTCCTTCATATGCTTTCACATACCCAAAACCCGCCAATAAAAAAATACCCACAAGCCCAGCAACGACAAGAACAGAAACACCAACACGACGCCAAGAAAAAAGTATTGGTTTTATGTGATTAGAAAAAAAACCTTTAAGGTCCATATGTGATATACGAAATTACGACGTAAAGTCGCGAGGCGACCACGTCGCTTTTCGCGAAAAGTTTACGAAAGTACGAATTACGAAATTTCCGTAGTTCGTACTTTCGTATAATTTCGTAGTTCGCACATAGTTATTCTTCCACAATACGAATAGGTATTTTTGCATCAGCCTTTCGTTTTGGAATTTTTATAAATAAAATACCACTTTTGTATGTCGCTTGTGACAAATCTCCTTTTACTTCTGTGGGTAATACAATGGTACGAGAAAACACCCCCCAAAAACATTCGTTGTGCACGTGCATGATATCTTTCTCATCTTCAAGCGGGTCACGACGCATACCGCGTATCGTCAACAAATCGTCGTGAACAAATACTTCTATCCGGTCGGCGACCGCGCCTGCCATGGTAGTCGTCACAAAAACACACGTATCATTATACGCCACGTCAACTGCCAATTTTCCCTCGTCTTTGGTAAGTTCCCACATTTCGCCTTCGGTTCCAAAGACCGGGTGAGCATCAACCTCAGTTTCATCTTCTGAAACTGTGTTGTCCAAAATCATGGCAAACCCATTAGGTGTATTATCTTCCATATGAGAACAAGTATAGCAAATTTGCATAAAAGTTAAAGAGATGCCCATGTACTGTTGACGAACAGCCTATTTTGAGGTATACTGAGGGCTACTTATATACGAGAATACGGAGAGATGGCTGAGCGGTTTAAGGCGGCGGTCTTGAAAACCGTTGTGGATGAAAGTCCACCTAGGGTTCGAATCCCTATCTCTCCGCGCCGAAGTTAAAAGTTATAATGTCCAATATTGTTACGTTATAACTTTATAAACTTTCAACTTTATAACTGCGAGGAGAGATGGCTGAGTGGTCGATAGCAGCAGTTTACTAAACTGCAGTCCGCGAAAGTGGACCTAGGGTTCGAATCCCTATCTCTCCGCCATTTAAAAAACAATTTGGGAGAGGTGTCAGAGTGGTCGATCGTCCAGCTTTGCTAAAGCTGCAGACCGCAAGGTCTCGAGGGTTCGAATCCCTCCCTCTCCGCCAAGAATCACCCTGCAGGTGATTTTTTGTTATTTTAGTGGTATACTGGATGCAATTATTAACTAATATTTACTATGTCATCACTTTTTTGGAATAATGTTCCTCTACTCGGTCTTCTTATTATCATTACTGTACTTTTTTTGGCAATACATAAAAATAAAAATAACGCGGGGGCAAAAACGTATGCCCCATCTTCCACTCCCATGCTTAATTCTTTTTCTATTGATTTCACTGCACTCGCCCGAATAAAAAAAATAGATCCGGTAATCGGACGTGACGATGAGATACGCAAGCTAACCCAAGTCCTCATTCGCCGAAATAAAAATAATGCCATTCTTGTGGGATCTCCAGGCGTAGGAAAAACTGCAATTGTAGAAGGTTTTGCAGTACAAGTTGCTGAAAATAACGTCCCAGACATACTCAAAAATAAACGTGTTATTTCTCTCGAAGTTTCCAAGCTTCTCTCTGATACCAAATACCGCGGAGAATTTGAAAAAAGAATTCGTAAAATTCTTGAAGAAATAGAAAAGGCAAACCGTTCTATTATCTTGTTTATCGACGAAATTCATTCTATCGTACAGTCGCATGGTACGGAAGGATCTGTCAATTTTGCCGATATCCTCAAGCCTGCTTTGGCTCGAGGAGAATTACAAATGATCGGCGCCACGACGACAGACGAGTATGCAAAATATATTTTGACCAACCCAAGCCTTGAACGCAGATTCCAACCAGTAGAAATACAAGAACCTGATGTAAAAGAAACGTTAAAGATACTACAAGGCATCAAAGATAAATATAGGACGTATCATAAAGTTGAATTTACTGATACAGCTCTCATTGTAGCTGCTGAATTATCACATAAGCTCATAAAGACACGCACATTGCCCGACAAGGCGATAGACGCGATAGATGAAGCCGCAGCAATGATAAAAGTATCTCATGTACATGAATCTATAGTCCCTATCCTTTACCAGGCGGCAGTGGAAGCACATCCGGAAGTTGCACAAATTTGGAAAGAAATTCAAGCCATAGATACTGGCCTACAAAAGACACCAGAGAGCAAAAAAAAACAACTTCTCAAAAAAAGAGAAGCTCTTGAAAATGAATTGCAGAAAAAAGGGGTCATCACTGTTGATTCAGATGATGTCAAAAAAGTGATACTCGATTGGACGCGCGGTCATAGTACCACATAAACACCTCATGAAACACACAGACTTTACATGTTGGGCTATGTGTTACGTGATACGTGAAAACGTAATGTAACAATTTCAATATCGTAATATCTTAATATTTTTCGATATACAAAGTATGTTTAGGGAGGGAAACAAACTGATTCAAAAATATCTAACGACAGTCAAAGATATCGTGTTTCCCATGTACTGTCTTGGTTGCAATGTCGAGGGATCATTTGTATGCGAACAATGTTTTAAAACGCTCGACTTGTCGGGTGTTTTTTGTTGTCCTGTATGCCATGCAAAACAACCAGATGGGGTATGCTGTGAGGCATGCAGACCTCAATCATCTTTGGACCTTCATATTGCAATAACACCGTATCAAGAACATTCCCTCAAGGGCAACATCATACATACGCTCAAGTATTCATATGCGCAAGATATTTTGGGAACATGTGAAAAAATATTTTTACATTTTCTTTCGCGCTATAAACTCGAAGCAGACTTTTTGATACCCATCCCCCTTCACAAACGACGATACGCTGAACGCGGATTTAACCAAGCTGAACTCCTCGCACAAATTATTTCTAATATAATGCATATTCCATTATTGAAACCACTAAAACGATCACGGCATACCAAACAGCAGGCCAAATTAAATCGTGGAGGTCGACTGACAAATCTCGCAAATGCATTTGAAATCGAAGAGACGCAAAAAGATATGATAAAAAATAAGACGATAATCATTGTTGATGACGTATTTACTACTGGAAGTACGATGCAAGAATGTGCCAAGGTACTAAAAGAAAATAACGCGACACAAACAATCGGATTTACCATTGCGCGAGGATAAATAAAACATACTAGACATGGCAATATAAAAAGCCCGCCAATATAGCGAGCTTTTTTGATGACTACTCAAATTTAGTTAGTAGGCTAACGTCTGATAATTAGTGAATGTTGCAGGAAGCCCTGAAACACCATAACCATTAAACCAATCATCTGTTGTTATACCATGGCTTGCATTACTCCTATCAGACCAGATAAAATCGCCGTCAGCACTCGCGTCAATCTGTGCAGCGCTACCTGCAGGTATAGAATTGGCATCACCGGCCAATCTCACCATGACTGCAGAACCTATAGTAGCTCCTCTTATATTACCTCTTACTACAAACGTACGTGAAGTGCCACCTGATATGGCTATTTCTTTATTTGGATAATTTGTTGCCCAGTCACTGCCCACTGTTTGCCATAAACCAGCAGTACCTGTTGTACTGTTTAACTGTATCTCAAAACTACTGTTTGTCACGTCATACAGATATAAATTATCTACTGATACATTGTAAGATTGGATATCGAAAGTTACGCCATAAAGAGAAATATCGTCTGATGCGGCAGTTATAGTAAACTTAAATAAATCTCCTGTGCCATTCATAAGACGAGTGCTGTCTAACGGACGCAACGCTACTACCGGGAAAGCTGTTGACGTTGTCATAGTTGGAAACTCCCCATAACGTGTTGGACATACAATAGGCAACCCCATAATTTGAGCATTTTGTGCACTCGATACACCTCGAGCTACTACACCAGGATCACGAAGTGCAGTATAAACAAAGACATCGCCTTGGGATTCGGTCGTATCTGTATAAAGCGTCGCCCTTACATTCGTCCCCTTTGGAATGATAACATTGGTATCAAATGTAACACTGCCAGAAAGAGACGACGAATACGTAGCTTCGCTTTGAAATTCTTGAGCCCCATCATTAAAAGAAAGTTTCCAATTTCTACCAGAAAAAGTACCACTTCCTGCTCTTAGGATAGCAAATGTCATTCGGTTGAGCTGGATATCTTCTTGATTCGAAGCCGACAAAATAAAACGATCCATTAAAAATCTGTTATCCAAAATCATGTCTCCAGAAACATAGTCACTAGCTCTTGCCATGGTGAGCTGTGGAGCTGAAACAGGCACTGCACATCTATTATAGCATTGTTTTTGTGCATACGTCTCCCATGTCTTTGCTGGTTTACATGATGTAGGACCTCCTAAATTATATGAACTTCCATCGTGACATGTGATTTTAGCTTGTCTGTACGAAGAACCCCCACAATTTTGAGATACACTATAACTATTTACCCCGCATTTTTGTCCCTGTGCATTTTGATATGATAATGGCACTGTCGCAAATGCGAGTCCTCCTGCTGCGAGCATTACGCCTGTTGCCACGAGCAGCTTGGTATTGGTTATACTCTTAGTGACAGTCATAGTTTGTTCCATATATATTGAATTAATAAATTGCTTTTTAAAGTCTTAAATTTCACACAGGGTATTACTTATCCTACTGTCTACTATTACCGTAACCCCTCTCGCCCTGAGATTACCAATCATCGTGCAATCTTCAGGACCATCTAAAGCAGTTCCTCCCACCAAAACTCTTTGTAAGCTATTCCAATATCTCATCCTTTCAAGACTATGTATGGGATTGTTAGTTAAATCAATAAATGTTATCTGTAAGGAAGAATCCAAAGGAGAAATATCACTAATTGGATTATTTGCTAGATTCAATTTTTTGATAGTCTGCACCCCGCTAAAAGCACTCAGAGAACTTATCTGATTATTATCCAAATAGATCTCTTCCAACATAGGAAACGCAAATAATGATAGTGGAGTGATAAGTCCACTCATGTCATTTATCTGATTGTTGCTAAGATATAATCTTTTTAATCCAGAAATTGATCCCTGGATATCCATACTCGTTATCTGGTTTTGCCTTAAAGATAATTCTTGCAAAGCTATAAGATGACGAAACTGACCTAGACTGGTGATCCGATTATTATCTATATTAAGATTCATTAATCCTGTCAGACTAGTTATCGGAGCAATATCACTAATCTGGTTGTCTCTTAAATCTAAGAGTACCAAGGACCTAAATTCTTCTAAACCTTGAAGGTTCAAAATCCCTTTCCCATTCAGTCGTAATTCTGCTATAGAATTGACGTCTGACTTAAGGACATACCCATTGGGCTTATTAATTGTTTCCCGAACAGCATTTTCTAAATTAATATCTGCAAAGATAACTGCAGTTGAGGGTATCTCTCCCGTCCCAGTCCTGCTTACGGCAGCACAATTTGTATCGCTATTACATTCATTATCAGCACAATCAACCAATTGGTCGCCATCATTATCTTGGTTGTCGCTGCAAAGTTCTCTCACTTGGCCTGAGCTTGGGTCAAGATTTTTTTTAGTTACTCCTGTTGCCTTACAATGCGATTTGCATAATTGTGCACTGTAGGAATCCCATTGCTTCGCAGTTAGACATTTTTTCTCTGACTGAACGATTTTAGTACCATCACTACAGGTGAACGACGCGGAGTTATAGCCCGTTTTGCCACACTGTTTCTCGAGTGTGACTGAGTCTATACAATTTGCACCTTCTCGAGAATAACTAAATGGCGCCACGGCAAATGCCAATCCTCCTGCCACGAGCATTACGGCTGTTGCTACAAGCAGCTTGGTATTGGTCACTGTCTTAGTGGCCGTCATGGCTTGTTCCATAGACATTAAGATTAATGATGAATTATGAAAAATTGATTTGAACTTTACAAACTTTATAACTTTCAACTTTATAACTACGTTATTCGTCCCACCACACCCCATCCACTTTCCATTCACCCCCAACTTTTACCAAATCAACACTGCCTGTTTTTTGTTCGGTGAGCGTCTCTATCCCGCCATTTTCTTTTTCTCTGGTTACGATTTGTTGTGCACCGATTTCAATTTTTGCCTTGTCTCCTGTCTTTTCCAAAACGTGTGTACTTAATACAGAAGTTGTCATTCCTTCATACACCTGTTTTTGTTCCACAGCCTGATTGAGAACCCATGCTTTCATCTTTGGCGTAACAAATGTCAATACGTCTTCGAGATGTTGATCTCCTGATTGATTTGAATAACTCAAAAACCGCTCAACAAACATTTTGGCAAGTTGCTTCATATATACTTCTTCTGGGGTTTGTGGAACTGTAGAAGTTGGAGCAGGTACAATAACGCGCGGTATTTGCGTTTGCTGTGTATTTACATTCGCTTGATTTTGGTCAGCCTGTTCCTCTATGACATCGGCATCGGGAGCTTTAGGAGCGCGCGCATATAAAATAAATAAAACAACCGCGAGTATCACCCCGATGATTATTCCTGAGATAATGAAAATTCGTTGACGAAGGGTTAACATATACGTAAGTAGCTAAGTTAACTAAGTACCTGAGTTATCTAAGTTGAAAATTATTTTAATGTCTGAATGAGTTTAAAAAGCTCTGCCCCTATAATGGTATACTGCTCGACTGCTTTTTCATATCTTTCTCTTTTGATTAAACCTAGTTGAAATATAAACTCAAGATTAAATAATACCTCATCATTAGAACCAAGCGAGGTTCTAAGAAAATTTATTTTGTCAGCACTAGATTTATCTCTACCATATCCTTCAGCAATATTGGATGGAATTGACCGCGCTGCCCTTCGTATATCATCTGCAATATCATACTGCAAATATTTTGGCAATTCTAAACTTAATTTATAAATCGCAATAGAACATTTAAATGATCTATTATATACATCCAAATCTTTATACGTCCCCATATCCGCAACTTAGGTAACTTAGCCAACTTAGCTACTTATTCAACTTTGGTCTCGTCCCGTCATCTGCTGTTCAAATTCTTTTTTAGCACGCTCGATTTCAAGCAATTGCTGGGGATTTGATGTAACCAATTGGTCTTCGGTATATGAAGCAACAATCTGAATGGCCGCATGTTTGTTGCCTGCAAAAAATATACCCTGCCCTACCGGACTTTCCAAAAGCAAATATTTCTCTCCTTCAGTCAGCATGAATGTTTTTTGGATCACGTCCACCGCAGACGGCGACTGGCGCAAGAGCATTTGCAACGCAGAGTTGTTTACAATCGCTTGCCCATATTGAGAACGCAAGAAATCATTCACATCTTGGGTAATCGTCGTAACACCCAAATAATATTTGCGACACCGTTTCACAAGCGCGTACATAAATTTTGCGCTATCTTCATGCATCATGAGCCACCACGCCTCATCAATCATGAGCAAACGCTTTTTGCGCTCCGAACGTACAATATTCCAAATATAATTGACCAATGTATAAATAGCCATGGGACGCAATTCATCTTCCAAATCACGCACACTAAATATGACAAGCTGATTGCTCATGTTTACATTGGTCGGTGAATTGAAAAGTCCTGCAAATGTTCCTTCCGTATATTTTTTCAACTTTAACACAAGTGTTTCTGCGCCTTCCATACCTTCAAGTACATCAAGCAAATCTTGCATAATTGGCGGCTCAACCGTAGACAAATCGCTTTGGGCAGTAATATCTTTTTTGGCATATGTTTCAAGCAATGCTCTATCCAAAATAGAATCCTCTTGGGCAGTAATAGTGCCAAACATAATACGCAACAACCCTTTGAGTGTAATAACTGCACTCCGGATAATATCTTCAGTTGAAACTTGTTGCCCAACAGGTCGAGGCAAATCAAACGGATTGACTTTACTTTCCGAAGCAAGAGAAATACTGATATACGTACCCCCTACTGCCTCGCAAAGATGCACGTACTCCATTTCAGGGTCGATGACAATGATATCCACTCCCATCATGAGACTGCGCAAAATTTCCAACTTAACCGCATATGATTTTCCTGCACCAGAGGTTGCAAATACGACCATATTTGCATTTTGCAAAGAAAAACGGTCAAACAAAATAAGACTGTTATTGTGGCGATTCACACCATACAAGATACCATCGTCGGAAGTCAGCTCAGAAGATATAAAAGGAAATGACGCTGCAATAGGAGATGAATTCATATTAAACGCAATAACAAGCTCATCGACGCTCATCGGTACCGTCGAATTAAATCCCTGTTCTGCCTGATACAACACATGTTTGCTGTGAATCAATTTTGAACCAAAAATATTATGGATATCATCGGTAATACGTTCCAATTCTTCAAGATTCGTGGAATATAATGTGATATAAAACGCAAATTGAAAAAAATGTTCAGTGCCTTGAGTCAAATCATCGCGCAATTGTTCAATATCTTGCAACGCCGTTTCGCGTACTGGATCACGGGGCGCTCCTTTTTCTGCATCCGCGGATAATTGCGCTTGCAATGCACCTACTTTTTTCTTGAGCTGTTTCAAAATAATCGCAGAATTAATCGGATAAAAGAACATACTAATATCCATGGTCAAATTCAAATTGAGTATAGGCGCACTCCATCCGACAGAAATATAGCGAGGGTAACTCACGATAAAAATAGTCCGAAGCATAGTCGTACCCAACTGAAGAAAGCTTGACTCAACTCTAAACGCAGAAGGTGCAATAAGATCGCGAATGGCAACAGTGCCCTCGCGGTACAAACGCTCTTCTTTCAACGACACCATTTCCTGCTGAACTTTTTTCTTTTGTTCATCTTCTGGAGCAGATATGGGAGCGAACTTTGGATTTTTTCCAAAACTAACGGGTTTGAACGGCATAATAGATATGTTCGAAATACGAAAGCTGCGAAAGGTACGAAAAAAATGTATTTCGGATATTTCGTAGTTTTCGTATTTCGTACATAATTAATTCGTACATAATTAAATGGTTTCTACTTGTTGTTTATCAATATCTCCTAGGGTCTCTGCAAAAGAAATATCGGGATTGTAGGTGCTGTAATACAATTCAATGAGCGCTTGTGTATCAAGTTGGACCACTTGGAGTCCCATAGATGAAAGGCCGCCTTCGACTTGCCGGACTCTCATATCCAAATCTTGCCTTCGTTTTTGAAAACGATCATTTTTAAGCCTCAACGAAATAGCCGGTTTTATTACCTCTTTAAATCGAGACCAAAAACTCTTTTTGCTATTTGAAATAGGATCATATGGGACTACTACGAGATATTTTTTTGTCATAATTTTTCCAATGTCTACCAACTCCTCAATAAATGCACGATAATCGGCAATTTGCACACGCAGTAATTCGTTTTTCTGCTCTCGTTCGAGCGTGGAAAGCTTCTCCAAATATGGCTTAATCTGCAATCGGCGCGACTGGATGACAATTTGCACAGGAAAATCGAGAGAATTGAGAAATCCTACATACGAAGAAATAAGAGCATTCTGTTCATCTTCTGATTTCAACGCAAAATTAATACTCGAGGTCATGAGAACCGCGCGCAATGTTCCATCTTTCAAGACCACCACACCTTCCCGTATTTCTGCAATAGGAAGATGGGCCTGTGTGCTCGGCTTGGAATTACTCTTTTTTTGTTTGACTTTATCATCCATATATATGTACGAAATTCGAAAGCTACGAAATTTCGAAAGTGTATTACAGCATGTTATGATTTATAATACGTTTTATTATTACACCATTGCTCGTAAAACATGCAATAATTGCCAATTGTAACTTTAAAGTTTCCAAATATTTAGTTACCTGATCTATAAGACGTGCATTTAAATATTTTCCTCTTTTTAATTCCAATATTATCTTACCCTCTACTAAAAAATCTAAGTAATATTTACCAATATGTTCACCCTCATACGTTAGAGGAACATAATATTGGCGGTTAAACTTTATCTGTCCTTTAGTAAAACCGATAGACACTGCTTTCTCGTAGTATTTTTCTTCATGACCTCCGCCCAACTGTTTAAACACATTAAATAGAACACCACTAATCTTAAAACTCAATTCTGGATATATCAAATCATTTCTTCTTAGCGTATATTGTTTACCTCCTTGGTCCATAACATAATATTATGTACGAAATACGAAAGCTGCGAAAGGTACGAAAAAAATGTATTTCGAATATTTCGTAGTTTTCGTATTTCGTACATAATTATTCTTCTGGCTTATAAAAACCACCAGTATTAACAAGCAGAGCCAAATCTCTAATTCTCTCTCTGTGCACGGGCTTTGCCTTTTCTTCAATAATTTTTTCTTCAGTTACTTGTTTTCTCAAAAATTCTAATTCTTTTTTATGATAAAATTTTCTCCAAATCCTCAAAGATGGCTTGCGCAAGGTCTGAATAATATTTAACAAAAAATAATGAAACGTCTGTCCGTTAATTTTAACAAATGCGAACACTAATGCCAAGCCCCCCATGACGGCAAGTACGACAATAAACAACGCAAGATCAGCAAAACGGTAGGATAAAAATATACAAATGCCGGCCACAAGCAAAATCAAAAACTGACGTGTGGTGATTGGCCCAAAAATCTTGTCTTCGACATCGATAAATTGTGGAATGACGAACTGTTGCATATACATTCATGTACGAAATACGAAAGCTGCGAAAGGTACGAAAAAAATGTATTTCGAATATTTCGTAGTTTCCGAATTTCGTACATTTTTAATATTTTTTAGTTACTAAGTTGTCTATTCAACTCAACAATTTCTTTATATTCTCCAAATGTCATCCCCCCAGCCTTTGTTTGCTCGATCAACAATTGTGAAATTTGCGTATTTTCTTTAAGTGAATTCTCCGTCAAGTCAAGATATTCTCTATAGAGAGGACTCTTGTGCCAGGCCTGTGCTGCTTTCATATAGAGTAAAAAAGACTCGGCTTTCCACCCCTGAATCTTTGAAAAAAGCATGTCGCGGGCTTTTGCAGGATCACGGGCCAATCTACGAAAATCTGATAATCCAAACGTACTCATTTCTCCTTCTGGTCCCACTGTTTTTTGTTCAGGCGGTATGGAGACAATATCATGAACCACGTTGCGTGGCTGTACTATATCAATTGGTTTATCAATAGCGGAATCCGTAATAATCTTTTGACTTCGTTCAATAGATCTAACCGAGGTGGAATCCGTAATAACATTCAAACTTTTCTGTGCGGGTTTAGTAACAATAGAATCCGTAACAATCTCTAAACTACGCTTAGCAGGCTGAGTATTGGTTTTTTTAATCATTGATAATAATTTTGAAGCATCATCTTTTGACAAACCCACACCTCCCCTTTGTGCCGGTCGATCTGCATAGTCAATAAATTGGTATTCATCACGAACTTGTTTGATATAGGACAAAATAAGCGACGAAAGCCTCTCTTTCAGATCTGCGGGCACACGCACTCCGCTTTCAGTGATAATTTTTTTCACCACATCATCATACGAACTCATCGTTACTGCTTGTCCTTGCGGTTTAGGCACATCTTCCTCATCTTCTTCTAATAACGATACAAAATCATCTTTAGCTAATGAAATAGGCTTTTTAACCTCTTTTTCAACAATATTTTTCTCGTTTACTTTCGTATTTTTCGCAGTTTTCGAATTTCGTACATATTTAGCTTCGTCAACAAATACATCTTTCACCGGACTCACCGTTGTCACTGCTTCTGTCCCCAATACCATGGGCAATTCTTCTTTTTTTTGTTTTATTTCCTTTTTTTCAACTATAGCCATTTTTCCTTTTGGCACGTCATCACTCTTTGCAACTTCTTTAGCTGGCTGATTGAGAGGTTGGTCGTTGTGCTCAAGTGCTTTAGTGCTCAAGTGCTTTAGTGTCTGTTGGTATACCTTAAACTCGTCCAATGTCATTTTGACTTGGGTGCCATCTTGTTTTTTTACCATGAATGTTGGCACTGACATAACCAAACAAAAATTACTCCTTCTTCGAATTATCTTCTCCGCCACCCCACATATCGGGCAATTCCTTGTCTAATTTCCAATCGTTTTCTCTTTCATCAAAGTATATAAGCGGAGACCAGTGTATATCATTTGCTTCTTCAAAAAGTGAATTGATTTGTAATGCACGATGAAGATAAGGCTCTTCTTTCCAATTGACTGACTGTATCGCTACTGCTGCATATATTTTTTCACGAGTCGGACGCTGTACCATAGCTAAGTATTCTTTTGCTTTTTTGATTTCTTCGTCTGTCATATCATGATCGAGCACAGACTTCCAATTATATTGTTCTACCAGTCCTTCGTCACTCAAAAATCCTTTGTAATCAACAATATCTCCTTCATTGAGATGTATATACATGCTCAATATGGTATGAAGATATGTCCTCATAGCTTCTGGAATACCATATTGTTTGAGCGTATTAGTAACATACTGCATCTGTGTATAACCATCCAAATAATTGTCTTTGCCAAAAGCAGAATACTCGCTGAGAAAAACTTGTATAGATAATGTATTATGAGTGGCATCCAAAAAAACTGTCTGGGTATTCTGTGCGAGAGCTTGTGCAAGACCCGATGTGCGAGTCAAATAATACGGTAACAAAGATTCTTGGGCCAAGCCTTTTTTTATCATGTTCTCTATAGGCACGCCAACAGTCAAAGCACTCAAAAAATTCTTCTGCACCAAAATATCTTGGACATCTTGGAGATCATCAGCAAAATTGAAAAATGCAAGATGTGTGCTTATTACAAACAAAAGATAATCAATCGGCCTCGCATATACCTCTTCGTCAACAACAAAATTCATCATAAAATCACTGGCCCATTCCATGACTTCCGCGTCTCTGCCATAAAAAGACTGACCAAGATATCTAAATAATGCAATAAGCGAATCATCACGTTCTCCGGTTGGATGCTGTACGAGATTGCTCAATGCTGTTTCAAATTCACTATAATTTAAAATCCTCTTTTGCGGATTGAGCGCTAACAGGGCTGATGCTATGGGAATAAGCCACAATTTCACATCTGTATACATCATGTGAGCATGATTTATACGATCTACAAATGGTTTTTGTTGCGATGGCATGAGTGAGAAAAAGTAATTTCTCAACTTGGCTACATACGAATCACCCATGGAGACATCTGATATACATGACGCAAGTTCAGGTGAAAGCGGGGCGACAGATATCTGCGTATGTTCATTTTGGACAGAACCGCGTGTTATTTCATGTTCAATATTCTCCAATTCTTTTACAAACGATTCCAACGCAACTATATCTATACACCCACACAGACTATTGGCAAAACAAGCATCTTTTTCATCTTCTATTTGCATCAATTCTTCTGAAGCAAAATTTTCACTCAACATATTAAATCCGCCCCATAAAGTATTTTCAGACAAGGGTTTGTCTGACCACGACGATACCAAACCAAATAATTGGGAAAGCAATTTCTCTATCTTCTTCCTGTTATCAGGTGAATGGGGTTGTATATATTGGTTAAACATACTAAAAATTTAGAGAAACTACTTTATCGTGGTTCATTGTCATCTTCCTTTTTTGAATCTGGTTTTGGTCTCTTGTTTAATTTAAATTTGTTCTCAATCGCTTTTCTTTGTCTTTCAAAATCAACTGTTGTTCTGTTTGTTCTCAACATGGATATCCAATCAAGCAACTTATCTTCATTTTTTACTTCAACTCTCAAATCTTGATCTCCTAGATCAACATTAAATTTACCTTGGACGGCTAGATCATATTCAACACCCGACTTGCTTCCAATACTAGCAGCCAAAAAATCAGAACTGCCGATCGCATCTACTGCATAATTATCAGCAACTTGAGTCAATGTCGCGAGACGACGAGCAAATATTTCATCTGTTTCAGCTTTTGCTTTCATTTGTGCTGAGGTCATTCCAAAATTAGATAAAAGCAGCTTTTCTGCATCATCTGTCAGTGATTCAAAAAAAATCTTGAGTTTTGCTCTGGCTTTTTCCGCGTCTTTGAATGTTTTTTGAAACATAGTACCGCTTTGTGCTCCGATCATAGCAGCTCCTGTTGCATCATTTGTTTCAAAAGTTTCTCCCGCTTCTCCTCCGGCCGTGTGATCTTTAGTTCGTCCATCAATATCTGAAAATACAAGTCGCGTTAAACCTTGCATTGTCTCCTGTATTGCCTTTATGTTGCGTTCATCCTTGTATATTGTCCCTGAATCCTCATCCATTTGACCAATTGAATGCGATTTGAGACGACGTGCTCTCTCTCTACTGTTCAATTTACGCCAATCAGACAAAACGAACTCCATGGCATCGTCAGCCAAATGACCGCGTGCTATCTTGTCACCCATATCATAATACGTGTGGCCACCATCATCCAAGTGGCCAACTTGCAGTGCCAAATTTTTGTAATCAGCCATGAGCTCATTTGCTTCGGAATGACTACGAATGTCCTTTTCAAATTCACTTACCGCATCAGCAGCACCTCTGGCTTCACTCGCAAATCGCTTCATAAATGCTTTTAGTTCTTCTCCGCCAGTTGCTATTCCTTTCAAACCTAAACTCTCACCCAACTTCTCCACGTCAACGTCTGCACCCCCAGCAATGTTTCGAGCTTCCGTAATCTTTTCAGCTAGATCCTTGACAGCTTCCATATAGCCGACCTTATCACCTCGCTCTGCTTCCATCTGTTTTTTATGATGCAAAACGGCATTTTCTGACTGCAATAAATCTGTATCTCCAGCATAAGCGGTCAAACGGTGCAAATCATTGGTACGCCGATTGTCAGAAATATTTTTGTCTATAACTACTTTTTGATTCTCGCCTTCACCTGTCCGTGTTCCCCAGTGTAATTTATCTACGAATACTCTACCTAACATTTCGGCTTCTTGCTTTTCTTTTCCAGTAAATTTATCCTTGTCGTTAACCTTATTGACAATATGAGCCAATAGATCATCTGACCATGCTTGTTTGACCAAATATTGGACATTTGCCATCATCTGCGCCTGATGATCCAAGTCTAATTCTTCGCCACCTTCCTGTGCCAACATCAGATGCGAGAGAGAGCCCATTGCCATAACAACCGCCTGTTCACGCTCTACGCCAGTAAACGTCTCATCCATTCTTTTTTTAATAAGATTTTTAAACGCGGTCGACGGTGTACCAAACCCAAATCTTTGCAAAGAATACTGGTCGTCTGCTTCATCTTTTGTGCGCTGACGCTGTGTCTGGCTCAGACTTGTAAGATACTCTGATTCGACTTCTGCTTTTATAGCTTGCGCCCCCGCGCCAATATTTTTGTACGCATCTTTCACTGACGCAGCGCCTTTTGCTATTGCTTCAGCAGCTTTTTCTAATTCTTTAGTCCCCTTTTTAAATATTTCAGTCAAATGACTGTTTTTTATTCCTTCTTTTATTTTTTCAGCTGCGGCCGCGAATTGCTCTTCTATTTCCATTCTCTCAAACAATTCGCTCACGCTATTCAGACCGAGCGCATGCTGTTGGAGCTGAGCTTGTGTAGCTTTTTTACGCGCGGTTACCGTATCGAGCTGATACTGCGCAATAGTACCTCCGAGACCTTTTGTCGAACGGGCTTTCGCTTCAATATCTGCAGTTTTTCTTGCCCATTCTTTCCTTCTTGCTACATATTCAGGAGATTCTTCCCATTTTTTCTTCTTTCCGTCCGGGTTTTCTTTATCCTTGTCTCTACCATTCAAATAGTCACTCAACTTTTGTCTTTCCGTACGTATCACCTCGCGAGGTGCTCTGGCTTTATCGTCAATCTCTGCCTCCATGCTTTTTCCGAGCTTATCATGTTCAGCTTTTGCGAGTTTATATTTCCCTTGTTCATCTTCCATAACAGCTTTTCTCTTTGTAGAGACATCTTTTACCAACTGCTCTTCTTCGTCTGTTTTCATGGCTCTTCGAGAAGATAATCTGTCCTGCTCTTTCTGTTCTTCTTTTTCAAATGTTGCACGATCTTCTTTTGCTTTTTTTATATCTTCTTCTATTTTATTTATGTTATCAGTTTGTTTTGTCGCCTCTTTTGTATTTCCATCTACCAAAGCTGTTTTCCGTGCCTCTTGTGCATTTTTCAATTTTTGCCCCAAAGCCTCAAGAGCTGGATCAGAAAAATTTGTATTAGGATCTTTACGAATAGCTTCTGCTAATTCTTTATTTGCTTTTAGTTTTGCGTCAATCGAATCTTCACGTTCTTTTTGTTCTGCCTTTCCCTCCTCAGTTTCAAGGTATTTGTCTCTTTTTCCTCCCTCCTCTCTATATGCATCTAACGCCTTTTGTGCAGCTTCAACTGCTGGGTCAGTATCTACCGCGTCTCTCATTTCTTTCTTCAGGCCGTCTCTTTGTGGTTCGTATTTATCGTTTACTTCTTTTACAATTATCCTCTCATCCTCTTCAGCCTTTGCTTTTTTTTCCTCCATTGCTACCTGTTCATCTGATAATAGCAGTCCATTCACGCCCTTTTGTTCCACATCCAACCCTTTCGCAGCAATACTCGCACTCACATCTATTTTTATATCAGCAGTTTTGAGCACTGATTCAATGCGTTTTTGCGCTGCTCCTGCACCCCTATCATGGGACGCTATCTGGTCTGCCATAGTCATCTTCTCCTGATTTTTCCAGTCTGTACTGCCTGATGGCATAAACTTTATCCTTGATTCATGTAGACCTGCTTCTTCTCCTTTTGTTTCGAATTCTGTGTCTTTTGCTTTGCTTCTGCGTTCTTCAGCCTTAAGCAAACCACGCTCCCAACGATCTTGTGCATTTATTTGTGCGCTTTTTTTGTTGAATATGAGACCCCCGGCTTCTGAACCCATATGTTTGAACGCAAGCTTTTCCAAAGTTTCTGCCTGGCCTTCTGATTTTTTCAGATGTTTCATACGAGAAACATCACGGCGTGCGAGCCACCCGATAACCCCATGCTTCTTACCGCTTGATTCTTGTCCAACCACTTCGTGAAGTCCTTTGGTACCCATAGCGTCCAATTCTGCTTCCATGACAGCATCGCGTTTCATACTCGCTATTTCTTTTTCAGATTTACCTTGTTTTATGCCTTTTTTTTCTGCCTCATTTGCAGCTTCTTGTCGCTCTTTATCACTAAGCGCATGTCCTTCGGTTAATTGAGTTTTACGTTCCTCAAGTTTAGCTCGCTCACCCTTATCAAGACTCTCATCTTTTAATTTTGTCTCAATTTCTTCAAGTTCCTGTGCCTTCTTAGCTTGTGCTGACTGTGCCATCACACCCTTTCCGGTTATACCTGCACCTTTACGATACCACCCTGCTTTAATATTTGCTTTAGCTGTTTTTAGCGCAGTCTCAATTCTCCTTCCACCAACACCCGGCATATAATATGCGGCACCTTTAAGCCCTGCCACGGCACCTTTCCCAGCCTTCCCGGCCAACCACCTACCCGCCGCATACCCCGTCGCAATAGTTGCAACTTTCTTTCCAAAGTTTGCTGCTCCGCCCACAAGCCCAGCTCCTTGGGCCCCTGTCTCTTGTGTCATCTTGATACCCATCATAAGAAAGAAAAAGGCAATCAAATAATTTGCCATGTTCTCCCACGTCGATACTTTGGTAATTGAGATAGAGGCAGCTTCATTTGTCTGCTGCAAGCGCACCACTGCTGGATCATTATTTTGAATTTCTTGTAAAATCTGCCCTGAACCAAGGGTCGCAAATGCAAGCCACAGAAAAAATACCATAACCGGAGCCACAAGAACATGTTTGCTAAATTCGCTCCACCATTGCTGTGCATATTTTTCTCCTTTTGGCATGGCAGCAAGCAAATACGCCAAAGGAGACAAAATAATCAAAGCCCACAATACGACCACGCGTATAGCCATGACGACCACATACGAACCCATAGCAACTGCAGCCATGATCGCAAATAACGCAGCAACCACAACCCCAATAAATACTGCAGTACTTGCTCCTTCGGGGGTTGTGCCAAACTGTAGTTGGGATGTATCAGAACTTAACACCATGCTCGTAATATTCTGCAATTGAAACATGTTTATCAGGTTCCCGCCGGCTGTAGCTGATACTGCATTGAGAAAGGTAATGGTAAATACATGCGCGACATCAATAATGAGCTGCGCAATAAGATTGCTAAAATTAATAAAAAGCGCCATCATGATGAGCTTTGCTAAGCCTTTTTTCCATTCATATTGTTCGAGTCCCAAAATGGTAGCAAAAGCGATAACAAGAAGCGCCACTACGAAAAACATGTTGGCAACATCGCGCACCATAGTCCAGCCAAGCTGTACTACAGCGGTGTCAATATAATTGTTGTAACTGGCAAGCGTGATAAAAAACCGCAAGAAAAATACGGTCAATGCAATACAAATTTGTGCAATACCAAGTATCATCCACGAAGCTCCCTCGACAAGCCAACTCACGCCTTCAACTGCTTTTGAAGGAGATACAAACAATAATCCGATGGTAATACAAAATACAAAAAATATACCGGCAAAATAGCGGTTTCTTTGTACCCGAAGTATTGAAGATAAGCGCGCCTTTATCTGAGCAACGCTCTTCAAAAAATATGGTCGCATGGTATTTTTTTATTCGTACCTTAGTATACCATAAATGATGGTCTAAGTATACCATATTTTCGCTTAACAAACTATGATGTTATCCACTTTTTGTTGGTTATTCAAATATGCTGGCACCCCGCATTTACAAAAACAAAATACCACCCAAAATAAGGTGGTATTTAAAATTGAAAAATAAAGATTAAAGATTATAATCTGCCTGCCACCAGGTAGGTGCTAAAAGATTGCTAATTACTAATTATGAATTACGAGTTTCTTTAATTTAACCACAAAAAACCCTTCAATCTCGTTCGATGGCATAATACGAAGCGCTTTTTTTTGTACGTTTTTATCGATGTCCCTCCCTTTCCATTCTTTAACGATAAATAATTTTTTAATATCTATGACATCGATATTACATATTTCAACATTAGTAATTTTCTCCAAAAATCTAGTTATCTGTAATTCGTTTTCTTCTGGAGCAAAGGTGCACGTAGAATACACAAGCGTCCCCCCAGGCTTGAGCGCACTCCATGCGGCAAATAACAAACCGCGTTGGGCAAAGACCATTTCCTTTATTTTATTCTCTTTCCAATATCCATATGTCTTTATATTTGTCTCGACAAAACGCGTCTCGGCACTGCATGGTGCATCAAGGATTATTTTATCAAAATATTCGGGGTACTCTTTGCACAGATGATAACCGTCTTCCATGCGAAGATTGAACTTCCATGACTCCTCCCCTACAAGGAGAGGTTGGGAGGGGTCTATAATATCACTAGACGTTTTTTTGTAATCCAGACCCCCTCTTGCTCCCCCTTGTAGGGGGAGAGCCAATTCCGCCACACCCAGCGCTTCAACATTATGCTTCAACTTAAAAAAGCGTATTTTATTTTTATCATTTGCCACAAGCTCGCCTTGTTTACGCATCATTGCTGCTATCTGTGAAGTCTTGCTCCCTGGCGCGGCTGTCAAATCTAACACCCTATCCCCTGGTTGTGGATCCAAGACTAATGGTGGGATCATGCTTGCCAAACTTTGAATATATATCTTCCCCTCGTCATACATATCCAAATCCGTCAATTCGCGTTTCGTCTTATTGAGTAAAATAAAAGCGTCCTTATACCACTGAACTTGCCGTACTTTAAACCCCTGCTGTTGTAGAATTTCCAAGATTTCTTGTCGGTTTGCTTTTATCGTATTCACGCGAAATGTAGTCGGACGCTCAACAAAGGTTCTTTTAATCTGTTCAAAATAAGAAAGACCAACAATACGGGTTAGTCTTTCAAGAAATACTTCTGGTAAACCGTGAGATTGTGATTTTTTATTTTTCTTTTTTGGCATAATTTATGTACGAAATACGAAAATTACAAAATTACAAAAATTACATATTTACTTTCGTATTTTCGTATTTCGTACATATTATTATGGTCTCACCCTGTTTATCATCCGGGGAAATGGAATTGTTTCACGAATATGCTCAACTCCGCATACCCACCCGACGGTGCGTTCAAGACCTAGACCAAATCCAGAGTGTGGTACTGAACCGTATTTACGCAAATCCAAATACCACTGATATTCCGGACCTTGCAAGCCTTCATGCTCTATCGCAGACTTCAATTTTTCATAATCATCTTCGCGCTGTGAACCGCCAATCAGTTCTCCTGAGCCTTCTATACCTATCAAATCATCGTTCAAAACCAATTCGGAATTTTCTGGATCTACTTTCATATAAAATGGCTTTATTGTTTTTGGCCATTTGTGGATAAAGACCGGCACGTCTGAATCTTTTGTCAATAATCCTTCATCATCATTTCCCAAATCTTCGCCAAATTTAATATCTGAACCAAGTTCATGCAACTTCTCAATCGCTTCAGTGTAGGTTAGACGCGTAAATGGAGATCGTATTTTTTTCAATGGCTCAAGGTTGCGCTCAAGAATTTCAAATTCTTGCTGGCATGTTTCCAAACAACGTCTTACGATATAACAAATCATTTGTTCTTGTATGTTCATACTTTCTTCATGCTCCACAAACGCTGCTTCGGCATCCATCATCCAAAATTCAGTAAGGTGCCGTTTTGTTTTGCTTTTTTCCGCACGAAATGTCGGACCAAAATCAAATCCGCGCCCCACAGACATAATCGCCGCTTCCAAATACAACTGTCCGGACTGAGACAAAAATACCTCTCCCTCATCAAAATATTCTATACCAAATAAGGTAGTCGCACCTTCACATGCATTGGGTGTAATTATCGGCGTGTCAATTTTTATAAACCCATTCTCATGATAAAAATCATAAATTGCTTGAATCACGGTGTCACGAACCCGCTGAATCGCCCACTGCCTTTTACTACGTAGCCACAAGTGGCGGTTATCCAATAAAAATTCTGGCCCATGATCTTTGAGCGCAATAGGATAATCTTCTGCTTGTTGGACTAATTGGTAATTCGTAATTTGTAATTCGTAAACCCCTTCTTTCTTTGGGTGCTTAGTAACACTACCAGTAACAATAATGGAAGATTCTTGCGTTGTTTTTTCAACATCTGCCCAGATTTGTTCACTCAACGTATCTTTGACTGCTACGGCCTGGATAAACCCTGTTCCGTCGCGTACTTCCAAAAATGCGATTTTACCAGAAGATCGTTTGTTATAGAGCCACCCCTTGAGCGTGACGGATTCACCGACGTGGTTATGTAAATCCTTAATTAATGTTTGTTGCATAAAATTTTATTATCACATAACACTTATCACGTAACACTTAACAATTTTGATATGTGATATGTGATATGTGTTATGTGATACGTGCTTTATCTTATCGTTTTTCTCTAAAATATGCAAGTTTTAGCCCAATCTGGCACTTTCCGCTCTGTTTGATATACTAGAAACTCATATATTTTTCTATGCAAATGTTCATCGTATTCTAGTTTGTTTACTTCTTCCAAATCTCCATTTTCCATGATCTGTAATATATCTTTCCACTTTTCAATACCAGAACTCTCAAACATAGAAAATCCTAAACATTTCAAAAATTTAACTACAAAACTATCAAGTAAGACTTGAAAATTGAAAATTGAAAATTGAAAATTAATAAACTCAAACAACGAGAAAGTCATATCAAACAAATGTTCATCTTTTTCTTTTTCACGCAACAATGTGTTCAGCAATGAGACAACATACCCCGCCATCAAACTTTTTTCAAGATTATTTCTGATATTCGCAAAATATTCAACTGGCTGGACTTTGGTAACATGATCAATTTCCTTGCCGTGTGCAATTTCTATATCTACGATAGAAAACGGCTCTAAGTGAGCCGAATTTTTTGATGTAATTTTTTTTACTCCCCGCGCAAGTAATTCGTGTTTACCTTCTTGACGCGTATACACTGAGATGATCTGATCGTATTCGCGGAAATCACGGCGGGCTAATACAATGGATAACATACAGTTACTATCTCAACTTATCTCCATGTATCTCTATATATATTGAGATAGGTTTAGATACATTGAGATAAAATCACTTCTTTAATTTGTCTAAATACGTTTGCAATATTATCATCGCCGCCCTTTCATCTCTACTGGCCCCACCCTCACCCATCCTATCTGCCGCATGTGAACTAAATCGTTCATCGATAAATTCTATAGGAATATCTGCGAGCTTTCTTAATTCATCAGCAAAATTTCTAACTCGTTTTGTATTTTCATTTTCTTTTCCATCAAGCCCAACAGGCAAACCAACAACAGCCTTGTGTATTTTTTCAGTTTCAATCAATTTCACTATTTCAATTTTCCATTTTTTTGCATCTACATTACCATACGGCAAAACAACACCAAGAGCTGAATCGCACCAGGCCAGGCCGATGTTTTTTGTGCCGTAGTCAATGGATAGTATATTCATAATGTAAATGAATTAAGGCGATAGGTTAGGATACCAGAAAATTTTTCTGGTTTCTTAACCCAATACCCAATTTCAAATAGTTTACCTAACGTTCGTTCGGCCTACGTGTGACTACGACAGGGCCACCTTCAGTAATAATAACAGTATGTTCAAAATGCGCACATAATTTCTTGTCTGCGGTGACAATGCTCCACCCATCGTCTGCTGTTTCTACGCCATAATGTCCCATCGTCACCATAGGTTCAATAGCTATGACCACACCAGCACGCAATTCCCATTGTTCAAGTTTTGGATCATAGTAATTTGGCACACGCGGTTCTTCATGTACTGCGTGCCCCACTCCATGTCCAACAAGATCGCGCACAATGCCATATCCTTGGGGTTCAACATAATCTTGTATGGCACGGCCAATGTCTGCAACAGTGTTCCCCACGACGCATTGCTTGATGCCAATTTCTAAAGATTTTTTTGTAACATTCAAAAGCTGCTTGGTCTTCTCTGGGACCTTACCCACTACAACAGTCAAAGCCGTATCAGTAAAATAACCTCTCTTTAATTTTGAATTTTGAATTTTGAATTTTGAATTTCCTGTTGGGTATTCCATGCCAATATCGATACTAAAAATATCCCCATCTTTCAAAATTTTGTCTCTTGTTGCAATACCATGTACCAATTCTTCATTTACGCATGCACAAATAGTGCTCGGAAATGGTGTGTCACTTTTTCGTCCCTGATAGCCTTTGAACGCCGGGCGTCCACCTGCTTCCCGAATCATCTTTTCTGCCTGTCCGTCTATTTCAAACGCAGAAATACCCGGACGCACCATGGCGCCCAGTTTTTCAAGTATTTCCCCCAAAATATGCCCGCCCTCAATAATAAGGTTGATCTCTTCTTGTGTTTTTATATACGCCATATGGTTAAATTCTAACACCAAAAAGCAAGAATGACAAGAATGGTAGACTTATCAACATTTTTGGCTAAACAAAATAAAAATATAGTGTTATACTGTTGTCTCACCCAAAAGGAGACGCCGCGCTGGGTACGTGGTATCTCCTGCTCTATAGAGTGGTTTTGTTCTTTTTATAAGGTCCCCTATGATGGGGTTACCAGACCCAATCTGCTGTGCAGTATGTGAGCTCAAAATCTGCTACGGCGGATTGGGATTTGGTGTAAAAACCGTGTACCGAATGGTTCATGGTAAAAACAAACTAAAAACCAGCGAGAGGCTGGATTTTTTATTTCTGGCGATTTTAAGACGTTTGTGGTTTCGGGAATTTTTTAGAATTTATTAATACTAAAAATCGTCTGTTCTTTTTAAAATGTCTGATTGTTGTTTAAAGATTCCCGAAGCCACAAAACGACATCGCGAAGTCAAATTCGCGCACCACCGGAAGTCGAGTCAGATCTAAAATCATTCAATCATCAACCCGCACAGTTTATCCGTCATCTTCTCTTTTCCTACAGTTTCTACCCATTCACGGTAGTGCCTCGGAGAAATAAAATTTTGCATAAGCATATCTTTTTGCACCAATGTCCCATTTCTCAACCCAATATAATCAAGATAACTCGACCATCTCCAATCAACAAATCCATGAACAATATCTGCCATAAATGGATTAAGATGAATGTACGAAGATAAATATATAAATTGATGTACATCTTTCACTCGACGGGTCTTGTAGCGTCCTTGAAACACATGCCCCACCCATTTATATGAACGTTGTAAATATAATGCATATGTCATTTGTACTTGTTTCATAAAATGAATAAGGTCATGTCCACTAAGAATGGATAACCCTATGTGGAAATGATTTGGCATGAGGCAATAATAATAAATAGTAATATTGTATTTAATGTGATATATGTTCATCTGACGAATAAAAAATCCATAATCTTGCGGACTATGGAATATAATATCTTTTTGGTTACCACGATTGTATACATGAAATAAACCATTATCTAAATTTTCATAGCGAAACGGCATACTATACCTTAAACAATACAACAAGCATTCCAATCAGGAGTAATGTCTGTCCAATCACATGATAATGCTGTTTTCTTATTTGAATGAAAATCTTTAATAGTAGAGCGATACTAAAAAATATAATAAACCCAAGATAAATATTTCGTGAGACGTCAAAAATACTCATAAATGAAGACAACATAGATTTTGAATGTGTATATCTCTCAAGCGGCGTCACACTTATAACAGGCACATAATTCCACTCAATCGTATCTTGAATAATTTCGCCTGTCTGGGTCTTGATAGAAATCGTAGGCATGAGCGCTACTTTGAACAATTCGTCTTTGGTTTCAAAAATTGTTGTTTGTCCTTGATATATATATGGCTGTTCACTCCTAAATAATTCTATTGGGTATCCTTTTACATATACAACTGCGGTCTCAAAAGCACCCACAATATATGCGCGTACGGTAAGTTGAATTTTGTTCACTTCCAATTCTTTCCATGTTACATGAGATGCTTCTTTTTGATATACCGCGAGAGGCAATACTTGTTTTTGAGTTGTTTCAAATCCTGCACCAGTATAAAGTGTATCTGTTGCTGATAAAATAATATCTGCAAAATTTGACGTTTCAATAGTATGTAAAATCTCGTCTGCAGTAGTACTCGAGGTATTATCTTCTCCAAAAATAGAAGAGGAAAGCACAGCAGGAATTTCCTGCTGACCAATTTCAGGTTCTCTGGGCAAACCAAAATGCTGCGCCACATACACCGTAGGAGTTTTGTCAAAAACGCCTGCCTTAGTCCCAATGCCAAACTCAGTATATTCTTTATCAATAAGGTTTGCATAATGAGTAGGACTTTCAACCCAGGCATCTACCAAATCCTCTGCATCAGTAAAGCCCATGGCCAAATTTTCTCCTGCGACTTTGTAGATATACCCCACGTCATCAAGCCAGTCAGCAAGACGTCTTCCATCTGGAGATTCATGTTCAAAATAACTTTTTTGTGCCATATCATCAGCTTTCAATTCAGACGACGCGGTCAATTTTGTCTGGGGTTTTAGCGCAGGCAATCCTTCACGCGCGCGTATACCATTTGTCAGTTCCAAAATTTTATCCTGTTGCTCTTGCAACACATCAGGCATGACAAATACATACGAAGGTAAGAACAATGTAAACACGATAACTACCACCTTCATAACTAAAAAGACGCCACCATAAAAAAAGGCGCGTTTGGTATGCAAAATATGAGGATGATAATTATTTCCTTCGTGAGGAATAAAATATTTTTTCAGTGCATGCTTCATACACTATAGTGTATCACAAAAAAAGATTTTTTGCTCAGTTAGTTTTTTTCTTCCAAAATCTGCGTCATGTCTTGATCAACTTCGTCTATATTTTTTTCTCCATTAAGCGTAATGAGTCTACCCTGTGTGCGGTAATGATGTAAAATCGGACCAATGGCGTTATTGCCCTGATCGGCAATGCGCTGTTTAATGGTTTCTGGATTATCATCCTTGCGCACAATTAATTCTCCACCACACTCAGGACACTCCTTTTTTAATTCATTTTCCGGCGAATATGGAAGTATAAATCCGCATGATGGACAGACTTTCCGTTTAGTTAAACGGTTCCAGCTCGATTCATCGGATAATTTAATTTCAACGACAAGAACTTCATCTCGTACATTATTTTTCACAAAGAAATTCTCATATTCCTGCGCCTGCTCCACACTACGAATAGCACCATCTAATATAACGCCTTTACCGGCTTTCAGATTTTTTTCAATCTCACGAAATGCAAGTTTAAATATAAGATTATTTGAAACAAGTTTTCCTGATTTCATGCCAGCCAACAATTCCTTTTCTTCTGAATCTCCATGAGGGTCTGCGTCTAGTGCGCGCAACAAATCGCCAGTGGATATGTGTGCGTAACCATAACGTGTAGCTAATTTACGCGCCTGAGTTCCCTTTCCACTGCCAGGGACACCCATGAGTATAATAATACGTTTCATATATAATGTATGACTAAATTATTCTAATTGTTCTAATTAACCTAATTATTCTAAATAATTACCAATTGAAAATTTCAGAAATTTGATATTTTTTAGGTCAATTAGGACAATTAGTATAATTAGAATAATTCATCAAATTTTACTTTGAAAATATTCTTCAAACACCTTCACTACTCCTCTTCTATCATATTCACTAATTCTCACAAGTCTATCTTTGCTATTTTCTAATTTTCGTAATACTTCATCTATCTGTTGTATGGAAATTTTACCGTCTCCATTTCTGCGTTTTGCAACAGCCTCACGGATGGTGTGAGCTTGATTATCGCTCTCTAATGTATTAATTCTAGATCGAGAAACTAATCTTTCGATGTCTTCTCGAGTGACCGCGTGTTCTGTAGAAGACAAGGTTTTACTCCCTGTCCCAAAACCAAATACATAAGAAAAAAATCCCATATAGTATATTTTTAGCTAATTTAAAGCACATTTATCTTAGCATACATGCAAAACATTGACAACACTGAAAAAAATAACGATTTTTTATTTTTTAGAGAGTCTGTGCAACCTATCCTCTGTATTTTTCTCCTACAACGCAACCCACCCTCTGACTCCCTCCCTTAAAAATGGGAGGGAGGACGTGAACGTGTTAGGACGTCCTCCTCCCCTTTTTAAGGGAGGAGGAGAGGAGGTGGGTTGCACGAACGATGTAAAACCACATTTATTTTAGCAAAAATTGAACTGCACAGACTCTCAAAAAACAAAAACCCCGCTCACTGTTTCTCCTTACTCTATTTTCAATGTATCTTGAAAACAAAGGCGGGGTGCGAGCGGGGTTTTCGGAAGGAGCGAACGACAGGTCCTTAGTCTCTCCAGGCCTCTTCCCGATATTTGGGCCAGAGGCAAAAGAGAAGGATGTGGAGGATGCGAGACAGGACAGTGACCGGCAGCTCCTCGACAGGGGTGTCGAGGAGCCAGTCCGGCACCAGGCTGCGAAGAACCTGGTGCCGGAGTTGATCCACGAGTTCGTGTAGCACTTCCCGGGCAACTTCTCCGGGAGTACCGACGAGCCTAGGGACTCGGAACATCATGCCCTTTCCTCCCTATAATCGGCCAGGGAGACCACCTGGCCGCCGTCTTCTGGCTCGGGCTCGGGTTCGAGCCCGGTTGTCTCTGCGATGCGGCCGTGGAGCCGCCATGCAGGGATCTCGTCGGTCTTGATCCGCTGCACGCCTTCATACTCTAGGCTCCACCAGTCGGCGCATACGAAACTCCCCACCTCTTTGGGGATGACAACCGAACTAGGGTCGTCCGGGTTGAGCAGAGCCCGGATAACACCCGAGTCCACGTATGTGCTGCCTGTCTGGGCAGCAGCTTCGAGCCGAGCCGCGTGGTTCACGGGTCGGCCGAGGATGTCATATGTGTTTCCATTCAGTAGCCCGTGGGCTACTGGTCCGTATGTGACACCAATCCTCAGGCGTATCTTTAGCCCGAGGTCTTGGGAAAGTTTTTTAGCAGCCTCGTGCATCAGCTGAGACGCTTGAAGCGCGCCCTGCACGAGATCGGACGCGCTGACCTGTCGGATGTCGCCGAGATACCCGGCGGTGAAGCACGCGACAGCTCCGTCCCCGAGATATTTGGGGATGAAACCTCCGTGGCTCGTCACCACCTCGGCGAGAAGGGAGTGCAGTCGGTTCGCGAGCGCAAACATTGACTCGGCATCCATGTCGCCAAAATTGCGCGTAAATCCGACCACATCCCAAAACAGGGTGGCCGTCGGCAGGGTCGCCGTAGGCAGGGTCCGATCCACGACCCCGAGAAACACTTCCTCGGTCGGAGGGATGGTACCCACCAAGCGGGCCCGCTCGGCTTCCAGAAGCCGCTGATCTACCACCGCCTTAATTTCTGTCTTTGTCTCTTTTTGGAAACGGCGGCTTGTCCACGGCAGAAGGTGCCGTGTCCATGACGGCCTGTACGCCATCTGGTACACGGAGTATTCCACAGCGGCTGGGAAATCGGGGTGCTGGTAGAGCTCCCCTGCCCGCATGATCGGATGACGCATAGGACGCCCGTCCGCATGCCGGCACTTGGTGCACGGCGTGCAGACGTCATCTGTCAACTGAACCACAGGCACCCTATGGGTGCTATCTGGTTCAGGAGTCACATCAGTATGATCCATGATAATGCCCAGTTTCTTGTCAGTCTGGGCGTACATAACGCGTCCATACGGGACAGGCCTGTCACCTGTCCTCACCCAAAATTGGCCGCTGACAATACCCGCGCACCCCGGCCTGATCAGCTTTTCGGCCAAGGCTACGGGGTTCACAGCCGCCACAGAGAGGGAGGGCTGGTACTTGCCCTCGGGCTTTTGACGCCAAAGAAGCAAAATGGCATCCATAAACCCGAGGATCCACGAACCCCAGGAACCCCAGTCGTCCAGCACCGAGTCCACGTTTGACTGATGCCGGACGATCATGAGGCCTCTGCCGTGGGCGAGTTTTTTCCATTGCAGTATCTTGTTAGTGATGTACTGCTTGGTGACTTGCTCCACTTGATCAAGCCCCATGACTGGTGACGTCATCCAGCGCATGAGGGCAAAGGCTTTAATAAACCTGTTGGCAAGGGCCCTCAGACCAAACGCCACATCCTGACTATGCTGGCCGAGTTCACGGAGATGGTAGTGATGTCCGAACATCTCTACCATGACGTGCTCGACCTCAAGCCAGGTGCTCAGTGGCGCCCAGGCGTCAGGCCGCCGAAATGGCCGGTAGTTCTTTTCCTGAAGTGGCCCGACCAAGGGCCTGCAGATACTTTCCGTATGGGTTGAAAGCATGGACAGGAAGAGATCAATCCCCTCCTGCCCGAGAATCGCCTCGAGCGCGGCCAACACGACCGCGAGATTCGGGGCGATGTTCACGCTGCGGCGTTCGCCGTTCATCTCCCCTCCTCTCCTCGAGGGTGGTTATTTGTGAATGAACAAAGGGTCTCGTGCAGACCCCTTCTATATTAATAAACTAATACATTTAGACAAAAAAGTAAATAGCTCACTTGGTTCCTCTCACATTAGATGCTATACTATACGGCGTATTCTACATATAAAACAAACACCGCTCGTATGACCGTATGGAGTAGGCACACAGTCCAGTCTGTGTTTGGAGTGTATTCAAAATTAGGTTTTCTCATAGCATCGGGCATAAAACTCCCTTTTTTGTTGGTCGCTGAAAAATTTGTTGCCCCTGCTGACCGAATATCTATGTGGCGGCTGGCGGCACGAAAACATTCACAGCTATTTTTGAAATTATCGCGCGTCAAACTCCACCTACCCGATGACATGCAAAAAATTATAAAAGATAATACACCGGCAGTATTTATTTCAAATCATCCATCATTATTGGACGGTTTTATTTGCTTTAGTTTTCTCGGACCCGAAGTTGTCCCTTTGACCGAACCATTTGAACGCGTACCATTCCCCCTAAATATTTGGTTCAAAAAATCAGGATTTGTGGATGTGTTTCGCGATGCCAATGACTATGAACACTGCCATCTGGCCAATGAAAAAAAGACAGCTATCTGCAAATTGATAGAATGTATACAAAAACAAAAACTCAATGTCCTGATATTTCCTGAGGGACACTATGAGCGACAGCATAAATTGCACTATATTCATACGGGAGCGGCACGCGTGGCTATTAGCGCTCATGTGCCTGTCATACCAGTCGTGCTCAATAATGTGGACCGTGTTGCATTGGATGAAATCCGAAGCCGTCCAGGACAAATTCACGTACGCTATGGAAAACCCCTACTTCCTCCTCAGATATCAATGAAACTCCCATTTCGCCGGGCAACAGTAGAATTTTCCGAGACCATCAGATCTGCGCTTGTTGAACTTCTGGATCCGCGCAATGTGCCAAATGACATCACTGACACTCATCCTGAACAGATTGGTGCATTTATTGATATTGATAACACACTCTATAGAGGGTATTCCCAACAGGATTTTGTAAAAGAACTCATGAAAAAGAAAAAAATCAGCAGGATGTCTGTAATAAAAATATTTTTCTATCTTTTGCAGGAAAAATGCGGCCTATTATCTCACAAAAATCTCATGATAAAGGCTTTGGGATTTACAAAAAATTGGAAAGAAAGAGACCTCACAGAATTGGCAACAGACTTTTTTGACACCCACATACAAAAAAAGATAGAAACCCACATGCTTCCGGTTATCAAAGATCACCAGGAACGAGGACACAGCATCTTTCTCGTGTCTGAAGTTATTGAACCTCTAGCAAAACATTTCAAGAACTATTTTGAAGCGCGTGATATGCGCTGTACCATAGTACAAAAGAAAGAAGGGATATTCACCGGTGCTATCACACGCCTCTGTTGGCACGAAGAAAAAGCAATACAAGTAAGAAATCTTGCAAAAAAACACGGGATTGACTTAAAAAAAAGTTATGTGTACGGAGATTCTATATCAGACGCGCCTATGCTTGAGTTGGCAAAAAACCCTACGGTAGTAAATCCCGACAAAAAATTAAAAGAGCTCGCCATCCAGAAAAAATGGGATTTCTTGGTGTAAAGATAGTAAAAACCACTGTCATAAAGATAGTGGTTTTTTGTTTTTAGAAAGTCTGTGTAAAAACAAAAACACTATCCTCTCGGACAGTGTTCAAATTCGTAACTTTATAACTTTCAACATTATAACTTTATAACTACACCCGGTCGTACTCATGCATCTTCAACTGTGCTTCTATCTGTTTTGCTGTCTCAATGGCAACACTCACTACGATAAGCAAACTCGTACCGCCAATAGCAAGAGACTGAATTCCCGTAAACGCTTGAACAATCAAAGGTAAAATAGCTATTAAGCCGAGAAATAACGCGCCTGACAACAATAAACGACTAACAACTTTTTGCAAGTATTTTTCTGTTTCTTTACCAGGTCGAATGCCAGGAATAAAACCACCCTGACGTTGTAAATTTTCGGCAATTTTTTGTGGATGAAAAATAACGGCAGTATAAAAATAGGTAAATCCAAATACGAGCACAAAATACATGATTGCGTAGATGAGCTGATTATTGAATACATTCACTACAAACAACGCGGCACGTGCGGAAAATCCACTCCCATTCACAAAAAACTGTGCAATCATCGGAGGAAACAAAATCAAAGAAATGGCAAAGATAATCGGGATAACTCCAGCCATATTTACTCTGAGTGGCAAATGACTTGTCGTACCGCCAAACGTGCGAGAACCCCTGATCTGCTTGGCATAGCTTACGGGAATATTTCGTTGCCCTTCGGTGATGATAACAACACCCACAATCGTGACAAGTGCTAATGCGACAAAAAGCAAATAGGTAAACAATTGGGAAGGATTGTAGTTGATGAAAACATTCTGTACCACAGTTGGCAAAGATGCGACAATGCCGGCAAAGATGAGCAGTGACACGCCATTGCCTACGTTTTTTTCTGTTATCAGTTCTCCAATCCACATGAGAAGGACAGTACCCGCAGTAATGGTAATCATAATAGACACATATTTGTATGCGTCCAAGGTGCCCATAATATTATATTGTGACTGGGACAAAAGTTTGATCATGCCATATGCCTGGAGCAATGCAAGAGGAATCGTAGACCACCGAGTATACATGTTGATCTTCTGCTGGCCAGACTCCCCTTCTTTTGTCAATTCTTCAAGTCGTGGAACAATCATGGCAAGTAGTTGGAAAATAATTGAGGCAGTAATATAGGGTGTGACGCCAAGCATGACAACAGAAAAGTTTTCCATTGTGCCGCCCGAAAAGATATTCATGAGACCGAGCACTTGGTTTCCTTCCAAAAACTGTTTCAAATTTTCAGTATTTACTCCCGGGACTGGAATATGAGCGGCGAAGCGAAACACAACAAGCATGAACAAAACAAACAAGATCCGACTGCGCAGATCTTTTATATGCCATATGCGTGAAAATTTTTCCCACATAAAATTTAATTTCTAAATCCTAATATCGAAATCCTAAACAGCTTAAAAAGTCCAATCTAGGTATGTAATAAATTTTTTAATTTAATACATTCTATATTTGAATTTGTTTCGAATTTAGAGTTTCGGATTTCGGATTTATGTAACTTGTATCTTGAGATTTAAATTTCAAAGGTACCACCTGCTTTTTCAATAGCGCTGAGTGCTTGTTTTGTTGCTAAACAATTTTTTATTGTCAATTTTTTTGTCAATTCTCCTGTGGCAACAATTTTTGCACCATTGCTTCCGCTACGAATAGCGCCGTGCTCAGCCAAAAACCATGGCGTAACTTCAACACCCTCCTCTGCAACGCGATTAAGCGCAGACAACGTGATGGTTTCTGGTTTGACCGCAAAAGAACGGAAACCTCGTACCTTAGGAATTTTTTGAAGCTGGCTTTTGAACGCACGCTGTTGCAAACCGCGCTTTCCGCCCGAACGAGCACGCTGTCCTTTGCATCCGCGTCCGCTAAATGTACCGCGTCCAGACGCATTGCCACGGCCTACGCGTTTTACATTTTTCTTGGCTGAACCTCGTGTTGGTTTAATTGTAGTTGGATTAAGTGTCATACGACAGATTCAAATCTAAATCAAAATTATTTTGTCTCTTTAATCGAAGCATCTTGGTTAGGAGATTTCGGTTCTTTTTCAACATGTGTTTTTTTGGCAACCAGTGCTTTCTTTTCTACAACAACTTTTTTTTCACTTTGTACGTCCTGTTTATTTTGTTCAACAGGTTTTGGTTGCTGTTGTGCTTTATGCTGATTACGTTTGTTGTACATTGCGTTGACTGCAGAAGGTTTGAAGCGTTTCAAAGCTTCAAAAGTTGCTTTGATGTTTGCAATTTTATTTCCTGATTTTCCAAGTTTCTTTGCAGAAGCATTTGGCACACCAGCCATTTCAAGTACCGAACGTATCGAACTGCCTGCGATGATACCAGAACCTTGCGGAGCTGGTTTTATCATAACCGCAGCAGCTTTATATTTTGCTTCGACGCGATGTGGAATGGTAACATCAAACGGAACCGTAATCATATTTTTGCGTGCCTGGTTTACTGCTTTTTCAACGGCGATTTGAACATCGGCTCCCTTATCAACACCATATCCTACTCTGCCTCTTCGATCCCCAATAAGAACGCATGCACGAAAACTCAAATGTTTTCCACCTTTCGTAACACGAGTAACACGTGCCAAATCAATAATTGCCTGGTCAAATTCAGGTTTTTCTCGTTCTTGTCTTTGGTGTTTGCCTCTATGTTTATCCTGTGACATACTTATTTTTTTAAATCAATGAAATCAGTATTAAAATTGTAGCCCGCCTTCGCGCGCACCCTCGGCAACTGCTTCTACACGTCCATGGTACGCATATCCACCACGGTCAAATACTACTTTGACAATACCTGCGGTCTTTGCTTTTTCTGCTATCAATTTACCCAGCCCATATGCTACTGCAATTTTGCCAGCTCGATCCCCAGCATCGCCTTTCTTTACCTCAATAGCTCGTGCACTTACCAATGTCTTTCCCATAGTATCATCAATAAGCTGGACGTACATACCGCGCAAACTGCGAAATACGCTTAAACGAGGACACATAGCAGTTCCTGATATAGTCGCTCGTACACGTACATGTCTATGCAATTGACGGGACCGTTTTGTTTCTTGCTTTTTCATATATCAAAAATCTATCTAACTAATATTAAGCGCCTTTGCTGGCTGTCTTTCCTGCTTTGCGGCGAATTGTTTCAGTGACATACTTGATTCCTTTTCCTTTGTATGGTTCAGGTCTCTTTACTTCGCGCAATTCCGCAGCTGTGGCACCAAGCAATTCTTTGTCAGCGCTGCTTAATGTAATTATATTTTTTTCAACTTGGGCTAAAACGCCTTCAGGAATTTTAAATATTACTGGATGTGAAAAACCAACTTCAAGCTTTAGATCTTTACCTTGCATAGCAACACGGTATCCAACACCATTGATTTCCATTTGTTTGCTAAATCCTTTGGTAACGCCCTCAATCATGTTTTGAATGTGTGCAGAAAATGTTCCCCAGAGTGAGCGCTCTTTCTTTTCTTCTTTTTCAACCACATCAACTTTGACTGTAGAATCTTCTAGCAAAACAGTGACACGAGGATGTACAATACGCTCCAAAGTTCCTTTGGGACCTTGCACACGCACAACATTACCGTTTACATTGACCGTAACGCCTTGAGGTATTTGTATAATTTTTTTTCCAACTCTAGACATAACATTGATTTCACTGATTAAATATTGATTTCACTGTTTTATCAGATTGTTAACTATTATTTATCGTAAACTGTTTTTTAGTAAATGCTGCACAATAATTCTCCACCTACGCCTCGTTTTTTTGCTTCACCTGCGGTCATAATACCCTGTGGGGTAGACACAACGGCAATACCATATCCATTAAGAACTTTGGGCATATCACTTGCTTTGCAATATTTACGATGTCCGGGGGTACTTTCGCGTGTAATGGAAGAAATCGCTCCCTGATTGCGGTCATACTTGAGCGTGACACGAATAACGCGAGGAAAGTCTTCAGTCTTTTCAACAGAAGAGACATATCCTTCCTGCTTGAGAATTTCAGCGATAGAAAACTTGACCCCAGAATAAGGGATTTCTGTTGTTTCCTTTCGCGATTTCTGTGCGTTTCTGATACGTGTGAGCATGTCTGCAATAGGATCCGTCATCATAGTATTAAAATATTATTATAGATAGTTATCAAAAAATTATTACCAGCTTGATTTGACTACACCTGGAATTTCTCCCCTGCTAGCCAATTCTCTAAAACAAATACGGCACATATTGAACTTACGCATGTATCCATGCTTGCGGCCGCATTTCCAACAACGGCGAACTTCGCGCGTGCTATATTTTGGTTTTCGTGATGATTTTGCTTTTTGTGCTTGTGTAGCCATACGTACTAACTAATTATTTCTTTCTAAATGGAAAACCTAATTGTTCAAGAAGCGCATATCCTGATTCATTGTCACGCGCTGTTGTATTTATCACTATTTCAAGTCCATGAATTTGGTCAGCAGCATCACTCGTAATTTCAGGAAACGCAAGATTCTCTTTCATACCCATTGAATAATTTCCTTTGCCATCAAAACTTTTTGGATTAAGCCCGCGGAAATCGCGAACACGTGGCAACGTCAGATTGATGAGTTTGTACAAAAAGTGATACATGGTGTTTCCACGCAAGGTGACCGATGAACCAATCTCCATGCCTTCTCTAATCTTAAAGTTTGAAATTGATTTGCGTGTTTTGTTGCGGACAGGTTTTTGTCCGGTAATGAGTCTGAGCGTGCGATCTATTTTTTCTATATATTGATTTTCTTTTGCATGACGTCCATACCCAACATTAAGCACAACTTTGGTAATTCGAGGAACTTGCATGACACTCTTGTATCCGCGAGATTGTTTGAGCGCTCCGACAGCTGTTTTTTGATAAAATGTATATAATGGGGATTGCATATAAATATTAATCAACAAATTCATTGCTTATACGCGCGACACGCTTCTTTGATTCTCCTTCTTGCACGAAACCAACGCGTGTTGGCTTGCCCGATTTAGGATCAATAAGCATTACATTACTTGCGTGTACGGGAGTTGGCAATTCAATAATTTGACCCTTTTCGCCTCGTTTGCCTGCACGCACGTGTTTTTTTAAAATATTTGCACCTTCAATAACGACATACCACTGTCCATCCAATTTGTTTTTCATTACCTGAACAACCTTACCGGTTTTGTTGCGGTCTTTTCCTGAAAGTATCTTGATTTTGTCGCCTGTTTTTATTTTCATATATTAGTTCTTAGTTCGTAGCCAATAGCCAATAGGTTATAATTTATACTTGATAGTCAGTAGTTCTTATTTTATTGGCTATGAACTATTACAAAACTTCTGGTGCTAATGAAATAATTTTCTGGAATCCGGCTCCGCGAATTTCGCGCGCAATAGGTCCAAAAATACGCGATCCCTTTGGCTCTTTTGTCTTTTGGTCAATGACAACTGCAGCATTTTCATCAAAACGGATATAGGTGCCATCTTTCCGGCGCATTTCTTTGCGCTGTCGCACAATCACTGCATGTACCACATCGCCTTTTTTTATTGCGGCACGTGGCGTAGCTTCTTTTACCGCGCATGTGATCACATCTCCAATATGCGAATATCGTTTTTTATAGCCACCCAAAACACGAATACACATGAGCTTTTTTGCTCCGCTATTATCTGCTACTTTGAGAATGGATCTATGCTGAATCATATGAACGATTTACTTTAAAATGCTTACCAACGTCCATCGTTTGGTTTTACTTAAGGGACGGCATTCTTCAAACACGACAACATTGCCTACTTTCGCTCTTCCTGTTTCGTCATGAACAGCAAACTTCTTTCCTACAACATAATTCTTTTTGTATTTTGGATGATTTTTTATACTCTTAACAAGCACATGAATAGTCTTGTGTTCCTTGGTGCTTGTTACCTCACCTTCAAATCGTCTGTGTTGTACATTATTCGTTTGTTCCATAAACCAAAAGTTAATTGGCTGTTATTTTTTTATGTAACTCAGTCGAGATCCTTGCAATGTCTTTCTTTGCCAAGCGTATCTGACGGACATTCTTGAGCTGTTGTTCCCCTACTTTAAAGGTAAGAGCACATAACTCATTTCTTTTCTCCTGCAACAATTCGTGTAATTCCTTAACTGTTTTATTTTTCAATTCGGAATAATCCATATTAATTCTTTTTTACAAAATTTCCTTTAATCGGCAATTTATGGCATGCGCTCAACAGTGCTTCATGTGCGTCTTTTTCGAGTACGCCATCCATTTCAAATAATACCATGCCTGGTTTTACTGTACACACATAATGGTCTGGAGATCCTTTTCCGCCACCCATAGGCACTTCATTGCCTTTTTTGGTAACTGGACGGTCGGGAAAAAGCCTAATCCAAATCTTTCCACCACGTTTAACATAGCGGGTCAACACGCGACGAGATGCTTCTATTTGGCGTGAGGTTACCCAGCCAGCAGTTGAAGCTTTCAGCCCAAAGCTGCCAAACGAAACTGCGTTTGTACGGCTTGCAACTCCCCGTGTTCTACGACGCGGTTTATGCCATTTTCTATGTAATACTTTCTTAGGAACCAGCATACAGGTATATTATTTCTTTGTTTTAACTTCCCCCCGTGTAGCCAATTTGTCCACGCGTACAAATGATTCACCGTGGTATATCCATACCTTGACCCCAATCGCTCCATAAATGGTACGAGCCACTCTATATGCATACTGAACATTACTGCGCAAGGTAATCAATGGAATTTTTCCAGAAGCCAATTTTTCTCGGCGTGCAATTTCAACACCATTCAAACGACCCGAAAGGCCAATCTTGATACCTTGTGCGCCTGCTTTCATTACACGTTCAATCGTCTGTTTCATAACGCGTCTAAATGGTATGCGATTTTCAATATCTTTGACAATAGCCTGGGCAACAATTTCTGATGAAAGTGAGGGATTGCTGACTTCTTGAATCTGCAATTTTACGCGCAATGACATTTGTAAAAATTTTCGTTCAATATCTTTGCGTATGCCATCCAATCCTTGACCGCCGCGTCCAATAATAACGCCAGGTTTGCCAGAAAAAACAGTGATCGTGACTTGTTTTGCGCCGCGTTCAATAAATACGCTATCAATTTGTGCATCAACAAAACGCTTCATGATATACTCGCGAATCAACACATCTTGCTGTACATACAACGCATAATTTTGTTTGTTTACCCAGCGTGAAAACCAAGGGAACAAAACTCCTGTACGTTGTATTTGTGGATGGACTTTATGACCCATACTATAAATTACTAATTATCCCGCCGCAGCGGGATCCCGCATTCGCATCGGGACCAATTTTCAAATTACAATTTTCAAAATTAATATTATTTTTTATTATCTTTTTTGACTCTCTTTAATTCTTTTTTCTCATCGGTTTTTTTGATTTCTTTCTTTATTTCTTTTTTATTTTCCTGGACTCCGCTGAGAGTTAAAATTACATGCGAACTTCGTTTGCGAAGAGGAGTTGCACGGCCTTGGGCACGTGGCATCCAACGATGGAGCACTGGACCTTGGTTCACGACAACATTCTCAACGGTCAATGTTTCTTTTGAAATTTCATGATTATGTTTTGCATTCGCTATCGCTGATTCAAGTAATTTTTTGATAGGACGTGCTGCATGCTTTTTTGAAAACATAAGTTGGGCAATCGCCTTTTGTGCATCCATGCCTTTGATAAGCCCGGTAACCAATCGTACTTTTTGGGGGCTCATGCGTAAATGGTTAAGTTGTGCCGTTGTTGTTACCTTCATATACCATTATAATTAAGCGGCTTTGGGTGCTGGTGCTGACGGAGCTGTACTTCCTTTTGCCTGCTCTTTTGCCATCTTGCCGCCATGGCCAACAAATTTACGTGTTAATGAAAATTCACCAAGTCTATGTCCTACCATGTTTTCTTCTATAAAAACTTCAATAAAGTTTTTGCCATTATGAATAGCAAATATAAGACCTACCATTTCAGGAGTAATCGTACACGCGCGCGCCCATGTCTTTATAGGTTTTTTGTCGCCGGTGCTTTTTGCTTTCATGGCCTTTTTCAACACTTTTTCATCAATATAAGGACCTTTTTTAAGACTTCGTGACATATATGTATATTATTTTTTTCTACGACTTACAATAAATTTATCTGACTGATGTTGTTTGCGAGTCTTCACACCACGGGCTGGTTTACCCCATTTGGTACGAGGACCTTTGCGCAAACCGATTGGCGAATGTCCTTCTCCACCACCATGTGGGTGGTCAACCGGGTTCATGTTCTTTCCTTTGACCGTCGGTCTCCATCCCAGATGTCGTCTACGTCCTGCTTTACCCCAACGAATCAATTTATAATCTTCATTTCCCATTTGTCCAATAGTAGCGCAACATGCTTTATTCACTAAACGCATTTCACCAGAGGGAAGTTTGATCTGAGCAAATTTTCCTTCAATAACCATGAGCTGTGCAGATGTGCCTGCTCCACGAACCAATTGTCCACCTTTGCCTGGCTGTAATTCAAGATTGTGTACAAACATACCAGCAGGGATATATTCGAGCGGCATACGCATGCCCGGCTTAGCTTCAATTTTTGATTTTGATGATACAATAGACCCACCAACTTGTACACCAACGGGAGCTAAAATATATGACTGTGTTCCATCCTGATATGAAATGAGAGCTATGCGCGCATTGCGATTTGGATCATACTCAATTGCAGTCACCGTTGCAGGAGCATCATAACGAAATTGTTTGAAGTCAACAATACGATACAAGCGTGCAACTCCGCCACCTCGATGACGTACGGTGATATGCCCAGTGTTATTGCGTCCACCGGTTGACTTCTTTTTGTAAATCAATGACTTTGTTGGGTCTTTTTTTGTAATATCAGAAAAATCTTGGACACTTGATTTCCGTCGTGCGGCAGTAGTTGGTTTATATATGCGAACAGCCATATTGAAAATCTACTAAATAATATCCCTATTTTTTTCGCTAAACTATTTTTACAATATATTATTAATTTCAACTATCATTTAAATTAACCTAATGTCTAATTCACCTAATTCATCTAATAAAATTTCTAATTCCCAATTTTATTTTCAAATTTTATTAGGTCAATTTGAAATTAGGTGAATTAGGTGAATTTATAATGTCTTTGATACCTACAAATACTGCATTACACCTATCTACATTTACATAATCAAAATGTTTTTCTACATTTAAACTCCTTCATGTGCCTTGATAACAGATCCTTTTGGCAAGGTCACAACCGCTTTTTTCCAGTCGCTTCTTCGTCCGCGCGTAGATCCGAATCGTGCAGGTTTTCCTTCACGATTGATGGTACGGATTGTCAAAGGCTTTACGCCATACAATGATACAATCGCTCGTTTAATATCTTCTTTGGTTGCTTGTATATTCACCACAAATGTATATTTGTTCAACGCTTCGTTCATAGTCGCTTTTTCACTAATTTGCGGGCGTACGATAACTCGGTATGCGTTGCTTGCTTTGGTATTGCGTAAAACTTCTTCTTTTTTTGAAACATCTGATTTTTTTACTGTTTTTTTTTCTTCTGTTTGTTCGCTAACATCAGCTTTGCTTTTTCCAACGCTTTCGAGCTGCTCTTTTTTGCTTTTTTTTGTCCATTTATCAAGTAATCCCATACAGGTAAAATTAAGCTACTCGTTTTTCTAAAATTTCCCATGAACCAGGAGTGACCACAATATATTGATGATCAATCACATCTTGCGCATTAACACTCTCTACTCCCACGATGTCAACACCGTGAATATTTTTAATGCCTCGTTTCACCGCTTGTTCTTTTGCAGTAATCAACACAAGAATTTTTCTCTTTGTACCTGGCAACTGAGCAAAAACTTGTGCATACTCTTTGGTCTTTTCTCCGCCAACAAATCCTTCAATCATGCTTACGCGGTTGTCTGACAAACGATCTGAAATACTCATGGCAAGAGCTTTTTTGCCCAACTTTGTATTGATCTTAACATGATAATTTCTTTCTGAAAGAGGTCCAAATGTAACGCCGCCACCTTTCCACAATGGAGAACGGATAGATCCATGGCGTGCACGGCCGGTACCTTTTTGTTTCCATGGTTTTTTCCCACCACCGCGAACTTCACCTTTATCTTTCGTGTCTGCCCATGGTCCTCGTTTATTAGCGCGTAATGCACGGTACACTTGATGAACAACACTTGATTTTTGTTTAACAGAAAATACTTCATCTTTCAGCTCAAGCATGCGTGTTTTTTCGCCTTTTGTGTTGTATACCTGTACCTTTGACATATAAAACAATTTAGGATCTTTATGAAACAACTGTTTCTTCAGTTACCGCAGGTTCAACTACTTCGGGAGAAACAGGTTCCTCAGTAGAGACAGTCTCTTCAACCACAGGAGCTGGGTTAGCAATGGTAATAGAACCATCTGCTGTCATAATATAGACAATACTATTGCGAGCTCCCGGCAAAGCGCCTTTTATCAATAATTCATTATTTTTTTCATCAACAGAAATAATTTCCAAATTTTTTACCGTAATCTGATCGTCTCCCATGTGTCCTCCCATACGTACGCCTTTCAACACGCGCTGTGGACCAGTAGAACCAATAGAACCAGGCATACGCAAATTGTCTTTGTGTCCATGACTTGCAGGACCACCGGCAAAATGATGGCGTTTTACCACACCCTGGAAACCCTTGCCTTTTGAAATACCAATGACTTGTACTTTTTCCCCTGGTGTAAATATTGAAACGGTAAATGTATCTCCGCGTTTCAAATCATTGTTATTGCGAAATTGGCGCAATACACGCACCGTAGTTGATGCATCGCCATTCATTGAAATACCCTGCACATGACCTTGCTCTGCTTTATTCAAACGAAAAACTTTTTGTGAGCCAAAGCCTACCTGCACTGCCTGTACACCGTCTTTTTCCTGAGTCTTTACTTGCGTTATGACACATGGACCAGCTTGAACGCGTGTCACCGGAACCACATTACCGTCATCTTTGAAGACTTGGGTCATGGATAATTTTTTTCCAATTATGAATTTCATACGTCACGTATCACGTATCACATAACACGTACCATATAACACGTCACAATTATCATGTGCTACGTGTTATGTGTTGTGTGTTACGTGAACTATAGATATAAAAAACTAGAAGTAGCATCACTGTTTGCCACGCAAAGAAACAAACTTTCTTCGCGGTTATACTCAAACAACGCTTCTACTTCTAGCCTCTTAGATAGGCTTAATTTTGGCTAAATTATAATGAAAATTCCACCTCGCAAGACAATCTTTTTACCTCTCTAGATGTTTTCCACAAAGGGATCTTATCTGGGTTAGGTAGATTGAATCTATATAAAACCGAAAGTGCCGATATTTTAGCTGAAAATTAATGTTATGTCAAGTGACAGCTATCCACATGATTTGTACAGGCATTCACTCCCCAATTTCCACAATATTACTCACAATTTCGTGATAAAGTTTACCCAGCGTAGTCCCGACTAAATCGGGACGAAGACGGGTAGTTCGTATCTAAATTACATCATCTTGATTGAGACATCAACACCACTTGGCAAGTTTAAATTCATGAATGCATCAATTGCTTTTGGTGTGGGATTGATAATATCCACCAGACGTTTGTGGGTTCTCATCTCATACTGCTCTTGAGCAGTTTTGTGCACAAAAGTAGCACGATTGACACTGTATTTATTTATGCCTGTTGGCAATGGTACGGGGCCGACAACTTTAACATTGTTGCGCTCTGCAGTGTCGATAATTGTCTTTGTGGCTTCGTCAATAATTTTGTGATCGTATGCTTTTATTGTGATGCGCAATTTTGGACCACTCGTCTCCCCATCCTTGGTTGTCTGGTTTGTGATGTCTGTCATAAAAAAATGAACAAAATCACCCCGCCTCTCGTGAGAGGCGGGGTGTAAATATATTAAGCAATAATTTTGGTTACGGAACCTGCACCAACGGTGCGGCCGCCTTCACGGATAGCAAAACGCATTTTCTCTTCAATAGCAACAGGAACGATCAATTTGATCTTCATACTGGTAGTATCTCCAGGCATGACCATCTCAGTTCCTTCTTTCAAAGTAACTTCTCCGGTTACATCAGTAGTACGGATGTAAAACTGTGGTTTGTATCCAGTAAAGAATGGTTTATGGCGTCCACCTTCTTCTTTGGTAAGAGCGTATACTTCTGCTTCAAATTCAGTATGAGGTTTGATACTGCCTGTTTTGGCAAGTACCATACCGCGTTCAACATCATCTTTCTTTGTACCGCGAAGAAGAATACCGGCATTGTCTCCCGCTTGACCTTGTTGCAAAGTCTTATTGAACATTTCAACACCAGTCACGGTTGTTTTGCTAGTTTCAGGGCGCATACCAACGATTTCGATTTCATCCCCAACTTTGGCAATTCCACGTTCAATACGGCCGGTTACCACGGTACCACGTCCTTCAATAGAGAAGACGTCTTCAACGGGCATAAGGAATTCTTTGTCCAAAGCGCGAACTGGATCAGGAACATATTCGTCCAACGTCTTGAGTAATTCAAGAATTGGCTTGGAAGCTGTCTCATCACCTGGGTTTTCAAGAGCTTTTATAGCTGAACCGCGGATGATAGGGGTAGTATCTCCAGGATAATTGTATTTTTTCAAAAGATCGCGTACTTCTTCTTCGACAAGGTCGATAAGTTCTGGATCAGAAACTTGGTCTATTTTGTTCAAGAAAACGACAATATAAGGAACACCAACGTTGTATGCAAGAAGGATGTGTTCACGAGTCTGAGGCATAGGGCCGTCAGCTGCTGATACGACCAAAATAGAGCCATCCATTTGTGCAGCACCAGTGATCATGTTTTTCACATAGTCAGCATGGCCTGGACAATCGACGTGTGCATAATGGCGCTTCTCTGTCTCGTATTCGACATGAGCGGTGTTGATGGTAATACCACGAGCTTTTTCTTCTGGAGCGTTGTCGATTTCGTCAACGTTCTTTGCCTGGGCGATGAGCCCATGAGCTGCTGCAACCTTGAGGATTGCGGCAGTAAGTGTGGTTTTGCCGTGATCTACGTGACCAATGGTACCCACGTTTACGTGAGTCTTGGTTCTCTGAAATTCTGCCATACGAGATGGTAGTTATACCGCACTGCCTCCGAGTGGTCGGGACAGATTTGTCATCCAGCGGTATGTTAACTGCGTGGAGGGGAACCCCTCTTTACACAGATAGAGATTATTGATAAATTAAAAAGTGCTCTATTGAGCAAATATGACTTTATTTGACGCGGGGTCATTATAAACCAATCTTCACAGTACGTCAAGAGGGGGGGTTGGGGATTGACTGTGGATGAACCTTAGTTCATAGCCAATAGTTCATAGCCAATAGTAAATAAGCTTAAGAATCTACTGGCTTCAAACTATTGGCTATTGGCTATGTCTATACCGGCTCTTCAAAAAACACCGGCTCATCATCTAAATTTTCTTCATCAGAAGTATTGGTAGCAACATCATGTTGCGCAAAAGGTATTGGTTGTTTATTGTTTGCTTCTTCTCCTACCGGAACATATGTTTGCTCTTCTTGAGCTGGGGCAGATTCCTGCGTAGCAAGTTCTCCATGATGTTCTTTGAGTACATCCCCTGCCGCGTGCCAATCATCTACATGCGTCACATCTTCTTCAAATGGATCTGGCAATGGATGATGTCTCAATTCTTCTTCAGTTAGTTCTTCTGCTTCGCCTCGATTTATTTTGTCCTGTTCCCATTTCCATTTTGCAATGTCACGATTTATTTCTTCATTCATGGCATCTTCATCATACATATCTTCATCTCCCCAATCTATATCCTTACCACAATCATGACAACATCTGTGTTCGTGGCTATCAAACATATCATCCATTTCATCGTCTTCGCTGTTATAGCCGTAATCATCAAAATCATGAACAACTAAATCTTCATAGCGGTTCACGTCCATGACGACCATGTCTCTCCCCTTTTCATCATGGATAATCAGGGTGTCTCCTGTTTTCTGAGCTAATTTTAGAAGGCGATTGAGTGAAGACATATAGGTGGAAATTAGGTTTTTAAGTCGTAATCTTTTAATCTTATAATCTTTTAGTTTTTGCGCGGGAAAAAGATTGTAAGATTGGAAGATTAAAGGATTATGTATAGACGAAAACACCTTCGTCGACGACAACGTGTCCTTATTGTAGCCGAGAACAAGCCTCTGCGTCAAGTGTTAAAAATATTGTTTTTAAGAGAATAATAGTACATATTTGCTTAAACGTAAAACCTTATCTGTAATAAAAAATAGACCTGAACGTTATTAACAGTATACACTCATTAATTTTAATCCAACCCTATGGAAAAACACTCTAATTCATCACTCGTATTGCCTGTTTTGGCGGCCGTCCTCGTGCTTAGTATCGGAATAAATGTGTCTCAAGTTATTACAGAAAAAAATCTCGATAATACTTTGAAACAACTTCCTCCTACCGCGGAACTCATGGCACGATTTAAGTTATCAGACAAAACATCACTCGTACAATCATCATCCGCCGACGTATTATGGACGGATAACGAAGGATACACCTACAATATCCCTGCCCAGACTTCATTCAAAATAGTGAAACAAATTCCACAGGCCAGTTTAGTGCCGAGCGTCATGATGAATGATTATTTTAAAAAAGAATTGGATATAAGCAACACCCTATTTACTGAACGAAAATTTATACTCAATGAAGAAAATTCTGTTATCAATGATATGGTGGCAACTAAAGCTTGGCAAAAAGATGGAGAGCTATGCGTTATAACTATTGCAAATGACACTTCTCTCGATGAACCTTCTCTAACCACAGCATGTACCAATCAGTTAGAAGAAGTCAAAGACGCACAACGCCCTGTTATCGACGCTCTCCACCTAAAAGGCGAAGGACAAACAGCTAAATTAATTCATCAAAATGGTTCATTCTTCGAATTCTCGGTATTTGGACAAGGGCCAGGAGGACAGATTGGCATCTTGAAAAAAGAACAAAACACCTATCGAACGCTCTTTCTCGGAAATGGCATACCGGAATGTACCCTCGTAGATAAAGAAAAGATTCCATCTGATGTCTTGAGCTCGATAAGCAGTGGTAATTGTATGACACAGGACGGAAAATAGAAAAAAGAAATAGTTAAATCAACGAGTACTTATTTTATACACACAAAAAACTCCTTACGCGGGAGTTTTTTGATATATATTATGCACACAAATAAATATTGTCTTTGCAGAGATAATGGTATACACTAATTGCAGCTATACAATGCTTCCTACAAGCGAGACATTCACAAGTTATTAGCTAAAATACACTTTTTTTGCCCCTAGCAACTAACATGTTTCTATAACGAATGAACAATAGATTTATGAAAGTCCATATTCCAAATAGTGCTTTTCTTGGAAATATAAATAATTTTCTTTCTACACTAGATCTGCGAGGCGTTGATACACTTGAAATTACAACTAATCCCAAGTGGCTATCTGTACATCCAGCTGTCATCTCAATGATAGCATCTCTTGGAAAATCAGTTGACCAAAAAAAAATAGTCTGTGATGAAATAATGGCCTCATCAGGGCACTATCTTGAACGTATGGGGCTCTTTAATTTTTTGAAAATAACACCCAAAATTAAAAAAATCAAAGTACATGAACCAGCGGGACGATTAATACCAATTACACAAATTAAAAATTCTACAGATTTGGATGATTTTATCAAAAACTTGGTCCCCTTACTTCACCTTGACAAGGAACCCAATCATGCACATGCGATCCAGCAAATATTTAGTGAACTAATTAGAAATGTTTTGGAGCATTCACGGGCTACAGAAGGTGCGATAGTATGCGCTCAATATTTCAAAAAAAGTAATAAAATTGCAATCGGAGTAGCCGATGCTGGCGTAGGACTAAAGGAATCAATTAGACAGTCATACCCTGTTAAAGATGATTTAAGTGCTATTAAATTGGCTCTTACTCCTGGCATTACCGGTACCACCAAAAAACCAGGTGGAACTGCACAGAATGCAGGTTTTGGATTGTTTCTTATAAAATCCATTGCATATATAAATTCTGATTTCTTTACGATCATAAGTGGTGACAAAATGTACAAACTTCTTCAACGCGGTAAACAAAAAATAAGACTTGAAGCAAATCCCTTCAACGACAGATATGCAACTATGAATATTAGCCCCTGGCAAGGAGTTGTGGTAGGAGTTGATATATCACTAAATCAGACAGAAGAGTTTAAATCTCTGATGGATATTATTTATAAATTCTATGCTGGTGAAGTGAAAAACCAAAAAAAGCAACTTTACAAAAAACCAAAATTCATATGACAAAAGAAAAAACTACTACAATAAAAATATTTGATTACGCAGGTAAATTCGCCGAAAATAAAGATAAGGCACAACATATTCGAGAAAAACTTACGCGTCCGAATTTAGAAAAAGGAAATTCTATTATATATGATTATTCTGGCGTAGATTCAACCACACAGTCCTTTACTCATGCTCTTATTAGTGATCATATTAGAAATTTCGGTAAAGAAGTTTTGGATAGACTTTATTTTAAAAATTGTAGTGAGACAGTTAAGAAAATAATTGAATTGGTTACGGAGTATATGCAAAGAAAAATAAAATAAGGAGTCTTGACCCCAGTGTATTCACACTACTCCCTCTACCCTTTCCCCAAAACAAAAAACTCCCTTATTGGGGAGTTTTTTAAATATCCACTGTATAAATGTGGCAAAAACTTTTTCGGTCTATTCTTCTACTTGAAATCAACTCTTCCACCTTCGTTCGAAAACTCCGGTGTTCAAGTCCACTATAGTAAAACTACGGCGGACAGGTGCGAGTATGATCTCGACTGATCATCCACCTCATCGGTGGATAACTCCAGAAAGGAGGTGATCCATCCACAGCTTCCGCTACGGATGCCTTGTTACGACTTCACCCTGATCACTGACCCTGCCTTAGTCCCCCATAGGGAGCCTTTGGGCATTGCCAGCTTTCGTGGTGTGACGGGCGGTGAGTACAAGACCCGAGAACGTATTCAACGTGCCGTTCTGATGCACGTTTACTAGCGAATCCAACTTCATGCAGACGAATTTCAGCCTGCAATCTGAACTGGGGCTGGTTTTATGGGATTGGCTCCACCTCGCGGTTTGGCAACCCTTTGTACCAGCCATTGTATCATGTGTGTAGCCCAAGACGTAAGAGCCATGCTGATTTGACGTCATCCTCGCCTTCCTCCCACTTGCGTGGGCAGTCTGTTGTGTGCATTTAACACAACACGAGGGTTGCGCTCGTTACCCTACTTAAAGGTACACCTCACGGCACGAGCTGACGGCAACCATGCAGCACCTGTGTAACACCCTCGAAGGCTCCCAATGTTTCCATCGGGATGCAGTTACATGTCAAGTCTTGGTGAGGTTCGCCGCGTATCGTCGAATTAAACCACATGATCCTCCGCTTGTGCGGGTCCCCGTCTATTCCTTTGAGTTTTAACCTTGCGGCCGTACTCCCCAGGCGGTGCACTTAACGCGTTAGCTTTTTTAAACGGCACTGAGAGGGTCGATACTCCCAATACCTAGTGCACATTGTTTAGGGCGTGGACTACTGGGGTATCTAATCCCATTCGCTCCCCACGCTTTAGTCCATGAGTGTCAGAACTGTACTAGCATACTGCCTTCGCCTTTGGTGTTCCTGTTGATATCAACGCATTTTACTACTACACCAACAGTTCCGTATGCCTCTTCCAGCCTCAAGTTTGATAGTTTTGATAGCAGTCCTGATGTTAAGCACCAGGATTTGACCACCAACTTACCAAACCACCTGCGGACGCTTTACGCCCAATAAATCCGGATAACGCTCGAGGTCTCTGTATTACCGCTGCTGCTGGCACAGAGTTAGCAACCTCTTATTCTTCAGGTACCGTCACGAATTCGTCCCTGATAAAAGCAGTTTACATCCCGAAGGACTTCTTCCTGCACGCGGCGTCGCTCCATCAGACTTTCGTCCATTGTGGAATATTCTTGACTGCAGCCTCCCGTAGGAGTCTGGGCAGTTCTCAGTCCCAGTGAGCCGGGTCACGCTCTCACGCCCGGTACTGATCAAAGCCTTGGTAGGCTATTACTCTACCAACTAGCTAATCAGACATAGGCCTCTCTCCGAGCCAAAAAAGTTTACATGGGAATGACCTCAAGTCCCCCCATGCCTATCGGGTATTAATTTTCCTTTCGGAAAGCTATCCCCGTCTCGGAGGCAAGTTACCAATGTGTTACTCTCCCGTCTGCCGGTCGTATCCCTGTTACACTCTAACAATATTTTATAAAAATATTTTCAAAGTGTAACAGAGTACGTCCCTCGACTTGCATGCCTTAGACACGCCGCCAGCGTTCATCCTGAGCCAGGATCAAACTCTCAAAAAATGTTGTCTTCCGACAACGAAGTTCTTTCCTCAATAAAGAGGATTGAGAATTTATGACTCTTGAATAGATCTGGATTCTGCCCCGCTTAAATCGGGGCAATATCGGTTTTTGCCACATTTATAATGTGGATTTTTTTGTGGTTTTGATTGTAATGAACACTCTTCTTCCTTTTCTATAAAAAAGAAAAAAAGAGGAACCTGTTGCTTGCTGAATACAATAATGATTCAGAAAGCGATGAGTTACTCTTTTCTCGACCTAGTATCTGCGTAATGGCTTGCCCGCCGTAGCTTTAGCGAAGGCGGGGACTTGGGTGAGGATGGTGGGTTTAAAGAATGAAGTCGCTCCGACATAATATAGTATTTGGGAGGAGGTGTCAAGGGCAGAGTTAAGCACATGATGGGGATAACTGGGGATGATGCAAGGCCTGGTGATTTTTAAGTAAAAAACCAATGGATTGCGTCAGATTAGTTTATGTAGAAAGTTCCCAATTTTCAATTTACAATTTCGAATTTTCAAACAATTTTTAATGATAAAATTTCTATTTTCATTTTTTTCCTACGGCAATGCAACTCACCCCGTCCCTCTCTGTCGGGACACCCCTCTCTTACTAAGAGAGGGGCCGAGGGGTGAGTTGCGTGGAAAAGACATAAAGCGTGTATCTTAAAAAGATGTTTGATAATTGAAAGAATTTTAGAACAATTTAATCTTGACAAAAAGGGTATAATACGTTAGGTTGCCTACAGCTCTTTCCGACAAAAAAGTCGGGTCGATGATTGTCTTGGACAAACACATTGCCCTGACTTTCGTCCCCGACTTTCTGAACAGCTCCCTGGGGCAGTAGGGGTACCGCCAGGGCCCCCCGTTTGGTAATGCCAGACAAACCCAGGAGCGCGGGGCATAGAGTTTACTCTTTGCCCCGTTCCAAAAACTATTTAAAAACACGCTACATATGGTAGAGTGTTTTTTATTTTTACAATCTTTTCCGCCCGAGGCGGACCCGCCTTGGGCGGGTAATCTTGAATCTTTAATCTTCTTACCTCTGTTTTTCACGCCATTCTTTTATACGCTTATGATCCCCGTTAAGTAGAACCTCTGGAACCTTCCATCCCCGAAAATCAACGGGTTTGGTGTATTGGGCGTATTCTTTTACTTGAACACTTTGCTTATTCGTGTCTGCTGTAGTGCTGTAGTGCTGTAGTGCTTCAGTGTTAAACGTTTCTTCATTCAACGACTCTTCATTTCCCAAAACTCCGGGAATCAACCGCGCTATTGCTTCAACAATGACAAGCGCGCCCAGTTCTCCGCCCGCAAGGACATACGGACCAACAGAGATTTCTTCATCCACCATATAATCTGCCACACGCTGGTCAACACCTTCATAACGTCCGCACACGAGCGTGAGTTCATCAAGTTTGCTCCACTGCTCTGTTATGCGCTGATCAAATTGCCTGCCGCGGGGAGAAAGTAAAACCGTTCTCTTTTTCTTTTTTATTCCTCCACCAAAAATTCGCTTCATTTTGGTTATGGCGTCTGATTTCCTAAACGGAATAGCATCAAGGCTATGTAAACATTTAAAAATAACATCAGGCTTCATGACCATACCTGGCCCCCCACCATACGGCGTATCATCTACTTTTTGGTGTTTGTCCTCTGCAAAATCCCGCAGATTAATCGCGCAAATATGTATAGCGCGAGCTTTCTGCCCGCGCTTGAGTATTGACTCGTTGCAATATGAATTGATGATGTCGGGGAAAATGGTGACGACGTTGAACTTCATACCGGAGTTATAAAGTTGAAAGTTATAATGTTATAAAATTCACGACAATGTAACAATGTGGCAATATAACAATTTTTAATATTTGTTCAATATATTTTTATTCCTTCTCTATTTCTTTTACTTCCTCGTTATTTCCTACTACTTTTTCTTCATCTCCCGACATTGGATTTACATCCCCAGTCTTTTGTTTCATACCCTGCATTGGTTCGAGTGTCTCATCTCGCGCAATAATTCCACCCTGTCCTTGTGTCCGCTGACTCGTAAAATCAAGAATAGGGCTCTTCTTCTTTTCATGCTTGGGGTGCTCATATGTTACATAATACGTACTTGGGCCAACAAGTGCTGCATATTGTCCTTTGCGGTCGCTCACGACCGTATTTACCAATTTGTTATATGTCGCATCAAATATACGCACCACCGTTTTTCCAACTGGTCTATTATTCAAAGCTGAAATAACTTTACCCCATGACTCACCTACTTTATGATACGCAAATGCATAAAATAATGCATAGAAAAATATATGTGCGACGACGAGAAGAGCGATCCACCAGGTTGGAGAAATAATAAGTGAAACAATACTCGCAACAAGACCAATAAGACTAAGAACAGTGCGCACGGTCTTTCGTGTGTGATCCCTCAAAATCTGTACCGTTGACTTTGTAGACTGAGAAGGATCCAAAGGAATATTGTAATTGATCTCAGTCTTATCATCAGTGACGGTGACAGTTTCCCCATGATACAAATTGATAAATTTGGTATCTTCATTTTGTTTTTTAAGGTGTTCGCTAAATCCCCCGAACCCTTCTTTGCTTATTTCCAAATGATACTCCCCAGGAGACGCGTGCAAAAAGAATCTTCCTTCGTGATCAGTCACCTGAGAACTTACCACTTTGTTGGTCTTATTGTCAACGAGACGAACAATCGCCAAATCTAGAGGTTGTTTGGTAAATCCATGATATACCACACCCCACTTTTTTTGTTTTTTCCGGCGTGTAATCAAAAATATCTGAGAAAAAATGTTTCTCGTAAATGCAATGAATTGTGTTGCACTAAATCCGGCAGTTGCAACGTTTGCAATCGCTGCGGTCACCACAATAGGAGTTGCAATCTGTTCATTTGTCTTTTCAACTGCTTTATTATCTACAAACTGTTGCGTTGCCTTGCCTACAAAACGAACAGAATCTACCACAGCTGTGGCAACTTCTTGTGCGGTTTCTTTTACAAAAATAGTGGTAATCTCGACAGCTTCTATTACACGTTCTGCTTTTATTTCTTCAATAAAATTACTAAACCCTCCACCGCCAGCTTGAGAAGACTCTGAACTACCACTTGTTCCATTAGAACCATCCGGAGTATTCCCTCTTGGATCAGAATCTGGCGTTGAATCCGGCGTTGGATCAGGTGTCGGGTCTGGTGTTGGATCGGGAGTAGGATCCGGCGTTGGATCAGGTGTCGGGTCTGGTGTTGGATCGGGAG